>PDWJ01000706.1_pt1 | contig 46659 bp, 46 predicted proteins | sample 1430881 | NCBI WGS metagenome assembly PDWJ01 (sample SAMN01162460, study PRJNA174530) | Oral metagenome, whole genome shotgun sequencing project. | biome: Marine environment; feature: Marine mammal; material: Swab sample of the gingival sulcus; isolation source: swab sample of gingival sulcus...
TTTTGAGCAAATGTGCTCATATTGCGTGCATTTCTATGCACCTAATATACCCTCATTCCGTTGCGCTGTAAAGGTTTAAAGCTTCAGCATCAAGCCCTAGATACCTTCCGGAATACCCTCTGAGTCAAGGTTTATAGAGCTTTCTCCCTGTGGAAAGTGGATTTCGGAGAGAGAAAGCACAACTCTTCCTGAAATGTCTAAAAGATTCATGGAAACTGTTCCTGCTTTCTCCAGGTTCAGTTGAACCTGAATCGGTCCGAAAGCAGGAACAGGGCTTGCAATCATTTTAAAACCGTATTGTTCCGGTTCAATACCTGAACCTTCAGGATGAATAACAAGACATGTAACACTGGCAGCAGGAACTGTTATGGTGAATGAATCTGAGGCTCCCCAGAGGTTTCCTTTGAACTGGACACCTGTTGTGCCGTTATGCGGAGCTTCCATGGGAGCGTCATTCTCAATACTCCAGACTTGGGCATACCCTGAAGAACAGTAACTGTGAAGGTAAATCTCTGTTTCAAAACTCTCTGTGAGATGCTTGTTCACCAGAAGCACAGCAAGCTTGCCGTCAGGCCTCAGGGCAGAATGAACATCAAGACCATATCCTCCACCGGACGCATCACTCTCAGAGAAAACCATGGTACCATACATCTGCTGATTAAGAAGCTGCATAACATTTCCCGTTGCTCTTACGGACAGAGTGTCGCCTCTGATCATTCCGAAAGAAGTACCGGGATCGGTAGATGATCCTTCAAATACAGAATAGACACCTCCCATAGGGGTTCCATTCTCAGCAAGATGGCATGCGCAGTCAGCTATGAAAAGGCCGTCTATGTAGTTCCACCAGGTAAGATCCGAATACGAAACAAGAATATTGTACTCCATTATGCAAACAGGAAGAGGTACTCCCCCGTTGAATAATGTTACCAAATCAGTCATTTCCTGATACCAGCTGTCAAAGGCTTTAGGGCCTGAATCGGCAGAAGCCAGCCAGTCAATGTAGTCGGTTGTGTCAGGAGGGGTATTCTCCCATGTTCCAGCAGGATAGTAGTGAATATCCACCCAGTCAGTGTTACCCTGGCATACTTCAAGGGTTTCCTGCATCCATTCCAGATCATCGGAAAGCGATATAGTTGCAATGGCAAGAGGAACAGGTGACGCATTTCTCATTGCATCGGCATAACTGTCTGCAAGCTGTGCATACTGATCTGCAGTGGCAAAAACAGAATCGGAATGATGCCACTGATCAAAGGGAATTCCGAAGTGTCTGTAAAGTGTTAAGTCGTATTCTTCAATCTCAAGAAGCAATCCCGATATGTCCGGCTCGTTGCCTATCTGCCAGTAAATAACATTGTAGGGAGCAGGATGCCCACGCTGAGCTCTTATCTGGCCCATGGGGGTGTTCTGATGGCCATTGCAGTACTCAACCAGCCTGGATGCTTTTTCTGAATCGTTTATCTGAAAATTTACTGAAAGAACAGGTTCAATTCCGTTCTCTTCACAGATGCCCAGAAAATCATCAAGGCTAGTCTGACAGTTTCCTGCTATGATCAGCGTATCTGCAAAATCAAGGTAGAATGTTCCGTTGTAATTATTTCCTTCCCAGTCATAATACTCATTGGCAATACCGCCCATTCTGATCATGGGGATGCTGGTTTCACCGATAGCTTCAGACACACCTGCCAGAGGAACAAAATCTTCGTTAATCTCATCACCGGCACCGAACACAAAAGGCTGAACCTCTGCAAGAGGTGTATTGCACCAGACATTCACAGAGGCAGATAACAGAATACACGATAAGGCATTATTGAATATCCACATAACCCCTCCTGAAACAGAACTATATTGTACATGCTGCCCTGGGCTGGACTATCAGCTATTACTCAGAACTGATTTGACACATACACAGCCCTTTATTACCGAGTCTTCTGTCCTTGTTTCGAACCCCTTTCAGCTCCTCATAATTACCTGGTATGCCGCTGAAATGTTTGGAGGTTTTACCCTTTCCCTCCTCTAACCTATTCACCAGTAAGAAGAACAGTCAAGGAGGAGAACAGTTCCTAAATCCCGTCTGAAGAAACCTCTTCAACCGCTGCTTCATCTGCTTTCCAGGCAGTGTATTTTTCAAGGTCTCGCCTTATCATGAAAAGACATACTGACAGAACTGACGCATCATCAAGAAGGCCGATTCCAGGAATGAAATCCGGAACAATATCCATCGGATCAAGTATATAAAGAAGTGAAGTTGCAGCAGCGCCTATGGTCCACCAGGGCACCTCAGTATACCGCTTATTCCAGTAATCCCTGATGAGTTCAAAGAGGGTTCTGGCTTCATCTACAAACTTGCCCAGTGGTCCGCTTAACTTTCTTTTTATCTTCTTTTCCTGTCTCAGAACCTTTTTCAGGTCCTCTGGAGTTACCTCCTCGCCGCCTTCTTCAATTATTCTTCTTGCGTCATCGTGTGAAATACCAGTGTTATTCAATAGTTTCCTCCTTTCTTGTGAAGCCATTTAAGCAGTAATCAGAAACGGCCCGTGTTCTGTGGCATGCTCGGTAAAGCAGTGAGCACAAGCGCTGAAAGTCATCCCAAATACAGCTTCTTCAACTGTGCCGCCACTGATACAATGTGTGCAGGAGTCCAGATAACAATTTATCTTTGGGAACAGGTCAAGGTCGCCATTCATTGTAAGCCCCAGCACCCGGTTTTCTGAATTGTCAACTTTCTGATACTCAAAACCATTATCGGTTACAGCAGTATCAAAAGTCCATCCGACAGAGTTGTCGCGGTGTTCATAGAAATCATAATTCATAATGGCAATCAGATCCTTCACAGAACAGCTATTAACGGTAAAAACAATTCTATTACTATCGTCAGTGGAACCAGACCAGTTTCCCTGCTTAATCACCTGACTTCCATCAGGATCTTTGCCGCATACTGAAAGTGTCAGCAAAGCGCAGCAGACACCAGACAGAATTCTCATGAAACATCATCTCCGGTTCAGTTAAGGCATTGCATTATACAATATCTGTCCGGTTTTTCAAAGAACTTCCGGAATTGATTGGTTTCAATCTTTAAAACACCAGCATTTTAATTCTTCCATGTATGCAATCGTCTGTTCAAGCTCATCACTTCAGGTATGATATCGCCTTTCCTCCTGTAAGAAACAGGACGACGATTTGATAGCAGAAGACACTCATTGGGAATCTTAAAGCCCCTGATTCAGACAGTGCGTTTTTTTCGGAATCAGCTCGAATCCAGTTGATAGCCCGCTATCGCCCTCCAGACAAGTTACCAACCAGTCAGGCAGGCTTGAAAGATAATGCTAGATAATATCTGTTAATATGAGATAACATCTGTTTTCGATTCCGTTCCATTACCGAGTATCTGTATGAAGACTCTGTTGGGCATGCATGCGGACAACTGACCTGTTTCTTTCAGCCAGCCGGCTTGAACACAAAGGCGGTTGGGACAGTCTGAAGCTGTTATTGCCGCCGTTCCATCTTTTATCTCAATGACAACCTGGCCTCTGGTAACAACAGTATCGCAGGAAAGGAACAGTGTGTCCTCACTCTGTTCAGATACAACTCTCAGGCATTCAGGTTCACCTCTGCTTCTGCTGCCTGATGATGCCCAGAAAACAGTCACTCCTGCAATAACGAGCAGGATTATAAGATCAGCAGGCTTAAACATTCCCTGAAATCACATCTGAAAGGTGCTCCCTGAACAGGGAGACAGTTCGTTCAAGAAGGGAAACCGGAGTTGCCTGAATATCCATTCTGTATTCGGGAAAGTACCTGAGCACATGAAGCGGAGTATCAGGCCCTGCATTCTCCGCTATCCATATGGCAGCCTCTCTTACTTCACCTGGATAATCATTCATTCCAGGTATGAGAAGCCAGGTCAGTTCCAGGTGACAGTGACTTTCTGCAACCTGTTTTACAGAGTTAAGCACAGTGCTCAGATCCCCACCGCATACATCCCTGTAGAAACTGTTAGTAAAAGCCTTAAGATCTATGTTCCAGGCATCGGTTACCTGTATCAGCTCCCTCAGAGGATCAGGATTCACATATCCATTGGAAACCATCACAGTGTAACCTCCTCCCGATCTCACAAGAGGAGCAGTGTCCAGTATGTATTCGTACCAGAGAACAGGTTCAGTGTAGGTAAAGGCAAGACCGTCGCTCTTCGAGAGAGCTGCTTGTGCAAGTTCCTCCGGAGAAAGGTATACGGTTCTTACCTGATGCTGGCTGCTCCGCCAGTTCTGGCAGTTCATGCATGAGAGATTGCAGCCGTTGGGGCCTGTGGAGAGGACCTTTGTGCCAGGTTTAAATCTGCTGAGAGGTTTCTTTTCCACCGGATCAACTGCCAGTCCGATACATCTTCCGTATTGGGGATTACCTGCTCCCCTTACCCTGCACAAACCCATTGGATGTTTCTCAGTGAATACACATTTTCTTGGGCAGATAAAGCATGTTTTCTCTACTCTGCCCATGGAACCGCACCGAATTCATGAACCTCACATGAACCATCATATTCTTCTGTTATAATGATCATACTCTGAAAGAGTTCCCTTGAGAAACCCTCTGCTTTTATCGGGCCGGCCACAGCTGCAGCAGTTGCCATACCGTCAGCAGCTGCACAGTTATCCGCTACTACTGTGGCCCCTGCAGCCTCTATTGAAGGGTATCCTGTACTGCTGTTCAGCAGATGACTATAACGGACTCCATTCTCTATGAAGAAGCACTCGTAGTCACCGCTTGTGGCAACAGCTCCCTGGGTGATGGCGATTATTCCAGCCAGAGAGTCTTCTCTGGGGTGCCTTACTCCCACATTCCATGTTCTTCCGGTAAGGCTTCCGCAGCGAATCTCTCCGCCTGCTTCAACCAGGCACTCTTCTGCACCCATCTCCATAATCAGCTCCCAGGTTCTGTCCACAGCATATCCTTTGGCAACAGCTCCGAAATCAAGAAGAGCGCCTCTCTGAAGATAAACAGAATCAATGCCCACTGAGACCATTCTATTCCATCCTGTCAACTGAAGCGCCTCCTGTATTGCAGAGGAATCTGGAACAGCCCCGGCTTCAGGAAAGCCCCACAGTTCCACCAGAAGCCCGAGGGAAGGATCAAAATAGCCGTCTGTCGCTTGAAACAGGGTATCTGACAAGAGTATCAGATGACCCAGTTCTGTATCAAGAGATGCGCTGTTTTCAGTATTCAGATCATGCACAGCTCCTGTGTAACTGAATCGCCCCAGTTCCCTGTCCAGATAACGAAGCAGAGAGTCGGCACAATGGAACATTGCAGGAAGATTTTCTTCTTCAGATGTGATTATTACAGTGGCAAAGGTTCCCAGCACAGGAAAAGTTTTTTGCTCCTGAACCACAGAAGGCTGATGAAATCGGAAGAGCAAGGATGCTGCAAGGGAAATAACCAGCAGCGCCAGAAGTATTCGAGGAGGAATACCCCTCATTCAGTATCTGTTGTCCTCTGCTCCGTAACGGGAATGATAACTGCAGAACTCAGAACCGGCAGTTGCAGGCTTGCCGCATATTCGGCATTTTCTGCCGCTGCCCTGTACAGTTCTGGTTTTGGGTCTTTTGCCGGGAATGAGAAACTCAACACCACGCAGAAGCAGTGCAAAACCTATAAAAAAGATGCCAGCCTTGCCCAATACCCAGAAACCGCTTTCAGGGCCAAAATAGAAAGCACAGTTCCACATTACGATTCCAGACATCCACAGAAAATGCTCAAATGCTCTCATTAATCACCTTCCCATCAGAGCAAGTCGGTGAAGCTGATAATATGGTTCACAGCGAGAATACCTATACCCGCTTCCTGATAGTCTTCGGTAAATAGTAGTACAGCTCCTGCAGCCTCAACCAGAATATTTACTACAGGCACACCAATTCCGGAACTCATCTGCCCCCAGCCTGGAAGTATAAGGGACTTCCATGCATGGTTCTCCTGAACAACCACCTCTACAGGTTCAGGAAGATCAGGTGCTGCATGTATTTCAGGAAGAGGGCTCATGTTAACCACTGGAAATCCCAGTGTGCCCACCTCAACTTCCCTTACTGGAGTAACTGCCCAAAAGTCCCCATAGGAGATATCTCCTGCCAGAAGACTGTCCATCCTTGAAAGAGGAACTGATACAGATATCCAGCCCATCTCGTCTCCGGTTATGAAATCCGCCTGAATGGCAGTTATTCCTCCGGAGCCGTGTCTGTCCATGTTATCTCTGATACTCTGAAAGAAATGCTTGATAATCATGTTATCAAGGCTTGCAGAGTAACATACCTGACCGTCAAGAACCACCTCTGAGAAAGTGGCAGTATCAGCAAGAAGAGAATGCCTTGTACAGGTAACGCTGATACCTGCACGGGCTGCTATCTGAAGCGTGGTAACTCCATCCATAGAAAGAGTTTTGATGCTGAAAACACTGATTCCCGGCGTGCCGCCCACCAGATCCTGAACTATTCCGAATTCCAGAGGAGTCTGTGCTGCTCCTGCAACGGCAAGAATAAATATTAGTATTGCTGAGAACTTCACCTGAATCCTCCGTCAGTCTTCTTTATTCAGCTTGAAAAATCTCTGCCAGTTTTCACCGGCAACTTTCTTTATGTCCTCTTCCGGCCAGCCACGATTTACAAATGCGTCTATGACCTGCTTCCAGCTTTCGGCTCCGCTGATTCCCCCGGGAAGAGCATCCACTCCGTCAAAATCGCTTCCAAAGGCCACTGTTTCCAGAGAGGTCAGTTCAGCAATGTATTCAACATGGTTCACAATAGCCTCAATGGTGGCATCTTCTCTGTTATCCGCAAGGAAGTCAGGTACAAAGGTAACTCCCACAACACCTCCCCTGGCAGCAATTTCCCTAAGGTCTTCGTCAGGCAGATTCCTGTTCATACCTGTACAGAGAGCCCTGGCGTTACAGTGTGTGGCGCAGACGGGAAACCCAAGCTTCATAAGGCTTTTTCGTGACCTGTCATTAAGATGAGACACATCAAGAGCAGTTCCCTCTGAATGAAGCCTTACCGCAAGCCTTTTTCCTTCTTCAGTCAGGTTCATGGAAGAGCCAATACCCCCTGCATAGGGATTATCTCCGTTCCATGTAAGGCTGGCTACAAGTGGAACTGCAGGAATACTCCATCCTTCATATATTGCAAGACAGCCCTCAAGGGCAAAGTGCAGAACAGGTTTCTCAGTTGCCTGCAACTCTCTGAAAAAAGCTGCGCTTCTGTTCCATACCTCTTTTTCATTCCCTCTGTGTGCTTCACAGCATACAGCCATTATCTGATGGCTGACACCGGATTCCAGAAGCCTTGGCAAATCAAGATGAAAATCATCCCTGCCATGAATAAACTCATCGGCAGAACTAAGTCTTGCAAGGGTATCACAATGGGCATCAACAATACTGACTCTCATATATCCTCTGTTTCTCCAGCAGCAGGAGTCAGGAAAATCTCTGTAAACTGTCTGGAAAAATCACCTGCCCTTGCAATAAGCAGAATTATCACCAGAAGGAGAATAAGGTAAACTATAACCTTTCCTCCTGACTGTTTTGGCCCATGTCTTTCCCTCCAGTCGTCAGAGAGACTCATCAGCGAACCAGTTTCCTGAGCACGAAATTGTGAGAAATAGAAGGGAATACAGGAACATGCAGGGTATCCCTCCACTGTACAATGAAGGAATCGCCTCTGAAGCCGGTAAAGTCAAAACTGACTTCGCTGTCTCTCTCGAACTCTGACCACCTGGCGTTGAACTCAACCTGCTTTGCGGAAACAGTCTGTGCAGGACTGACAGAATCCATTGTCTCATTAAGCATCTTCTTCACCATAGAAGGCTTAAGTAAATAGAAATCCACCATTTTCCAGCCCCATAGAAGCAGCATACAAAAGAGAATTATCCACATTATGCAGCCGGTTTTGTTATTCATTTCTCCCCAATCAGTTTCTTTCAGTATCTTCGCCGATACTTACCAGCCTGAAAGACATCTTCGGACAATCTCCTCGGAAACATCCTCTACCAGACGGTCTCTTGCTGACTTGAAGGTTTCTGCAGAAGGATCATACAGAATCCATTCTGACACACTCTCGTCCCTGATAATGTACTCATTACCTGAATTCCTATCCATAGAGACGGTGACCCGAATTTCAAGCCTGTACTGCTCTACCTCTTCAGAACCTGTATAAGTAGCTGCAGTACGGCTGAAATAGGATACAGAACCCTCTATGTTCGCGTCAGGATTATCATTATTGATGTCGAGACGACCGTCTCTTACAATAGCGGAAGCTACCAGATCAGTAATTTCCTGTTCAAGACCATACTCTGTAACACTGCTTCTGAATTGCCTGATTCGCACAGTCTTCAGATTGTCCGGAAGAGAACCGGTGAAACTGTATGCGCACCCTGCTGTAACAATAAGCGCTGCAACAGCCAGCAGCCTAAATACCTGAGTGGCCAAAGCCGCCTTCTCCCCTTTCAGTATCATCAAGAATATCCACAGAGCAAAGCTCCACAGGCTCAACCTTTGCCAGAACAGCCTGAGCTATTCTGTCACCTCTGAACACAGTAAAAGGCTCAGATCCGTGATTAATCAGAATAACACCTACAGGGCCTCTGTAGTCCGAATCGATGGTTCCAGGAGAGTTGAGAACTGTGATTCCCTTCTTAAGCGCAAGACCGCTTCTGGGTCTTATCTGCCACTCGTAACCTTCGGGAATGGCAACCTTGATTCCTGCCGGTATAAGAACCCTTTCTCCGGGATTGACAGTCACCGGATCATGAACAGCTGCTCTGAGGTCCACACCTGCTGAATGCGCAGTTGCAGGTTCAGGCAGCAAAAGCCCCTGGAACTCCGGAAGAGTCTTGACCTTTACAGTAGCCATTATCACCTCTGAAAAGGGGCAGCCTGTGCCGCCCCGTCAACTTACTCTGCAGTTCCGTTCTGATCAATATCCTTCATTATAAGGTCTATCTTTCCGTCATCGCGGATTTTGTTCACCTTTACCATAACCTTCTGCCCCCTCTTGAGAACAGAAGATACATCACTGATCCGTTCATTACTGATGTTACTGATATGTACCAGTCCATCGGTTCCCGGCATTATTTCAACAAATGCTCCGAAGGTCTGAATACTCACAACTGTACCCTCGTAGATCTTACCTATCTTGGGAACACCTACAAACTGGTCTATAAGGTGAAGAGCCTTATCTGCCTTTTCTCCGTCGTTGGTCAGAATAGTAACGGTACCATCGTCATCAATATTGATCTCAGCCCCTGATTCTTCAGTGACATACCTGATGTTTTTGCCGCCGGGACCTATGAGCTTACCTATCTTGTCCTTCTCAATCTGCATGGTGATAATTCTGGGAGCATACTGACTCAGCTCCTCTCTGGGCTTATCGATACAGGCATTCATCTTCTCTATGATGTGAAGCCTGTTTTCTCTCGCCTGCCGAAATGCCCCTGCAAGAAGCTCCTGAGAAACACCTTCAACCTTAAGGTCCATCTGAATGGCATTTACTCCTTTGACTGTTCCTGCAATCTTGAGATCCATGTCACCCAGGTGATCCTCCACGCCTGCTATATCAGAGAGAACGATTGAACGCTCTCCATCGGTAATAAGCCCCAGAGCAATTCCTGCCACATGGCTTTTTACTGGAACACCTGCGTCCATCAGGCAGAGTGATGCTCCGCAGATGGTTGCCTGAGAGGAAGAACCGTTGGACTCAAGAATGTCCGATACCACTCTGACTGTGTAAGGGAACTCTTCAGGTATAATCTCTTTTACAGCAGTCTCTGCCAGATGACCGTGGCCTATTTCGCGCCTTCCAGGGCCTCTTACAGGCCTTACTTCACCAACACTGAAACTGGGGAAGTTGTAGTGAAGCATGAAGTTCTTCTTGTATTCCCCCATAAGGTCGTCTATACGCTGCTCATCCCTGTCACCGCCGAGGGTCGAAGCGCAGAGAGACTGTGTTTCTCCCCTTGTGAAAAGTGCAGAACCGTGGGTTCTGGGCAGAACACCAACTTCGCACTCAATGTTTCTGACCTCTGTTCTCGCCCTGCCGTCATACCTGACACCGTCAGTGAGGAGCCTTGAACGGACATATTCCTTCTCGGCTCTGTAAATGGCTGCGCTGGTGTGTGCGGCATACTCAGAGTGTTCCTCAGTTCCTTCTTCCAGGCCGAACTTTTCAGCTACTGCAGCTTCTGCTCTTTCCTTTGAGGCATTTACAGCAGCAGCCATGTTCTCCTTGTTGCCCTTACCATAAACCTTTGACATCTCTTCAGAAAGAATCTCATAAACAATCTCATAGAGACCTTCAGGAAGAACCGGTGCCTGGAATTCCTTCTTCTCTCTGCCTACTATCTGCTGAAGCTTGATCTGAAGGTCGTTTATCTTTGCAGCCTCTTCAGCAGCCATGGCTATTGCATCTGCAATTACTTCCTCAGAAAGCTCGCTGCAGTGCCCTTCAAGCATTACCACATCCTTGCCCTGAACTGCCACAACAAGCTCCAGATCGCTCTCTTCCATCTGGGCAACAGTAGGGTTGAGAATTATTTCGCCATTGACTCTTCCTGCTCTGATGGCACTTACAGGTCCATCCCATGGAATGTCGGAAATCATAAGAGCAGCAGAACCTCCCACCATTCCGAGAAGGTTAGGGTCATTCTCACCATCTGAACTGAGTACAAGACAATAGACCTGTGTCTCATCCTTGAAACCTTCAGGGAAAAGGGGTCTGAGAGGTCTGTCTATGAGGCGGGCTGTGAGAATTTCCTTCTCGCTGGGACGCCCTTCTCTTTTGAAAAAGCCGCCTGGAATCTTGCCGGCGGCGTAAGTTCTTTCGCGATACTCAATGGTAAGGGGGAAAAATCCCATGTCTCTGGACGCAGGTTCACTGCATGCAGCAACAAGCACAGCTGATCCCCCGTACTGCACATAAACAGCTCCGTGGGCCTGCCTGGCCATTCTGCCTGTCTCAATTGTCAGTTTTCTTCCGGCTATTATCTCTTCAACGATTGTTTTCATACTTTCCTTCATCACTTAATCAGTTCCGAACCGTCATTCGGAACCGGGATGGAGCTGTTTACAGAGGCTACTTACCTTCTGAGTCCCAGTTCCTTAACGATAGTTCTGTATCTCTCAACATCCCTTGCCTCAAGGTAATTGAGAAGCCTGCGCCTCTGGCCTACAAGTTTGAGAAGACCCCTTCTGAAGTTATTGTCCTTGGGGTTAGCCTTGGCGTGTTCTGTGAGCTGCTTGATACGCTCGGTGTGAATAGCAATCTGAACCTCGGTCTTGCCGGTGTTTTCTTCGCTGCCGCCAAACTGAATTGCCAGCTCTTTCTTTCTTTCGCTGCTTACTGCCATTCTTTCAGTACCTCCATCGAGATTTCAAGATCTTCGCTGATCTTCTTTTTCAGTTTTTCCTTTGACCGAAACGAGTCCGGTTTTCGAACGAAGGACACGAACTCCACAGAAGCAGATGCTCCGTAGATATCCCCTTCAAGACCAGGTACATGCACCTCTACCAGACACCTTTCAGGGCTGGTAAATGCCACTGCTTTCATACGCCTGCAACCGATACCGGCGAAGGCTGCATAGCTTCCTGAAGGAAGAATGAGCTTTGAGGAGGGCACCCTGATATTCAGAGTGGGAAACCCCAGCTTTCTGCCCAGACCCCGCCCTCTGGAAACAACACCGGTTGCTCCATAGACCCGGCCCAGAAGTCCGGAAGCCTTTTTCAGTTCCCTCTGAAGAAGAAGCTCCCTTATCCTGCCGCTCTTTACCGTTTCGGAACCTGCGGAAAACCTTCCGGCAATCCTTAATTCAAGCCCTCTTGATCTCAGAAGTTCCCTGAGATCCTCAGGAGTGCCTGAAGCGCCTTTTCCGAAGCGGAAGTCGTACCCTACTACAAAACCGTCGAACAGACCAATATCAGCAAGTAAACCGGAGAAAGCCTCCGACGACATCGCCTCTGTGGTTCTATCAAACGGCAGGGTGATTATACTTGTTATTCCATTGGCTCGCAACAGCTCATGGCGTTCCTGAACTGTGGTAAGCCTCTTTCTCCATGTTTTTCCTGTAAAATACTGTTTGGGAACAGGCTCAAAGAGAATGACACCGGGACTGCTGCCTGCTGATTTGATTACACTTCTGTGCCCCAGGTGAAGTCCGTCAAAGGCTCCAATTGCTGCAAATCTCATGTTGCAAAAACCACAACCGGCCTTATCTCCGAGCCCAGTCCCTTTCCGATTGCTGCTACTTCTCCGCTCTTGTTCAGAAGAACTGAAATACCTTCAATCTCTGCCTCTATGCTCATGCCGTGGGAAACTCTCTTAACATCATCATTAGAGAGAACCAGGGCAGGGTAGCTTTTCAGAGCCTCACCCATTGAAAGAAGTGAATCTGAACTGTCAGGATTGCAGGAGGCCTGCTTCACAGAGAAAGAACCTGAACAGGTTCTTCTTATGCTGTCTGCCACAGCAGGAATACCTATGGCCTTACCTATATCCCTTGCAAGCGCTCTTATGTAGGTGCCCGAGGAAACAGTTGCCTCAAGGCTTATTCTGCCGTTATTCATCTTGCCGCATTTCCACCGGGAAACAGTAACTTCCCTGAACGGCATATCAGGTTTTCTACCCTCTCTGGCAAGCCTGTATCCCCTTTTACCGTTCACCCTGACAGCACTGAACAGAGGAACCTGCTGGCTGAAAGTTCCTGTGAAGTCCCGAAGCGCTTTTCTTACTGAGTCTGAAGTAACAGACGATGAGTCCACCTTTTCGAGTACTTCGCCGCTCATGTCCAGAGTATCTGTCATAATACCTGTGACAAGCTGAAAGGAATACCTTTTTGTCTCTCCGGCAATATAGGAGGCCAGTCTGGTGGCTTTGCCCAGAAGAACAACCAGAAGCCCTGAGGCATCTGGATCAAGTGTTCCACAGTGGCCGTATTTCGTGAATCCGAATGATTTTGCCACCTGGGCTGCAGCTTTGCGTGAGGTTATTCCAGACTGCTTGTCAAGCAGATAGACAGCACCGGTCAATTCCGGCCGTCCTCCAATGACCGGAGAAGGGAAAGAACCTGCTCTCCCTCCTTAACCGAATCGTCCCAGATGAATCTCAGCTCAGGAACGGTTCTGATTTCCATCCTGCGGGATAGGAGATGACGAATGTATCCTGCTGCCTTCTTAAGCGGTTTAACCCTTTCAGAAACGGACAGATCTGACTCTGAATAGGATGAGACGAAAATCTTTGCAAAGGAACCGTCTGACGCAAGCTCCACCCTGTTGACTGAAATGCAGGAAAGCCTGGGATCGGATATCTCCCGGCTGAGAATGTCAGCCAGGAGCATCCTTATTCTTCCGGAGAGCTGTTCGACTTTTCTTGAATTCACTCCAGTTCTCTCGCAATCTTGACAATCTGGAAGCTCTCAATAGTGTCGCCGACCTTGATGTCGTTGTATTTTTCAAGACCTATACCGCACTCAAAACCTGCAACCATTTCCCTGCGGTCCTCCTTGAAGTGTTTCAGAGAGGAGATCTCCCCCTCCCAGAGGACTACACCGTTTCTTACAAGTCTGGCTCTGGCATTTCTCTTGATCTTGCCTGCTACAATATAGGAACCGGCAATAACACCGATTTTAGGCACCTTGAAGGTATCCCTGACCTCAGCAGACCCCAGGAACTCTTCCTTTTCCTCAGGCTTGAGCAGCCCTCCGAGAGCCTTCTTGACTGTGTTCTCAAGGTCGTAGATAACATTGAATGTGCTTATCTCAACACCTTCTTCAGCAGCCTTTTCTCTGGCCCTCTGATCGGGCCTTACCTTGAATCCCAGAATAACCGCATTGGATGCCGACGCAAGGTCTACATCACTTTCAGTTATTCCTCCGGCACCACTGAGTATCACACTGACACCGACCTCTTCGTTCTGAAGTTTTGACAGGGTATCAACAATGGCCTCAGCTGAACCGGAAACATCGGATTTAACGATGATGTTGAGAACCCTCTCACCTTCTTCCGAACTTGCCCAGAAGTCTTCAAGGGATACTTTGCGCCTGGCGTGCAGGACTCTTTCCCGTTCCACTATCTGTCGCCTGAGAGCAACCTTCTTAGCTTCTGATTCATTCTCTACGCTGACAAAGGAATCACCTGCTCCCGGCACTCCAGGAGAGCCAAGAAGCTGAACAGGATATCCAGGGGGAACCTCTGAAACCTCTTCATCGTTCTCATCGAAAAGGGCTCTTGCTCTTCCTGCAAACTGTCCTGCAACAAAGAAGTCCCCTTCTCTCAGGGTTCCGTCCTGAACCAGAATATTCACAATAGAGCCTCTGCGGGGATCTACCCTGCCTTCGAGGACAGTTCCCTTTGCAAGCCTGTCAGGCACCGCTGTGAGTTCCATAAGTTCTGCCTGAAGAAGTATTTTTTCCAGAAGGTCATCTATACCCTCTCCGGTCATTGCCGACACCTGAGCGCACTGGACATTACCGCTCCACTCTTCAACTAGAACATTGTTTGCGGAAAGGTCCTGCTTGATGAAGTCCGGATTGGCTGTCGGTAGGTCCATCTTGGTTATGGCTACAATTATGGGAATACCTGCTGCCCTTGCATGCTCAATGGACTCTTTGGTCTGGGGCATCACCCTGCTGTCTGCAGCAACCACCAGAACAACAATGTCTGTAACCATTGCTCCTCTGGCCCTCATTGCTGTGAATGCAGCATGACCCGGGGTATCAATAAAGGTAATCTGCCTGTCATCATCAACTGTGGCCACATAAGCGCCTATGTGCTGGGTGATGCCGCCTGACTCTGTGGAAATCACATTTGATGAACGAATACGGTCAAGAAGAGCTGTCTTTCCATGGTCAACATGACCCATGATTGTAACCACAGGAGGTCTCTCTTCAGCTTCACTGTCACCGGTGGCTACTCTGGCCTCTTCCAGAGCCTCTGCTCCGAACTCTGCCACTTCCCTGACTTTGAAATCGTATTCTTCTGCAACAAGAGCAATTGTATCTGAATCAAGTCTCTGGTTGGCAGTTGCCATTACTCCAAGACCCATACAGGTTGCAATAACGCTGTTCACAGGAATGCCTATCTGGGCAGAAAGCTCCGCAGGACTGGTGAACTCGGCAATGTTCACTACTTTGTCTTCCCCTGGCTGAACTGCTTTCTGTTCGTGCCTCTCCTGCTTCTCACGGCGATACCTGGTTTTTCTGGACTTGCGGCTTTTAGATTTCCCTGCATCCATTTTTGCCAGGGTTTTCTTTACATTCTTTACAGTTTCAGCAGAGACAACGGTCTTTTTCTTCCGCCTTCTGCGCTTTCTCTTTCTGGTTGCCCTTGTCTTGGCTTCGTTCTTCTGTTTTTCAAACTGATTGATTACCCTGGAGGTATCAGCAGGAGCAAGTGTGCTCATGTGGCTCTTGGCTGGTATCTCAAGCTCGGCAAGTACCTTCAGAAGAGCTTCACTGGAAATATTCAGCTCTCTGGCCAGCTCGTATACCCGCTGTTTTCTCACTGTTTTCTTCTCAGTCAACTGAAATCACCTCTTCCCGTGCTATTCCTCAACGCTACTGTTCTGTTCCGCTTCTTCTTCGGATTTCAGTGAATTTTTTTCCTCCAGTTTTCTGGCTTCTTCTATCTGGTGCACCCGCTTCTCAACCAGTTCCTCGGCTTCACTGCGAATCTGAGTTGCCTTAACCGGCCCAACACCCTGAACATCAAGAAGTTCTTCATCAGTGGAATCAATTATCATCTGTGCTGAGTCGTAACCGGCTCTGATAAGCCTCTCAGCCAGTTTCTCGTTAACTCCTGGAAGCTCGCTGACATCCACTCTCAGCATGTTCTTCCAGCGGTTTTCTTCTTCCCACTGGCTCTGTGTCTTAAGATCAATCCTGCGCTCCACCAGGTTTCCCGCCAGCCGTACATTATGGCCGTTTCTGCCGATGGCGAGGGAGAGGTGGTCGTCAGGAACCACTGCGATAAAAACCTCTTCCATCTCACCGGTTTCTCTGTTGAAACTGTTTGCTTTTTCCATATGAAGCACTGTGGCAGGAGAAAGGGCCTGAGAAGCAAGCACAAGCCTGTCCCTTGTCCAGGGAAGAATGTCGATTCGTTCACCGTTAAGCTCTCTCATCACAGCCTGAACCCTGCTGCCTTTCATTCCAACGAAAGCCCCTACTGCGTCAATTCGCATATCGGTACTTGTTACAGCAATCTTTGACCTTACTCCTGCTTCCCTGGCTATAGTCTTAATCTGAACAACGCCTTCTTCTATCTCAGGAGCCTCTCTCTCAAAAAGCCTTTTAACCAGATCAGGAGCAGCTCTGGAAAGGACAAGCTGGGGATCAAGGCTTTCCGGTTTCTCCACCTTTATCAGAACAGGAGTTATGGAATCACCCTGATCGTATCTCTCACCTCTGGCCCTCTCTTCCGCTGGAACCACCGCTTCAATTTTACCTGCAACCTGAACCAGAATGCGATTCCTGTATACCTGCTGAACCCTGCATCTGGGAATGATTTGCCCGATACGGTCACTGAAATCTTTCCAAACCTGATTTCTCTCTGCTGACTTAACAAGAAGCAAAAACTCACTTCTGAATTCGTTCACAGCAGCACGGCCATAATCAACAATGTTTACCGGAACAGCAATTGAATCCCCCAACCGGCAGTCAGGATCAATCTTCTTTGCAGCCCTCAGAGAAACTTCCTTGTGGAGACGATCAGGATCGGTTTTCTCAACAACTGTCTTGATAGCTTCCATTCGAATATCACCTTTTCCCTGTTCCCAGGTAACCTTGATATCCTGCTCTTCCCCGTACTCTTTCAGCGAAGCCTTGATCAGGCCGGCATGAAGACTTTTAAGAAGAATCTCCCTGTTGACCTTCTTCTCAGTAACAAGATCACTAAGGGCCTCTATCCTTTCATAATCAGACAATTTATTCCTCCTGTCACAAGACTTCCCTGGCGGAGAGAATACAGCTCTGATCAACAGTTCCGCCATCATCCATTGTTAGTATACCGTTGTTATAACCGGTAAGAACTGCAGTAAGCTTACCCTCTTTGGTCTCAATCTCAATCCTGCGGCCTGTGCATCTTATCCAGTCAATCTCTGAGGTAAGCGGTCTGCCTATTCCCGGTGAACTTACCTCAAGGGTGTAAGAGCCGTCTATAAGACCCAGAGTTTCTATAACATTGCCTGCAGCCCTTGAAACCTCTGCGCATTCATCCAGTCCCACTCTGCCTGGTTTATCCACCAGAATTCTGAGAACCTTCCGTCTGCCTGCCTGAAAAAGGTTTATGTCAACCAGAAGCAGACCCTTCTCTTCTACAACTTTCTCAACATGCTGTAACACTTCATCACAGGACAATGAAAACCTCCAGGCACGGAAAGACCCGCCGTTTATAGTAAAAAATGGGCGCAACGCGCCCATGCTCTTCAGCACAAGTGGAGATAATCTACAACATGCTAACTGATTTATCAAGTAGCTCAGCTGGGAGGTCTTTCAACTCCTGACAGCAGATCATCCTTAAGAATCTGAATGTTGATATGGCATTCAGGAATCCATGGAAGAAACGCCTGCTCAGCCCCTTCAAAGATATTCCTGCAGAGATACTGCCAGGAATTCGGGCTTATCTCCCTGAGTTTGTTTCTGCAGAAAAAGATACGATTCAGAAGATACTGATTGTGGCCTGTGGTAAACAGGTTATCCTCCAACCAGTATGAATGAATAAGAATAAATTCAAGCTGCATCTCGAGACTGTACCAGTCAGGATTCAAAGAATCAGCTCTCTGAAGTCGCTGAAGGGTATCAACAAGAACACCGGCAAAACTGCCTTCCAGCCAGGGCATCTCAATACCTGTCCGCATGGCGGCTCTGCTGCCTCCACAGGCCTGGCGTAAAAGCTCAATACGGCTAGAAACATCTTTATCTATTTTATCAGCATACCTATCACTTAAGGATAGTATATATATCTGATCAAGATACTTTTCAAGCATAGTATTGGCAGCAAATATCCTGAGAAGGTCAGGAAGGTATTCACTATCAAAGCCTGAACTTATAAAAAGCTCTGCACTTGCTCTGTAGAACTCAGGATCAACAGGAAAAACTGATGGAAAGAACCTGCCTGAGAATACTGAAGTTACTGCCATCTCATTGTAAAGCCTGAACTGCTCTGAAATGGCTGCTTCACCAATAGATCCGTTATGCCATAACAGAAACGGATGCTCACTTTCTGCGGAGAACTGATCTGTATAGTCGTTGATTATTCCTTCCAGCTCAGTACCTTCAAGATACTCTGAATTAATACTCTGAAGTACCGGTTTAAGCGATTCATGATCAAGTCCGGGAATGCTGAGGATGTATGCTATCTGGTTCTTTATTTCCTCTGCCCCATATTCAGTCTTGCTTTGTTCTATGTGAGAAGCATCAGCAATTGACATTTGGTAAAGAATATAGATACCACTCTTCGACTGCGGTGAGAGAGGAGCAATAAAAGAAGCTTGACGGTAGTAATCATCCCTTCGGTGACCATGGAGACGATATGACCTGTACAGCTCATCAAGAGCCTTGTCTATATCACCCATGTTGCTGTATCCAAGGGCAAGATTGTTGTGTATTTCTGCATAGTTCGGAGCTTTGACAATCAGTGAATCATAGGACTGAATACCCAGTTTCAACTCTTCTTCCAGTGCTTCTGCAGATAAATCAGGCAACATTCCGCTATGCTCAAGAGCATTACTCATTGCAGTTACCGGAGGATTCAGCACCATGTATCTGGTAAGATGAGAACTTCCAAGCGCATACCATGCGCCCAGATCATTGGGATACACTTCAGTAGCAAGTTTTGAATAGTATACTGAGCTGTCTGCGCACATGGAAGCGTAACTCCAGGCGTTAACCGCTGATTCCAGCTGTTCCTGTTCTCCTGTGTTCTGCCAATTCAAGGCTGCTGCATAGGCTGAATTAAGCGCATTCTCGGCTCTGGAGAGGAAAATATCCTTACCGTGGAAAACAAGCACTGAAGACTTTGCCGCAGGTATGTAGTGGACAAAGAAGCCCCATACAAAAATTCCGGAAGCCAGGAATAAAAGCACAGCTGCCGGTTTTGCCCATCTGCCCGGTCTGCCTGCATCTGCATCCCTGACCATCGCAACCACAACAAATACTGAAAAGAGCCATGCAGTAGGCGGCCACCTCAGGTGAACCGAAACCAGAGCTTCAGCCATCATTGCACAGATTCCTGCAACTGCCGCAGCATTTATCATGTTTCCCGGAATACCGGAAGCTCCCCGAATGGTGAAAAAAGCCAGCAACACCCATAGGACAAGACCTATGAGGCCAAGATCAGTTAATATCTCAAGGTATTCGCAATGAACATGAAGGGTATTGTGACTTACGCCGAGAAGACTGTAATTCGGATTTCTGTACTGCGGAAAGAGTATCTGGAACGAACCTGGACCGCTTCCTGCAACGGGATTCTGCATAAATAAAGAGACTGCTCCTGACCAGATAGTCTTTCTAACCTGAAGAGTCCCATGATCTTCGGCAGACATGGCTAGTTCCTCAAGTCTTGAGGACATAGGCACAGCAGAACCAACCATAACAGCAGCGAGTACCATTGTTGCAATAAGAATCCTGAATAAACCTGAACCTGAAGAGCGAAGGTAAACAACTGCCAGGAAAACAGAACCCACAGCAAGGCCAGCTAAGCTTCCTCTGGTTCCGCTGGCAACAACAGCCAGTACTGAAAGAAGAACAAATAACCCTGCTGTTACTCTCTTAAGCAGAACTGATCCTCTCCTGAACCACAGAATTCTTACAACGCCAAGGGGAAGAAAAGCAGATGCAAAACCACCAAGCAGATTTGGATTGCCAAGACTTCCGGTACTCCTTCCGGTTCTTGTAAGCCATACATCCCAGGGAAAGATATATATTCCCTGCCACTGGAGTATTGCATAAATGTAAATAAGAGCAGCAGAGCCCACGAGTACTGCAAGATAAAACATCATGTGCTTTCTCTCAAGAAAGGACACCGCAACAGCCACAGTTACAGCAAGGGAAAAGAACATTAATATTGTAAAAGGCCCGTTTACACTGCCTATACCTGTAAAATGCCTGAAAACCATGTAGAGGGTAAGAAATGCTGCTGTAAGAAGTGAAGGCATGCTCAGTCTGCTGTAATAACCATTACTGCCCAGAAGAAGGAAAACTCCACTAATTGCAGCCAGAACTGCAGCTCCTGCAACATAGATTATCTCTTTTACAAGTATACTATTGCGACTTTCTGTAAGAATACCGAAAACCACACCTAAAAGCACAGCAATTAGTATTGTCGCAGGTAGAAAAGAGGTTTTTGGCTTCATTGCTGGCCGGTTCCTTTCTCTCCATGAACAATGAACAGTGCAAATACAGTAATAACCCCTCCTGCATTAATAAAGGCCAGTACTGCCTGATAAGGTCTCAAAGTAGGCAGAAGCAGTGCAGTGGTACCCATGACAATGGAGATCAGATAAAGCATCAGCACCGATGTTTTTTTGGAATATCCCATTCTCATAAGCCTGTGAGTCAGATGATTCTTGTCTCCCTGAAATAGAGGTTTTCCCAGTTTTCTCCTGTAAAGCAGAACCATTACTGTATCCACCAGAGGTACAGCAAGTATCAGAAGCGGTGACATCACTGCCAGCCATGGAATTTCTCCGCCGGGAGTATAGACTCCGAGAATTGCCGCAATCCCCAGCATAAATCCAAGGAAGTTTGAACCGCAGTCCCCCATGTAAATACTGGCAGGTGGAAAGTTATAGAAAAGGAATCCAAGTGAAGCACCTGCAATGGAAACACTAATGTAGGCAACAGGCGGATTGCCGTTTATGTAATTAAGCGCAGCAAAGAACAAGGCTGCGATGGCGGCAATTCCTGAAGTAACGCCGTCTGCGTGGTCCAGCAGGTTCATTGAATTGGTTATTCCAAGAAGCCAGAAAAGAGTAACAGGAGCAGCCAGCCAGTTTACTCCTATACCCTCCAGAAAAAGCCTCACCTGGGCACCTTTTACCATAAAGAACACTCCTGCGGCCACCACAACTGCAGAATGAAGAAAAAGCTTAGTTACAGGGCTGAGCACCTTTCGGTCATCTACGAAACCGGTTAGGGTCATCAGCGCACCTGAACCTGTCATGAGGAGACAAAGTGAACTCCATGGAATAGCTGTATCCGCAACGGCCTGGCCTGGAAGATGGGGAAAAATAATAAGCCCGAGTGCCATTGAAACAGCAAAGCCCAGAAAAATAGCAACGCCACCGATAACCGGTATTCCGGTTGTGGAAGTCTCCTTATCCACCAGTTGAAGTTTCTCGGCAATTCTGCTTGCAAGAGGAGTACAAATCAGGGCGATAACCAGACTTATCATAAAGGCACTGAAAAGAATCATATACGAGGTTCCCCTTCAGCGGTGGAGAATAGATGGATTTTCTCTGAATCAAGGGAGAAGTTCATGGAATCCCCCGGCTTTACCTTTATGTCCGGATCTGTTCTGGCGGTAAGCTGCTCACCTGAAGCTGCCGTCCCGATAACAATCTTCTCGTTACCCAGGGTTTCAACAACTTCCACCGAACAGACAAGCCGACCTTTCGGGTCGGCAATAACATCCTCCGGCCTTACACCCAGTGTGCAGGTTCCATCAGGCAGAGATGAGTTTTCTATTTGATATCCCGCTGCTGTAAGAATCCCTCCTGTTACATCAGCCTTGAAGAAATTCATAGCAGGGCTTCCAATGAAACCTGCTACAAATCTGTTGCAGGGGCTGTCGTAGACTTCAAGGGGAGGTGCCACCTGCTGTACTAAACCATCCTTAAGCACCACAATTCTGTCCCCCAGAGTCATGGCTTCAGCCTGATCATGGGTTACATAAATCATGGTTGCCTTGAGCCTGCTGTGAAGCCTTGCAAGCTCATTTCTCATCTGAACCCTCAGTTTTGCATCAAGGTTTGACAGAGGCTCATCAAAGAGGAAAACCTTTGGATGCCTTACTATCGCCCGGCCTACGGCAACCCGCTGCCTCTGACCTCCGGAAAGCTCTCTGGGCTTTCTGAGCAGATAGTCGGTAATGCCAAGTATATCAGCTGCTTCCTCTACTGCCCTCTTTATTTCAGAACCGTGAACTTTCTTCATCTTCAGCGAGAAAGCCATATTGTCAAAAACAGTCATGTGGGGGTATAGCGCGTAATTCTGAAATACCATTGCAATGTCCCTGTCAGAAGGGTTAACACCGGTAACATCGCTGGTTCCTATAAACACCTTTCCTGAGGTTGGCTCCTCAAGACCTGCCAGAATACGAAGGGTAGTTGACTTGCCGCAGCCGCTGGGGCCCACAAGTACCAGAAACTCACCGTCTTCTATCTCAAGGCTGAAGTCGGAGAGGGCCTTTGAAGTTGAATCATAAACCTTACTCACTGCATCAAATGTAACGGAAGCCAAGTTTTGCCCCTTTCAGTAAGTATCATCAGTCAACCGTAAGCAGTGAAACCCTGCTATTCTTGAAAACAGCTTCATCGGGATTCAGAGGGTCATGAACCAGCTCTGTTCCGTTGATCAGAAACCCGTACCTGTAACAGCCCCTTCTCAGGTCTGAAGGAAAGTCCAGAGTCCAGTACTCTCCGTTCTGTTCCATCAGCCCGCTTCGGGGATCAACTATTCCAAGGGGGCCAGTCATGCCGCCCCAACTGTTCCAGTCCCCTACCAGCTGTACAGAGGCGGCCCAGGGACAGTGGTAAAGAGCATCTTCACCCTCCGGTTTCTCCGCAGGAATAAAGACGGCACAGGAACAGAACAGCAAAGATAATGCAATCAGTCTATCCATGCGGATACCCCCAGCTCAAGAATGGCAGCTTCTCCGTCCCATGCTGCAGACACATTGGCAAACCCTCTGCGGAATCCCCCTGAAATACTCAGCTCACAACATGGATCAGGCGAGCTGGCATTCAGGTCTGAGGTGACTGACAGTTTTGAAGTAACATGACCTACAGGAGAATATATTCCAGTGGCTGTGAGGGAAAGGCTGTCCCCTTCAAGGTTCAGTGCCCCTCCGAAACCTGCCGGTGCCGCAGAGTAAAGGCCTGAGATTTCCCCTGAGAATTCCTCCATTCCGGCCAGATTACCGAAAAACTCCCACTCTATTCCTTCTCTTGAGAGCATGTAGAACCTGCCGAACAAAGTGGCTGAATCAATGTTCTCTGCAGAAGCAGATACTCCTGCAGAACCGGTGACTGCAGCTGTTCTGCCTGACACAAGCCCTGAAAGGGACACTGTGGTTGAATCATCACACCAGACAACCCCTGGAACTATCTCCAGTCTGAAGAGAGATGAAACATCAGGCTGCCATCCTCTGAGCTGAACCTCTCCTGTGGAAATACTGTCACTCTTTTCAAAAAGGAACCAGGGCTGCACTGACCTGAGATCTGCAAAACCCCTGATAAAGTCTGTGCCGGTGGAATCCATATCAATCTTCTCCCAGGATATCTGACCGAACCCCAGCCATGGAGAGTGAACCCCATACCAGGAAAGACTCTCTCCGTACTGGTTCCAGAAACCGTCAAATCCCAGAATGCCTCCAGCTTTAAGCGCCATGCCGGTTGAATCGCTCGCATCAACTTCTCCCCAGTCCGACAGGGGCGTTCCAATACCGCTGATGAACGGCTGATTTAAACCGTAGAATACACCAGCAGATATCCACGGAGACCCGGGCCAGGTGAAGGAACAACCGGCGGATACAGGACGAAATGTTTCTCCAGTTGAATCAGCTATAAAGTCAGTCACTCCTGCTGCTTCAACACTGAAGTGCTCATCAGTATAGGATGCAACAGGAAAAGCATGAAGTGTATCAGCTTCAGCGGTAGAGAGACCGGATTCAGGATCTGCGTTACCTGTACCTCTTACCAGTATTCCCCTGCGGAACCTCTCCGTATTCTCTCCTGTTTCTTCAGGAGCGAGAAGAAGAGTAAGCACGATAAGCGCTGTAATCATTCCCACCTCCTTAAGATTCCCATTGAATGGGATACAGTATCAGAAGAAAGTGATGCGCTGTAGGAAACCTGCCAGTTCCCTCCTGTCCATGAAAGCCCGCTGTTCAGCAGTTCTCCGTCAGTTCCGGCAGTAAGGCTGAGAACACTTGAAACATGAAGCTCTGCGCCTCCCTGCCACTGACTTTTTCCGTAATTCACATGTGCTGTCATATACCTGTTAAAGACATGGCTGAATCCTGCTCTTAGTATTCGGTCATCTGTAACATCCTCAAGTGTCATTCCAAGGGCAAAGGAAGGAAAGAGCGAAAACTGAAATCCGCAGTCCAGGTTTTCCCTGATGCTATCTGCTTCTGTATAATAATCAGCGCCAGCCGAAAAGCCTGCGGTTATGCTCGGTCCGAAAAGCCCCTCCATGAATCCTATGGGATCACCTGTTATCACATATGCGCCAGCCAGACGAAACCTAACACAGTCACTGTTGCCGTCCAGGTGGAACCCTGCCCCGAGCCCGTACTTTCTCCCGTTAAAGGGAAGCACAGCTGCAGCTGAATAAGCAGATTCTCCGTGAATGTATGCTCCTGCCAACTGGACTGTCAGTCTTTCTATTCTGCACAGCCCTGCAGGAGCCGACATGCAGGAGACAGGTGTCCTGCTCCATGAAGCAGGATGCACCCCCAGACCGGTCTCCACAGGTCCGCTGAATCCGGAGAACCAGACCAGTGCAGTGAGAATGATGGTTGAATAGATCAGTATGCACCTCTTCCTCTGAGTACAGTAACAACCGTTCTGGCCATGATGGCAAAGTCAAGCATCAGTGACCTGTTCCTCATGTAATAAAAATCATATTCGAGGTTCTCATGAAGAGGCAGGTCTTTCCTGCCCATTATCTGCCAGAGTCCTGTTATTCCGGGTTTTACATCAAGGCGTCTCTTCTGCCAGGCATTGTATTCCCGAACTATGAAGTCCATTTCAGGCCTTGGCCCTACAAGGCTCATTCTGCCTGTTAGCACATTGAACAGCTGGGGCAGTTCGTCAAAGCTTGTTCTTCGAAGAAATCTTCCAAGTGCAGTAATTCGCGGATCGCCTTTTCCAACAGGCGATACCTCATACTCACCTGTTTCAGGCTTCATGGTTCTGAACTTATAAAGGGTGAACGGAACACCGTTTCTTCCAATTCTGCTCTGTGCAAATACAGGAGACCCCTTTCCTGCCACAAGCAGCAAAAGCCAGATAAGCAGCATCAGAGGAGAGAGAAGCAGAATAAGCACTCCAGATACAGCAATATCAATAAGCCTTTTTATACCGCTGTAAAAGCTGCCGGTGCTGGAGGGCCCTATCTCAACCACTGGAATACTGGAAAGACTGTCCAGACTCTGAAAACCGGAGGCTATCTCAAACAGGTCTGTAACCAGCATGAATACAATGTCCTCTCTGTTCACAGAATTAACCAGCCTCATCATCTCTGCTCTGCTCATTGATCCGCTGGCAAAGAAGACCTCGTCCACACAACGGCTATCAGAAAGTCTTGAAAGATCATCAGCCGTTCCTATGACAGGAATGCCTTCTATGCACTCAAGGTCCACCGGACTCTCAGTGAGCACACCGAGTATCCTGTGTCTGGGAGCAGGCAGGCGCCCCATTGCAGTGATTACCCTTTCCGCAAATTCCCCTGAACCGATAATCAGAGTTGCAGGAGATTCCTTCACAGGAGCAATTCGTCTGGCCAGCTTTCTGAACAGCCAGCGAAAAAGAATGTTAACCGGTATGGATACGGCCAGAAAAAAGAACACCATAACCCTTGAGTAATCAATTTTCACCAGGTAGCTCACAGCCATGATGGAGAAAGCAAGATAGAACAGCGCCCTTATTCGCCTGGTAAGGGAACTGAACGGTGTCTGAATATCTGAAAGGGAATACATTCCCGCTGACCACCAGGATGAAACCAGAAGAATCGCCACAAACGGAATGGTTACAAGGTATGTGTAAACCGTATGGGAGAAACCTGGAAGAATTTCTCTGAGGGGTTCTGTTCTCACATACCATGTTATGTAGAGAGAAAAGGGAACAGTAAGAATATCCGCAACAGCAAGCGCTCCCAGAAGAACCCTCTGATGCTTTCTGGTAGGTGCCAGCATGACTACCTGCCGCCTGTCAGGCCGAGAAGGGCACCTGCATCAAGGGCCAGAGCCCTCCAGAAACAGAATACAGGAACTGCAGCTGCTGTCACCGGATCGAATGCAATGGAAACAGAGATAAGAGAAATACAGCTTGCAAGAAACAGTACCATCAGAACAGCCATAAGCAGCGGTGAGAGAAACAGCAGAAAAACAGAGGCAAGAATTACAGGTGCCAGAAGCATCTGAAACTTGAGCATCTGCGGTGTATATCCATCAGATATAATCATGCTCGGAAAGTTCTTAACCAGAATAATCCTCCATTTTCCCCTGCTCATCTTCATTCTGAAGTATGATTTCCAGGTGGAACGGTGAGTATGTCTGACCCTTGCATCTGGAACAAAAGCAATTCTGCCGCCGGAGCCTGTGAGTCTCCAGGAAAGATCTACATCCTCATGGTCCGGCAAAGGAAAGGTTTCGTCGAACCCATCAAGCCTTTCAAGGCAGCTTCTTCTGAAACCGGCGGAATATGTATCAGCAAGAAGCACTGTATCACGGCGGGCCATTATTCTGTACCTCTCCTGAAACTCAATCTGGGCCAGCCGCTGAATCAGCTTTGTGCCGCCTTCAGAATATACCCCCTTTGAAGCCTCATACTCACCCCTGAGAGGAGCCAGCATTCGTTCAGCCCATCTGGCATCAGGAACACAGTCAGCGTCTGTAAAGAGAATGAATTCAGCCTTACTGCTCCGCCATCCTCTGTTTCTTGTCATTGCAGGGCCGCCTGCCGGGCCTTTCACCACCTTATCTGCCAAGGAAGCAATTTCTTCCTCAGGCCCTTCCAATCCGTCAATACTCAGGATTATCTCAAGATTCCTGCGAATGGTCTGCCTGTTCAGCGCCTGAAGCACACAGTTCAGAACAGATGAATCACCTCTGAAAGGAATCACAACAGCAGCATCAGCCATTTTTACCCTTGAACAGGTACTTTCTGAAAGTTCTGAAAGCAAGCATGGTTCTGTGTCGCTCATTGGAATCAATAAGGCTTCTCCAGATTTTCCTGAGAATATAAACCGGTCTCAGGTAGAACTTTCTTCGGCAGTGGTCACAGAACTCAACAAGCTCCTCAGGAGTCATGTCTTCAGTTCGCACTACACAGGCGTGTGTCCCATCTGCCTTAAGCCAGTCACGCCAGCTTGATGCTGCCAGAAGCCCCTCATCTGAAACCTTCCGATAGGCATCTGTACCGGGATAGACCATAAGAGGATAAAACTGCGCAGTATCAGGATTAAGTTCCAATGCAAACTTCAGTGTTTCTGCAGCAGTTTCCCTGGTCTCCCCTGGAATACCGAAAAGAAAACACCCGTGAACAAGTATTTTTGCTTTGGAAGCATCCTTCTTGAATTGCTTCATACGCTCTACGGTGATGCCTTTGTGCATTGAGGCCAGTATTCGGTCTGAACCGCTTTCAAACCCAACGCACACCGACCTGAGCCCTGCACTTCTGCAAATCTTAAGGGTCTCAAGATCAACTGAAGCACGCATGTTGCAAGTCCACGAAATACTTACATTTCTGCGAATCATCTCTTCAGCAAGCTCCCTGAGCCTTCCGGTATCCGCTGCAATCGTGTCGTCTTCAAAGAACACAGCCTTTACTTCAGGCATGTTCTCCTCTACCCAGAGCATTTCATCCACAACACTGGAGGCGGATCTGCTTCGATATCTTCGTCCTGTGAGGGTCTGAGGGAAAACACAGAAGGAACACATATTGGGACAGCCTCTGCCGCCCATGAGCATTACCTGAGGGTGAAGGGCATTGGGATTGTTGTACCGTTCAACTGGAAGATGTCTTTTGTAAACACTGCTCACAAAAGGCAGTGAATCAAGGTCATCAAGAAATCCTGACGGCGGAGTAACGATAACAGCATCACCGCTTCGAACAGCAGTGCCGGAAATACCCTCAATATTCCCGCCCTGCTCAATTGCTTCACAAACTGCAAGCAGCGGAAGCTCATACTCACCCAGTACTGCCCCCTTGAAAGAGTTTCCAAGAGCAATTGTTTCTTTCGGAAGAGCCGATGGATGAGTGCCGGTCAGGAAAACATCAAACCCTTTGTCCTGAATTATGTCCGCAATCTGAACATCATTGATAATGGAAGGAGTGGATGTTTCCACTATCACCAGCGCCGGATTGAATTCACTGATATTCTTCAGGACTTCAGTCTCATCTTTATTCATTGCAGGAGCGTCAATGAGCTGAACCACATGGTCTGCCTGCTCAAGTGCACCTGCAGCATAAGAGAGCCATATCGGATAGTACATTGTACCGCTTCTTGTTACAGCAGGGCTTCGCTGACCTCTGCTGAAGTGGGGAAGAAAAGGAGGGTTGAGAGCGGTTATCTTCATTTTGAAAGAATCTCCTCCAGTTTTCCGGTTACCTGACCTGTATCAATTGATGTCATGCAGTCACCGGCACCTGTACACCTGCGGAACACACTGTTCGAATAGCAGGGTGAACATGATACAGACGCGGTAACTGGAGAAACAGTCCCCCTGGCAAAAAGCGCATCAGGATCTGAAGGACCGAAAAGTACCACAGCAGGGGTTGAAGACGCAACTGCCAGGTGAGCAGGACCGCTGTCGTTTCCGGCAAACGCAGCAGCACCTTTTATCAAAGCGCCTGTCTCTCCCCATGTCAGCTTACCGGCAAGGTTCTCACAGGGCAGCTGCGAGAAATAGGATGACTCATCCCTGCCGCCTACCGCAAAGGTTCTGAACCCCTTCTGTAAAGCAAATTCCATAACCTTCTTCCATCTTTCAACGGGCCACCTTTTTTCCGGCACAAATTCTCTGGGGTTTCTGCCGCCACCTGGAGCAAAAACCACATAAGGTTCATCCCCTGTAATATTATACGCTAACTCCATTTCCTCAGAAGTGATTGGAAACACAGGCTTTAAGTCGACTGCCCTCACCTCTGCTATTCTGCAGTAATCAGCAGCTGCAGGTAGCGTCCTTCCAAAACCGGTGTCTGAAAAGGCGCCGCTTGTAACAGAGCATCCAGCGATATAACCGGACCACCTGGCAGCAAGCTGTGACGAACCAAAATGAATTGCCCGGTCAAACCCTTTCTGACGGTTACTCACAGACCAAAAAAGAAGCTTGGGAATAGAACATGGCGCCGGTGAAGCAATAACTCCCTCCAGTCCGGGAAACCGCTGCCACACAGGAAGCGAGGAAGGACCTGCCAGTACTGTAACCCTGTGCCCTGAAGCAACCAGACCGGAAACTGCAGGAGTGGTCAGCAGAGCATCACCAAAGGCATGGGTCTTTACTGCAAGTATTCTCATCACTTCCGCCGAAGCAGCCCTGCCCTTAAGCAAAAGTGACGAAGACCGGTCATTGCCGCTATAAAAAGAGGAATGTCCAGTGCAACTCTGTGGGGCGTTCCTGAAGCGGTGATAAGATGCATAAGTATGTAACCGGCCATTACACCACTGAGAAAGATGCCCTGCCCTTTTCTGTAAAGGAACAGGAAAATTCCTGCAAGAAAGAAAATACCCACCCAGAAGAATGACATGAATCCTGGAATGGTATGCAAAAGGGAAAAGCTGTTCAGCGGAAATGGCTTGAAGAACTCTGCAAACCGGCAGCAGCTCAGGTGAAGGTAAAGAAGAGGATTGGCCATAAGGAATTCTGACTGCCTTTCATAGAGAATACTGTCTCTCTGAAACTCCGTTTCACAGGTAAACTGAGGGAATTCAGCCAGTTCCGGCTTTGCAAGGCGGTTAAGCCATGTTTCTCTCACAGGACCGTAAAGGACCTTAGCTCCCTGCTGATCATTTAAAAAAGCATCAGTGAAGATTCTACCGTTGTACTCCCACATCTGAACACCACCCTGAAGAGGAAGCAGCTGATACCTGCCCATAACATTCCTGTTTCTTAGCATCCACGGCGTAAGAAGTCCGAAGAAAACAATAACCATAAGGGAGGAATAAAGGATTTTTCTCACTTCCGGTCTTCCTGTAAACAGAATGAGCACCACCGCCAGCCAGAGTATCATTGGAAGAGAAGCAGGTCTTACCATGAACGATGCGGACCAGACAATTCCTGCCAGAATTGCCCTGCTCCACCCGGGTTTTTCAATGAGCCTGACCGACATGAGAAGTCCTGCGATAAAAAGAAATGAAAAAAGAGCCTGTGTTACCGGAATAGCCTGATAGTAAAGCTCAAAAGGATCAACAGCCATAAGAAATCCGCAGGCTGTGTACCACCATCCAGTAAGAAATCTGGAAGCAAGCCTCAGCCCCATAAACACTGTCAGAATACCTAAAAGAAGCTGTACACCAATTACTGCAGTAAGATTTCCAGGGGAGAATAAGCTGAAAATAAACGCTTCAAATAGTATATAGCCGGGAACAAAAAAGGATGTAGGCCTCTCCGGAATAAGAGTCCCGTAAAATCCACCGGCTTCCCGAAAAAACTCCAGACTTGCATCTCTTCTTGGATCAGTATCATGCATCATGGACTCTGAAAGCATACAACCTCTGCCGGAAAGAATGTTGCCGGCAATGTTGGCCTGAACCATTCCCTCACCTACCAGAAAAAAACCTCCGGCAGCAAGAAAGAAAATGAATACCCTTACCGCAAAGGCGACAGGAAGTATCAGCCGGTTCAGTTTTTTCCGCTGCACCATTTACCGAACCATTCAGAAAGCATCAGTTCCATTTCACCCTTCTGCCCGTCAGACCAAACCTTTTCCGCCGCAGGGTGCATCACAATCTCTGTAAAACCTTCTGAACACTGACTGGTGTACTTTTCAAGGTACTTCCTGCTTATTCTGCCTGACTTGCCGAAGCCCAGCATTCTGTCTGTTGTGAAAAGACCTTCTTTGATCAGCCGGTCTCTGAACTTTTCTCCCATGTGATTCAGTTTCAACCCCAGAGGGAAGCGCATCATTTTGTCCGGCATGATAGCAGAACGGACTGTGCTGATGCCATACTCCTTAGCTATGGAGATGATCACATCCTGAAGAGGAGGCAGATGGTGAAGATGCTTATGGCTGTCCAGAGCGGTGACCATGCCACCTGCTGAGAGTATTGCTTCTATCTGAGCCGACCACTCATTCCTGACCTTGTCAGCCAGAGCAGAAGATCGCTTCATCCATACTGCGAAAGAATCAGGAAATTCACTTTCCCTGAGCAAAAAAGGACCCTGACAGCAGTCAAGATGGGCTCCCATTCTAACACCGCCAACCATGCAGGTCACTATTGCTTCAGAATAAAGGCTACCTGTTGCCATGATTCCAACCCTGCTCACATAGCCCCCGGCAATACAATTTTCTATTGCAGTGTTGACAGCTTGATGCATTCCGCCATCATCAATTGTCACGGTTATCTCTCTCATACTCTCCTCACCTTCAGCAATGTTCTTCTGAAGTTCCTGGGCCCCAGGACTGTTTTAAGAGTTTTGAGAATACGGGCTGGATGAGCATAAAACTTCCAGAAAGCATTTTTCTTGAGCTTCTCCACCTGATCCGGAGTGATACCATCCAGTTTGTAAACACTCTTGTGAAAACAGTCAAATTCCGAATAATCAGCTTCAATGAGATCCCTGGACATCTCCCAGAGACCTGTATGCGGAAAGGGTGTTGTAATATCAAAGAGTGCATCATCGAAAGGTTCTTTTGCTGCGAAAGCAATGGTTTTCTTCATCTCTTCAATGGTTTCGCCAGGGGCTCCCAGCATGAAGTAACCCTGAACAAATAGCCCCCTGGAACGGCACATTCTGACAGCCCTTCTCACCCCTTCAACGGTTATTCCCTTCCTGTAGATTTCATCCAGCACCCTCTGAGATGCTGATTCAACGCCCATGTTCACCTTGGAGAGACCTGCTGCCACCATGGTATCCAGTAATTTCTCTGTAAGAAGGTCGGCACGGACATTACAGCACCACCTGAGCTTCAGCTCTCTGTTAAGCATTCTCCTGCATATCTCTGTTACCCACTTGTGATCCACTATGAATGTGGAATCTTCAAACATGAATGCATTTATTGAATACTTTTCAACCAGATGTTCCAGTTCATCCACCACCGATCCAGGGGATCTTTTTCGCATCTTCTTTCCAAATATTTCCGACAGTGTGGGCTGACAAAAGGTGCACCTGTACGGACAGCCTCTTGTTGCCATAATGGTGGTACCTCTCAGAGTAGAATCCACTCTGTCCATGGAATACCAGTTCCTGAAATAGGTTTCCATATCATAAATATCTCTGTCTGGAAGGGGCAGGTCATCAAGGTCGTTTACGATAAGCCTTCCTGGAACCCTGAACGGAACTCCGTCCCTGTAAAAACACGCACCGGGAATCTGTTCATACGGAATTCCGTCAATCAGCATTTCCATTGCCCGTTCCCCTTCCCCTGCGTACACCAGATCTGCACCGGTGCCTTCAAGGGTTTCTTCAGGAAGTACCGTTGCATGGGGACCGCCTATGAGCAGTGTTGCCTCAGGAGCATTTTTTCTGATTACTTCACAGGAATCAAGCGTAGCTCTTATCTGTGGCGTTACCAATGAGATGCATACTATATCCGGATGGAAATCCTTTATATATCTCTCCAGGTCCCCCATAGGGTCAGAACTGTAAGACATATCACACAATGCCGTTTCAGCACCTTTGCCTTTTGCAACAGCAGAGAGCATGGCGATGCCGAGATTCGGCTGTCCTGAAGGGTATCTGGTTTCCGGAAACACAAAGAGAATCCGCTTTATATTCTGCAGGTTCCGCTCCTTCCACAGCAGACTCCCAGGGCAGTTCCTATAAGGAATACAGAATCCACAGGAAGTCTGTATCTGGCACCGCCGTGGGCAGCGGCATGTATCAGAAGATACAAAATGAATACTGAAATGAGAAACACTGTCTCAGGAGAAAAACGATTTCTCCAGAAGCCCACAAGTCCGAAAACCATAAGCGGATAGATAATTAGCCCTGCCAACATACCCCTGGTTCCCAGTGTATCTCCTCCAGGGCCGAGGAAATGAACTGCTCTGTGCCAGCCCAGCCAGAGCATCAGTCTGGGATTGGCAACTATAAAGCTTCTTGAAGCCCTGGAGAGCACAGCACTTCTATCAAGTTCCCCAGGCAGAGAATCCATTGCCGGATACTCAAGCAGTTCCGGAGAGTTTACAGGAATATCTTCGGGCACATGAATGCCTTCTATGTCAAGCACATCAGGATTGTTGCGCATCCACAGGTTAAGAGAACCCTTGGTGGGCATCAGTACTGGAGAACCGAGTTCCACATAGTTTCTTACCACCCATGGTGAAACTGCTGCAGCAAACCCGAGAATGATAAAGAGGAGGGATTTCCATCTTCTCTGCCATGCCAGCCAGGCCATTTCCAGAGGAAGAAGGAACAGAGCAGTAGCCCTGACCAGGAAGAATAAACCTGTTGCAGCGCCTGCTGTGAATCCGTTCCCCTTTCCCCTTCCTGCAGAAAGAACCAATAGTGCAGTGACCATTAGAAGCGCTGAATGGGCGGTCTCCGTCATTGCATGACCACTGAAATAGATATATGGCGGATACAGAGCCCAGAGAACTCCTGCCATAGTTCCCTTCACCCTGCCCCAGGAATCTGAAACCAGCTTCATAACTGCAAAGGCTCCTGCTGCAGCAAAGATCAGATTAAGCAGAAAAACCGCACCGGTAACAGGGCCTAACAACCGAAACATCAGAGAGAGAAGAAATGGATACCCTGGTTCCATGACAGCTGTGGGTTCTTCCACAGGGGCAAGACCGAACAGATAATCAGGGTCTGCAGTCCATGCTCTCTGTGCTCCTTCCGAATCGTTTCTCAGGTTCTTGAGAGTACCGATCGCTTCCGAAAATGAGAATCCGTATCCCTCTGCCATTCTTCCTGCAACATGAATATAGAGAGCCTGATCTCTTACAGGCTGCGGAAGAGCGCCGCCCAGATAGAAAAACCACAAAATTCTGGGAAGTATCACAGAGGCAAGCAGAATTGGAACTGCATGCTTTTCAAGACTGTTAATGAATCGGAATATCATCAGGTCTCTCTGCCTCCTGTAATTGAAATCATAAAAGCCTTTGCATCATGAAGTATTCCTTTGAAACCAGCCAGTTTGAAGTGCTTCCATATAAGTGCCGGTATCCGTTTGAAGGGTTTACGGAGAAGGTAGCTCCTTCCCACTGTTCCCTGTGCCCAGTCACGAAGCTCATGGAGTTCCTGATCGGTAAAATCTGTAAGATTTATAAGCAGCTCATCTGCAGCGTTCATTTTCATAATAAAAGACTCCAGATCTCCAATAAGCCCCTTGTCCATCGCTTCCTGAAAAATCGCAGTTCCCGGATACGGTGTAACAAACAGCATGGGTACGGTAATATCAGCTTTTATACAGAAATCCACAGTGGCTTTAACCGATTCCCTGGTTTCACCGAACATACCGATAATGAAACTGCCCTCTGCATGAATACCAACTGATTCTGTAAGCTTGAGAGCATCCAGACACTGCTTTGAGGTAACTCCCCTTTTAAGTCTTTTCAGCATTGCATCGTCACCGGATTCTATTCCATAGGATATCCAGTCACATCCTGCATCTTTCATGGTCTCCAGCATTTCTCTGTCCACAGTGTTCACTCTGCCGAGACAGGACCACTTCATGCCTGGAACCTTCTCCTTTATCAGTTCGCAGGTCCTCATTACGAATTTTCTGTCACTTGTGAACAGGTCGTCTGGAAAACCGGTGTACTTTATGTCAAACCTTCTGACCAGTTCGCAGATCTCGTTAACAATAGACTCTGGAGAACGACGACGCACCCTTCTACCATAGATTCGATAGCAGTAGACACAGTTATATGGACAGCCTCTGCTTGCCACTACCTCAAGATGCCTGACCCTCTTCTGTCTGTGATCCATGCTGGATATGTAGTTTTCAACTGGAAACAAATCCCAGGCAGGCCATGGAAGAGTGTCCAGATCAGCAATCATCTCTCTTGGTGCGGAACGCGCCAGATTGTTATCTTCATCAAGCCAGGCAATACCTGGAACTTCATGCCAGTCACCGGAAGAATCCAGTGTTTCCGCCAGTTCCACAGAGGTTCTCTCCCCTTCGCCAAGCACAACGCAGTCAAGGTCACACCCTCTCAGATAAAGCTCAGGAATTGTTGTGGCACCTGTGTTGCCTGCACAGATGAATACACCTGGAATAAGCGACCTGATAATGCCGGACATGGCCTTAACCATACGATACCTGGTTACCATGCCTCCAAAAGCCACCATATCCGGCGATGAAGAGACAATACGCTCCAACGCCTCATCAGAGGTAAGTGCATCACCCTCCATATCAACAACATGCACATCATACCCCGCATCCCTCAGCGAAGCTGCTATGTAAGCAAGACCAAAGGGAAAGTACAGTGAATGAATGTCCTCACCGTACCTGGGATACACCAGGGTTATCTTCAAGCCGATTCCTTTCTGTCCAGCCAATAATCTTGAATTATTCAGGCCAGGTCAAAGGCTTTCTGTTACATTGGGCCAAAACCTCAACTCAGGACAGCGGCAGAATCAGAAACCGGAGTGTTAATAATGTGCAGCAAACTGCCGGGTTTTGAGAGCTGAACTCATTCAACACCGATCAGCAGAACTCTCTGAACCATGAAAGGATCTTCATGCACAGCAAGGAAATCTCTGCACCATGGTGTTATGTAGAATGTGAGCAACTCATCAGGAGGAAGTTCCAGATCAAGTTCTGCTGTGAAAAGATACTCCCCTTCCGGTACCTGCCACACATCAAAAACAGGTTTCTCTGTGTATCCTCTGAGTACCCACAGATTATTCTCCCAGCCAAGCCACAAACCGGCAATAGCAGGCTTTACAGGATCAGGTTCGTAAACCCATTCAAGAACATTTGAAGTACCCATACCTGTAAGGTAGTCTTCTATATAGGCCTTCTCTATCTCCATCTCTTCCGGAGACTTGTATACAGTGGGCACTTCAATTGAAAGGGTGTCGAAGGGAACCCCGTCACTATCCAGACAGAAAACACTGTAACCAGGTTGAGACCTCCTGACCATGTAGAGGTTCCCATTCAGGTCTCCGGCAAAATAATGGGAGAAAAAAGATCTGTTAAGAGCGTCATTGTTCTCTTCAGGCGCCACAGGAAGTGAAATCGGATCCGACATGTATTCTGTTACCATCTCTCCCTGGAGATCGTATGAAGCAATGAACTGTCTGAGAACATTGGAATTCCCATGGACAAACTCGTGCCACCTGACGGCAAATATGCTGTCCCCCATTATGGTGTGCTGAGAAGGCCAGTTGCCTGAGTGTGTGAGAATGTGGCTCTGCCATTCTCCGTCAGGAGAATAAAGCCCCAGATCCATCACATCCTGAATCAGAAAAGAGCCGTCCGGCAGCATCTCAATACAATGGGGCATGAGAAGCTCTCCAGGCCCCTGACCGCCTCCCCCTGCGAACCCATAGTATGAACCGTCAGGATAATACATCTGGAGTTTTGCTCTGGACATATCAAGTATGTAGATCAGACTGTCTGTGCGAACACAGTCAACTGCATAGCCGAACACATAGCTGGAATCACCAAGTTCAACTCCGATTGTATCGGTAATAATGAGAGAAACACTTGATACCGATTCGGTGAATTGCACAGGCTCATCTCTGCAACCGGCAGCAACCAGAATAAAAAAACAGCAGCATATTTCCACCACATGAATGAACCTCCAAATATATTTAAGCATTCTCAACTTATAATACATAAACTGGATAGTGTTTTCAAAATAGTCCATAGTTCTTCTTTTTCCAATGCCGTATCAGACAAGATTCATTAGCTGATTGTAATCTCAACGCAATTCTTTTGTTTCATATTTAACCGGATGAGCTGGAGATAATTAGAAAAGCAGGTGTTTGGGAAGCGGTCTTCGCCTGGGGCCAAATATTATCTGCCCGAAATCCATACATTCCAAGAATGCCCTGAAACTGCAATGCTGTGGAACAAACGACGAGAGTCGGACTACAATGGTTAAACTCAAGGAGGTCATCGTATGAAAAGAATCATGGCAACTACGGCTCTCGCCGCACTTATCTTTACCGGCTGCGGAACAGGCCCTGATAACACTGAAGCTCCCTACAATCCTGTTGATGAAAGCTGGAAGGCAGTTGAAAATTTCATTTTCGCATGGAACACCAGAGACCAGGATCTGCTTTCTGAAACACTCTCCGATGACTTTGAAATGCCCCTTTCAGAAGAAGACTGGGCTGACTACAACGGTGACGGAATCATCGATAAAAGCCTGCCAGAAAACATATATCTGAATGTTGCTTCAGTCATTTTCTCCTCTTACAGTCATGTTGAACTTCTGGTTGACTACAGTGCAGGCCAGAGCAATGAGTTCACTGGAGACTGGAACATGAAGGTCTACAATATTGAAGGCGGTGAACAGACAGGGTGGAGTGCTTCAGGAGAAACTGTTATAGTCTGCGCTGAAAACGGTTCCGGTCAGTGGAATGTTATCAGTGTTACCGAAATACCTGCTCCGCCTGAAGAATAGAATATCTGTTCCGAAGCTGCGCCAAAATAGACTGTGAGAATCTGTTTCCGTCAGGTGCTTTCATGAAGAATCCCTGTTCCAGTAAACCGCATCTCCCTTCTGCTTAGAATGTGGTTTTTGGCTGAAACTTCATAACGAATGCTCCAAAAAGTTGATTATGTCATAGTTTTCTTTCTGTGTGACAGATATTAGCTTTATAAAGCTCCACTTGAAATTCGGTATATTGAAACTGCCCCACAAGCTGGAGAACCGGACGAAAGAAGGTGAGATAAGGGAAATCCGCGGCGAATCGTGAACGGTTTGCTGTCATATCTCTTCCGGCGACCATTCTGCTCACTGTTACACAACAAAAACCTGTCCCTGGTATTTAATTACAGTTACCGTTGCTGCAAGACTTATACATATGACGCAACCACTTCCAGGCTCAGTGGTTGCCTGGAACGGATAGCGAATCAGTACAACAGGTGCTGACAAGGAAAAAGATATGGAGTGAAGCAGAATTTCCTTCCATGCTGTGAACTCACTGTAAGGACAAAACTGTTTAAGATCAAACTCAGGATTTATCTCTTCTGTATTGAAAGGGAGTTCATTCGGAGAGGAGTTTCCTTTCTCTCTCCAAGAAACGAGAGTGGATAAAGAAAGTCCTGCCAGTGATAATCGGTATCGTTTCCTGTGAGCGAAACAGATAGAAGGTAATTTCCCGGTTCCAGAACCTCCGGCTCAATAACAATCTCTGCAGCGGTTTCCCCTTCCACGGCAAGAAGAGGTTCTCCATTTTCCAGATTGTTGGAAGCAAGAACAGTTTCGCCGTCAGGTCTGTGGATTGAAAAGCCCAGAATCACATTCTCTGTGCGCCTGCTCTCCCTGCTGTCGGCAGTAATCCTGATAACTACCCTGTCATTCTGCCTGAATGTACGGGATGGAATTCCGTCTTGGTTCTGAATTGAGACACTGCTGAAAAAGACCTCCCTTGTACCCCATTCTCTCGGAGCTGCCGATGCTGCATGATGGGTGAGCCTTCCAGCGTTCTGCTCAAGATATGCTCCCAGCACATCGTCAACAGGACCGTCCATTCTTATTCTGCCGCAGTCAAGCCACAAAGCTCGCTCACAGAGCCTTCTCACAGCCTCGTGGTCGTGGCTTACAAAAACTATTGTCTTTCCTGACTCCCGAAAGCCGAAGATTCTGTCGTAACACTTCTCCTGAAAAGCAGAATCTCCCACTGCAAGAACCTCATCTATAAGAAGAATATCAGGATCAACACTTGTGGCCAGTGCAAATCCAAGCCTCATGAACATTCCTGACGAGAAATACTTCACAGGGGTATCCATGAACCTCTCCAGCATTGAGAACCGGGCTATTTCAGAAAGAAGCCGGTCCATCTCAGACCTTCCCAGACCAAGCATTGCACCGTTCAGATAGACATTTTCCGCTCCTGTGAGTTCAGGGTGAAACCCTACTCCAAGATCCAGAAGAGAGGCTGTTCTGCCTGCGGTTTCAACCTTGCCTGAAGTAGGGCTGTAGATTCCTGCAAGGAGCTTGAGGGTGGTTGACTTGCCTGCGCCGTTGGAGCCTATAAGGGCAACCGGCTCTCCGGGACTTATCTGAAAAGAGGCGTGATCCAGCGCACGAAAACTGTCTACTGAAGTTTTTCTTCCGAAGATGTTCATCATGGTCTCCATGATACTCACTGAGCGATCCCTGTACAGACGGTAATCAAGGCAGACATCTGTGAAACAGACAAGCCCTTTCATCAGAGTTCCTTTACCACTGCAGGTTCAGCCTGTCTGAATATCAGAAAGCCTGCAACACCTGTGAGAACAGCCCAGCCGAAAAGGGATACCCATGTCCACAGTTCAGGCCAGGTACCGGAATACATAATCGAGTGAAATATCTCCATGGCCCCTGAAACAGGATTCCAGCGGATAAACGCCTCCATCCTTTCAGGAATAAGCCCCATTCCAAGAGGATAGATAACCGGACTTGCATAAAACCATGCAAGAAGTATCACTTCCAGAAACTGGGAGACATCTCTGTAGTACACATTTCCCACCGAAATCATCATTGCGAAACCGGAGGTCATTACCGCCAGAAGAATCACAGCCGCAGGAATAAGAAGCAGTGATGCTGAAGGAGTGTGTCCGGCGACAGCAAGTATCACTTCAAGAACACACATGGCCATCAGCATGTGTACAGCGTTGGCAATAACAGATGATACAGGCAGCGCCGCTCTGGGAAAATAGATGGACCTTATCAGTTTCTGGTTATCAAGCAGCGTTCTTGATGAGGCTGACAGTGACGCTGAGAAGAAGTTCCATGGCAGAAGCCCTGTCAGAAGAAAAAGAGAGAAGTGTTCAATGGCTCCGCCGAACCGCAGTATCCTTGTAAATACAACAGTGTACACCGCCATGCTGAACAGAGGCTTCAGGAGAAACCATAGAAACCCCAGCATGCTTCGCTTGTAGCGAACCTTAAGATCCTTCTCAACAAGGCTGCGCATGAGCAGGAAAGCTCCTGTCATCGGCCTTCAAGCTTCCTTTCATTACCGGCAATTATCCTTCTGATATTGGAACGATGGGTTACCAGAATAGCAAGGGCCAGAAGGAGCATCACAGCTTTTTCAAGAACAGGCACACTGAAGACAAAACCCCACACAGGAAGAGAAAGCCCTCCCAGTACGCTCCCTGCAGAAATCATTCTTGTCACTGCAACAACAACTATGAAAACTCCAAGGGCACAGAGTACAGGAAGTGTTGCCAGAACAAGAAGCGCGCCCAGTGCAGTAGCAGCTCCCTTACCGCCTCTGAAACCGAACCAGGGCATCAATACATGACCGCAGACTGCCATAACAACAGCAGCAGCAGGAAGCCATAAGAATTCAGGCCCATGGTAAAGAGCGGCATATACAGGAGCAGCACCCTTCAGGGCATCCAGAAGAAGGCCGGTAATACCCATTCCCTTGCCGCAGGTTCGGAGCAGGTTGGTTGCACCGGGATTCCCTGAGCCATGCTCCCTCAGGTCAACGCCTTTAAGCCTTCCCAGAATCCAGGAAAAAGGAATGGAGCCGCACAGATATGCCGCAGCAAGATAAAGTACCGGAACCATCAGTGCTCTCTCTTTCTGTAAATAACCTTGAGCGGAACACCGTTCATGTTGAGTTCTTCTCTCAATCGGTTTTCAAAATATGACTTGTAATTATCCGGAATCAGATCAGGTCTTGAAACAAACACCACCATTACCGGAGGCGCAGTTTTTACCTGAGTTATATAAAAGAACCGAAGCATCTTTCCTCTGGGAGCAGGAGGCTGAACCTCGTTGACGATACTGCGCATGAGCCTGTTCAGTTTTGATGTTGTGAGTTCCGCTTTCCTTCGCAGGGAAACAGCTTGAACCATGGGAAGAAGCTTGCCTACTCCCTGGCCTTTTGTGGCGCTTGTGAAGAATATTGGTATCCATCTTGCCAGAGGAAAACGCTGCTTGACACTCCGTATCCACAGAGGACGATCAACACCCATATCAGTCTTGTTCACACAGATGAGAAGCCCTTTGCCCATATCCCAGGCCCGCTGGGCAAGCCTTATGTCCTGTGTGGCAGGATACTCGGTACCATCCAGAACAAGAACCACCACATCTGCGCTGCCTACAGACTTCCATGAGCGAAGTGTACTGTAGAATTCCACATCCTCCATCTTCTTCGTGCGCCTTCTCAGACCGGCGGTATCTATGAGCCTGAAGTTAATGCCCTGCCACTGCACGAAAGAATCAATTGAATCTCTGGTTGTGCCTGCAACAGGTGTTACAATGTTCCTCTCGTCTCCAAGCAGCCTGTTGGTAATGGAGCTTTTTCCAACATTGGGACGACCGATAACAGCAACTGAGACCCCGTCAAAATCAACAGCTTCAACAGAGGGCAGGTGTCCTGTTATTTCATCAAGAAGATCACCTACGCCCAGACCGTGAGAAGCACTTACCGGCCATGGTGTTCCAAGACCAAGTGCATTGAATTCATGAATAAGGTCAATACGGTCGGCAGAATCTATCTTGTTAACAGCCAGATAAGCTGGAATACCGCTCTTTCGAACCATTTCAACAGCTGCCTGATCGAAAGGATGTATTCCCTCTGTTCCGTCAACCAGAACGATTATTGCCGCTGCTTCCTGAACTGCAAGTCTTACCTGTTTCTCTATCGATTCCTGAAAAGGGTCGTCACTCCCTGGAGCAAGACCTCCTGTATCAACTGCGATAAAGCTGGTGCCGGTCCACTCGCCTGTACCTATTTTACGGTCACGGGTAACACCTGCCATGTCGTCCACTATGGCGGCTCGTCCCCCTGTGAGCCTGTTGAAAAGCGAAGACTTTCCAACATTTACCCTGCCTACAATGGCCACTACTGGCAGATTCAAACTTATCTCCTTGCTGTTTCATGGGTTTGCCCGGTGGAAATATAATTTCCAGCGAGTGTCCTGCGTTAACTGTAAGGTTATATTAAGAACTAATGAAAAAGCATCTTTTTATCATTGCAGCTGCAGCAGCACTGATTGGGTCTGCTGTGCATCTGTCAGGTATGGATAGTAATCTTGAGAACCTCACTCTGGACATGAGGTTCCGCATGAATCCGGCTGATGCATCCAACGAAATAATAATAATCGGTGTGGATCAGGCTTCCCTTGAATCAATGGACTGGCTGGGCTGGCCATGGCCCAGACAGATATGGTCAGACATGACAGGCTGGCTGCAGAGTTCCGGTGCCAGTGTTGTCTACTTCGATATAACCTTCACAGGAAGCTCAACCTTCTCGGCAATGGAAGACAGCGTATTCGGAGCTGCGGCATCCGAGGGAAACACAGTTTTTATAACAGGCCTTGGCAGAGATGAAGGAAACCCTTTGCCGGAAAATGCCCTGCTGAATATTCCAGGCGCTTCAGGAACCCCGTATATCTACGCCTCCCCTCCTGTTGAGCCAATAGCATCAGGCGCAACGCTTCTAGCGGCTCCCTACGCCTTCCCTGATCCTGACGGAACATTCAGAAGCATACCTCTGCTTTTTCCTGCTGAAGGAGGCTCTGTACCTTCAGCTCCACTGGCCATAGCCATGCTTGCTTCAGGAGCTGAACCTTCTGTATCTGAAGGCAGACTTCATCTGGGGGAACACACCTTTCCACTCAATGACAGAAACGAAATGCAGGTTCGTTTTGCCGGTCCGGCAGGAACCTACAGAACTGTTTCTGTGGGAGATGTTCTCAATGCAATGACCGGTACTGAAAGCAGTGTCAGAACAGAGGACTTCAGTGATGCAGTGGTTCTGATCGGGTATACAGCAAGCGATCTCATGGACCTTAAACCGATGCCCTATTCCGCCAGATGCCCTGGTGTGGAGGTAATAGCCAATACAGTTGACAACCTTCTCTCAGGCAGGTTTGTGAACAAGCTGGGAACCCTTTCTGCTGTTCTTCTTTCCATTTTTGCTGCCGCAGGGGTTGCTGCGGCACTTTCATTTATTCCCGGGGTTATACCTGCGTCATTTACAGGCTTTTCAGTTGTTTTACTCTACTGGACTGTTACACTTGTTTCTTTCAGTAACTGGAATATCTGGCTGCCCCAGGTCCCTCCTGTACTCTCCGGCCTCCTTACACTTCTGGCAGGCTCGGTAATCGCATACAGATTCGCAACCAGGGAAAAGCGGTTTCTGAGAGAAGCATTCTCCCAGTACCTCTCTCCTGCTGTGGTGGCCCAGGTTGCCGCCAACCCTGAAACCCTCAGACTCGGTGGAGAAAAAAGGGTAATGACCGCTTTCTTCAGTGATGTGGCAGGCTTTACCTCAATAAGCGAGCAACTGGACCCGTCTGATCTGGTTACTCTGCTCAATACCTACCTTTCTGAGATGACTGATATCATTCTTGAATCCGAAGGAACAGTGGACAAGTTCGAAGGAGACGCAATCATAGCTTTCTGGGGTGCCCCTGTAAGCATGGAAGACCACGCGGAAAAGGCTGTGAGAGCTGCAATTGCCTGCAGAGACCGGCACCTTGACCTTAACCGGAGACTGAGAGAAAAGGGATTCCCTGAACTGCATACCAGAATAGGTCTTGCAAGCGGACCTATGGTGGTGGGCAACATGGGCAGTGAGAAAAGGTTTGACTACACCATAATGGGCAGTGATGTTAACCTGGCCAGCAGACTTGAGGGAGTAAACAAATTCTACGGAACTGAGATACTCATGGCAGGAGCAACAAGGGCATATCTTCCGGAAAACATCATAACAAGAAAGATAGACACTGTGCTTGTGGTTGGTCAGAAGAAACCTGTTACCATATGGGAACCGATTTCCTCGCTGGAGCCGGTTCACACCGACTATGAAGCTGCCATGGATCTGTACCGGAAAGGACTGTTCGAGGAGGCGGAAAGAGTCTTCAGTGCCCACCCTGAAGATCCGCCTTCATGTGTACTGGCAGATCGGTGCAGGAAGCTGGCTGAAAAAGGATGTCCCCACAGCTGGAACGGCATCTGGAAACTTACATCTAAATAGAATATCAGGAGGTACATATGCGTACAATTCTCATTCTGTGCATACTGCTTACAGCCTCAGTAACAGCAGATGACACACCGGTACAGACAGGCGGGCAGGCAACAGTGAAGATACAGGAACAGCATCTTTTCCCTTCACCTGTGTTCTATGCTCAGCCTGTTGCAGAACTTTCCTTCGGTCAGGTTGTGAATGTGACAGGCAGGCAGGGGGACTGGTTCAGTGTTGAAACAGAAGGTCAGGAAGGCTGGGTTCACAGCACCGCCCTTACCGGAGCACTGCTCTCTCAGGGTTCCAGATCAACTGACGACAGCGACATGATAATGCTTGCAGGACGGGGCTTCAACAGCTCTGTTGAGGACGCTTATTCCCAGGGTAAGAACCTTCCATGGGATAAGGTGGATGCCATTGAGGCGATAGAGGTGTCACCTGCCTCAATACTTCACTTTCTCACTGAAGGCCTGCTTATTCAGGAAGGAGCAGAGTGATGACAATACTTATACTCTCTGCGCTTCTGGGGTTCGGACTGAACGATTTGACAGACATAGTTGAAAGTGACGAACTGCAGAGCGCAGTTACAGTTTATGAGGCCTTCGACCAGGCAGGCAGGGAGATAACTGAAACAGAAGAGTACTACATAGGCAGAGCAGTGGCTGCCAACATACTTGCATCTTCATCGCCTATGATGAACTGGAACGGAGTTACCTATGTAAACATGGTGGGAGCAGTTATCGCAGGCTTCTCACCGAGACCGTCAACCTACGGCGGCTGGCATTTCATGATTCTTGACGACATGAATATTAACGCCCTCTCCTGCCCTGGAGGCATCGTTCTTCTTAACAGAGGTCTCTGCGATCTCGCCGGGAACGAAGATGAACTGGCAGCCATCATCGCCCACGAAGCAGCTCACATAGTTCTCAGACACGGCATACAGTCAGTTGAAAAGGCAAAGCTGGCACGAGCATGGACAACTCTCGGACATGAAGGAGCACAGCACCTGGGTTCAGATGAAATTCAGGAGCTGTCTGACAACTACAGTGATGTTGTGAATGACATTACAATGAATCTGGTTACAAGGGGGTACAGCAGAGACTCGGAACAGCAGGCGGACAGCCTGGCTGTACATATACTGGCACAGGCAGGATATGATCCAATGGCCCTTGCAGTTATCCTTGACAGAATGAATGCCCTGACTGAACGGAGCGGTCCCGGTTTCTGGCAGACACATCCTGATCCCGGACAGAGAGCCAGATGGGTAAGGGAAGAGATAGCAGCATCCGGGCTTGCTTCTCCTGATCCTTCAGCAATAGCCGCCAGAGCAGACCGTTTTCAGAACCTTTATACAGAATCAACTCCACCGGCAGCTGAATCTGCCGGAGAAAACCATAACACGGAGAATCGACGCTCCAACACTTCATCAGGAGCATCAAGAGGCTCTGCAGGAGGAAGAATCTGAACAGCCTTCTTGTGCTTTTGGCTGCCGTATCTGCTCCGGTTCTCAGAGGTGTTATTCCCCATGATCCTGGAGCCTTTACACAGGGGCTGGAATACAGAAACGACATACTCTGGGAAACAACAGGTGTATACGGTTCTTCCACATTCAGAGCCACATCACCACTGACAGGTGAGGTAATCGGTATTCTGCAACTCCCTGACTCTGTCTTTGCCGAAGGATTAACCTTTATCAATGACTCAACAGCATTCGTACTCACCTGGCGTGAAGGAACAGCTTATCTGATTGATACAGGTACAATGGCTATAGCACAAGAGTTCACCCTTGAGAATGAAGGGTGGGGGCTCGCTCTTGCAGGGGATACCCTGTGGCAGAGCAACGGGTCATCAATGCTGTACATGAGAGACAAAACAACCTTCGCTCTCATGGATTCAGTGGAAGTTACTCTGAACGGTATTCCACAGGGCAATCTGAATGAACTGGAGTTTACTGGAGGTCTTATACTGGCTAATCAATGGCAGACCTCCAGAATACTCTTTATTAACAGGCACACAGGTACTGTAGAGCGAGTACTTAATCTGTCAGATTACCATCCAGGCACTGGAGGGGTACTTAACGGTATTGCTGCAGGAGATAATGGAGAGCTTTTCTGCACAGGAAAAAATTGGCCTGTAACCCTTATCATAGGGGGTTTGGACAGCTCCGATTGACCCGTTTCAGGAAACACATTAGGTTATAGTCTAAGTGATTGTTGAACAACAAGGAGGTACTATTGCGCAAGATAATGCTACTTCTTCTGATACTGGCTTCTGCTGCATCAGCCAGGGCTATAGTTCAAACCCTGAATGCTCCAGATACCAATATCTCCGGTCTTGCCTGGGGAGATGGCAGTCTTTGGGCAATGGATGCTCTGACTGACATGGTATTCCAGCTGGATCCTGCAACTGGAGCAGTACAGAACAGT
>PDWJ01001430.1_pt1 | contig 46589 bp, 59 predicted proteins | sample 1430881 | NCBI WGS metagenome assembly PDWJ01 (sample SAMN01162460, study PRJNA174530) | Oral metagenome, whole genome shotgun sequencing project. | biome: Marine environment; feature: Marine mammal; material: Swab sample of the gingival sulcus; isolation source: swab sample of gingival sulcus...
TAAAACAATAAAAAAAATACTATTACTTACAGAAGAGCAAAAATATCTTGCTAAATTATTTGGATTTTAAAATGGGTGTTAAATTTCGGAAGACAGGAAGAGTATTATTGAAGATAAGATGAACAATGTAATGTTCCATCTGCCAAACCATCCGGAGGTAAAAAACCTTATTGTTGGCGGAGATTTTGTAGAGGGCAAAAAAGAGTTTGATTTTTATAAGAAATAATAGGTTTCTAGAATGCTAAAAGGGTAGATTTTAATTATTTAATTCTACTCTTTTTTGGTCACAGTAAAATAAACCGGTTGAGAAGCCTATTATTTCTATGTATTTTCCCAAATAAAATTACAGGATTCGTAAATGAGATATACAATTTTTATCTTAATAGTATTCAAATCTCTATTTTCAAGTGAACCATGGGTTAAATTTTTTGAATCAGATCATAGGGAACTTCTCCTTGAATCAGTTCAGATGGATGATAATACAATTATCTCAGTTGGTTATGGTAAAAACAATCCTGATCATATCTATAACGGCATTCTCTACCACCTTGATTTAGATGGAAATATTATTGATGAAAGGGAGTATGGGAACAACTATCCAAGCCGTATAAACCATATATCCAAAGTAGGTAATGAGGAGTTTATTTTAGGAGGAAGTACAAGGTATAACGATAATAGATTGCTCGATGCCTGGATATTTAAAATTGATCAAAATGGTGATATTTTATGGGAGAAAGAGTTTGGTGGGGATGGGTATCAGTTTGTAACTGCAATGGAGAATAGAGAGGATAGTACAATCTTAGTTGGATCTGAATTTTTTGTAGGGGGGGATCCCGAAAGCTCTAAGCTTGTAATAGTTGATAAAGATAGTGGAAATATTGTTGATGAAAAGCTATTTCAAAGGAAAGTTATCAGATCGATCATTACCACTTCCAGAGGCTATCTATTATCAGGCTATACCTCTAACCCTGTTTATATTATGTCCGGATGGGTAGAGGAGGTTGATAGTAATTTATCCACACTATGGAGTAAAACATTCAATCACTTTAATGATACAGAGTATATGTATGATATTATTGAAAGTGATGATAATAGCTATATTATGGTTGGCTCTACATGTGAGAAAACAACTTTGAACAATTTTGATCATCACGCTATTATTAGAAAGATTGATAATAATGGTAATGAGATATGGGTTAAAACAATAAATAACTCTATCTATAATGATGATATTGTTTCTATAAAGAGGGTAGATCAAGATAGTTATATTTTCTGTGGTAGTAGTGGCGTTTTTGTTCAAATGTCTAACTTTGATTGTAAAAATAGTTCTGATCCAAAAGGTTATTATGGTAAGATTGATAAGGATGGTAATATCTATTGGGAAAACCTTTTTAACTACTCCGTTGATGAGTACGATATGCTAAACTCTGCTCTAGTACTCAATAATGAGGAGGGCCTTCTTTTCAGTGGAAGAAGTGGAGGAACATCTTTACTTGAGGGTAATAGCAACTCTCTCCTCCTAAAAACAGATTTAAATGGTAACTATTCATCCATTAATGAAAATAGCTTGCCTGAAAGATCTCAACTCTCTCAAAACTATCCAAACCCCTTTAATCCAACTACTGCAATAACCTATTTTTTATCCCATAGTTCAAAAGTTGATATTTCAGTTTATGATATTAACGGAAGCTTAATAACTAAGCTTGTTGACGGGTATAAAAATAGGGGAAAACATTTAGTTGATTTTGACGGTTCAAATCTGCCAAGTGGGGTTTATTTTTATAAGCTGATTATAGATGGGAAACAGATCTCTTCTAAAAAGATGATACTATTGAAGTAGGGAAATCTTTGAAGATGTGGGGAGACGGAAGACCGAAGACGGGAGATAGAAGAAAGATTAATGGAAATTGTAGAGCCGTTGCATGCAACGGCTCACATGCTTTCGATAAACTTCGTATTACTGCGTCCTAATTTTTTCTGCTCAAATCATCAAGTATCTCTTGAATCTCCTCTTGGCAAAACCCACATCCGGTTCCAGCAGCTGTTTCATCTCCAACCTCTTCAATGGTTTTCAAATTATTAGATTCAATGGCCTCTATTATCTCAGTATTTAAGACATTGTGACATTTACAAATTTTCTTTTCTTCTATCTCTTCCATAATAAAACTAACCTTTATGGTTTTAATAATATTTGTGATAGTTTTCTATAACTATCAATTCATTCAAGGGGCAGTCTATCGGACAGTCTAACCTTTTTAAGGCAACCTAATATCTACCCCTGCAATACAACTACACAAAACTTTTCTAAAATCTTATAGTGATTTTATAAAGTCCAAAACTTTCTGTGCATGTCCACCGGCTCTTACATTGTTCCATCTCTTTAAAAGATTTCCCTCTTCATCCAAAAGCAAAGTTGTTCTTTTAACACCCATAACTTTTTTGCCGTACATATTTTTTTCACCGTAAACTTCAAGTTTTGTCATAAGCTCTAACTCATCATCAACGAGCAGAAGGTGATCAAAATTTTGTTTCTCTTTAAACTTTAAGTGGGACTCCACACTATCCTTGCTAACCCCAACAACAACACTATTTAATTCACTAAATTGATCTTTAAGCAGATTGAACTCAACCGCTTCCTTGATTCAACCGGGTGTATTATCTTTAGGATAGAAGTACAGAACTAATTTTTTACCCTTATAATCCAATAATGAGTGTTTTTTGTTATCATCACCCTCTAAATTAAAATTGTAGATATTTTCCATTTTTCCTCCATCTGTTTACTTAGAATAATTTATATTATCAAAATAATTAGAATAGAATATATCAACATATTTTTTTTATAACTATGATTTTTATATGTATAAAAATTTAAACTACTATAACTGTGAAACTCAAACTGTTTTTTATATTAAATCTGAGTTCTATGTAACTATTTATCTAATATTTAGCATAATAAATAGAATGCTATATACAGCTTTATCTATCATTCTGGGGAAAAGTTTTAATCTAACAGAATAGAAAACTTTCAGCTCTTCAACATTGTTTATAATTGTTATCTAAATAAAAGAGCGAAGCAATACCTCTCTCAACTTCCGTCTTCCGACTTTAGCCTTTCCCAGAGGGCAAAGGGGTTAGTTAACAATTTATTATTAAGATAAAACCTTGCATTTTGTACCTGCTTTCTTATATTTTAAGTTCTTAAATGAATAAGATTTGACCTTTTTAGCAAATTCTAAGTACCATAGTGGAGATATAATGATAGTTGGAGTTGGAACTGATATTATTGAAATAGATAGGATAGGAAGATCTATTGAAAGGGGTGGGAACCATTTTAAAGATTATGTTTATAGTAGATCTGAGATAGAGTATTGCGAGAGTAAAAAGGGTTATGAATCTTTTGCTGCCCGTTTTGCTGCTAAAGAAGCTTTTTCTAAAGCTATGGGAACAGGTATAGGAAAGGATCTCTCATTTAAAGATATTGAGGTTATTAATGATAAAAGAGGAAAACCATCTATAATCTACCATGGAGATCTTTTAAACAATTACAAAGATTACTCTATACATCTTTCACTCTCCCACTCAAAAACAGATGCCATAGCCTATGTGGTAGTTGAGGCTGTAGAGTGATAAAAGATATATATATCCACATACCTTTCTGTAAAAGGAAATGTCCTTATTGCGATTTCTATTCTGAAACTTCAATCTATAATTTTAAAGAGTATGTCAATACCCTCATAGATGAGTTTAACAGCTATAAAAACTATCTTAACAGAGAAAATTCAACCTTATACTTTGGAGGAGGAACCCCATCCTTACTTCCAACTAAAGAGATTGAAAGATTGTTTAAACATATCGGAAGAAGTATAGATCTTACAAAAAGTGAGATAACTCTTGAGCTAAATCCCGGGGAGATAGATAGAGAAAAACTACTTCTCTATAGAGATTTAGGAATAAACCGTTTGAGCGTAGGTGTTCAATCTTTTGATGATAGAGAGCTTAAAACTTTGGGTAGAATCCATAGTGGAGCAAAGGCCGTTGAAACTTTAGAGATGATAAAAAAGTATGGTTTTGAGAACTACAATCTAGATCTCATTGTGGGTATTCCAAATCAAGAGAGTAGAAGTTTAGAGAGAAATCTTAAAATTGTTGAAGAGCTTAACCCTTTCCATGTTTCTGCATATATCTTAACCTACTATGAGGGTACGAGGTATAGAGAGCTTTTGGATCTTGGACATATAAAGAGTATGGAGGAGGAGAGGGAACTTAACTTTTACCAAAGAGTTATCTCTTCTCTTAAATCCATTGGTATTGAAAGATATGAGATCTCCAACTACTCTAAAAAGGGTTATGAATCAAAACATAATAGCAATGTATGGAACTATGGTGATTATTTGGGACTTGGTGCTTCTGCCCACTCAAAGTTAAAAAATAGAAGATGGTCAAATATTAGTAGCACAAGAGAGTATATAAAAGATTTTAAGAGTAGTAAAACTATTGAACTTATATCAGAGAGTGATATTTTAAATGAGAAGATAATGCTATCTTTAAGAACTGTTTCAGGCATAAAAGATAAAGAGATTACCTCATCTCTATATGATCATAAATTGGGTGATTTAGAGAGATTTAAAAGAGATAAGCTTATAGATTTTGACAGAGAGAGGGTGTTTTTGACGGATAGAGGGTTTGATCTTTACAACTCTATAGTATCGAGGTTGTTTATATAGGTAGGATCTATAAAAATCAATAGAATTAACCTGAGTTAGATATCGGTATTTATCCAGTATATATAATGTTATAATTGAATTTATAGGTTTAAGGTAGCCTATTCTCTTATAAAATTTAGGCTATGTAAATCTGCCGACTAAAACTTTATATTTCAACTCTAGTCGGCAGATTTTTAATAGGCTCATCTTCTTTAATCTAAGAAATCTCTGTTTATTTACACAAGATCATTTTATTCTGAAAAACTTTATTATTAACTTTTAGTTCATAAAAATATAATCCCGAAGATAGATTATTTGCATCAAAATTTTTCTGATAAAATCCAGCTTTTAATTTTTGGTTATACAGCTGTTTTACCAACTCTCCTTTAATATTATAAACATTCAGTTCTACTCTACTCTCTCTAGCTAAATCAAACTTAATATTTGTTATAGGATTAAAGGGGTTTGGATAGTTTTGATACAGCTTTGTCTTTTTAGGTAAGAGCTCTGTAATATTTAAAGCTGTTTTATTCGCAAGCTTTATATTATCAATAGTTATGCTACCTCTTCCATTTAAAACTACCTTAAATGAAAATTTAACTTTTTTATAAGAATAATTAGTTAAATCAATCATTTTTTTATACCACTTACCATTTTTCATTCTTCTTTCTGAATCCAAATCAAGCCAGTCAGAACCCTCTATTTATTGATATTGTCATTAATATAGAAATATGGCGTTTCCAGTCTTATTATTTCAATCTTTTCTCCATCTCTATTTTCTACATTAATTGCATAATTATTCTCATTTGTAGCTACAATATGCCATAAGCTGTTACCATTGCTTAAATTTTTGTTATTCCAAGTTTGAGATAGATATCCTGATTCAAAGTTTTCTGTAAATGGTATACTACAATAAGCAGAAAAGTTAGAGATGCAATTTGTTCTTGGTGTTTCTGTTATGAGGTTACTGTCTTTTCCTCTATAAACAGCTGTAACGGCATAAGAGTATATTGTATTAGCTTCAATATCCTTATCAAGATATTCTTTCTCTATGGTTTCAGCAACCTTAATTCCATTTTTATATACTCTAAACTTTTCAAAAACTTGATATTCTCCCCTTATATTACTATATCCCCAGCTAAGTTTAGCTTTTCCTTCTCCTAAATCCACTATTTCTAATCCTCTTGGTGCAGATAAGCCTGATTTCTCTTTATAGGCTATTATAATATTATCATAAAGAACTTCTTGTATTTTATTCTTATTATCATCATCAATAGGTGTATAAAATTCAGGGTTACCTTCAATCTTAAAACGGATTTGCAGATTTTCATCTTCGGATCCTGTTCCTAAACTAAACTTATCATATAATAGGCAATACATTGGCTCATTTTGCCAAGGTAGATTTATGTATTGAGAAGGGTCAATTGTTTTTACTGTTATCCACTCACCGTCTTTCTTTACCTGTAAGCTATAATCAGCATATAGAGGATCAAAATCATTTCCTTGATTTTTCTTAATTCCTAATGAGTATCTGATCTCATACTCTCTTCCACTCTCCAGTTCAATTCCTTGATGTGTTAAATAAGAGAGTTCAGTATGATCTTTGGTTTCATACCATGTTGACATTGTATATGTTCCAATATTAGGGTGTGGAACTCCTGTATGAATTCGCCAATTATGAGTGTCCTCTCCCGGCCACTCTAAAGGCCAATTACCATTATTTTCAAAATCAACATATAGTGGTACTAATTGAATCTTAGACTCTTGAACAAGTAAACTATTCCCAGAGCCATCTTTCTCTGTTCCAACTAAGGTATAAAAACCCGGCTTCATACTTTTTGAAGTTTGCCACTCATGATAATAACCTTTATCATTAGAGCTAAGAACAAAAGAGTAAACAGGATTTTCATCTTCATCTTTAATAGTTACAAAAACATCATTGGTCATAGTTTGGAAAGCGTACAATCCCAATTGAACTATACCTCCTCTTCTGTAATGAACCTTAGGTATATAATTTTGGTTTTGAATATTATCATTGTTTAAGTTCTTATAGTGAAAACTCCACTTAGGTATTCTAAAATTAATTGATTTTGGGAATGCTTCAAATGCTGTCTGTTCTGCATTAGAAACAGCACACCAAAGCTTATATTCACCAGGTATATATTTGTTTGGCATCCATGTTACTCCATGGAGTGCTTTAACTGATTCTCTATCTGAACTGTTTAGTAAATTAGCTATTGTTTGAGATCTCTTCTCCTTTATATTATTAAAATAGGGAGAAACTTTCCAAAGGGGTTTATTATTCTCTCCAAGATTAAAAGGTTTAAGACCTTTTATACCTTTATAGTTCTCTTTATTGCCCATTATGTACGGCAAATAGTTCAAGCCATCTTTTAAACCTATAACTGCCATATGTAAATTATAACCGGAATCAAGGTGTTCTTCCCCTTTTAAATCAAAACCTAACCCTTTTGGGTAGTGAAGATCAACAACTTCATTAGGAAGTGGAGATACAATCTGACAATACGCTTTTGGAAGTTCCACTAATACGGAATCTGTTACAGTATATTCCGTGTCATCAACAGTATAGTAAGCTCTTGATTTTAAGTAGTAATTGCCTTGACCTGTAGCAAAACCGTCCCATTCTTTCCAATAATATTTTGGAGAATCTCCAATAGTATTTACTTCACCCTCTATCTCTGTAAAATCAGATTCATTCTCCTTTTTTACATAAAACTTAACATTATCAACCGGGAAGTCAGTAATACCGTCGTATTCCGTGATTTTAGATTTTACGATGATCTTTGAGGATCTATCAAGTTCGCTTTTTACCTCTGTTTTTGGTTTAACTTTATATTTGATAATATTATGATTTATATTCGTAAATATATTTCCATTTAACTCAAATAATAAATCACTTTCAGTGCGATCATTGAAAATAATAAATCCGAGCTGCTTCCCTACATCTTCAGACTTAGTTTCAATAAAGAGATTATAGATACACTTATCATCTATAGTCTCTACATATGTAAAAGAATCATGATTATATAGACTATTATCTCCATATTTATATAGATTAACTTCATTACCAAATACTTCTTCTTTAAAATTATAAGCTCTTAATTTTAATTGAGAATTTGAACTGCCTTTGAGCAGTGGTACTGATATTTTAAAGGATAAAACTTGACCAGCAACAATAGAATAAGAATCATTTTGATCAGCTATTAAACCGGATGGTTCAAAAAGCTCTATCTCAGGGGGGTCGTAAATATGTTTCAAGCCATCAATATCATCTTCTGTTAAATACCTAGTAGTATTTGGAGGTAAGTTGTCAAGCATTAGAGCATTATCATTTTGCTGAGTATGATCTAAACCTAAAGCATGTCCAAGCTCATGTCTTAACACAGAGTTGATATCAAACTTGTCCGAGCTACTTCCCCACTCATTATCCTTAAACTTATTTAACCTTATACTAAATCTATCAAGTTCTCCTTCAAAATATGTATCACAACGACCTTGAATTAGGAAATCTGGATTGCCATTTTCATCGTAGAACTCACAATATCTAATGCAATATAGAGTGTCAGTTGATGAATCTATAGATACGATAGAACCATTTGATATTAGAGGTATGTTTGTTACACTACTAGTATTCATATCAGTTAATACCGTAGAAATATTCAATCCAACTGTGGTTGATAGGTTGTTAATTTCACTAGTTCTATTTATGGTACATCCATTTTTTGATAGCCAATAGTTATTCAGCTGGTAGGAATAAACTACATTTGTAAAGAAAAATGTGATAAGGAAAAATATTATAAACATTTTATTTACCTTCCTTCATTTATTTTTAATTTATAAAAATCACTACTATTAATACTGTATTTATGGTTTACTGAGTCTAAAATTGATAAAGCCTTTTTTATGTTTATCCATTTGTCAAGTTTAACTTTACCATTACTAATCTTATTTCTGTGTGGATTACTTTGAGGTCCTAAATGAATTGACCCATAATACAAAACATCTTTCATCAAGTAGCCTGTTATTATGTACTTTTCTCCAACTTCATATTCATCACTAGATGAAGTATTAAATCCTGCTCCCGAACCAGATGTAATAATTATTGTATTTTTCTGGTTACTTAAATATTTATTCAGAATATTCTTCCCATTGATTACTCTATCTATTTCAAATAGATAAACACTTCCTCTATATGGTTTTGTTATACCAATATTTTTTACTTTAGTACCAAAAAATGAAGTTATAACGGAACCATAAATTGTTATTGGGTACGATAAACTGTTCTCTGTAAAACTATATTCAGAAGGATTTTTAAATAAATCAATACCATCTTTTTTCATCTCTTCATATTTTCTTAAATCCACTTTAGAATTGAAAAATTGTTGACATAAAAATCTAAACATAGTATAATTTCTTATCTTTTCATTACTCCAACCTCTATTCCTTTCTTTTTGAATTCTAATTTCCCAATATTTCCTTTCATATTCTTTCATAAAATTTACAAACTCTTCCTCATTCAAGCCACTATCAAAACCTTTTTGATCAATGATAGTTCCTTTTTCACTGGTAGTAAAATTTTTTATCTCACTAAGATTTTTCTCAAAATATCTTTTTTCTGCTTGTAGTATAGTCACAAACAGTAAGACTAATGCTACCAATAAAATATCTCCTCTTATCATCTTTTTCCTCCATTTTTTTATTTTTGAGGGATTATCTACATAACTAATTTTTATATTTTTTAACTTTAAAAGTTACTATTTTAAATTTTGAAGTTAGTTAGTAAACTTATATTATTGCTTTTGCCTTTTTTTAAAGTTCTTATAGTTTATTCCGAGAATGTCTATCTGAACTACTAAATAGATCACTTTCATTTTTTTATATACTCTAAATATGAGTTATTTGAGTAGAATCATCTTTTTAGTTTGCTCTCCTTTTTTAGATTTAAGGGTATAAAAGTAAATACCACTATTAAGACCTGATCCACCAAACTTTATTGAATCTGTTCCTACTTCAGGAGTAGATATGTAAAATTTTGTTCAATTAATAATATCAAAATCTATAGAGTATTTATATAGTTGCTCACTAAGACCTATACCTCCAAAATTTTCAAAATTATAGTTCCCTCCATACTCAATCCAAATAGGAAAATCTTTTGTATCTCTGATATTGGATGCTGATTCCACATTTACAGCTGCCATTGAGATAGCTGAGATCAGTAAAAGGAATAGAAATAATCTTTTCATTCTGACACTTATTATTTAATTTAGCTCATATAAATTAAATCTAATAACAGATATAAATAGTGTCAAGATATTTGGAGAAAAGTATATTAAGTATTTTAATACAAAAGAAGAAAAAGCTTTACCCTTCGAGAGCCTCAGGGCATAGAAATAAGTCTTTATTTCTAGTTTTAACTATTGTATAAGATGTCCTTCGGTTTTATATTGAACTAATATTAAATAAAACTTTTTTATATATTTCCCTTTTGATTTTTGCGAAGATTTAATATTTATAAATGTTAAGAGTATTTTCAGTTCCATCCATCATATACATATAATCACCCATAAATCTTATTAAGATATTATAATCACAAGCAAAGTATGGTTCTTTTGTAGGAATAGTTGTACTTCCTAAACATTCATTATTCTGATAGTAATCGAGTTTTAAGCCGTAATTAGTATCATTGTTTGTATCTACAGAAGGCTGTACTATTAGGTTAGAGTTTTTATCTGAGTAAACACCGGCAATTGCAAACTTCTTATCAACATTTTTTTCATTAAGCTTTCTATCCCCATATACTTTCTTTAAGTATAGGTTCATCTTTTTTATCTCTTCCTTAGAAAACTTAATAGCAGAATAGCTCTTGTGAATAGTTTCAATATGAGTTCCCTCAAAGTTGAAAGCTTTTACTTCATAGCGATTTTTATTATTTACTGCTAAATAAATTTTATCTTTAGCCACTGATAAGTGAAGAAACTCATCCTGTAGATCTGCATTTTCTCCATTGGACATATAGTTTTTATCCAACTCCTTTAACATTTCAAACCTATTGTTCATAAGTAGTGTTTTCCTACAAAGAACTGATTTTTTCCCAACTATTTCACTACTGAAAACATCTCCCGTAAATTTATTGTTCCCTACAGCTTTTACTTGAAATAAATATCCCTTAGGATTTATCTTATCTATGTAGTTACCATTGGTATCAAAAATAGAAATGGAACCAGTTCCTAAATCTCCAATATATACAGTATCATTTTTTGTACATAAGAAACTTATACGACTAACTTCACCCGGACCGCTACCTCTTTGGACAAATCTTTTTATGAAGTTTCCATTTTTGTCGTACTTATTTACTTTTGCTTCATTTCCCATATCAGCAATAAAGATATTGTTATAAGAATCTAAGCCGATAGCATCTAAATCAAAGTGTGATAAATAGTTGTTACTATTTTGATCTTTGTTTATTATTCGTACGAGCTGAGGTTTGAAATTTACAGATTTTTTAGAATTTTTGTTACTATTATTGAAAATTTTTACTCCATTCTTTTCTACTATAGTACAGCTGTTTTTCTCAAAGCATGAAGTTAAGAGAAAGGTAATAAAAAATAGTATTATAAAAGTTGTTGTTCTTTTTATATAGTTCCCATCTGTTAGATTTTTTGTGTTTTCCATAGGTTTGTATATAGTCCATTTTTAGTAAATTCAGAGCTGAATAGGATATTGTTATTTAAGCTATCGTAATATTCCATTGCTTTAATAGTATCAAAACCTAAACTTTTTTCTGTGTTCTCTATAATTATCATATTTCCCACTATAAATATAATATTTAGATCTTGAATTACAATTTTCTGTTATATATAAAATTAAAGAGAATTCTTTATGCTTCTCTCCAACTCCATCTTTATAGAGAGTATTAAAAAATCCTTATACTTCATATATTCAATTTCGTCATCTCCAATATCAACTCCAACCAATCTTTCTTTAATTATTTTAAATTGTGCTTAACAGCATAGTCAAAAACCTTAACCATATCCTCTTTGAAATCATAAGCAATCAGCTTATCCCTTTTTAAATATATTGTATAAGTTTTTGGTATTTTTTTTAACTCAACTCTATTTAAAAAAATACCTTTTTGGTCAAAAAGATCAATAACTTTGTATTTGTTTAAATTATTCTCCATAGATGGTGTTATCCAGAGATAGTCAGATTTGTCAACATATATACCATATAATGAAAATTTATATAAAGAGCTGTTTTTGAAAAGCTTACCGGATCTATTTTTTATTTTCTGATCTTCTGAAAATGGTATTCTCTTATAATTTTTTTCTACCACACCTCTTTTATTCCCATTAGTATCAATTAGCTCAATCCTGTATTTGTCAATATTTGAAAAGTAGCAATAGATTAAGCCCTTACTGTTTGATTCCATTAAAATTTGTGATTGATCAAACTCTCTATCGTTTATATTGATAAAGTTTTCCACTGAGTAGATATCGTTTACTTTATCTAAGTTTTCGTCATAGTATGATATATTCTTTATGGTTTTAATCTTTGAAACAGGAACCCTTGAGGATAAAAATGAACTGCTAATAAAACCATTTCCTACTTTTTTCAGAAAATTGGGATTTCTATTGATCCCTTCGTATATTTTATCCCCTATGAAGTTGCCGTCCAAATTGTATTTAACAACTTTATTTTGCTGAGAATCCGGAATATAAATAGTATCGTTATTTATGATTATATCATAAGCACAATAAAACTCTCCCGGACCTTGTCCTTGATTACCTAAAGTTTTTATATAGTTTCCTTCTCTATCAAATTTGTGGATTTTTGCTTTTGCAACTTCTAGAAGATAGTAGTTTCCGTATGAATCTATTTCCACATCAGCAATGTGGGTAAAAAGAGTTTCACCGTTTAAAGTTAAAACCTCTTTAAGCTCTATACTGATATCTCTATCCAATGGATAACTTTTATTTCTAACTATTGTAACTCCATTTTTCTCAATAACTTTGTAATTATTTCTCTTTTGTGAGCAAGAGAAGAGAAAGGTGAGTAACAAAATAAGTGAACAGATGGTATTAGGTTTCAATATCTTTCCTAAAATCATATAAGTAAATTTAAACGATAATCAACTTTCAACGAATACTTAATATAAAGTGCTGAATATTTTTAACACTTTTATATCCTACTTAGGTTTTCTCTATTTTTATCATGATAAAATACTTTTTGGATAAAATAGCAAGAGAAAAAGTCAGCTTTTTCCATAAAAAAAGAGATTGACTCAAATAGCAATTAGTTATAGCTTTAATAAAACTATAAAATGAGGTAATAGATGGACTTGCTAGAGATAGCTAAGCTGACAGATAGTAAAATTGTAACGGGAGAGAATTTAGATCTACCTGAATTTGGATTTTCTTCAGATCTTATGAGTGATGTTCTAAGAGTTGATGAAGAGGATATGGTACTAATTACGGGACTTTCAAATCTTCAAGTTATCAGAACTGCAGATGTTATGGATATTCCTGTAGTGATTATTGTAAGAGGAAAGTTTATCTCAGATGAGATGATCCAATTAGCAAAAGATAAGGGTGTTGCTATTCTTTCAACCAAATACTCTATGTTTAAAATCTCCGGAATACTATACAAAAACGGTATCAAGGAGGTTTACTAATGGAGTTTAAATATATAGTTGAGGAGGGTAGCTTTGCAAAAGCCGGCTATGCTTCAAGTGAGATAAAAAAGATTTTAAAGCAACTAAATCTTCCATCAAAAATAGTCAGAAAAGTTGTTATATCGGTATTTGAAGCTGAGGTTAATATTGTAGCCCACGCTATAGATGGGGAGATAATATTAAAGTTGGAACAGAACCTTATAACAGTTGTGGTTAAGGATAGAGGACCGGGTATTGAGGATATTGATAAAGCTATGAAAGAGGGTTATTCAACTGCTTCACCTAAGGTTAGAGAGATGGGGTTTGGAGCCGGTATGGGGCTTCCAAACATTAAGAAAAATTGTGACAGGCTTAATATAGATACAGAATTGAATGTAGGAACAACTCTAACTATAGAGATTGATTTTTAATATGTTTCATCATGCACTTAAAATAATCGAAGAGGTTTGTATAGGGTGTTCAAGATGTATGAACTCATGTCCAACAGATGCTCTGCGTATCAGAAATGGTAAGGCTAAACTAATATCCGACAGATGTATAGATTGTGGTAAATGTTACAGAGTATGTCCGGTCAATGCCATAATAGTGGATCACGATGATTTTAAGAAAATATTTAATTTTAAATACAGGGTGGCTCTTATCCCGGCTATACTGACCGCTCAATTTGATGAGGAGTTTGAGATAGAGCAGATTTATAGTGCTATAAGAGAGTTGGGATTCACACATGTTTATGAGGTTGAACACGCCTCTGTTCTTCTTCCTGACTTTATATCTGAATACAGTAAAAAGACAGAAGAAAGACCTCTCATATCATCATATTGTCCTGCAATAGTTAGAATGATACAGGTAAAATTTCCCTCACTGATAGATAATATTGTAAGGGTTACAACCCCTGTAGATATATCATCTATCTATTTTAGAAAACTTCTTGAAGATTCTGGGGCTGAGAGTAAAGAGGTTGGTCTCTTTTATATAACCCCTTGTGCAGCTAAGATTGCTTCCGTAAAGAGTCCTGTTGGTGAAAAGAGGAGTAATGTTGATGGAGTTATTACTTTGGATTTTATATACAATAGGATTTTCTCTATTCTTCACAACAAAGATATGAAGCTTTATCCTTTTAAAGATCATCAGGAGTTTAACCCCGAAGAGATCTCTTGGTCTCTCACGGGAGGTGAAGCTAAAAATATTAAAACAAAGAGATCTCTTTCTATTGACGGAGTCTCAAATGTTTTTAGATTTTTGGAGCAGGTAGAGAGTAGAGAACTACAGGGTGTTGATTATTTAGAACTTAGAGCTTGTGATGAAAGTTGTGCCGGTGGAATCTTAACGGTTGAAAACAGATTTATAGCGGCGGACAGATTGAGAAAGAGATCTAAAAGCTTCCATAAGGGGGATGGTAAAAAGTCGGATATATTTAACCATAAATCTTATCTTAGAAAGAGAAGTAGTGTAGGTAAGATAACCCCTCGAAGCGTAGATGTTTTAGATGAAGATTTTTATCAAGCAATGTTGAAAATGCAAAAGTTAAAAGAGTATGAAGAGACTCTTCCGGGTGTAGATTGCGGGGTATGTGGTTCTCCAAACTGTAAAGCTTTGGCAAGAGATATTATTGATGGTAAAGCTACACTTAGCTATTGTGTATTCCTCCACCATAAGATGGTTGAAGAGGAGAGCTCTACAACTAAAAATATGGGGAAACTTTTGAGATCCATTTGGGGTAATAAAAAATTTGAATAGAGGATTATTATGAAGGTAAAAGATCTTGTAGAGAAACTTAATTTAATTGTTTATAGTGGAGATGCCGGACTGGATAGAGAGGTTACGGGTGGTTATGTTTCCGATCTTCTAAGCGATGTAATGGGAAGCTCGAGAGAGGGTGATTGCTGGATTACTCTTCAAACCCATAAAAATGTAGCAGCTATTGCAGATCTTAGAGATTTAGGTGCTATCTTACTTGTAAAATCTTTTAAGCCGGATGAGGATATGTTGGAGTCCGCTATAGAGAATGAGATTCCTGTATTAGGGACAGATAAGAGAACATTTGAGATTTCCGGAGAGATATATAATATATTGAAAGAGTGTAAATAGTATATTTTTGAAAAGGATAAACTATATTTATTTGATAGATTGGGTTTGTATGATTGTTAAAGCTGACTTACATATGCATACGGTTCTCTCACCCTGTGGAGATCTTGATATGGGACCTGTAGATATTGTAAAAAAAGCAAAATCTTTAGGTTTAAATATGATTGCTATTACTGATCATAATACTACAATTCAAGCTGAATATATGGTGAAAAATCTTTGTGAAGAGGATCTTTTAATCATTGGTGGTGTTGAGATTAATAGTAAGGAGGATGTTCACGCTTTAGCTCTTTTTGAAGATCTCGAATCTCTTAGAGTGTATCAAAAAATTTTAGAATCCTCTCTTCCTGAAATAATTAATAATCCTGATAAGTTTGGGTATCAAGTAGCTGCCGATAAAGATTCAAATATTATATATCAAGAAGAGAAACTTCTAATATCTGCCCTCTCTTTAGGTGTAGAGGAGCTTGGAGAAAAGTGTATAGAACTCGGTGGTATATTTATTCCGGCTCATATAGATAGAAGATCCTACTCGATAATATCTCAACTGGGTTTTATCTCGCCGGATCTAAAAATTACGGCTGTTGAACTTTCTTACCAAGATAAAGAGCAGAAATTTCAATACTTTAATAAGGGTAAATACCCTGAAACAAGTAGTTCTGATGCTCACTATATAGAGGATATAGGAAGATCATATATTGAGTTTGAGGGGGATTTGAGTTTTCAATCATTAAAAAAAGCTATTGAAGAGAGAAGTTTTGTTATAAGATAAAATCTTTTTAGGAGAGTTATAAATAATGAGAACTATTTCACACCATATTATAGATATTGCTCACAACTCAATAAGAGGCAATGGAAAAACAATAGAGATCTCTATTGTTGAGGCTGGGGATAATCTTACAATCTCTATAGTAGATGATGGTAGAGGCATTGATAGTGAACTTATGAAGATTATAGATGATCCTTATGGTACTACCAGAGAGAGCAGAAAGGTTGGTATGGGTATCCCTCTTATTAAATTTCATGCCGAGAAAACGGGTGGTACTTTTAAGATTGAATCAAAAAAAGGTGTTGGTACTAAGCTGGAGGTGTTGTTCTCTATATCCAATATTGACAGGCAACCAATGGGAGATCTACCCGGATCCATAACTCAGCTTTTCTGTTCAGTAGGGGAGGAAGTGGATATTATATTTAGCTATAAAACTCCATCCGGAGAGTTTGGTGTATCATTAAATGATATTAGAGAGGTTTTCGATGGTATTCCACTTTCATCATCCAAGGTTTTTTCAAATATTAAAGGTATGATTAAAAGCCAGTTGGAGGAGATAGGGAGTGTTTCATAAGAAATCGTTCTGTTATCTTACCTCAAAATCAAGATCAAAAAGTAATATTCACTACCAAAAAAAGAGGACTTCCAAAGCTGGAGAGTTCTCTTTTTTGTTGTTAAGTTTTCTGTAAATAAGAAACAAAAAAAGGGTTTGCATTTCTACAAACCCTTTTTAGCGGTCCGGACGAGACTCGAACTCGCAACTTCCTGCGTGACAGGCAGGTGCTCTAACCAAATTGAACTACCGGACCAACCCAGCTGAGCTAAGCTCCCATCTAAAGCGAAGTAAATATAGTTATGATTTTCTCTGTTGTCAAGCTAATTTCTACTTTTTTTTAAAATAGAATAGGGAAGAATAACAACATATGCCAAAGTAAGAATTATTGGCGATAAAGTTAAAGAGAAGAAGCTGTCATGAGGACCAATCATCATGAGAATATAGCCTAGTATCAGCATACCAATGCCGATACTAAACCACACTATATTACTTTTTGTGAAAGGTAAATTATTCATCTTAAATTCCTAAATTTATCTGTAGAGAGATCTGTAGTCAACAACTTCGGAGTTATCTACTATACCTTCTAACCAAGTATTAAGTATATCTCTCTCTTTTGCTGTCATCATTCTCTTTTTAAGAGATGCTTTAGCTTTTTCAAAATTATCTTTAGAGAACTCATCTCTCTTGTTAACAACAATTACATAAGATGCATTACTACCCTTAATAGGAGCAGATATTTCTCCAATTTTTGTATTAAAAGCAGCCTTTTGGAACTCCTCATCTCTTCCAACACCTGCTACATAGCCTTTTCTTGAAAAATCTTTTGATTGAATAGAGAAATATCCATCACTCTTTTCAGCTATAGTGTTAAAATCTGAACTATCTTTTATAGTAGAGTAAAGCTCTTTAATCTTTTCAAAAGATCTCTCGGAAGCAATCTTATTTTTAAGCCTATTAACAACTTGTCTTCTTACCTCTTCTAAGCTCTTTTTGCTCTCCTCTTTAGTATCTTTAACTCTTATGAAAAGATAACCTTTTGAAGAAAACAATTTATGGCTAACATCACCTTTTTTTGATGTGAAAAGAAATTCTGAGATTCCCGGTACTTCACCAAACTTTTTGGTATAATCATTACCTTTTGATACAAATCCACCATTCTCTATCTTTAATCCGTTTTCAGAAGCTGCCAAATCAAAAGCCTTTGAGTCATATCCGTTAAGGTCTAAATCCTCTTTAAATTTTGAAGCAAGATATCTAACATTCTCTGTTGTTGAAGGATAAGATTTAAATCTAACAAGAATATGTTTTGCCTTAACCTTTTTAACCTTACCTTTTTCCTCTTCCTTCTCTTCAACCTTTATTAGATGATATCCAAATTTTGTTTTTACAGGTCCTACAACCTCACCAACTTTTGCACTAAAAGCTGCATCTTCAAAAGGTTTTACCATTTTGCCTCTTTCAAACCATCCAAGATCTCCGGATTTTTCGGCAGAAGATTTATCCTCACTAAAACTGAAAGCTGCATCTCCAAAACTCATTCCATCTTTAATTTCAGTTAAGTATTGGTTTATATCCTCTAGAGCAAGAGCAGAATCCTCTTTTGTTATTGCAGTACTAAAAAGAACATAATCAAAATCTTTTGATTCTTTATTTACTCCAAACTCATCTCTGTTTTCATTAAAATATTTTTCTATTTGAGAGTCTGTTAAAGTTGAATCTGCAGGTCTAAAGTCTAAATTTCTTACCTTAAGAAATTTAACTTGAGCTTTTAGATCTTTATTTTTGTATTCATCTAAAAGTTCTGCTTCAGAAATATCCAGACCCATCTTTAATTTATTTTCTAGAATAGTTCCTTTTAATCTGTTTTGAGTAATGTTCTCAATTGTATAGTACATTTGAGCATAGTTAGGATCTTTGCTTTTAATAAAATTTTGATATTTTTTTAGGCTGAATTTGCCATTTTCCATAAACTGAGGATATTGTTTTAACTCAGGTAGGGGGTTGTTTAAAATTTCATCTACTATCTGTTTTGCAGGAACAACAACCTCATTTTTTATATACTCTTGACCAATCAAGTTCATTTTAATAAACTCGGTCCAAGCATCATTCCTAAGCTTTGCAATAGCAACATCGTCAAGATCTCCAGTTCCGGCATTCTTTGTCTTACTCTCCTCTAAAGATGCATAATCTTTGTACTTTACAGTTTCACCATTTATCTCTCCTATAACACCTCTTGCCCTAGGGTCTTTGGACCTAACACCTCCCATACCCCAGCTAAATATCATAGTACCTACAAATGCAATAACAAGAATCCAAATTACAATTGCCATTCGTTCTCTTATTTTACTCAACATTTTAAAACCCCTAACCTTCATTTCTCTTTACATAATAATAGAATTTTAGTGAAAAAATATAATACAATCAATATTGTATTGCAAGGCAAAAAAGAGTGGTTCTCTTTGATTGTTTTTGATTTTCTAAATTTTGTTGATTAGATTGTATTTTCTGCCTTGCATATCAAAACAGGTAGGTAAGAGTAGGTTAAGTTGAATTTATTGAGGGTTTATGTTTAGGGGTTGTTAATAAATTAAAAGGTTGATAATAGGTAGGATCTCTAATCTTGTGGTGCTGTCCTACTGTTTTTTGGTGTGTAAAAGAGGTTTTAAATATAAAATATAGGTGTGAGTTAGTTTATGAATATAATAATTTTTGGAGCAGGAAAAACAGGTGAGTATTTAGCAAGAGTTTTTACCTCAGAAGGAAGTGATGTTACAATTGTTGATAAAGATGGTGAAAAATGTAGAAAAATTGAATCTGCTATTGATGTAACTGCTCTGGAATTTGATGGGATAAAAAAAGAGTTTTTTAATAAAGATTACTTCTCTAATGTAGATCTATTTATAGCGGTAACAGCAGTAGATGAGTTGAATATTACCGCTTGTACTATTGCCAAAAAGCTTGGAACAGGTACAACTATAGCAAGAATCAGAAATGAAGATTATGATCAGTTTAAAGATCTTATAGATCTTTCTGCAGAGGGGATAGATCTTATAATTCATCCTGAAAAAGAGCTTACCAAGGAGCTTATAAATCTTGTTAGTTATCCTGAAGCTCTGGATATATACAATATCTCTAAAGGTGAACTTTATATTCTCTCTACCGAAATTAAGAAAGACTCTCCCTTCTTAGGCAGGTCTCTAAAAGATATATCCAAAGATAAAAATATAAATTTAGAAAATTATAGAGTAGTTTTTGTAGAAAAAGGTATAGAAACTATAATCCCAAAAGGAAGATATGTTTTTGAAGAGAAGGATAAGGTTTACTTTATCTCCTTAAAAGATCATATAAATCAATTCTTTTCAACCATTGGTTGTGATTACAAAAGAGGTAGGGATATAATGATCAACGGCTGGGGTGATGTTTCTAAAACTTTGGCAGTTGAACTTGAAAGAATAGGCGGTTTTAATGTTAAACTCATTCTTAATGATAGAAAAAAAGCGGAACAGCTTTCTGAGATTTTAACAGATACTTTGGTTGTTGTCGGTGAGGCCACAGATATGGATATATTGGCAACTGAGGGTATAATTGATATGGATTTCTATCTTGCATTAACGGGTAATGATGAAGCTAATATGGTCTCCAGTTTATTGGCTTCTCACTTGGATGTTAAGAGGACCATTACCAGAATTGAGGAAACTACCTATCTTCCTATAAGTAAAACCATTGGTCTTGGAAGATGTATAAACAGCTCAATAGCAACTACTAACGCTATTATGAGATTTTTTAAGCATGGAAAAGTTGTTTCATCATCAACTTTTAAAGGGATAAATATTGATGCTATAACATTTAAAATTGATGGCGATTCAAAGTGTATTGGAAAGCCAATTAGCTCTCTAAAATTCCCTGGTGATACCATAATAGGAGCAATAACAAGGGATGATAACTTTTTTATTCCGGCTGGGAACAATGAAATATTGCCGGGAGATGAGATAATTGTATTTACTACTAGAGATCTTGTTCCTAAGATTGAGAAGATGTTTGGCAATTAGAAATCTTTTAAAGCTTATATATATCTTGAGTTAGCTCTTTCTGCGTTAGTTTTTTAAGCTAAATGAAACGCTTTTTAATGAGGTCTGACAAAAACTTTAGGGTTTATTAGAGTGCTTATAAAATTTGAATCTCTATTCGTTTCCTCTTTGTTTTTGGCATGATATTTTTTTCTCCTGCTCTCTTATGCTCTATCCCTTTGGGCATATTTTGCCGTAACATCTGTGTTCATCTTTTTTCCTTTAGCCCATATTTAATACTTGAATAGAGAAAAGGAACCATTTTTGCTACAAAATAAAAGAGGTTCTTTTATTGGTGTTATAATTAACTATTTTAGAGTTTTGTTATGTCTGTTAAAAATGAAAATATAAACTTTGTTGAAGAGTCATATCTGTTTATTTCTGAGTTTTTCAGTAAAATTTCAATCCCTATTGATAAGGAGAAGATAAACGATTTATTATCTCTGATTTGTAGCAAAAAAGTTTTAGACTTTTCCGATGTTAACAAGTGGAGCGGAGCTGTTTCGCATCTCATTATAAAGGAGAGTGGCTTTGGTGTAAGCAATAGTGTTGTAGCAGATTTTTTTGTTATGACAATGGAGGATCTTTCAGAGTTTGGTAATATGTTGAAAAGTGTAGTCGGTTCTGAAAGGTCACAGTTTAAGGTTACGAATAGGAAAAGTAGTAGTTCTATTATCCTTCCTGTGGCCGGAGGTAAGGGTGGGATAGGGAAATCTCTCATTTCTACGAGTCTTGCAATATCTTTTGCAAACAGAGGGTATAGAACAGTGGTTGTAGATCTTGACCTTGGTGGGTCAAACCTTCATAGCTATTTAAATATGCCAAATAAGTTTCTTGGTATAGGTGATTATTTAAGCAGCAATAACTTGGGTTTTAGTGAGGTCGTTAAGGAAACCGATATAGAGAATCTCTCTTTTATTCCGGGTGATGGCAGAACTCCTTTTATGGCAAACATATCTTATCAGAAGAGAATGAGGCTAATAAGAGAGATTAAAGCGTTAGATTATGATTATATTATACTGGATGTGGGAGCAGGTTCAAGCTTTAATACTCTAAGCTATTTTAACCTTTCTCCAAGAGGTATTATGGTTACCGGAACCGAAAATAGCTCTATAATGAATTTTTTAACATTTTTAAAAAATTTATTTTTCAAGATTATTTTAGCAGCTTCAAAGAGCAGACCTCAAATAGTTTCTGTTTTGGAAGATATGCTTAAAAACTCTACAGCTTCAAATCCTGTTTATGTATCTACTCTTTTAAATAAGCTTTCTCATTTGGATAAAGCTCTGTACTATAAAATGAGGCAGCACCTCTCAAAGTATAGACCAAGAATAGTTTTTAATATGATAGATGATCCTAGCGAGCTTAAAATTTTAACTAATCTTGATAGGATTTTAAAACAGAATCTCTCTTTAGAGTGTGATTTTATAGGTGGTATCAAGTTTGATGATCAGGTTAGACGCTCTATTAAGAGTAAACAGTCTATAGTTATGAAAGGGGGAGGGGAGTTTCAAAAGAGTATAGAAAGCATAGCGTCAAAAATTGAGGATAATTCCCTAATTGGCAGCTCCTATCTAAGTTTAATTTCTGAGATGAGAATTAAATAGGGTCTTCTGAAAATAGGTTGAGAGGGTGTTATCTTTCCCTGTATATATGGTTGCTTTCCAAAAGATTATCTTCTAGAGAGTTTTCTATACCGTTAATATCTATAAGCTCTTCTTTTCTAAGAATGTAAAACTTGTCAAATAGTTTGTAATAGGTAGGAAGCTTAACATCTGTTACAATAATGGTTTTATTGTGCTCTTTCAGTGTAGAGTATATTATCTCTTTATATCTTTTACTTACCATTTCAAGATTATCATCAAATATGAAAGTATTATTATCGTATTTAATGGAGAGGAAAAGTTGTAAAAGTTGCTTCTCTCCTCCCGAAAGATGGGTTGTTTTACTATTATAATTTTTAGAAAAACCACTCCTCTTAATAAGTGAGTCAAAAAGAGGATTGCTTTCCTTTTTGATTAGAAAAAGTTCATCATAAACCTTCCTAAAAAGAAAAAGAGAGTGGTTTTTTATTGATATAATTTGGGAGTTGTAAAAATAGCTGTTGATCTCCTTAGATATTTTACTCTTTCCTGAAAGATTATTACCCAAAATTAGTGTGGCTTTGTTTTTTAACAAACTGTAATCCATTTTACAAGACTCTTTTTAAAATTAGCTCTTATAGTTTCTTTAAAATTGTATTAAAGCGATTTTAATATAAATACCGGATAAAAGATTTCCAATAAAGTTGGATTCTATTTTGAATTTTAGATTAAAAGATATAAATCTTGATTTTATTTGATATTAGTATTAAATAATAGGATTGACTTTTAAGCTCATTAAAAAATAATGTTTATTTCACTTTTTAAATAGAGAAAATAGTTGACAATTTTGATCTGGTTTATTATCTTCTGAATTCGCAACTGTATCTTTACAGGTGGGTGTATTGTATAGTTGGGGTTTCTGTTTCGTAGCTTGCGAAATAGTCATAGAGAGCTTATTGAGCTATAAATTGTATAACATGTTAAGCAATATAATGGAGAAAATGTAATGCCTACAGTAAATCAGCTAGTAAGGTTCGGAAGAAAAGTAGAGAAAAAGAAGACTAAGTCTCCGGCTCTTCAGGCATGCCCTCAGAAAAGAGGTGTTTGCACTAAGATTACTACTACTACTCCAAAGAAGCCAAACTCTGCACTTAGAAAGATTGCGAGGGTTAGACTTTCAAACTCAATGGAGGTTACAGCTTATATCCCTGGTGAGGGACACAATCTACAAGAGCACTCAGTGGTTCTAATTAGAGGTGGTAGAGTTAAGGATCTTCCGGGTGTTAGATACCATATCGTTAGGGGTACTCAAGATACCTCCGGTGTAGATGGAAGAATGCAAGGTAGATCTAAGTATGGAGCAAAAAGGCCAAAAGGCTAAAACTAATTTGATGAGGATAGTTTAATGTCAAGAAGATCTAAAGCTATTAAAAGAGCAATCTTGCCGGATCCTGTTTACAAGGATACTTTGATTGCAAAGTTTATCAACAATATGATGGTTGATGGTAAGAAATCTATCTCAGAACAAATTTTCTACTCAGCAATGGAGATTGCAGAGAAGAAAGAACCCGGAAAGAAGGGGAATGAGATTTTTAGAACTGCTATTGATAATGTAAGACCTACTCTTGAGGTTAAGTCAAGAAGGATAGGTGGATCAAATTATCAAGTGCCAGTTGAAATTAGAGCTACTAGAAAAGAAGCTCTTGCAATTAGATGGATAATTGCGAATTCAAGAAAAAGAGCAGGTCATTCAATGGCTGAAAAGCTTGCAGCAGAGATTGTAGCGGCTTCAAAGAATGAAGGTGCTTCAATTAAGAAAAAAGAAGATATGCATAAAATGGCTGAAGCAAATAAAGCTTTTGCACATTTTAAATGGTAGGTTGATTAGATGGATTTAAGCAAGATCAGAAATATCGGTATTATGGCTCACATTGATGCCGGAAAAACAACTACAACAGAGAGAATTTTATACTATACCGGAAAGGTTCACAAGCTAGGTGAGGTTCATGAAGGAAATGCCACAATGGACTGGATGGAGCAGGAGCAAGAGAGAGGTATTACTATTACTTCTGCATCAACTAAGTTTGAGTGGAAGAACCATATAGTTAACCTTATAGACACTCCCGGTCACGTTGATTTTACAGTTGAAGTTGAAAGGTCTCTCAGAGTTTTAGATGGAGCTGTGGCTCTGTTTTGTGCAGTAGGTGGTGTTGAGCCTCAATCGGAAACTGTTTGGAGACAGGCAGATAAGTACAATGTGCCAAGAATTGGCTTTGTAAACAAAATGGATAGAACCGGTGCTGACTTTTATAATGTTCTTGATATGATCAGAGAACGACTGAAAGCCAACCCTGTTGCAGTACAGATTCCTGTGGGGCAAGGGGAAATTTTTAGTGGTGTTATTGATCTTATTAGAAAAAAAGCAAGAATGTACAAACAGGATGATGGACTTGTGTTTGAGGAAGTTGATATTCCTGTAGATATGATTGAGTTGGTAGATGAGTATAGAGAGAAGCTTTTAGAGGCTGTTTCAGATTATGATGATGAGCTTATGGAGATGTTCTTAGAAGGGGAGGAGATCTCTGAAAAGAAGATTAAAGAGGCTATTAGAAAAGCAACAGCAGACTTGAAGATTGTTCCTATATTCTGTGGTTCAGCTTTTAAAAACAAAGGTGTTCAAAGTTTACTTGATGGTGTTTTGGAGTATTTGCCATCTCCACTTTTAAGAAAGAGCTATCCGGGAATCAATCCTAACACTAAAGAGGAGGAGTCTAGGACTCCGGATGTTAATGATAAGTTTTCTGCTTATGCTTTCAAGATTATGACAGACCCGTATATCGGTAAGCTGATATATGCAAGAATTTACTCCGGAAAGCTTGAAGCCGGAAAAGCTATCTTGAATGCAACAAACGGTAAAAAAGAGAGAATTGGTAGAGTTGTTCAGATGTATTCTAACAAGAGAGAGGATAAGGACTCTTGCTATGCAGGTGATATTGTAGCTCTTATCGGTCTTAAGAATACTAAGACAGGTGATACTCTTTCTGATATCTCAGCTCCTATTGTTTATGAGGATATGGAGTTCCCTGAGCCGGTTGTTCACATAGCTATTGAGCCAAAGTCAAAGGCTGATACAGAGAAGCTTTCAGTAGCTTTGAGTAAGCTTTCTGATGAGGATCCTACATTCCAGATTAGAAATAATGAGGAAACCGGACAAACTGTTATTTCAGGAATGGGTGAGCTTCATCTTGATATCTTGATTGACAGGATGAGAAGAGAGTTTAATGTGAGTGCTAATGTTGGTGCTCCTCAAGTTGCTTATAAAGAGAGCTTGAAAAAAGAGATTTCTCAAAACTACAAGTATCAAAAGCAGAGTGGTGGTAAGGGTCAGTACGCTCATGTTGTAATGGATATTAAACCCGGCGAAAAGAATAAAGGGTTGGTGTTTAACAATAAAATTACAGGTGGAGCAATCCCTAAAGAGTATATCCCTGCTGTTGAAAAGGGTATTGAAGAAGCTATGACCTCAGGTCCTACAGCCGGATACCCTATAATGGATGTTGAAGTTGATCTTGTAGATGGAACTTTCCATCAAGTTGACTCTTCAGAGATGGCTTTTAGAATTTGTGCTTCAATTGCAGCCAAAGAGGCTTTTGCAAAAGCTAAAACAAATTTGGAAGAGCCTGTAATGAGTGTTGAAATAAACACTCCTGAAATGTATGTTGGTGGTATTACCGGAGATCTTTCTTCAAGAAGAGGAAGGATTGATGGCTTAGAGCTTAAAGAAGGTTTTCAGATAATTAAGGGATCTGTACCTTTATCAGAAATGTTTGGTTACACAGATAGACTTAGATCTATCTCTTCAGGTAGAGCAAGTTACTCTATGGAGTTTAGCGATAATCGTAAAGTTCCGGAGGCTGTAGTAGAGAAGATCTTAAAGGGTATGGGAATATCTAGTTAAAAGCTATTTGCCTAAACAAAAATAAAGTATAATTGGAGGATTTTAGGATGGCTAAGGAAAAATTTGAAAGGAGTAAGCCGCACGTAAATATTGGTACTATTGGTCACGTTGATCATGGTAAAACAACTCTTACTGCTGCGATTACTCTAGTTCTTAGTAAACTTACTGGTTCAAAAGTAATGAACTTTGACGAAATTGATAAAGCTCCTGAGGAGAAAGAGAGGGGTATTACTATCTCTACTGCTCATGTTGAGTATGAGACTGAAACTAGACACTACGCTCACGTAGATTGTCCTGGTCACGCTGACTATGTTAAGAATATGGTTACTGGTGCTGCTCAGATGGACGGAGCTATTCTTGTAGTATCTGCTGCTGACGGTCCTATGCCACAGACAAAAGAGCACATTCTACTTGCTAGACAGGTAAATGTACCTTATATCGTTGTTTTCTTAAACAAAGTTGATCAGGTTGATGATGAAGAGCTTCTAGAACTTGTTGAAATGGAAATTCAAGAACTTCTTGATAAGTATGAATTCCCTGCAGACGAAATTCCAATCGTAAGAGGTTCTGCTCTTAACGCTCTTGACAATCCGGATGATCCTGAGCACACTAAGTGTATTGTTGAGCTTATGAATGAAGTTGACAGATACATTCCAACTCCTGAGAGAGATTCAGACAAGCCTTTCCTTCTTCCTGTTGAGGACGTTTTCTCTATCACTGGTAGAGGTACAGTTGCTACAGGTAGAATCGAAAGAGGTGTTGTAAACACTGGTGAAGAGGTTGAGATTGTTGGTTTAAGAACTGAAACAATGAAATCAGTTTGTACTGGTGTTGAGATGTTTAGAAAAATCTTAGACCAAGGTCAAGCAGGTGATAATGTTGGTCTTCTTCTTAGAGGTATTGACAAGAGCTCTATTGCAAGAGGTATGGTAATATGTAAGCCTAAGAGTGTTACTCCTCACGTTAAGTTCAAAGCTGAGGTTTACGTTCTTACTGAAAAAGAGGGTGGAAGACACAAGCCATTCTTCAACAACTATAGACCACAATTCTACCTAAGAACTACAGATGTTACAGGATCTATCACTCTACCTGAAGGTACTGAGATGATTATGCCTGGTGACAACACTGAGATCTTTGTTGAGCTTATCTACCCTGTAGCAATGGAAAAAGGTTTAAGATTTGCTATCAGAGAGGGTGGTAGAACTATTGGTGCTGGTGCAGTAGTTGAAATTTTAGATTAATTTAATTGAGTTGTAAAAAGAGGTTTTAATGGCAGGTCAAAAGCTAAAGATTAAGCTAAAATCATATGATCATAATTTAATCGACATCTCTGCTCAAAAAATTATCAGAAAAGCTAAAGAAACAGGTGCGGTAGTTTCCGGACCTGTTCCTTTACCTACAAAGAGAACTGTATACACCGTATTAAGATCAGTTTTCGTTGATAAGAAATCTAGAGAGCAGTTTGAAAAAAGAGTTTATAAAAGATTGATCGAAATCTTAAATTCCAGTCAAAAGACTATGGACGCACTAACTAGTTTAGAGCTTCCCGCTGGTGTAAGTATTGAAGTAAAGGTATAGGATATTATCAATGCAAGGAATCATTGGAAGAAAAATAGGTATGACCAGCTACTTTGGACCAACAGGAAGAGAGTTTCCTGTTACAATAGTAGAGGTTGGACCTTGTACAGTAGTACAGGTTAAAACAAAAGAAGTTGACAAGTATGAAGCTGTACAGCTTGGTTTTTTAGATAAGAAAGAATCAAGAGTTAATAAGCCTCAAATGGGGCATTTTAAGAAAGCAGGAGTTTCTCCTAAGTACATTCTTAAAGAGTTCAGATTCGAGGGTGCTGAAAAGGTTGAAGTTGGAACTGTTTATGATTCATCTTTTGTTAAAATAGGTGACAGTGTAACTGTAACAGGTACTTCAAAAGGTAAGGGTTTCCAGGGTGTAGTAAAAAGATGGGGATTCTCCTTACAAGGAAAAAGCCACGGTACTCACGAGAGCAAAAGAGGAATAGGATCTATTGGTATGTGTGCTTGGCCGGGTCGTGTTTTTAAAGGTAAAAAGATGGCCGGTAGAATGGGAAATGACAAGGTTACTGTAAAAAACCTTGAAGTTTTAAAAGTAGATACTGAGAAGAACATCATCTTTGTTAAAGGTTCTGTACCTGGTGGAAAGAATGGAATTCTTACAATTAGAAAGGCGGAGGTTTAACAGATGACAAAAGTAGCTGTTTATGACATTCAGGGTAAAAAGACTGGTGAAGAGCTAGAGCTAAATCCCGCTATATTTAGTATTGAACCAAAAAAGCATCTTATTCATAAAGCTGTACTAACCTATCTTGCAAACAGAAGAGAGGGAAATTCAAAGAATAAGCATAGAACAGAAGTTAAAGGTTCTACTAAGAAACTTTTTAAGCAAAAAGGTACAGGTGGAGCTAGAAGAGGAAGTATAAAATCTCCTGTTATGGTTGGTGGTGGTAAAACATTTGGACCACAGGTGAGATCGTACTATCAGAAGATGAACAAGAAAGAGAAAGTAATTGCCAGAAAATCTGCTTACTCTGATAAGGCTCAAGCTTCAGCTATCTTGGCTTTTGAAAACTTTGAAATTGAGACTCCAAAAACCTCTAAGTTTGTAGAGCTGTTAAAAGGTATGGAAGTTTTAGGTAAGAAAGTTTTAGTTCTTGTTGATTCTTATAGCTATCTGGATAGTGAAGATAAATATACAAATGCAATTAATGTCCTAAAATCTTTTAGAAACATTAAAAATGTGAGAACTCAAGTTGCAGATACAGTTAGTGCTTATGAACTAATGAACTCTGATGTACTTGTTATTCAAAAAGATGCATTTAAAACAATTGAAAAGGTGAATAGATAAAATGAAGTTAATTCTACAAAGACCTGTACTAAGCGAAAAGAGTACAGATCTTCAAACAAAACAAAATCAGTATACCTTCATTGTTGCCAGAGACGCTAATAAGATTGAGATCAGAAAAGCGGTTGAAAGTAAATTTGGAGTTAATGTAGAATCAGTTAACTCAATGAATTACCTTGGCAAATTGAAAAGAGTAGGTAGATTTATAGGTAGAAAAAATGCTTATAAAAAAGCTGTTGTAACAGTTAAAGAAGGCGAAAAAATAGAGTTCTTTGACGAGTAAAATTAGAAATTCGATTTTTACGGAGAAAACATGCCAATAAGAAAGTTTAAGCCATACACACCAAGTAGAAGACATATGGCTATATCAGATTTTTCTGAGATTACAAAAACAAAACCGGAGAAATCTTTATTAGCTAAGAGAAAGAGAACCGGTGGAAGAAATAATCTTGGTAGAATCACAACTAGACACATTGGTGGCGGTCACAAGAGAGCTTATCGTATAATCGATTTTAAAAGAGATAAGCACAATATTCCTGCAACTGTAGCAGCTATTGAGTACGATCCTAACAGAAGTGCAAGAATCGCTCTATTACATTATGCAGATGGAGAGAAGAGATATATCTTAGCTCCTAACAATGTAAAAGTGGGTGATCAATTAATGTCAGGTGAGTCTGTAGCTATCAGACCGGGAAATGCAATGCCATTAAAATCAATCCCAACTGGTCAAATGATTCATAATATTGAATTAAAGATCAAAAAGGGAGGTCAATTAGTAAGATCTGCCGGTGGCTTTGCAACATTAGTATCTAAGGATAAAAAGTATTGCCAAGTAAAACTACCTTCCGGCGAAGTTAGGTTAATTCATGAAGAATGTTTTGCAACTTTAGGACAAGTTGGAAACATAGATAATATGAATCTTGTATTAGGTAAGGCCGGTAAAAGTAGATGGTTGGGCGTTAGACCAACTGTTAGAGGTTCTGCAATGAACCCTGTTGATCACCCTCATGGTGGTGGTGAAGGTAGAACTTGTGGTGGTGGACATCCAACATCTCCATGGGGTACTTTAGCTAAAGGGTACAGAACTAGGAAGAAGAATAAACCTTCTAACAAGTTCATTGTAAAAGATAGAAGAAAGAAATAATAAGAGGGAATAATGCCAAGATCAGTAAAAAAAGGCCCTTTTGTAGATGAGCATCTAATGAAAAAGATTGAAAAGCTCAATGAATCAAAAAAGAAAGAAGTTGTAAAGACATGGTCAAGAAGATCAACTATCTTTCCGGAGTTTATTGGACACACTATCTCAGTACACAATGGCAAACACTTTATTCCTGTTTATGTAACTGAGAATCATGTAGGTCACAAATTAGGAGAGTTCTCACTTACAAGAACTTATAGAGGCCACGTTGATAAGAAGAGTGAAAAAGCTTCAAAGAGAAAATAAGGGGTTAGAATGAACGCATTTGCTAAAACAAGATGGATTGGCTATCCAGTAAGAAAGGTTCGTCTTGTGTTGGATCTTATTAAAGGTAAAGATGTTGAGTCAGCCTTAAATATATTAAAGTTTACTCCAAACTATGCTGCTAGATCAGTTGAGAAAACTTTAAAGTCAGCTGTAGCTAATCTTATCGATAAGAACAGAGATGCAAACATTGATACTAATGAGGTTTATATCTCTAAAATGTTTGCTGACGAAGGTCCTACTATGAGGAGAATAAAGCCTAGAGCTCAAGGTAGAGCAACTAAAATCAGAAAAAGATCTAGTCATCTTTTTGTGGAAGTTTCAACAAAAAACTAGTGGAGGACTACGTTGGGTCAGAAATGTAATCCTATCGGTTTAAGAATAGGTATAAACAAAACATGGAACTCTCTGTGGTTTGATGAAGACAACTACGCTGAAAAGCTTGAAGAAGATTTAAAAATCAGAAAGTTCTTAAAAACAAGACTGCAAGACGCTTCAGTTTCTAAGATTGGTATTGAGAGAAAACCTAAAGAACTTATCATTTCAATTCACACTGCTAAACCTGGTATTGTTATAGGTAGAAAAGGGCAGGAGATTGAGAAGCTTAAAGAAGAGCTCAAGATGGTTTTCAAGAAAAACATTAAAATATATATTAATGAAATCAAGAGACCTGAGCTTGATGCATACTTAGTAGCTGATAATATTGCAAAGATGCTTGAAAAGAGAGTAAACTTTAGAAGAGCGATGAAAAAAGCATTAGATATGGCTATGAAAGCAAACGCTCAAGGTATTAAAGTTCAATGTAGTGGTAGACTTGGTGGTGCAGATATGGCAAGAACTGAGGGTTATCATAAGGGTAGAGTCCCACTTCACACATTAAGATCAGATATTGATTATGCTAATCTTGAGGCTCACACTCAGTATGGTAGACTTGGTATAAAGGTTTGGATCTGTAAGGGCGAAAAGTTTACTTATATGAAAAAATAATTTGTCTTGGAGATAAAGTAGTATGTTAATGCCAAAAAAGGTTAAAAGAAGAAAAGTTCAAAAGAACGTAAAGAGAGGCTTTTCTTACAGAGGAAGCACTATTGACTTTGGTGAGTATGGCTTAAAGGCTCTTGATCATGCTTGGATCACTTCAAGACAGATTGAGTCTGCCAGGGTTGCAATCACAAGAACTATGAAAAGAGGCGGTAAACTCTGGATAAGAATTTTTCCGGATAAGCCAATTACTAAGAAACCTGCTGAAACTAGGATGGGTAAGGGAAAAGGTGCTCCTGAGTATTGGGTAGCAGTTGTAAAACCCGGTAAGATCCTTTTTGAAGTTCAAGGTGTAGGTGAGGATTTAGCAAGAAAAGCATTGAACCTTGCATCCCACAAGCTTCCAATCAAAACAAAGTTTTGTAGCAGAAAAGAGTATGGGGAATAAGCGTAATGAAAGTTAACGAAATTATTGATCTCAGTATAGAAGAGATACAAGTTAAACTTGCTGAGCTTGAGAAAGATCTTGGAGATCTTATGTTCAAACACTCACTTAAACAACTTGAAAACCCTATGTCAATTAGACTTTTAAGAAGAGACATTGCGAGAGTAAAGACTATTCTTAAGCAAAAAGGTGTTAGGGTTTAAAAAAATATATTAGCAATTTCTGAATATATGTATTATATTCAGAAATTCTTAATACTGGGAGTAGTTGATGGAAAGAAAAAACTTAAAAAAGACTCGTGTTGGTGTTGTTGTCAGTAATAAGATGGATAAGACTATTACTGTCTATGTAGAAAGAAGGGTAAAACACCCTATCTATAATAAATACTATATTCAGTCTAAGAAAATTCACGCTCATGATGAAGAGAACACTTGTAATGAGGGTGATAAAGTTAAAGTTATGGAGACGAGAAAGCTTAGCAAATCAAAATGCTGGCGTCTTCTAGAAGTACTTGAGCGTAAAAAATAAAATTTAAGGTCAAGCAATGATTCAAGAAGGAACAAGGTTAACAGTAGCGGACAATACTGGAGCTAAAACAATAATGTGTTTTAGAGTATTGGGTGGTAGCGGTAAAAAATATGCTAGAATAGGTGATGTCATAGTAGCTTCTGTTAAAACAGCGGTTCCCGGAGGTGCAGTAAAAAAAGGTGATGTTGTAAAAGCTGTTATCGTAAGAACTGCAAAGGAACTAAAAAGAGAAGATGGATCTTATATTAGATTTGATCAGAACGCTGCAGTAATCCTCGATGCAAAGGGTGAAATAAAGGGTTCTAGAATATTCGGTCCTGTTGCTAGAGAGCTCAGAGAGCATAACTACATGAAAATAGTTTCTCTAGCACCTGAAGTATTATAAGAAAAGTCAGGATTTGATGCAATGAAAGTAGTAAAAAACGACAAAGTAAAAGTTGTCGCAGGGAACCATAAAGGCAAAGAGGGTACAGTTAAGCTTGTTCTGAAGGAAAAGAACAAAGTTGTAGTTGAGGGTGTAAATGTTGTAAAAAGACATGTAAAGCCTAATCAGTACAATCAGACAGGTGGAATTGTAGAAAAAGAGATGCCTCTAGATGCATCAAATGTAATGGTTGTCTGCCCAAGCTGTAGCAAAGCTGCAAGAGTTGGAAAGAAAAGAGACGAAGATGGTAGCGTAGCAAGATATTGCAAAGCTTGCGGAAAGTCTTTGTAAAGGTTTAGTAAAAGGAAGTAAATGATGCAAAGAGTTAAGAAGAAATATCTTGAAGAGGTTAGACCTACTCTAAAGGAAAGATTTAAGTATTCTTCTATTATGCAAGTGCCAAAGATTGAGAAGATAGTTCTTAATATGGGATTAGGTGATGCAATTAAAGAAGCTAAAATTCTTGATGCTGCAGTAGAAGAGCTTGGATTGATGGCAGGACAAAAACCTGCTATAGCAAAAGCTAAAAAGTCTGTATCTAACTTCAAGTTAAGACAAGGTATGAAGATTGGTGCGTATGTTACTCTCAGAGGCGAAAAGATGTATGAGTTTTATGAAAGACTTGTATCTATCGTAGTACCTAGAATCAGAGATTTTAGTGGTATGCCTAAAAAATCTTTTGACGGAAGAGGAAGTTATAATTTCGGAATCAAGGAACAAACAGTATTCCCTGAAATTAAATTTGATAGCGTAATTAAAGCAAATGGTTTAAATGTAACTATTGTAACTAGTGCAAAAACTGACGAAGAAGCTTATGAGTTATTGAAAGAACTAAACTTCCCGTTTAAAAAAAATAAGGTAGAGGAAACAGCACATGGCAAAGAAATCAATGATAGCCAAGGCTAAAAAGGTAAATAAATTTAAGGTTCGTCAGTATAACAGATGTAGAAGATGTGGTAGACCAAGAGCTTTTATGAAAGAGTTTGGTATCTGTAGAATCTGTTTTAGAGAGTTGGCTTCATCTGGGGAATTGACTGGTGTAAGAAAATCCAGTTGGTAAATTTATTTATTCACTTTTAAGGAGAATTATAAGTATGACAATGACTGATCCAGTTGCTGATTTGTTAACTAGAATCAGAAATGCAGCAAAGGCGAAGCATAAGTTCGTTGACATACCGGCATCAAACTTGAAAAGAAAGATCGTTAAGATATTACTAGAAGAGTCTTATGTTGTTAAGTATTTCAATATTAGAGACAATAAGCAAGGTATCTTAAGGGTTTATCTTAAGTATGATGAATATGGCAACAGTGTGATTAATGAGATCAAAAGGGTAAGTAAACCTGGATTAAGGGTTTACGCTAGTGTAAACAAGCTGCCAAGAGTGAAAAACAACTTCGGAATCGCCATTATGACAACTTCAAAAGGGGTTATCAGTAATAAAATGGCTAAGCAATTGAATGTTGGTGGTGAGATTCTTTGTAGTGTTTGGTAAAGATTAGGAGTTTCAAGTGTCTAGAATTGGAAAGAAACCTGTAGTTATACCATCCGGAGTTACAGTAGAGAAAAAAGAGAATCTTCTTACTGTAAAGGGACCAAAAGGTCAATTACAGTTTGATATTAATGAAAATGTTGATGTGGCTATTGAAGAAAAAGAGGTAGTTGTAACAAGAAGAGATGAGAAAAAGTTCTCAAAATCTATTCATGGAACTACCAGAGCTATTATCAATAATTTGGTTGTGGGAGTTTCTGAAGGATTTACTAAGGAGCTTGTACTTCACGGTGTGGGTTATAAAATGGAAGTTTCTGGTAAATACCTAATCCTTTCATTGGGATATTCTCACCCTATCTACTTCTATATACCGGAAGGTATCACAATGGAACCAACTCAACCAATTAGTAATACCTCTTCTTTAAAGATTACAGGTATTGACAAAGTTTTAATTGGTATGGTTGCATCAAAAATAAGATCAATGAGAAAACCGGAACCTTACAAAGGTAAGGGTTTCAGGTATAAAGATGAACATATCATTAGAAAAGCAGGTAAGGCTGCTAAGAAGTAATGCAGCGTTCTAAATGATTGAATCTAAGAGGGTACGATGAATAAAAAGCCTAGATTAAAAACAACGGCTGCAAGATTGAGAAGAAAGAAGCACATTAGAAAAACAGTTAACGGGACTCCTGTTAGACCTAGATTGTCTGTTTTTAGATCAAATGTACATATCTATGCTCAGTTGGTTGATGATATCTCTGGTAAGACTATAATAAGTTTCAATAGTAATACAAAAGAGTTTAAGGCATTGGCTGACGGAAACGAGAAGATTAAAACAAAGACTGATGTTGCGTTCTTAGTAGGACAAGAGGTTGCTAAAAAAGCACTTGCAGCAAATATCGAATCAGTAGTATTTGATAGAAATGGTTTCTTGTATCACGGTAGAGTAAAAGCTCTAGCAGATGGTGCAAGAAAAGAGGGTTTAAAATTATAAGAAATTTAAGAGCAGAGGGGTATTTTGGCAAAATTTGTGAAAGATGATGCTCCGCAATTCATTGAAAAAGTTGTAAAACTTAATAGGGTTACTAAAGTTGTTAAAGGTGGTAAAAACTTCAGCTTCAATGCTATTGTTGTAGTAGGCGATGGTAAGGGTAAAGTTGGTCACGGTCTTGGAAAAGCACTTGAGGTAACAGATGCTATAGCTAAAGGGGTTGAAGAGGCTAAAAAGAATTTAATTGAAGTAAGTATGACCGGAGACAATACCTTACCTCATGAACTTGAAGCAAAATTTGGTGCTGCAAGAGTTCTTTTAAAGCCGGCAGCTCCCGGTACCGGTATTATAGCAGGTGGTGTTGTGAGAGCTGTGTTGGAGTGTGCTGGTTACAGTAACATTCTATCAAAATCAAAAGGTAGTTCAAATCCTCACAATATAGTTAAAGCAACTATAGAGGGTTTGAAAAGTATCCGAGGTGAAAGTGAATTTCTTAGGACTAGAGGAATTTCAAAGGATAAACTTTACAACTAAAAGTTAAGCGAGGGTAAAATGTCTGAAAAGATGTTAAGAATAAAACTTGTTAAGAGTTATATTGGAGCTAAACAGAGTACTAAGAAAAACCTTTTCGCTCTTGGCTTAAGAAAAATGCAACAGGTTGTAGAGCATAAAGATTCTCCTCATATTAGAGGAATGATCTTTAAAGCAAAACATCTCATTAGTGTAGAAGAAGTTTAAGGGACGCTATCGATGATTAAACTCAACGAACTCGCTCCTAATAAAGGGCAAAAAAAGGTAAAAACAAGAGTTGGTAGAGGTCACGGGTCTAAAGGTAAGACCAGTGGTCGTGGAGAGAAAGGACAAAAGTCCAGATCTGGCTACAGTAGATCTCTATACAGCGAGGGTGGTCAAACCCCACTTGTTAGAAGACTTCCAAAAAGAGGTTTCAATAATATATTTAAGGTTAGATACAATGTTCTAAATATTGATGTCTTAAATAGTATTGAAGAGGAAGTTATCACTCCAGAGCTTCTAAAGACAAAAGGTCTTATCAACTCCAAGTACAAATTAAAAATTCTTGGTAATGGTGAGCTTAAGTCGGCTAAAGAAGTTCACGCACATGCATTTACAAAAAGTGCGGCAAATAAAATAAGTGAAGCTAATGGAAAAGTAGTACAATTATGATAGAAAAATTACAGACCATATTTAAGATACCTGAATTAAAGAAAAAGATCATATTTACTTTATTTATATTGTTTATTTGTAGGGTTGGGGTTCATATCCCACTACCGGGTATTGATGTAAACGCTTTGAGCTATACATTTGCACAGTCTCAAAATGCACTCTTCGGAATGTTTGATATGTTCACGGGAGGTGCTTTTAAGAAGGCTGCTATATTTGCACTGGGTATAATGCCTTATATCTCTGCATCTATCATTATTCAATTGTTAGGAACAGTGTTCCCAACAATTGCAAAGATGCAAAAAGATGAGGATGGAAGGAAGAAGATTACTCAGTACACAAGATATGGAACAGTATTGCTTTCAGCGGCACAAGGTTATGGTGTTGCTATATTCTTGCAGAGTATGAATGATTCAGCAGGTTTAATGGTTGTTCCGAACCCTGGTCTATTCTTTCAGGTTATGACAATGATTATTTTGTCAACTGGTACTGTAATTATGATGTGGCTTGGTGAACAAATTACTGCTAAAGGTATTGGTCAAGGAATATCCTTGATCATTACCCTTGGTATTGTTGCAAGGTTCCCTCAGGCAGTTTTGGAGGAGATTACTCAGCTTCAAAACAATAATAGAGAGATCATTGTTGAGCTATTACTTTGGGTAGGTATGATTGGTGCTATTTCAGCAGTTGTTGTACTAACAGAAGGGATGAGAAAATTAAGTGTTAACTATGCTAAGAGGCAGGTAGCAGGCAGGATTCAAGGAGGACAAGCTTCTTTCCTTCCTCTAAAGATTAATATTGCCGGTGTTATGCCTATAATCTTTGCTCAGTCCATTATGTTTGTTCCAACAAGTTTAGCACAACTTTTACCGGAAGATTCATTTGCTAGAGATCTTATAACAGAAGCATTTAATTATCAAAGCTATTCATACATGATAATCTATGTAATTGTAATTGTTTTCTTTACGTATTTCTATACAGCAATTACTTTTAATACAGATGATGTTAGTAATAGTTTAAAGCAGAGTAATGGTTTTATTCCCGGTTTAAAACCCGGTAAAGACACTTCAGAGTATATTGATTATGTTCTGACAAGGATTACACTTCCCGGATCATTATTCTTAGCAATAATTGCAATTATGCCAAATATTGTTATGAAAATATATCCTGGTGTTTCTTACAACCTTGCATCATTCTTTGGTGGTACGGGTCTTATCATTATTGTAGGTGTTTCTTTAGATACTCTTTCAAAAATTGAGTCATACCTAATGATGCACCACTATGACGGTTTCTTATCAACCGGTAAGATTCAAGGAAGGAGTGTATAATGAATATTCTACTTATAGGAGCTCCCGGAGCCGGTAAAGGAAGCCAAGCAAAAAAGATTGTAAATGATTATGGCTTAGTTCAAATTTCAACTGGAGATCTTTTAAGAGAAGCTATAAAGAACTCTACTGAAGTAGGACTTAAAGCAAAATCTTTCATGGAAAAAGGTGATTTAGTTCCTGATGCAATTATTTTGGATTTAATTGAAAATAGATTAAAGCAAGATGATTGTAAAGCAGGGGTTATATTTGATGGCTTTCCAAGAAATATTAGCCAAGCTGAATCGCTAGAAAATCTTTTAAATAAACTTTCTCAAAAACTTGATTATGTTCTAAACATAGAGGTTCCTTTTGAGAAGATTATTGGAAGATTGACAGCGAGAAGACTCTGTAAAGATTGCGGTAATGATTACAATATGATTACCAATCCACCAAAAGAAACAGGTTGTGATAATTGCGGTGGTGAGATCATACAGAGGCCAGATGACAACGAAGAAACAATAAAAAACAGGTTAGATGTATACAAGAAATCAACTGAGCCTTTAATTGAATTTTACAAAAAAAATGGAAATTTGTTAAATATTGATGGCGATCGTGAAATTAATGTTATATATTCTGAACTTAAACAGAGATTAAAGTAGGTTTAATTATGGCAAAAAGTAATACTATTGAAGCAGAAGGTGAGATAAAGGAAGCATTACCAAATGCAACATTCAAGGTAGAACTGGAGAATGGCCATGTTATCAATGCTCATGTTTCCGGTAAGATGAGGATGCACTACATCAAGATGGTGCCGGGTGACAGGGTAAAGGTTGAACTTTCGCCTTATGATTTAACAAAAGGCAGAATAATTTACAGAAATAGGTAACCAGGAGTTTTTAAAGATGAAGGTTAGAGCTTCGGTAAAAAAGATCTGTGAAAATTGCAAGATTATCAAGAGAAACGGTGTAGTAAGAGTAATCTGTAAAATTAAAAAACATAAGCAAAGACAAGGCTAAGGGGGAGTAATTTGGCACGTATTGCAGGTGTTGATCTACCTAGAAATAAAAGAGTTGAAATTGGTCTTACTTATATTTACGGAGTAGGACGCTCAAGATCTAGGGAAATTCTTAAAAAAGTTAATGTGGACTTTGATAAGAAAATAAGCGATCTTACAGACCATGAAGTTGACGCAATTAGAAAAATAGTTGTTAACGACTACATTATTGAGGGTGATCTAAGAACACAGACAAAGCTAGCTATAAAAAGATTGATGGATTTAGGTTGTTACAGAGGTATGAGACACAGAAAAGGTTTACCTTGTAGAGGTCAAAATACTAAAAACAATGCTAGAACCAGAAAAGGTAAGAAAAAGCAAGCTGTCAAAAATAAGAAAAAATAATGTTTGTAAACAAGGAGGAATCCTTTGGCTGTTACCAGAAGAAAAAAGCTAAAGAAAAAGGATAGAGTTGAATCCGTTTGTGTTGCACACATAAAAGCTACATTTAACAATACTATTGTTTGTATTACCGATAGTTATGGAAATGTAATAAATTGGTCAAGTGGTGGTAAAGTAGGTAACAAAGGTTCAAGAAAGAACACTGCCTTCGCATCATCAACTGCTATGGATTCAATCGCAAATGAAGCAAAAGGTCTTGGTATGAGAAAGGTTCATATCATTGTTAAGGGACCGGGTGCTGGTAGAGAATCAGCTATTAGAGCTTTAAATGGGGCGGGTATAGAGATACTTTCTATAAAAGATATTACTCCTGTACCTCATAATGGTTGTAGACCAAAAAAGGCAAGAAGAATTTAACTTTAACGGAGTTTTGGAATGGCAAGAGATTTTACACCAAGAGGTAAAATTTGTAGAAAATATGGTGAAAATTTATTTGGCATGCCTAAGTTTGATAGGGTTCTACAGAAAAAGCCTTACAAGCCAGGACAACATGGACCACAGTCTCGTAGAGCTAAATTAAGTGAGTACGCTATTCAGTTAAGAGAGAAGCAGAAAGCTAAGTATATTTATGGACTACTCGAAAGACAGTTTAGAACAGTATACGAAAAAGCTAGAAAAGACTCTGGTATTACTGGTGAAAATTTGATTATAAGACTTGAGTGTAGATTAGATACACTTGTTCACAGATTAGGATTCGCTCCTACTCAGAGAGCAGCGAGACAGATGGTATCGCACAAGCATATCATGGTTAATGGCAAATCTGTTAACATACCTTCTTATCAGGTAAAACCAAATGATGCTATTAGTTTGAGAGAGAAATCTAAAAAACTAGAGTATATTCATGAGAGCTTAAAAAATGTTAACGAGACTCCTCTTCCATATCTAAGAGTTGATAAAGCTAATATGGTTGGGGAATTGATAGAAAGACCTAAAAGAGAAGAGATTCCTGTAAAAATCAATGAGCAACTTATCGTTGAACTTTACTCTAAGTAATCAAAAAAAAGGTGTCTAGATTATGATAGTTTTACCCTTCAAAGTTCCTGACGAATTAGTCTTGGATAAAAGCACATACAGTAGAAACTATGGTAAGTTTGAGTTCTCTCCACTTAGAAGAGGATTTGGGGTTACAATAGGGCATGCTATGAAGAGAGTGCTGTTATCCTCAATTCAGGGAGCTGCGATTTACAGTATTAAAATAGAGAATATTTTACACGAATTCTCCACCATTGAGGGTGTTGTAGAAGATGTTGCTTTAATCATTCTCAATTTAAAACAAGTTAAATTAAAGTTGACTGAAGGTAAATCTGCAAAAGTTACTCTTAATTTCAAGGGTAAAGGTCAATTTACGGCTAAGGATATTGAAGATAATTCCGGCGGTGAAGTTGAAGTTTATAATCCTGATTTTGTAGTTGCTAACCTTAACGAAGATGCTGAGTTCAGTATTGAGCTTAATATTAAACTTGGTAGAGGTTATGTAAGTGCAGAAGAGAACAGATGTGAAGAGGATCCTATTGGAACAATTCCAATTGATTGTATTTTCTCACCTGTTACTAGAGTAAGTTATAAAGTTGAGAATACAAGGGTTGGTGACAGAACTGACTATGAAAAACTAATTTTAGAGATTCATACTGATTCTTCTGTTACTCCTGAAGAAGCTATTACTTTTGCAGGTCAAATCCTTACTGATCACATAGGTCTATTTATTAAATTTGAGGTGGTTGAGGATAAAGATCACACCGAAGAGGAGGACCCAGAGCTTCAATATAAGAGGAATCTACTAAAGATGCCTATTGAAGATTTAGAGCTTTCAGTAAGATCTTACAACTGTCTGAACGATGCAAAAGTTAAGACTATTGGAGATCTTGTTAAGAAGAAAGAGAGTGAAATGCTGAGATTTAGAAATTTCGGTAAGAAGTCTCTTGGTGAGCTTTCAAAAGTTCTTAAAGAAAGAGGACTGGACTTCGGAATGGATATTGAAAAATTCCTTAACGAGCCAAAATAAAAAGAATAAGTTAATTTAGGATAGAGTATGCGTCACGCTGTAAGAGGAAGAAAACTTAATAAAACAGCTAGCCATAGAAAAGCAATGTTAGCTAATCTTTGTTCATCATTATTTGAGCACAAGAAGATTACTACTACTCTAGCAAAAGCTAAAGAGACTAGAAGATTTGCAGAGAAGCTTATCACTTTTGGAAAGAAAGGTGATTTGAACTCTCTAAGACAAGTTTTAAAGTTTATCAGAAGTAAAGAGGTTGCTAGAGTTCTTTTCAAAGAGATTGCACCATCTTACAACGATAGAAACGGTGGATACACTAGAGTTGTAAAAATTGGTACAAGAAAAGGTGATGCTGCTGAAATGGCAGTAATTCAGCTAGTTGGATATGAAGATTTTAAGAAGGAAACTTCTGAAAAGTCTGAAGAGAAATCTGAAGATTAAATAGATCTTTGAACAAAAAAGGGAGCTTTTAGCTCCCTTTTTTTATGGTTAGTTTTTTTATTAAATTAGGAGTAGAGTTCTATTCAAGTTTAAAAACAATTTTAAAGTTATTGTTTTCTACTGAAAATTTTGAATTATTATAAAAATTTTCTCCCTTTTTATATTTGAAAGGTTTTTCTATTCTATATAATTTCCTATATTTTTGATTTACATTGGTAATAAATATTATATCATAAACATCAGAATTCTGTTCTCCAAATTTTACTTCTCCTTTACTGATTTGGAAAACAGGATTATCTCTATTCGTTGATTTTACTTCTATATAGTGAATTTTATTATCATTATCTAAATAACTTATATCAAACCCTCTGCTATCATCTCCTTCTGATATGATATTTGCCTTTTTTGCATTTGAAGATACCCACTCAATATTTTTGTATTCTTTTTTTAAAATATTATAAACATAGAGTTCTCCAATGAATCCATAAACTTCTCCATTTCTAGGGATTGAAAAATTAGAAGAACTACCTCTTTTTCCTCCTCCCGTTTTTCTATTAAATAATACAGATATCTTAGATTTTTCTATTTTATACTCTTTATTATCTAATTCACATTCAGAAAGAAGATCTTCATATGTAAAATCTTTTACATAATTACCATTTATATCTATATTTATATTTCCATATTTTACATCTTTATTTGAGTTAATAGATTGACTATATAATTTTTCAAGTTTTCTCTCAAGAGTTTCTAGCTCATCATTGAAATATATCAAACTTTTATTTTCATTCTCTTTAAGAAGAGTACTTAAATAGGGTTTATATTTGTTGCGAACTCTATTTTTAAGTTCATTAAGATTTTTACTGTAAATATCATCTAAATTGATGCTATAATTTTCTTTTAACTCTTCTAGATTAATAGTTCTTTCAAATAACTTTTTCAGTAGATCATTAATATATTTAGAAGTATCAAATTTTACTGAGTTTTTATTGATTCCATGAGAACCTTTGTAATAATTTAATTTGTCATAAAATTTTTTCTTTTTACTGATATCTTCATTTTTAAATTCTTCAAAAATAGTAGATTGAAATTTTATGGAATATGAAGTTAGTATTTTAGAAATTTTATTTTTATAGTATGGAGTCAAATCAATATAATTTTCAGATACTTCATTATAATCTGAGATGTCAATTTCTAGGATATTGAATAAAGTAATTATTTTTTCACAATTACTATCTGAGCTACAGTTACTATCTTCATAAATATAATTATCCATTATTTCTTTAATATTTCCCATCTTGAATATTACTTCTTTTCTTAGTAATATCAGTTATAGTTATCCAAAATCGTTCTTCTAGTGTAATAAAATTTCCAAATAACTTTTGAGAGATCTCTAATTTTTCATTAAAACTTTTTCCTATATGCTCTTTTAGGATGTCTCTTCGATATTTTTCTTTACTTGAATATAATTCACGATACTTCATTTCTAAATTTTCTATTTCAATTATTTCATAGATTATTTTAGGAATAAGTTTTAGGAAGTTAAAATTCTCTTTGAGATCCGAGATAGAATTAAAATTACGATCAATCCTAATATAAATCTTATTATCAAACCTTAAGCTTTCATAATTAGAGATATTAAAAGACAGTTTTCTTTCACTTATTTCTGTAGTTGCAGATATATTTTCACATAGAATGATTTCTAATTTTTTTAACAATTTAAAAACTATTTTTTCTTCTAAGTCATTATCAACTATATAGGAATAAATATATGGCTTTAATTCAGCAAAATCTTTTGAAAACTGAGAGTGTAATCTATGTTTCAAAGGTTCATTATCTAGCTTTATTTCAGCTTTAGAAATAGTGTTGAGACAAAAAAGTTTTTGAACTTTTTCTACAGGATATATATTGCTCATATATATCTTTGGCAATTTAGATACTAGATCTTTAGGGAGTGAGGAATTTGGAATATAGAAAACATCAGAACTTTTCCTAAAACAGATCTGATCATCTTTTTCAGAAAGTACCTTTCCCTTATTTTTAAATTCATTGTATTCATAGGACTCTAAATCATCTCTATCATACTCTTTTGCTAATAGATTGTAAAATTTTTTGATTATTTGATTTTCAAGGTTAATATTTTCAATTTTTAATAGAAGATTAAATATTGTATTTACCGATATATTATTAAGAGTATCTGTTATTCCTATTTTAGAGAAAAGATCTTTAATTTCATCTTTTGAAATCTCATACTTTTTTAGAATTGGATCTTCATAATTGATTTTGGGAGTTTCAATATATTGAATTAGTTCTTTAGGAATATTTTCAGAGTATACACATTCTTTTGGTTTAGCTTTTTTCCCATTGGTTGTTTCAATCCAATTGCTATTTTTTAATTGCCAAATAAAAGATGAGGGTTGATGAAAATTTGTTATAAATCTTTTACTCCTTTGGGATCCAACTTTTATACCTAAGTAGAGACTATTTTCATATTTTTCCCCAATATGCTTAGTGATAATATTATCTCTGAGCAACCATATTATTATATCTAAATAACATTTTTTCTCTAGTATTTTTTTCAAATCTTTAATTGTGATAATCTTAGGATAAATGTAGATATGTTCATTATTCCTAATTCTAAGCTCTGTATCATAATCAAGATTTTCTAGATGAGAATAATTTTTAGCCTTATTTCTGATAATTTCTTTTAAATACTCTTTATATCCAGATATTTCATCTGTATATGGATCAGTTTCTTCAATTGGAATGGATTTTTTGACACCAAGCCATTCAAAAAATTTATAGGCTGTATTTTTCTCATCATTAATTACTAAACCAAAATTTTGATAATTTGCTAAAAATTTATCTGACGACAAAATATTTTCTAGAATTTCATTATTATATTCATTACCGAAGAAAATATGCTTAGATTTATCCATATAGACTAACTTTTTATTCCTATTCAATAGTGGTATAGTTTTATTAAGTTTAGAGATATCTATTTTTTCTGAAAATTGTAGAAAGTTTTGATACATCGAGTTAATAAACTTTTTTACAGTCTCTTCTTCTTGCTTTGGTTGATCTTCAATTCGTTCATTAGTTTTATCTATTATTTGATAAATTATATCCTCAAATTGATCCTTTTTTATATTAAATATTTCTAGCTTTTTTGCTAAATCTAGACTATCCTCTTTTTCAAATATAGATTTTAAAAACTTTAACAACATGCTATTGATATACTTAAGTTTAATAAAATTAGGTATATTTACATTCTCGCTATTTGATGGGAAAAATATTACTGTATCACTAGGGATTACTTTTTCATCTTCATCTATAAATAGCTCTGGAAATGATTTGTTTTCCGAAATATATTTTTTATAATCAGAATATATAAATTTTATCAGCTTACTTCGTTCTAGCTTTGAAAGTTTATTTTCATTAGAAAAATTTGAAATTTTATTGAAGAAAATCTCAGTATCAATTTTTGGGAGATCTCCAAGATTCTTTTTTATAAAATCAATAAGCTGTTTATCCTTGGTGTATATTGCAAGAGAAGGGAATAAGTTTTTAATAATGTGTGCATATGGCTTCTCATAGATATAAATTTCATCATTAAAACTTTTATAAGAGTTTGATACAAGGGGAATGAGTTCATTTTCCTTAATTTTTTGTAATAATTTTTCTTTAAAGTCTAATTGTTTCAATGTTTCATCAGCGAAGTCTCCCACTGATAAAAGCTTTAAGGCTTTCCAAGATACTTCTTGGGAGCTTTTTGAAATCTTCTTTGCTGTATCTATCATTAACTGAATTAGTTCTGTAAGTAGATATTTATTATGGCCGCTATCGTCATCAATTAAGTGGTTTCTATTTTCATTTAGTTCAAAGGTTCCATGAACTAATGCAGGAAATGGAAAAGAAACATTTGTTCTAAAAAATGAATAGAGAATATTTTTATCATCATCTAAACTATCAGAATATGCTATTTTTAACTCAAAATTTTTCCCTTCATATTTACCAACTCTCGATTCAATTTCCCACTCTTTTTTTTCTACTATTTCATTGTTCTCTATTATTTCAATAATATTAACTCTTTTTCTTATTTGATAAGCTATTTTAGGACTTTCAATATTAATTTCTTCTAAATTATGTAGAAAAAGGAGAATCTCTTTATCTAGCTCATTTATCTGCTTTTGAACATTATTTAATTGATTTTCTTTCAATTCTATCTCAATATATGTGTCATACTCGTTATACTTATTTGGATCTTTTTCTACTAGCTTTGGAGTTCTTAGTACTGAAATTGGATACTCAATATCTCCAATTAGATTTTTAACTTCATCTTTTAATTTGGGTTTAGTTTTATATAAATTTTTTAGGAACTCTTCAGCATATATCTTAGAAAATAGAACAGATAATTCATTGCTTTTAATATAAATAGATTTAGCCCAACTTAATATAGAACGGAATCCTTTTCCCTTGTTTCCAATTCTATTTTGTTTTTTGGCTCTTTCTGTAATATTATGGTTGCATTTTTATTTTTCTAATATGTGGTAAAAATCCAGTTGCCATCAATATTTTTAAAAAGAAATAATTCA
>PDWJ01000767.1_pt1 | contig 46539 bp, 33 predicted proteins | sample 1430881 | NCBI WGS metagenome assembly PDWJ01 (sample SAMN01162460, study PRJNA174530) | Oral metagenome, whole genome shotgun sequencing project. | biome: Marine environment; feature: Marine mammal; material: Swab sample of the gingival sulcus; isolation source: swab sample of gingival sulcus...
GGCCCCGCGCACGAAGATGTCGCGGTCGAGGGCGCGGTGCTCGAGGGCGATGGACTCGCCCTCGCCGAGGTAGAGGACCTGATGCTCACCGACGACGCTGCCGCCGCGCACCGAGGAGATCCCGAGCTCGTCACCAGGTCGGGCGCCCACGATCCCCTCGCGGCCGTAGCGGGCGACGGCGTCCAGGTCCCAGCCGCGGCCGGCGGCGGCGGCCTCGGCGAGGGCCCGCGCGGTGCCCGAGGGGGCGTCCACCTTGTGGCGGTGGTGAGCCTCGACGACCTCGACGTCGAAGCGCTGGCCGAGCATCCGCGCGGCGCGCTCGACGAGGTCGATCAGGGCGTTGACGCCCACGGAGAAGTTCGGCGCCCACACGACCGGCGCGGCCTCGGCGGCGGCGTCGAGGGCGCCGTGCTCGTCGGCCCCGAGGCCCGTGGTGCCCATGACCAGCGGCAGGCCGAAGGCGCGGCAGAACTCAGCCGTCGCGGGGGCCTGGGCCTTGACCGAGAAGTCGACGACCACGTCGACGCGCGCGGCCAGCGCCGCGTCCAGGGCCGGGGCGCCATCGGCGTCGATCTGGGCGGCGACGCTCAGGCCGTGCTCGGCGGCCAGCGCGACGAGGCGCCGGCCCATGCGGCCCGCGGCCCCGACGACCGCCAGGCGGCCGCTCACGCCAGCCGCTCCTCGGCGTCGCGGGCGACCTTGAGGGCCGCGGCGAGCCGGGCGCTGAGGGCGTCGTCGACGCAGCCCGCCGTCAGCGGCAGGCGCATGGTCGGCGCGCAGTGGCCCATCAGCGCCGCGGCGTGCTTGACCGGGATGGGGTTGGTCACGCCGAAAAGCGCCGAGAACAGCGGCGCCAACGCCCGCTGCAGGGCGCGGGCCTTGGCGAGGTCACCGGCCCGGGCGGCGTCCACCAGCGCGACCATGCCGCGCGGGACCAGGTTGGCGGCGACGCTGATGACGCCGTGGCCGCCGAGGGCCACCAAAGAGAAGGTCATGGCGTCGTCGCCGCTGAGGACGGTGAAGCCCTCGGGGGCCTCGAAGATGAGGCGCTGGATCTGGTCCAGGCGCCCGGCCGCCTCCTTGATGGCGACGAAGCGGGGGTCGGCCGCGAGCGCGTGCGCGGTCTCGGGCAGGAGGTTGCAAGCGGTGCGCCCCGGCACGTTGTAGAGCACGACGGGCAAGCCGCCCTCGCGGGCCACCGCGTGGAAGTGGGCCAGGAGCGCCCTCTGCGGGGGCTTGTTGTAGGGGGGCGTGACCACGAGCGCCGCGTCGGCGCCGGCCTCGGCGGCCCGGCGCGTCGTCTCGATGGTCGCGCGGGTGGAGCTGCCGCCCGTGCCCGCGATGACCGGGACGCGGCCCGCGGCGACGCGCGCCGCGGTCTCGACGAGGGCCGTGTACTCGTCGGGCGTGAGCGTCGGCGTCTCGCCCGTGGTGCCGCAGGGGACGAGGCCCGAGCCCGCGGTGACCAGGCGATCGCAGAGCCCCTCGTACGCGTCGAGGTCGACGCACCCGCCCGCGGTGAACGGCGTATAGAGGGCGGTGAGGGTGCCGGTGAGCGGGCGCTGGAGGGTCATCGTCGGCTCCTGCGGCTGATGCGGTCGATGGCGCGGTCGATGGCGACGCGGACGGCGAGCTCCTGCTCCTGGGAGAGCCAGGTCTGCAGCGTCGGCAGCGCCCGGGGGCTCTTGGTGTCGCCGAGGGCGTGGGCCACGGCCTGTCGGATGAGGGGATCGCCGTCCTCCTTGAGCCCGACGATGGCGTCGACGGCCCGGTCACCGAAGGCGACCCCCAGCGAACGCAGGGCCTGACGGCGCAGGTTGGTCCCGAGCGCGCTTTTGACCAGGGAGCGCTCGTGAAGCAGGCTGCCCAGGTGATCGCGGGTGGGGACCGTCGGGTAGTAGCCGAGAGCCGCCAGCGCCCGCGTGCGCACGCGCGGGCGGACCCGCGGGTTGGTGCTGAGCTGGATCAGCAGCCGGTTGACGTCGGGGCCGATGTGGTCGAGGACCTCGCGGCTCAGGGGCAGCTCATAGGCACTCAACAGTGAGACCAGGGAGTCGCGCGGGTCTTGGGGCGTGACGCGGCGGCCGGCCGAGGCGGAGGCCGCCGGCAGCGCGAGCGCGAGCGCGAAGGGTCCGGAACTCGAGGCTGAGCGCGCCATGGACAGCGCGCTCCGTGGGGGCGACGTGGGTGTCGTAAAGAGATTGCGGCGCTGCATATTTCCGGCGCTGTATAGCAGGATGACCCGGGCGACGCGACACCGGAGCGCGGGCCAGCGCACATCGAGCGGGGGCGGGCGCCAAGGGCCCGCGATTAGCGGCGCTTGCCCTTGACCCTTTGCTTCTTGGCCTTCTTGGAGGCGGCGCGGCGCTTCTTCTTGGCGGCGATGCGGGCCTGCATCTCCTGGCGCGTGGGGCCCGTGGGCTTGCGGCGCTGGCGGCCACCGCCCCCGCCGCCCTGGTCGCCGAAGAGGTCCTCGAGGCCGCCGCCATCGAGGTCACCGAGCATGTCGCCCATCTGGCCGCCGCGGAGCTGCTTGAGCATGCCCAGCTGCTTGAAGCCGGGGAGCTTGCCGAGCAGGCCCGGGTTCTTGCCGACCTGCTTCATCATGTTGCGCATGCCGTAGAAGCGCTGGAGCATCGACTTGACGTCGGGCAGCGTGGTGCCGGAGCCGTGGGCGATGCGGCGCAGGCGGCTGACGTTGGACAGCAGCTCCGGATGCAGGCGCTCCTTCTTGGTCATCGACAGGATGATGGCCTGGACCTTGTCGAGCTGGCGGTCGTCGAGATCGACCTGCCCCATCGAGTCCTTGAAGAACGGCATCCGCTCGAAGAGGTCCTTGAGCGATCCCATCTTCTTGATGGTTTTGATCTGCTCGAGGAACGTGATCATGTTGAAGTCGCCGCTGAGGATCTTCTTGGCGTCCTCTTCGGCCTTGGCCTCGTCGACGACGCCCTCGAAGTCCTTGACCAGGCCGACGACGTCGCCGAAGCCGAGGATGCGGCTGGCGAGCCCCTCGGGGCGGAACTCCTCGAGCTTGTCGAGGGTCTCGCCGACGCCGAGGAACTTGATGGGCTTGCCGGTGACCGCCTTGACCGACAGGGCCGCCCCGCCGCGGGCGTCGCCGTCGAGCTTGGTGAGGATGCAGCCCGATAGATCGAGGCGCTTGTCAAAGGTGGCCGCGGTCTTGACCGCGTCCTGACCGGTCATCGCGTCGAGGACGAGGAAGATGTTGTCGGGCTTCGTGCGCGCCTTGATGTTCTCGAGCTCGCCCATGAGGGCTTCGTCGATGGACAGGCGGCCGGCGGTGTCGAAGATGACGACGTCGTGGCCGTCGAAGCGCGCCTCGCGCAGGGCCGCGGCGCACAGATCCGGCGGCGACGCGCCCGGGACCGTGAAGACCGGCAGGTTCAGCTGGCGACCGAGGACCTGGAGCTGGTCGATGGCCGCGGGGCGGTAGATGTCGCCGGCGACCAGCAGCGGCTTGTGCCCCTCGGATTTGAGCTTGTTGGCGAGCTTGCCGACCGTGGTCGTCTTACCGGCGCCCTGCAAGCCGACCATCATGATCGACGTGATGCCGGTGCCCTTCTTGAAGGCGATCGACGTGTCCACCGGGCCCATCAGGGCCTCGAGCTCGTCGTGGCAGATGTTGATGAAGTGATCGGCGGGCGAGACCTTGGATTTTTTGCCCTTGTGCTTGACCGTCGTGCGGACCAGCTCGCCGGTCGCCTTGTCCTGCACGTTCGCGAGGAACTGCTTGACGACCTTGAACTCAACGTCCGCCTCGAGCAGCGACAGCCGGACGTCGCGCAGGGCGTCCTTGATGTTGGACTCGTCGAGGGTCGCCTTGCCCGTGAGCTTGGTCTTGGCGGACTTGAAGCCGCGATACAGGGTGTCGAACACGTCTACCTCTCACCGTCCAGTCCGGACCGCGCTGCGCGGTCGAAGCTCGCGACGCCGCGAGGGGCCCACCGGCGCGGAGCTACCAGCCAGTCCACGGGACCGGAGACGTTTAGTGTCGGTCCGGCCCATTGTCAATCAAGCGTTGGGCGAGCGACCACCGTTCCATCGCGGTGGCGCCTTTGGTAGCGTCGTGCTCTATAAATGACCCACCGGACATCGAGAGGCAGGAGCATGCGCGGCACACGCACGATCTACGGAGTTGGCGGAGCGCTCACCGCCACCCTGATCCTGGCTCTTGGGGGCTGCGGGGACGACGGGCGCAGCGAGCCCGCCCCGAGCTGCAGCGACGGGGTCCAAAACGGCGCCGAGACCGGCGTCGACTGCGGCGGCGACGACTGCGGCAAGTGCGAGGTCGGCGCCGGCTGCCTGTCCGGCGACGACTGCGGCAGCGGCGTATGCGACGGCGGCTCCTGCGGGTGCCAGGCCGGCTTCGAGCCGGGCGCCGGCGGCTGCGTCGACGTCGACGACTGCGCCGCCAACCCTTGCGCCAATGGCGGCACCTGCGTCGACGGCGTCGGCGGCTACACCTGCCAGTGCGCCGACGGCTACTGGGGCGCCGACTGCGACCGAGCCTGCGAGCGAGGTCACTGCGCCGCGGGCGCCGTCACCTGCGACCAGGCCACCGGCGGCGACCGAGCCTGCAGCGAGTGCCAGCCCGGCTACTCGGGCGACACCTGCCAAAGCGCCGCCGATGAGTGCGCCGACGGCACCCACGACTGCGACGATAGCGCCACCTGCACCGACACCGACGCCGGCTACATCTGCACCTGCCACGCCGGCTTCGCTGGCGACGGCAAGACCTGCCTGCCCTGCAGCGCGGGCACCTGGGGCGACGGCTGCGCCAACGCCTGCGACCAGGGCGACTGCGTCGGGCTCGTCACCTGCGACCCCGTCGACGGCACTGGCCGCGCCTGCTCGAGCTGCAAGGACGGCGCTTACGGTGACGACTGCGGCGACCGCTGCGAGGCCGGAAACTGCGTCGACGGGCTGGTCACCTGCGCCCAGGACGGCACCGAGCGCGTCTGCGCCAGCGGCTGCGAGTCGGGCTGGTGGGGCCGCGGCTGTGACCGCGCCTGCCCTGCCGCCAACTGCTCCCTCGCCGATGAGCCCCAGGTCATCTGCGCTCGCGACGACGGCACCGTCACCAGCTGCAGCGCCTGCAACGACGGCTGGAGCGGCGACGCCTGCACCGTCCCCTGCGTCCAGGGCGCGTGCCATGGCGTCGTCAGCTGCAGCCAGGACGACCCGACGGCCGAACGCCTCTGCCCCGGCGGCTGCCAGCCCGGCTTCTATGGCGACGGCTGCACCGAGGTCTGCGCAAAGGACCACTGCCTGGGCGAGCAGCTGTGCGACCAGCTCAGCGGTACCGTCAGCAGCTGCGAGAGCTGTGAGGCGGGCTGGTTCGGCGCCAGCTGCGCCGCCGCCTGCGACCGGCCGCAGGCGTGCCTGGGCGACCTCGCCTGTGACAAGGTCTCCGGCCAGCTGGTGAGCTGTGGGAGCTGCGCCGACGGCTGGACGGGCGAGCGCTGCGACGTCCCGTGCACCATCGACCACTGCGCCGGCGGCGCCGCCTGCGGCCCGGACGGCACCCCCGTCGGCTGCGCTGAGTGCGACGGTGGCTACTGGGGTGACACCTGCCAGCACGCCTGTGACATGCCCGGCTGCGCTGGTGGGGCCACCTGCGACAAGAGCGACGGCCACGCGACCGCTTGCGACGAGTGCGCGGCCGGTTATTGGGATGACACCTGCTCGCGCACCTGCGAGCTGTCCTCCTGCGCGGGGGACCTGACGTGCCATAGGGGCGCCGGCGTCCCCGTGGCCTGCAGCGCGTGCACGACCGGGCGCTGGGGCGTGCTGTGCACCAAGGTCTGCGCCGTCGACCACTGCGCGGGCGACGCCACCTGCGTCCAGGACACCGGGGACGAGATCTCTTGCTCCGCCTGCGATGACGGCTGGTATGGCGCGACCTGCGACCAGGCCTGCACCATCGATCACTGCGCTGGGACCGCGGTCTGCGTCCAGGCGACCGGGGCTCCCCTGGCCTGCACCCAATGCGAGCCGGGCTACTATGGCCCCCGCTGCGCCGACAGCTGCGACGCGGGGAGCTGCGTGGGCGCCTACACCTGTGACCAGAGCTCGGGGGCGATGACCTCTTGCGACCAGTGCGCGCCGGGCGCCTGGGGTGACACCTGCGAACACGCCTGCGCTCAGGGCGAGTGCAGCGGCGCCGTCACCTGCGCTCAGGACAGCGGCGTGGCCCTGAGCTGTGAGGGCTGCAGCGCCGGCTACTACGGCGCCACCTGCGAACACAGCTGCCCTCAGGGTGAGTGCACCGGCACCGTGACCTGCGCTCAGGACAGCGGCGTGGCCCTGAGCTGCGAGGGCTGTAGCGCCGGCTACTACGGCGCCGCTTGCGCCGACAGCTGTCCTCAGGGCGAGTGCACCGGCACCGTGACCTGTGCCCAGGACGGCGGCGCGGCGCTGTCCTGCGCCGGCTGCAACGCGGGCTTCCATGGCCCGACCTGCGCGGACCGCTGCGATCAGGGAGGGTGCACCGGCGCGGTCATCTGCGACCAGGACAGCGGGGTGGCCCTGTCGTGCAGCGGCTGTGAGGCGGGCTGGTACGGGCCGACCTGCGCGGCGGCCTGCGACCAGGGCGCCTGCACGGGCGCGCCGGTGTGCGACCAGGACACCGGCGCGCCTCAGAGCTGCTCGGGGTGCGTCCCGGGCGCCTGGGGCGAAACCTGCGACAACAGCTGCGCACAGGGCCATTGTACGGGCACGGTCACCTGTGATCAGAGCGACGGCGCCGCGATCAGCTGCGCCGGCTGCGACGACGGCTACTGGGGGGACAGCTGCGGCTCGGTCTGCGCCAAGGCGGGGTGTGTCGGCGTCGTCACCTGCGACCAGAGCGGGGGCGCGGCGGTCAGCTGCGACGCCTGCGACCCAGGCTACTACGGCGCCACCTGCGACGACTCCTGCGATCAGGGGCGCTGCGTCGGCACCGTCACCTGTGACCAGGACGGCGGCGGCGGGCGCGTCTGCGCCGGCTGCGACGACGGCTATTGGGGCGCGGATTGCACCGCGGCCTGCGCTCAGGGCAACTGCAGCAGCCCGATGGCCTGCGCTCAGGCCGACGGCCAGGCGATCGGCTGTGCGACCTGCACCCGGGGCTACTGGGGCGACTACTGCCAAAACAGCTGCTATCGGGAGCACTGCACCGGCGCCTACGGCTGCACCAAGGACACGGGCACGGTGCTCTCATGCGCCAGCTGCGAGCTCGGCTGGTTCGGGGTGGTCTGCCAGAACTACCTGTCCGCGAGCTGCCTCGAGCGGCGGGAGGCGGGCACCACGCTCAGCGGCGTCTACCTCATCGACGCGGACGGCGCTGACGGCAGCGCGCCGCCGGTCATGGTCTGGTGCGACATGAGCACCGACGGCGGCGGCTACACCTATTACAAGGCCTCCGTCGACACCCCCTACGACGCCTCGGAGGCCGAAGAACACTGCGCCTCCCTTGGGATGCAGCTGTTGATCCCGCGCAACCCGGCGCACCTGGCGTCGGCGTTGGCCGTCGCACGCGGCGCGGGCCTCGGCCCCGATGCCAGCGACGACTACATGCGGATCCTGGGGATCTACCCGGCCTACGACGGCGCCACCTGCGACCATCGGCCGCTGCACTCCTACAGCCCAGGTTGCGACTGGGTCGCCGGCGATGGCGGGCCGTACTGGATCCACAACAGCGAGGCCTTCGGTGAGCCCAACGGCGACAACCTCGCGACGGGCTCGATCGACTACACCTGGACCGCGGGCGGCGCCGTCTCCGATTTCGACGACTTCAACAGCCCGACCAACGGCGGCACCTCGACGCGCTTCATGTGCGACGTCGGCGACAAGGTCTGGTACGGCGCCACCTGCCGAGGCTGGTACACCGCGGGCTTCCGCCACGACGGCACCTACACCATCGACCCGGACGGCGAGACGGTCGCGCCCTTCGAAGTGACCTGCGACATGGACCACGGCGGCTGGACGCGCATCCCCTACGCCGCCGACCTGGAGACCCGCAACCGCTGGACCAGCGGCGACCAGTGGCGCTGGCTGCCCTCGAACTTCTCTTTGGGGCTTACGAGCGAGCAGATCGACGCCATCCGCGCCCACTCCGTGGCGGGCAAGCAGCTCTATGTGGGCCTGTGTGACGGCGTGATCCACCACTACAGCGACCCTGACAGCAGCTACCTGCACGCCTTCGGCTTCCGCTTCCACACCGGCGTCGAGACGGAGTCGGGGCAGCAGGGCTATACCTCGTTCAACATCACCGTCCCCCAGGACGGCTGCCGCACCGACGGTGGCGAGGGCGGTACGGAAGCACAAGCCACCAAGTTCCTCATTCAAAGCCGCTACGTGCCGGTCGTCAACGTCCGGTCCCACGACAGCGGCGACCCCGGCGAGGAGTTCGGCTCGCCGCTGACCTCGAACCCGGCCTGGATGAGGTAGCCGGCGCCGCCCCGCGGGGGTGGTGGCCAGCGCCCGCGCCGCCCGTCCCCAGGGGGCGGGCGTCCCCGCGGATCTTGATGGCTCCGTCAGTCGGTGATGCTGTGCAGGGCCGTCGGGTCGATGCCCTGGAGGGCCTTGAGCTCGTCGTGGTAGGCGGCGACCAGGGCCTCGGGGTCGGAGACGAGCCCGGCGTCGGAGGCGACGCCGACGTTGACCTGGCCATTGTAGCTGAAGATGCTGACGCCGAGGCCGACGCCCGCGGACATGGGCACCCAGAACTGGAAGCCCTCGATCTTGGCGCCGGCGATGTAGACGGCCGTGCGGGGGCCGGGGACGTTGGTCATCACCGCCGAGGCCTTTTGCCCGAAGAACTTGAGGACGCTGGTCTCGACGGACTTGGGGGTCATGCCCATGGCGTTGAGGACGCCGTAAGCGACGGCGGGCTGCTGGCTGGCCTTGATGGCGTCCATCTCGCGCTTGAGGGCGGCCATGCGCAGGACCGGGGTGGGCTTGGCGACGGGCAGCGGCAGGACGGCCAGGCTGAATTTGTTGCCGAGCTCTCGGGGGACGGGCTTGTCGAGGGGCCTGAGGTTGACGGGGACAAAGGCGCGGACGTCGGCGACGAGCCCGCCGCGCTCTGTGAGGTAGCGGCGCAGGGCCCCGGAGATCGCGGTCAGCAGGATGTCGTTGATGGTGCAGCCGAGGCGCTTGCAGCTCTGCTTGACCTCGGGCAGGGGGATGGGGTCGGACCAGGCGACGACCTTGCGGACGCCGAGCTCGCCGCGCAGGGCGGTCGGCGGGTCCGGCGACAGGGTCAGAAGGCGCGCGGCGGAGGCGGCGACGTCGGTGCCGAGCTTGCCGAGGGCTTGGATCTTCAGGGGGCTCGATAGGAGCTCGACGCCCTCGTGCCAGAGGTTGCTGCCGGCCTTGACGGTGGCCTTCATCGCCTTCAGCGCGGGGCGGTAGAAGGCGCCGGGGCGCGGCGGGGCCTTGGGGGCGATGAAGCTCGAGACGTCGCCGGCGTCGTCGGCCATGGCGAGCAGCACGCGGGCCAGCGAGATGCCGTCGGCGACGCAGTGGTGGATGCGGACGATGACGGCGCCGCCCCCGACGAAGCCCTCGACGACGTGGAACTGCCACAGGGGGCGGTCGCGGTCCAGGGGGGTGCTCATCAGGTCGCTGACCATGGCTTGGAGCTCGGCGCGGCCGCCGGGCGCGGGGAGCGCCGTGCGCAGCACGTGCATGCTCAGGTCGAAGCTTGGATCGTCCTCCCACCTGGGCGGGCCGACGCCGATCGCCGGCTCGACCACGCGGCGGCGCATCCGCGGGTAGGGCTCGACGAAGCGCTCGCGCACGATGTCGACGTAGCGCTCGAACGGAAGCTGAGCGTCGAACCACATGATGGCGGTGATCATCATGAGGTTCGTCGGCCGGTCCATGTGGAGCCAGGCCGCGTCGCTCGGGGTCATGTAGGTGAACGTCTGAGCCATGACGCGCTCCGGAGGATGGACGGGACACCGGGGTTGTAGCACGGCGGCCCGGCTCCGTCAGCGCGCCGGCGATTGATCGTCGGGCGGCGCGGGGGTATGCCTGTACGGGCTTGGCGCACAGCGTTTACACGGAGATCACCTGATGGCCCGCATCTTCTTTACCGGCTTCCCTGGCTTCCTCGGTCGCGAGCTGCTCCCGCGGGTGCTGCGCCGCCGCCCCGACGCGACGGCGACGTGTCTGGTGCAGCAGCGCTACCTGGATCTCGCTCGAAAGGCGGTCGACGCCATCGCGGCCACCGAGCCCGCGCTGGGCGAGCGCATCGAGCTCGCCGTCGGCGACATCTGCGCCGAGGACCTGGACCTCGGCTCCGAGTACGCGGCGCTGGCGTCGGATACCGTCGAGGTCTTTCACCTCGCGGCGGTCTATGACCTGGCGGTGGGGCGCGACGTCGCGATGCGTGTCAACGTCGAAGGCACCAAGAACATCCTGAGGTTCTGCAAGCAGATCCGGCAGCTCGAGCGCCTCCAATACGTCAGCACCTGCTACGTCAGCGGGCGCCACGCCGGCATCTTCCGCGAGGAAGATTTGGTGCTCGGTCAGAGCTTCAACAACTTCTACGAGGAGACCAAGCACCTCGCCGAGCGCGAGGTCCGCGAGGCGATGAGCGAGGTGCCGACGACGATCTACCGCCCCGCGGTGGTGACGGGCGACTCGGCGACCGGGGCGACCCAGAAGTACGACGGGCCCTACTTCATCATCCGCTGGCTCCTCAAGCAGCCAGGCCCCGTCGCGCTGATGCCGGTGGTGGGTGACCCCGAGGTCGTCCGCCTCAACCTTGTCCCGCGGGACTTCGTCGTCGACGCCATCGACTACCTGTCGGGCCAAGAGGTGGCCGTCGGCAAGTGCTACCAGCTCGCCGACCCGAGCCCGCTGACGGTGGCCGAGATCCTGCGCGCCCTCGAGGAGGACATCGGCAAGAAGCTGCTGCGGATCCCCATCACGATCGAGCTCGCGAAGACGGCCATCGCCCACGTGCCGGGCGTCGGCAAGCTCCTCGGCTTCCCGTCGGACGCGGTGGATTACTTCGTCCACCCGACCCACTACCTGACGCTGAACGCGACGACGGACCTGGCGGCGGCGGGCATCACGGTGCCGCCCTTGCGGAGCTACCTGCCGAACATGATCGAGTTCGTCCGCCACCACCCCGAGATCGGCTCGCAGGCGATGGTGTAGCGGACGTCGCTCAGCGCCGGGGAGGCTTGCCCTTCTCGTCGCGCTTGCGCGCGTTGTGGTCGAGGATGCGCTTGCGCAGGCGGATGCTGCGCGGGGTGACCTCGACCAGCTCGTCGCGCTCGATGAACTCGAGCGCCTCCTCGAGCCCGAACTCCTTCGGCGGCGTGAGGCGAATCGCGTCGTCGGAGCCCGAGGCGCGCACGTTCGTGAGCTTCTTGCCCTTGGCCGGGTTGACGACCAGGTCGTTTTCGCGGCTGTGCAGGCCGATGATCTGGCCCGCATAGACCTTGCGGCCAGGGCCCAGGTAGAGGACGCCGCGATCTTGGAGGTTGTAGAGCGCATAGCCCACCGTCTCGCAGCTGTCCTGGACGATCAGGACCCCGTTGCTGCGGTTGCGCTGCTGGGTCTTCACCGGCGCGTAGTGGCTGAACACGCTCATCAGCGTGCCGGTGCCGCGGGTGTCCGTGATGAACTCCGAGCGGTAGCCGATGAGGCCGCGGCTCGGGACCTCCCAGCGCATCCGGGAGTGGCCGTCGAGGGCCGTCGACAGGTCCGTGAGGCTGCCGCCGCGCTGGTTGAGCTTGTCGATGACGCTGCCCGAGTACTCCTCGGCGCAGTCGACGGCGACCTCCTCGACGGGCTCCTGCATAGCGCCGTCGATCTCCTTGAGGATGACCTGGGGCTGGCTCACGCCGAGCTCGTAGCCCTCTCGGCGCATCGTCTCGATGAGCACCGACAGGTGCAGGGTGCCGCGACCGGAGACGATGAAGACCTCGGGCGAGGGGCCCTGCTCGATACGCAGGCCGACGTTCGACAGCAGCTCGCGATCGAGGCGCTCGCGGATCTGGCGGCTCGTGACGAACTTGCCCTCCTGACCGGCGAAGGGGCTGTTATTGATGCTGAACTGCATCGACAGCGTCGGCTCGTCGATGGGGATGCCTCTCATCGGCGCCGGGCGCCCTTGCTCGCAGATGGTGTCGCCCACGGTGGCGCCGCCGGCGCCGGCCAGCGCGACGATGTCGCCCGCGACAGCGTCGTCGGCGTCGATGCGCTCGAGACCCTTGAAGGTCATCAGCTGGCTGACGCGGAACCTCTCCTCGCTGCCGTCGGGGCGGTGCACGACCGCGCTCATCCCACGGGCGATGCGGCCGTTGTAGATGCGGCCGATGGCGATGCGCCCAAGGAAGGGCGAGTGGTCCAGCGTCGCCACCTGGAGCTGCAGCGGGGCCTCGACGTCGCCGCCCGGCGCCGGCACATGCTCGAGGATGAACTCGAACAGCGGCGTCAGGTCCTTCTTGTCGTCCTCGAGCTCGCGCATCGCGTAGCCATAGCGGGCCGCCGCATAGATGTGCGGGAAGTCGAGCTGCTCGTCGTTGGCCTCGAGGTTGCCGAAGAGGTCGAAGACCTCGTCGAGGACCTCCTCGGCGCGGGAGTCGGGGCGGTCGATCTTGTTGATGCAGACCAGCACCTTGAGCCCGAGCTCGAGGGACTTGTTGAGCACAAAGCGCGTCTGGGGCATCGGCCCCTCGGCGGCGTCGACCAGCAGGAGCACCGCGTCGACCATGCGCAGGACGCGCTCGACCTCGCTGCCGAAGTCGGCGTGGCCCGGGGTGTCGACGATGTTGATCCGGTGGCCTCGCCAGATGATGGCCGTGTTCTTGGAGCGGATGGTGATCCCGCGCTCGCGCTCCTGGTCGAACGAGTCCATCACGCGCTCGGCGACGTCGGCGCCCTCACGGAAGATGCCCGACTGCTTGAGCAGCTCGTCGACCAGCGTGGTCTTGCCGTGGTCGACGTGGGCGATGATGGCGATGTTGCGGATATCCATTGGGGCGCGCTCCTGATGCTCGCTCGTCGCGGGCGACTACCAGTGGTAGCGAGCGCGGTCAAACGCCTTTTGCGCAACGACCTCGCGACTCCTCACGCTTGCCCGGGCGCAGGCTGGGGAGTAGTGAAGCGTGATGCGCCGATCGCTGCTATCGCTGGCCCTCGCCCTCGCCCTGCCCGGGCTCGTCGCGGCGTGCGGCCAGCGGGACGCGCCCGTGGCCGCCGGCGATGTGCCGACGAGCAGGCCGTCATCGAACCTCGAGGACGCCCTGCAGCGCGCGCGCGACGCCCTGCAGCGCGGGGACCACGCCCACGCGATAGGGCTGTCGCGGGCGATCGTCGACGAGCACCCGAGCGAGCTCGAGGCGCGCGTGATCCTGGCCAGCGCCTACCAGCTGGCCGGCCGCCCCGACGACGCCCTGCGCCAGGCGAACCTCGCGCTGTCCATCGACCCCGGGCCCGTCGGGTCCTGGCTGACGAAGGCCGCCGCCCTCGCGGCCTTGGGCGAGACGGACCTGGCGATCGACGCCACGAACAAGGCCCTCGAGCGCGACGCGGACCACCCCGGCGCCCTGCGCAACCTCGCCGCGCTCTATGGCAATAGGCGCGCCTGGAAGGCCCAGGGCGAGGTGCTCGCCAAGCTCGCCGACCTCGACGAGGCGGACCTCGACGCCCGCATGGCCGTCGCCCGCAACTGGCTGGCCCGCGACAACGTCCCCGCCGCCGAGGCGGTGGCCAAGGAGGTCGTCGCCCTCGACCCGCGCCACGTCGACGCCCAGCTGCTGCTTGGCGCCGCCGCCTGGGATCGCGCCGACTACCGCGCGACCCTCGACCGCGCCCGCTACATCCTCGCCGTCGACGAGGCCCACGAGGCCGCCACCACCTTGCTCGAGGGCGCCTTCTATGTCCTCGTGGCGGCCGAGCTGCGCTGCGCCCACGGCGAGCGGCCCTGGAGCGAGGCCGACGTCGCCGTGGTGCTGGCCGACTACGACAAGCTTGGCCTCAGCGGCGTGGGCGCCTTCTTCGACCTCGACGAGCGCCTGGCGCAGGCGCCCGACGTCCAGACCCGCGTACAGCGGGCGGCCCGGGCGCGCTGCCCAAGGGCCCCGAGCGACCCCGAATGATCGAATCGACCTCGGCGCGCAACAGGTAGACCGCGCCAACGCCCTTCAGGAGCCTGCAATGCCGACCTACATCCTGGGCCTCAACGCCTTCCACGCCGACTCCTCCGCCGTGCTGCTGCGCGACGGCGAGGTCGTGGGCGCCATCGCCGAGGAGCGCCTCAACCGCGTCAAGCACTACGCCGGCTTCCCCGAGCTCGCCATCAAGAAGGTCCTCGAGATGGCCGGCGTCCAGATCGGCGACGTGGACCACATCGCCATCGGCCGCGACTCCAAGGCGAACCTGCGCCAGAAGGTCGGATTCTCCCTCAAGAACCTGTCCCGCATTGGGCGGCTGGCCAAGCAACGCCTGCACAACCGCGCCAGCATCCGAGACATCCCGACGCTCATCGCCGACGCCTTCGGGATCGACCGCGGCGAGCTGCGCGCCCGCGTCCACAACATCGAGCACCACCTGTGCCACGCGGCCAGCGCCTACTTGGTCTCGCCCTTCGACCGCGCGGCGATCCTGTCCATCGACGGCTTCGGCGACTTCGCCTCGACGATGACCGCCGTCGGCGAGGGCGACCGCATGAAGGTCCTCGATCGGGTGCTCTTCCCGCACTCCATGGGCGTCTTCTATACCTCGATCTGCCAGTTCATCGGCTACGACCGCTACGGCGACGAGGGCAAGGTCATGGGCCTGGCCCCCTACGGCACGACCAGATACCTCGACTTCATGCGCGAGCTGGTCACCACCGAGCCCGGCGGGCGCTTCGCCCTGAACCTCGACTACTTCATCCACCACACCGAGGGCGTCGACTACAGCTTCGACGACAGCGGCTACCCGACGGTGGCGCCGCTGTTCTCCGACGAGCTGGTGGCGCGTTTTGGGGCGCCTCGGCTGCGCAACGCCGAGATCACCCAGCGCGACAAGGATCTCGCCCGCTCGCTCCAGGCGCGGCTCGAGGAGGTCTACTTCCACATCCTCGACCACCTCTATGAAGAGGCGAGCAGCAACGCCCTGTGCATCGCAGGCGGCGTGGCGCTGAACTCCGTCGCCAACGGCCAGATCTTCAAGCGCAGCAAGTTCCGCCGCTTCCACGCCCACCCGGCCGCGACCGATGACGGCACCGCCTTCGGCGCCGCCTACTACGTGTGGAACGTCATCCTCAACAACCCCCGCACCCACGAGCTCAGGCACGCCTACCTCGGTGACGGCTACGACGACGAGGCCATCGCCGCGGCCCTGGAGCGCGCCGGGATCCTAGACCAGGCCGAGCACCTGCCCGGCGACGCCATCTACGCCCCCACGGCCAAGCAGATCGCCGCCGGCAAGGTCGTCGGCTGGTTCCAGGGGCGCATGGAGTGGGGCCCGCGGGCGCTGGGCTCGCGCTCGATCCTGGCCCACCCCGGCTACCCGGGCATGAAGGACACCCTGAACAGCCGGGTGAAGCACCGCGAGGGCTTCCGCCCCTTTGCGCCGTCCATCCTCGAGGAGCGGGTAGAGGACTACTTCGACCAGAGCTGGCCCTCGCCCTACATGATGTTGGTCTACAAGACCCGGCCCGAGACGCGCCACAACCTAAGCGCCTGCGATCACGTCGACCACACCGGGCGCCTGCAGACGGTCAATAGGGATGACAACCCCATCTACCACCGCTTGATCTCCGCCTTCGAGGCCGAGACGAGTATCCCGGTGGTGCTCAACACCTCGTTCAACGAGCGCGAGCCCATCGTCCACACCCCCGACGAGGCGATCGACTGCTTCCTGCGCACCAAGATGGACGCGCTGTCCATCGGCAGCTACCTGGTCGTCAAGCGCGACGCCTAACCAGCAGGACCGCCAGCCTAGGCTGGGCGACCACCCTGCCCGCTCGCCGCTTCGTCGGCAGGCGCGTCGCCCGCGGCCGTGAGGCCGCGCTCGGAAGACCAGATGCCGACCGAGGTCACCACGAGGGCGACGATGTATCCGGCCGACACGCCGGCCGCGAAGACCCACAGCTCGACGCGCGTGCCCCACAGCAGCGGGACCACGCCGCCCAGCAACCCCGCCATCAAGGCGACGCGCGACCACAACAGCGCCCGCAGCTGCCGCGTCGCCATCAGGAACATCTTGTGGGTGGCGTGGAGGTTGCAAGTCGCGAGCATGCCTGACAGCGCCCACATGATCGGCACGACGGGCTCCCACTTGGGCCCGAAGACCCAGGGGACCACGGAGCCCGCGAGCAGGAGGTTGCCGGCGACGGCCAGCCCGAGGAGCGCCGCCGAGACGCGCATCAGGCGGCGGCGGCGGTTGCGCCGCACGAGGGCCGAGCGGTCACGGCTGAACCAGTTGAGCGCCATCCGGCCGGTCAGGGGCTGCAGGAGCTGGTGAGGAAGCATCACCAGGCGGCGCGCCTGCGAGTAATAGCCGGCCCCCTTGTCTCCGCCGATCGCGCTCACCACGAGGACCTCGAGGCGAGAGAAGAGGCTCTCGGCGAGGCCCTCGGCCCACAGGCCCCAGACCTGCTTGATGATGGCGAGCCACTCGCGGGGCGCCACCCACACGAGGCCGAACCAGCGCAGGCCGCCGAGGCGCTGCAGCCACACGGCGATGACGACCACCAGGATCAGCTCGCGGAAGTACAGGGCGGCCTCGCCGACGCCCAAGGCGGCGAGCACCACGGCGCCGGTGTGGGCGACCAGGTGCGCGACCGTCTCGAGCAGGGTGATGCGGACGTAGCGCTGGCTCCGCTCGAAGATGGCGACGTGGTTGTTGACGTAGAGCCGCACCGTCAACGTCAGCGCCAACATCACGTTGAGCGGCGTGAAGAGGCCGGCGGCCAGCAGCCAGCCGAGGGCGATGACCGTGAGGATGATCGCCTCCATGGCGATCGCGTGGACCACGTGCCGCAGGCGCGCCTCGTCGAGCTCGTCGTCGGGGATCGTGATGAGCCAGATGTTGAGCCGCGGCGACAGCAGGGTGATGACCAGGCCGATCGTCGCGGCCGCGATGTAGAAGCGCCCGAACCCCTCGGGCTCGATGAGGCGCATCAGCACCAGGACGCTCAAGAACGCGGTCGCGGCGCGGACGAGGCTGCCCGAGAGCATCCACCGGGCGTGTCGCGCCCGCGTTCCCTTCGCCAAGAGCTTTCGAAGCAACAGCGGCCCCCCCTGGTGGCGCCAGTCGTGCGTGGAGGCGTCCGGCTACGCGGCGTCGAAGCGCATCATCAGCGGCCCGCTCGGGCGTCCCCGCTCGCCGGCGCAGGCCGCGCGCGGGCCGAGGGCCGAGGGCCGGCGGGCGCAGCGCAAGCTCAGGGCCACGCGAGACCGGCACGCCCCCGGGTGCAAGGTGGGCGACGCGCCGTGCGGCGCGAACAAGGCGGCGGCGCGGTCGACCTGCGGCGGGAGGTTGTTGAGGCGGCGCCGGCCGTGGCGTGGAGCGAGGCGGGTGCACGGGCGCCGCGAGGCAGCGTAGGGCGGGCGCTTGGAGCGCTCGTGGAGCTCGAAGCTGCCGCAGACGCCGACCTCCTCCTGCGTGGCGAGCTTCAGTGCGCGCGCGATCATCTTCAGCTCCTCATCGTCAAGCCGGCGGGTACCGTACTGAGTGAGTCCCTGCAAGGATAGTGATCAAGCCAAGGTCGTGCGGGGGGCGCGCGCGCGGTGTGCTGGCGGCGCGCGTCGCCAAGACCGAGGCCCGCGGCGGCCAGCTACGACCGGATCATGCACCGGACGCCGCGATCGGTCCGGCCACGCCAGGCGCCTCGGCGCCGCAACGGACGGGGTCGTCTCCGTGGTGCGCCCGGCTCGCAGACGCGGCGGAGCGGCTCGGGTCAGCGGTCAGCGGTCAGGCGCGCGTCCCAGCGGCGCGCGTAGGCGGCCCAAGAGAGCTGGTCGCGCCGGTCACCGAGGGGATCTCTGAGCTCGCCGGGCGCCGCGAGGGCGGGGGCGTCCAGGGCCGCGTCCAGGGCCGCGGCCAGGGCCGCGGGGTCTTCGGGGGGCACGACGCTCACCAGCCCGGGGTCGGGGATGAAGTCCCGTAGATCCTCGCCGCCGCTGCGGTCGCTGCACACCAAGCGCAGCCCGCTGGCGACGGCCTGCACCTGCACGACCGCGAGGCCCTCTTGCCGCGAGGGCAGCGCGAAGACGGTCGCCTGGGCGTAGTGCGCGGTCAGCTCGCGCTGGGGGACGAAGCCGACGCTGCGGAACCCGTCGAGGCCGCGGGGCAGCGGGGCGTCGCAGACCGCCCCGACGTGGACCAGCTCAGCGCCGTCCAGCTGGCGAAACGCGTCGACGAGCACGTCGCAGCCCTTTTGATAGGACCAGCTGCCCGCCATGATGATGCGGCGGGTGCCGGCGGGCGGCGCGGGGGTCGGCGGGAACTGCGACAGCGAGGTCCCAAAGGGGTTTCGGAACAGGCGCGCCTCGGGGTAGCCGCGCTCCAAGAACGATCGCAGCACGTGGCGCGCCGGGACCACGACGGTGTCGGCCAGCTCGTATTCGACGAGCTCTCGGCGGATGGCCCACTCGGGCACCGCCGGCCTTGCGTCGGCCGGGCGTCCCGGGATGGCCTCGAGGATCGCCTTCTGGGACAGGATGTGGCGGCTCGAGCGCTCGAGATAGACCCGCGCGCCGTGCCGCTTGCGGACGGCCTCGATGGTGCGGCGGCTCATCCCGCTCATCGCGATGAGGGCATCGCACGGACCGATGAGCCTCGAGGCCGCGAGATCGATGGCCTCGTTGAGGGCCTGCTTGCCCCGCGGCTCCAGGCGCGTGCCCCGTGAGAGCCGCTCGAAGGCCAGCGCCGGCGCGACCCATGGGCCCAGCCACTTATTGCAGCGGTCGGGCAGGCCGAACCGGCGCGTGCGGGGCCGCGGTACCGCCGAGTAGAAGGACACGTCGTGGCCCAGGGCGTCGAGCTCGCGGGCCAGGTCCATGACGTGGAAGCGGCCAGAGGTCAGGATCGCGACGCGCATCGGCTACAGCTCCCGAGCCAGGGTCAGGATCTGCTCGGCGCGGTGGGCATAGGTGTGGCTCTGAGCGCGCTGGTAGGCGGCCTCGGCCATCGCCTCGCGGCGGGCGTCCGCGCCCTTGAGCGCCCGCACCTTGGCGACCAGCTCCTCGGGGTCGCCGAAGTCCTCGCAGGCCTCGCCGACCGCAAAGAACTCGCCCAGCTCTGCGGAGCGCTCGTGGAGCATGCATCCCCCCATCACGGGCACCTCGAAGGTGCGCATGTTGGTGGCGTCCTTGTTCTGCAGGCGCAGGATGTTGAGGTTCAGCTTGGCGGCCCGAACGACGGCCCCTTGCTCGTCGCCGACGAGGGGGCGCCCGCGCCAGGCGCGCCGGACGTTGTCGTCCCTACACCGCGAGGACCAATACTCATTGCCCCAGATGGCCAGATCGATGTCGGGCGCCGCGGCGACGGGGCCAAGCCAGCGCTCGCGCTCCTTGTCCCAGTTGCCGATGAAGACCAGGTCCGCGCCGAGCTCGGCGCGTTGGGCGTCGCTGAGGGCGTCGACCCGCGGGTGCAGCTGGGGGTCACAGGCGAAGGGCAGGTACCCCACGCGGCGGGCGCCGTGGGCGCGACACTTGTCGACCAGGGCGTGGGACCACACGAGGTAGAGGTCGACCGCGCGCAGCTGGTCGACGGCGCGCCGGTTGGCGGGCCCGGGGCGCACCAGCGTCCCCTGGTTGAAGGGATCATCGGGGTGGAAGGCCACGAGCGGCGCCCCCGCGGCGCGGCGCAGCAGCGGGTAGACGGAGGCGTGCAGGTCGTCGCACTTGATGATGAGGACCAGATCGGGCCGCATCCGCGCAAGGGTGTAGAGCAGGCGGGCCTCGGCGGCCGGTCGGCCGGCCAGCCCCAGGGCGCGGTTGAGCTGCCCCGCGCCCCGAAAGCGCCGCCCGCGCCAGGTGGGGATCCAGTTCGGGTAGGGGGCCAGGGTCGCGCGGACGCCGAGCGCCTCGAAGCCACGGCAGACGCTGGCGCCGAGCCCTCCTGGCGCGTCCACGGAGACGACGGCGATGTGGCGGATCGGGCGGCTCATGACGGCGGACCTACGCGACGCGCCAGGGTGATGGAGCGCCCGGTCCAGACCCGCTGGCGCTTGCCGGTCTCGACGAGGCGGGCGGCCTGGGCCGCGGCGCGGAGGAGGCGCCAGGCGCCCACCCGGGCGAGCCCCCGCAGCGCCGGCCTCGCCTCGAGCAAGGCCAGCGAGCCTTGGTGGCCGCGGCCGACGTCGGGGACGCGGGCGGGGCGCGGGGCGTCGGCGAGGATCGGCCCGTGGGTGGCCGCCGGCCACGCCTGTCGGGCGGTGTGGTTGCGCGCGGCGGCGCGGGCCAGGGCCGCGTCCCCCGCCCGGATGTGGGTGACCACGTAGCGGGCGTAGAGCTTGTCTCTGAAGTCCATCCGATGGCCTGGTCGTCGCGTCGGCTGTCCGAGCCATATCACGCCCGGGCGCGGGTCCCAACGGGTCCTTCGTCGCCCGCTGGCGGTCGGTCGATCAGTCCTGCCAGCGGTGATCCCGGCGGGGGACCCAGAGCGTGAGCGCGCGCAGCGCCGTCCAGGCGAGGGTCCTGCGGCGCGGCCTCGGGGCGCGCTCGATGTCGCCGAGCTCCTCCTTGACGGCGGCGATGAGCTCGCGTCCGCCCGCGGCGTCACCGGCCTCGCCGCGGCGCGCGGCGGCCTCGGCCAAGGCCCGGTCCAGCTGGGCGACGTCGAGCAGCGGCACGATGCGCGCCCCCAGGTTGTCGACGAGCTCGAGCTGGTGGTCGTTGATGTGCTCGCCCAGGTGCGCCCGCCGCGGGCAGACCACGGGGACGTGGCCGAGGGCCAGGACGTCCCCCACGGTGCCGCTGCCGGCGTGGCAGACGACGGCGTCAGCGTCGGCGACGCGCGCGAGCAGGTCCTCGCGCGGGATGAGCGAGGCGCCGTCGAGCCCGTCGGGCAGCGTCCCCGCGCCGAACTGAGCCCAGAGCTCGGCGTCGGGGTGGCGCCGGCGGTAGTCCGCCAGGGCCTCGAGCAAGCGCGGGAAGGGGCCCTTGGTCCCGATGATGGCGACGACCTTCACAGCACCGCCCCCGCGTACCTGGCCCAGGGCGCCTTGGCGTCGCGCAGGGACTCCCATTGCACGTAGAAGCGCTTGGTGAAGCGCCGCATCAGCCGCCCCGTCAGCGTCAGCTCGGTGACCGCCGAGGAGGGCTCGATGAACAGCACCTCGACGCCCGCGGCCTTGGCGACGACGGCGGCCGGCACGGCGGGACCCGCGCCCATGGAGACGATGACGTCGGGGCGCTCCCGAGACAGGATCGCGGCCAGCTCGAAGACGTTCCACAGCACCCGCCAGTCGCGCTCGGCGTGGCTGATGACGTAGGCGCGGGCGGCCTGCGGGAGCACCGGCGAGCGATCGTTGACGATCCAGACGAGCTCGTGGCCCTCGAAGGCCTCCGCGAGGGCGAGGAGCTCCGCGAGGTGCCCCCCGATCGAGCTGACCAATGCGATCTTCACGGCCGCCTCCTCGTCGCGTTCGTGGCTGTCCACTCATAGCGAGCTGGCGGCGGCATCACCAGGGCGAACGCCCTCAAACCCCTGAGCCCCGCGCGAGCGCCCCACGCCAGCGAGGCTAGCGCCGACCGACGGCGGCTGGTAGGGGGTGGGTGCGATCCGCCTGAATTCGGCGGGCGCGCACCCTCGGAGGGAACCCCCCAGCTTGGCCCTGAGCCCCCCGCCGCTCGACCGACGTCCCCGCGTGCCCGCGGCGCGCCCCCACGAGCGGGTCCCCGGGACCCTGCTGGTGGCGGCGGCGCTCATGGTGTTCGCGTTCATCTCCTGGTCCCTCGCCGCCAGCGGGGAGTACGAGACGGCCTTCGATGTGGCGCTGGTGTTCTCGTCGCTGACGCTGCTTGCCGGCTTCATCGCGGAGTACCGGCGCTCGGGCAACGCCCTGAGCCCGGTGTGCCTGACGATGTTCGCCTTTGCCGTCTACTTCCCCTTCCACGGCGCCATGGCCCGCGACGACGCCATCGTGGTGCAGCTGCTGGGCGCAGACCGCTATGAGTACTTCACCTACGGCCTGCTCGCCGTGGGCGTCGCCGCGACGATGCTCGTCCTCGGCTACCGCTCTCGGCTCGCGGCCCGCGTCGCGCGCCGGATGCCAAAGCTCGACTTCACCCTCGACGACGACGCGCCCAACCTCGCCCGGCGACTCGCGATCCTCTACGCCGCCGCCGTCGGTGCGCGCGCCCTGCTCTACGCCGACGGCCTCGCCTTTCACTACGAGAGCGCGCTGCAAGAGTCAGGCACGCTCATTCGGATCCAGTTCCTGCTGGTCAGCCTGTCGTCCCTCGCGCCGCTGGTCATGCTCTACCTGCTGGCGACGGGCGTGCGCGATCGCCGGCGCATGCGCGTGCAGATCGCCGTCGTCCTCCTCGGGGTGGAGCTCCTGTGGGGGCTCGTCTCGGGGTCTCGCCTCAAGATGATCGTGCCCCTGGCGATGGTCGCCCTGGTCATCGGGGACGTCTGGAGACCGATCAAGGTCCGCCACCTGCTGGTGGCGACCCTGCTCTTCGCCCTCATCGTCTTCCCGCTGACCTCGGCCTTCCGCAGCGCCTACTTCAACCGCGTCGAGGACATCCAGCGCGGTGGCCTGTCGACCGAGATCATCACCGACTCCCTCGAGGTCGCCTTCAGCGGCGAGGACGCCGTCGGTGCCCAGGTCAGCCCGGCCTTGGCCGTCGCGCGCCGCGCCCACGGGCTGACGAGCCTCGCCCTCGTCATGCGCTTCACCCCCGAGCGCCACGACTACCTGCTCGGGGTGCCGTACCTCCTGACGCCCGTGAACATCTTGGTGCCGCGGGCGGTGTGGCCCGACAAGCCGGACATCAGCCAATTCGTCGCCACGTTCCGAGCGCGCTACTGGGGGCTCGATCGCGCCGACAACACCTCGATCGCCGTGACGCTGTTGGGCGACTTCTGGGCGAACCTCCACCTGTTCGGGCTCGTCTTCGGGATGTTCGTCTTCGGCGCGATGCTGCGGTATCTGCGCGACTTCCTGCACCTCGGCGGCGGCCACCGGACCGCCATGCGCTACGCGCTCTACGCCTCGCTCTTCGTGCCCTTCATGCGCGCCTTCGAGGGCACCTTCGACGGCTTCCTCGCCGGCACCGCCAAGACCATGTTCCTCTACCTGCTCGCCGTGTGGTTCCTGTCGCGCGGCTCGAAGCGGCGCCGGTCCTCACGGGCGCCCTCCCGGCCAGGTTGATGGGCCGCTGGGCTGAGCTGCGGCGCCTCCTCGGCGCCCCGGATGGCGGCGCGCCGGACCGCCGCTGGGACACCCTGCGGGGCGTGCTCCTGGGGCGCGACCCCGGCGATCACGTCGATCTCCAGGGCCTCGCCGAGGCCGCCCGCCACGGCGAGGTCCCCACCCTCGCGGCCGCCTCCCACCCGGCCCTCGGCGACGTGCTGAAGCGCGCCGCGCGGCGCCAGGTCTTCGTGGACATGAGCCTCGAGCTCGCCCTCGATCGGGTCGCCCGCGTCCTCGAGCGCGAGGGCCTCACCCGGGTCGCCCTCCTCAAGGGCTCCGCCACCGCCTACACCCTCTACGACGCGCCCCATCACCGCGTCCGCCGCGACATCGACCTGCTCGTCAGCGACGCCGACATGGCCGAGATCTTGCGCGCCCTGCTTGCCGACGGCTGGCGCTCGGACCTCGAGCCCAAGGAGGCCGCCAAGGGCCCCCTGGGCGTCCGCGCCTGGCCGCTGGTCCTCGACCTCCCCATCGGCGCGCTCAGCTGCGACGTCCACCGCCGCCTCACCCACGGCGACCGCTTCGCCGTCGACGTCGAGGGCATCCTCCAGCGGCGCCGCCAGGGCGAGGCCCGCCTGCCCGTCGCCGCCCCCGAGGACCTCTTCCTCCACACCTGCCTGCACCTGGCGACCAACGGCTTCCACGAGCCCCTCAAGGCCTGGATGGACCTGGTCCTGCTGCTCGGACCGCGCGGCCGCGTCGACCGCCAGGTGGTCGCCGCCCGCGCCCGCCGTTGGGGCGCCAAGACCGCCGTCTGGAGCGCGCTGCTCGTGCTCGACCGCTGGTTCGGCGTCGACGAGCCGGGGCTGCGCCGCGCCACCCGCCCCAGCGCCGCCCGGGCCGCCGCCCTCCGCTGGCTCCTGGCGGGCTCGGGCTGCTACCCCCTGCGCCAGGACGTCGACAAGGCCACCGCCACCGCCGCCACCGCGCTGCTGGTCACCGACTCCCCCGCCGCGAGCCTCGCGTGGCTTCAGACGGCCCTCGCCAGGCGCCTCGGCGCGTAACGCGCCCTCGCTTGCGTCGGAAGCACACGCCGCCCGCCCGCGCCTGCTGGCGCCTCAGGGATAGCCGACAAGGCGCGCTCCAGCGCAAGCCATGGCGGGCACGGTTCGGTGACACCTTCCTGGCCAACACCTGATCCTGTGCGGGGCCTGTCTGCGCAGGCGGGGCCTCCCGATCAGCGGCGCGTCAGCGGCGCGACCGCCAGACGGCCTCGGCGATCAGGAAGTCCTGCTCCCAGTCGACGTCGACGGCCTCGAGGTGGGTCATCTCGAACAGCAGCGGCCGCTCGCCCACCCGATCGCCGCGGCGCCGGGCGATCTCGCGCGGGACGATGAAGAGGGCGCTGTTGACCTCGTAGAGCGGCGCGATGTCCTGGGTGCGCGGCCAGCGGACGGGGTCGGGTCGATAGTTGACGGGGCCGTCGGCGCTCCACAGGAAGGTGCGCAGGGGGGTGACGGCCATCAGGGAGTCGTGGCGGCGGGGGTCGCGGCCCACGAAGGCGGCCAGGCCTCGCTCGTAGACGCCCGCATCCGCCAGCGGCGAGGTGACGTGGGTCCAGGCGAGGACGTCGGCCTCGACGGTGTCGAGGGCGTAGGCGATGAGCGCGTCGGTGGTGGTGGCGCTCTGGCCGAGGGCGTCGGGGCGCTCGCGGACGATGAGCGCGGCGTGGCCGTGCCAGGACGCCTGGCGCGCGCGGCCGCGCTCGAGGACCAGCGGGTCGTTCGAGTCGAGGACCACGGCGTCGAGGCCGCGCACGGCCTCGAGCTGGTCGAGCTTGACCCCCAATAGCCCCCCCGCGTGGCCCGCAAAGGGGCGCGTGTTCTTGTTGGGCACGCGGGTGCTGCCGGCGCGGCAGGGCAGAAAGAGCGCGGTCGCGGCGCGGCTCACGGGTCGTCGCCCGCCACGCCGTGGAAGAGCGCCCCGTAGACCGAGCGCACGGGGATGGGGAAGGAGGTCGGCAGCAGCGAGGTGACGGTGACGCCTGGGGACTTGCGGCCGAGGAGCTCGAAGAACTCGACGAGCTCGGACTGCATGCGGCGCTCGCGCTCGTCGACGCTGTCGGCGTAGCCGTCGAAGCCGACGACGGAGACGCGGGTGGCGCCGAAGCGGACGGCCTGGGCGATGGCGAACATGGAGACCACGTCGGCGGGGATGGTGGCCTCTTCGCCGAAGGCGAGCTGGCCGCCCTGCACGCGGTAGCGGGCCCGGTAGACGGGGTGCCCGCTGGGCAGGGGCGGGATGCCGCCGGTGGTGCCGAGCAGGACCGCCTTGCCCTGGGCGGCGGCCTCCTTGGCGAGGGTCCGGGCGTTGGAGAGGACGACGAAGGCCGAGGCGTGGTCGGCGGCGGGCGCGATCTGGGGCAGGTGGTTGCACTCGATGACGATGGGGTTGGCCGCGGCGATGTAGCGGTTGACGGCGTCGGTGTGGCGGGCAAGCGCCGGGCCGCGGCCGATGATGAGGACCTCGCGGTCGCGCCAGTCGGCGCCGCGCCACTGGGACAGGGGCCGGGCGCGCTGGGCCATGGCGGCGTGGTCGCTGTCGCGCGTCAGCTCGTGGCGGCGCGAGATGGCGGCGTCGAGGCGGGCCTGGGTGAAGCTGCCGCCCGTACCGGTGTCGTGCAGGGTCTGCAGGATCGCGGCGACCTCGTGGACGGTGTAGCGGCCGGTGCCCACGAGCGCCTGGGCGAAGGTCGGGTGGACGGCCAGGTGGCCGGACAGGACGTAGGGGGGGCTCGGCCCCCAGCGGTGCTCCTCGTAGAGGGTGGCGAGGTAGCGCCCGATGAAGACGTAGAGCGGCTCGGTACGAAAGCGCTCGAGGCCGCGGTGGGTCTCGAGGTGCTGGACGAGGAGCTCGGTCTTGAGGTTGCCGGGGCCGCGGCCCATGCCGGTGACGCTGGAGTCGACCCAGCGGGCGCCGAGCTCCATGGCGGTCAGGGCGTTGGCGAAGGCCAGCTCGAGGTTGTTGTGGAGGTGGACCCCCCAGGTCTTGTCGGAGATGCCGCGGTAGAGCTCGGCGACCTGCCTGATGTCCTCGGGAAGCATGCTGCCGTAGCTGTCGGCGACATAGACGACGCCGGTGCGGGAGGCGGCCATCTCGGCCAGCGGGGCGGCGCGCTCGGAGGGCGGGATGGAGGCCAGCGCCATCAGGTTGATGGTCGTGTCGTAGCCGAGGTCCTCGAGGATCTTGACCTGCTCCACGGTCGAGCCGAGGTGGGCGCGCTTGGTGGCGAAGCGCACCAGCTCGATGCGCGACCGGTCGGCCGGCCGAAAGACCTTGGCGAGCCGGCGCTCGTCGCCCGTGAACTCCTTGGCGTCGATCATGACGGCCAGGCGCGTGTGGTGCAGCTCCGGGAGGGTGTCGACGAGCCAGTCGTCGCTGTACTTCCAGGCGCCGAAGAAGCCGCTCCGGCCAAGCGAGCGGTAGCCGATCTCGGCGTAGTCCACGCCCGCGGCGTCGACCGCGCAGAGGTAGGCGGCCACGAGGTCGGGGTCGAAGTCCCAGGCCGTGTAGAAGCCGCCGTCGCGGAGGGTGCAGTCGAGCAGGACGAGGTCGTCGTCGCGGTGGTCCATTCACGTTCTCCCGGGGAGCGGCCCGCAGACTAATCGACGGAGCCGCCGGCGGCGAGCCGCGCGGCGAAGTGGGCTCCGCGCGAGCTTTCGTTGCTCGCCATCGCCGTTTGGAGCAACTAGACTTCCGCGCGCCTCGCGGAGGGCGGCCAGCTCGGCCCCCCACGCGGGCGATGAGGAGGAGGACGCCGCCATGCACCCCCTGGAGATCAAGCTCAGGTCGCAGCTGCGCAAGATCGGCGTGACCCGTCTGCTCCGCTCCCCGCGCGCCGCCCGCGCCCGGATCGATCGGATGCGCTACCGGGTCCAGCGGCCCAGCCAGGTCGAGGTCGGCTTCGGCCGCTTCCGCGCCCAGATGCTCTGCCGCGACGAGGACGAGTTCGCCATCCTCGTGTCCAAGCGCGAGGACTACCGGCTGATGGCGCACCTCGCCAAGCGCCTGCGCCCCGGCGAGACCGTGTGGGACATCGGCGCCAACATCGGTTTTTACACGGTGCTGGCCGCGCGCATCGTCGGCCCCTTCGGCGCCGTCGTCTCCTTCGAGCCCGAGCCCTCCTCGCGCGCCCGGCTCGTCGACAACCTCGCCCTCAACGGCATGAGCGAGCAGGTCCACATCCAACCCCTGGCGCTCGGCCGCGAGGACGCCACCGTCGAGCTCCAGGCCGCCGCCCACGCCAGCGCCGGCACGCACCGGCTCCAGGCCGAGACCACGGCCCCCGACCTCGACGGCGACACCATGGAGGTGAGGGTCCGCCGCGGCGACGACGCCCGCGCCGAGGGCCTGCCCACCCCGGCCGCCCTCAAGATCGACGTCGAGGGCTTCGAGCTCGACGTGCTCGCGGGCCTCCGCGAGACCCTGGCGGATCCCGCCTGCCACACCGTCCTCTGCGAGGTCCACTTCGCCTGCTCGAGGCCCGCGGCGAGCCCATGGGGGCGCTGGCCATCGAGCGCGCCCTGCGCGAGGCCGGCTTCCACAACCTGCGCTGGCCCGATCGCTCCCACCTGCTCGCCAGCAAGTAGCGCCCCCCACCCCCCCAGGCCACCATGGACCTCCACCCCGTGACCCTGCCCGGATCGCCTGCGGCCTCGGCGCTCGGCTTCGGCTGCGCGCCTTTGGGCGGGCGCGTGGGCGTGCGCCAGGCTCGCCGGGCCCTCGACGTCGCCTGGGATCTGGGCGTGCGCTACTTCGACACCGCCCGCTCCTACGGCTACGGCGAGTCCGAGCGTATCCTCGGCGCCTTCGCCCGCGGCCGCCGCGACCGGCTGCTCATCGGCACCAAGGCGGGCATCCGCGCCCCGCGCCCCTCGCTGGCCCGCCGCCTCGCCAAGGGCGTCGCCCGCCGCGCCTTCGACGTCGCCCCCACGCTCCGCCAGCGCCTGCGCGGGGCCCTGGGGCGCCAGCACCAAAAGGGCCTCTTCACCGCCGAGGACGTCCGCCTCAGCGTCGACGAGAGCCTGCGCGAGCTCGGCACCGACTACCTCGACGTCCTCTTCCTCCACGAGTGCCCCCTCGAGCTCCTCGGCCGCGACGAGCTCTTCCAGCTCCTCGACGACCTCCGGCGCGCCGGCAAGGTCCGCGCCTGGGGGCTGTCCTCCGAGGCCGACGTGCTGCTGGCGGCCCTCGGCGGCGCGCGCCCCGACGTCCCCGCTCTGCAGTACCGCTCGAACCTGCTCGACCCAGCGCCCGCCGCCCTCGCCGAGGCCCCGGGGCGCTTGCTCGTCGCCAACCAGCCCTTCGGCGGCGGCGGCGAGGCCTTCGCCGCCCTGCGCCGGGGCCTTGCCCGGGTCGCCGTCGCCCCCGACACGCCGCCCGCCCTGGCCCGCGCCCTGCGCCGCCCCGACGCGGCCGTGGACGTCGCCCTCAACGCCGTGCGCCACGGGCCGGGCCAGCCCCTCACCCTGTGCTCGATGACGACCCCCGCCCACGTCCAGGCCAACGTCCGCGCCGTCGAGCGCAGCGCGTTCTCCACAGAAGACCTGGCCGCTATCCGCCGCGCCTTCGCCACCCAAGGAGCCGAGTAGCGATGCTCATCGACGCCGAGACCCTGCGCGATGGAGCGCGCATCGAGGCGGACGTCGCCGTCGTCGGCGCCGGCCCTGGCGGCATCGTCGTCGCCCTCGAGCTGGCCCACGCCGGCCTCGACGTGGCCCTGCTCGAGAGCGGCCGCCCGAGGTTCTGCGAGGCCACCCAACGCCTGGCCGACGCCGCCTCCTTCGACCCCGCCCGTCACGCCCCCATGGACGAGGCTACCCGCCGTCAGATCGGCGGCGCCTCGGTGATCTGGGGGGGCCGCTGCGTCCCCTACGACCCGGTCGACTTCGACGACCGCCCCTGGATCGACGGCGCCACCTGGCCGGTCACCTACGAGGAGCTCCTCCCCTGGTTCCAGCGGGCCAACGACTACTTCTTCTGCGGCGAGGCCTGCTACGACCTGCACGGCGTGCCCGGCGTCGAGCAGACCTCCATCGTCCCGGGCCTACCCGACGACCAGGACGCCGCCAGCTCCACCCTCGAGCGCTGGTCCCTCCCCACGGACTTCGGCCGCGAGTACCGCCAGGACCTCGAGCGCGAGCCGCGGATCCGCCTGTGCTACGGCGTGACCATCACGCGGATCGACACCGCCGAGGGCGCCGACGCCGTCACCGGGCTCGCCGGCAGGACCCTCGGCGGCAAGGCCATCACCGTGCGCGCCAGGCGCTACGTCCTGGCCGGCGGCGGCGTCGAGACCACGCGCCTGCTCCTCGCCTCGGACACCCACCACCACGGCGGCGTCGGCAACCACTCGGGCCACCTCGGCCGCTACTACATGGGCCACCTGTCGGGGCAGATCGCGCGGGTCTGCTTCGACGGCGACCCGAACAGGACCGTCTACGGCTTCGACCGCGACGCCGACGGGGTCTACCTGCGGCGCCGCCTGTCGATCACCCGCGACAAGCAGCACGCTGAGCAGATCACCAACGTCGTCTCGTGGCTGGTCAACCCCAAGATCTGGGACGCCTCCCACCGCAACGGGGTGCTGTCCTTTGCGTACCTGGCCCTGACGGCGCCCGTCGTCAGCAAGTACTTCGCCCCGGCCGCCATCCGAAAGGCCGCGGCGGGCCAGCGGCGCCAGGCCACCCTGCCCCACCTCGCGAACATGGCGCGTGACCTGCCGCGCACCCTCGCCTTCATCCCCTCCTTTGGCTACAAGCGCTTCGTCCCCTGGCGCCGGGTGCCGGGCTTCTTCCAGTACAGCGCGTCGAACAGCTACCCCCTGCACTACCACGCCGAGCAGGTCCCCAACCCCGACAGCCGGGTGCGCCTGTCCGGCGCCCGCGACGCCCTGGGGATGCGCCGCGTCGACCTCGACCTGCGCTTCGTCCGGCAGGATGTCGACGGCGTGCTGAGGTCCCACGAGATCTGGGACGCCTGGCTGCGCCGCCACGGCAAGGGCCGCCTCGACTACTTCGAGGCCGACGCCGAGGCCCGCGCCGCCAGCGTGTGGGAGCAGGCGGCCGACGGCTTCCACCAGTGCGGCACGACCCGCATGTCCGCGAGCCCCGCCGACGGCGTGGTCGACGCCCAGTGCGCGGTCCACGGCTTCGATGACCTCTACGTGGCCTCGAGCTCGACCTTCACGACCTCGGGCCAGGCCAACTCGACCTTTATGATCGTGGTCTTCGGCCTGCGCCTCGCCGCCCACCTCGCCGAGCAGCTGCGATGACCCGCGGCGCCCCGGGCCGGCCCCTGCGCGTGGCCGTCGTCATCCCGGCCTTCTACCCGGCCGAGGCCTATGGCGGGACCATCTCCACCTCCCTCGAGACGGCCGAGTGCCTGGCCGACCGCGGCGTCGAGGTGACGGTCTCGACGACCAACACCCACCGGCCGCGCCCCCTGGACGTCGACACCCGCCGCTGGCACCAGCGCGCCCCCGGCTACCGCGTCCGCTACTACAAGGACACCGTCCACGAGCGCCTATCTGTGGCCATGGCGGCCAACCTCTGGCGCGACATCAAGCGCGCCGACGTCGTCCACAGCCAGGGCTTCTTCCACAGCGCCATCCCGCTGGCGATGGGGTGGGCGCGGCTGCTCGGCAAGCCCGTCCTCCACACGCCCCACGGCGAGCTCGGCGCCTGGCCGCTGTCCCAGGGGTTCAGCCCCCGGCTCAAGCGGGCTTGGATCCGCGGCGTCGTCGGCCCGGTCGCCAAGGGGGTCCTGTGGCACGCCACCAACCCCCAAGAGGCCGACGAGATCCGCGCCGCCTTCCCCGGCGCGCGGGCGGTGGTGATCCCCAACGGCATCGACACCGACGCCTTCGTCGACGCCCGGCGCCCCGATCGCGCCGCCTACGCCGCCCGCTTTTTGCGCGGCCACGCCGGCCAGGGCCCCGTCATCGTCGCCCTCGGCCGCCTCCACGCCAAAAAGGGCCTAGATGTCTTGGTCGACGCCTTCGCCCGCGTCGCCGACGCCCACCCGACCGCGGCGCTCGCCCTGGCGGGCCCCGACGAGGGCGCCGCCGACGGCCTGCGCGCCCAGGCGGCCGCCCTGGGGCTGTCGGACCGGCTCTTCCTTGTGGGCAAGCTCGCCAGGCCCGAGACCGTGGACTTCTTGGCGGGCGCCGACGTCTTCGCCCTGCCCTCTCACCACGAGAACTTCGGGCTCGTCTACGCCGAGGCGCTCGCCGCCGGCACCCCCGTCGTCGCCAGCGTCAACACCCCCTGGCAAGAGGTCGAGCGGCGCCGCTGCGGCCGCTGGGTCGAGGTCGACGCCGGGCAGGTGGCGGACGCCATCGAGGGGCTCCTCGCCGCCGACCCCGACGCGGCCGGCGCGCGCGGTCGGGCGTGGGTGATGGACGCGTTCGCCTGGCCCGCGGTGACGGCGCGGCTCGAGGCCGAGATGCGGCGCCTGGCGGGCTGGCCGCCGGCGGCCGACGGCGCAGAGGCGGCGCCGTGAGGGTGGCGGTCATCGGCCCCGCGGACGTCGGCCACGGCACGGCGCGGGTCTTGAGCGACTGGGTCGGCACCATCGCTGGGCTCGGCCACGACGTGGTCGTCGTGGACACGGCCGTTCACGACGCGCCACGCCTGCCGCTGCCGGCGGGGGTCGAGCGGCGCCAGCTGCGGGCGCCGGGCGGGGGCGGCGTCCGCAGGCTCATCGACGAGGGGGCCGCGGTCGCCTCGGCCTTGGGCCAGGTCGCCTCCGACGGCCCCATCGACCTCGTGCTCACCCACTTTCAGCACCACGCGGTGGCCGCCCGAGCGCGCCTGCCGAGGGCGCGCATCTTAGGCACCTGGCACTCGCCGCTGCTCGACGAGATGTACCTCAACGATTGGCGCTACGGCTCGCGGGCTCGTCGCGTCGCCTACCTGCCGCGGCGGGCGGTCTTCCGCGCCATCGAGCGCGCGGCCCTCGCGGCGGTCGACCACGTCCATACCCTGAGCCGCTTCACCTGGGACCGGCTGAACCACCACTACCCGCGCGCCTGCCGGGGCAAGCCCTGGACGCGGATCCCGGGCACCTATGACGACGCCCGCTTTGCGCCCGCCGCGGACCGCGCGGCCGCCCGCGCCGCCCTGGAGATCCCGCCCGACGGGCCGCTGCTCGTGGCCGTGCGGCGCCTCGTCCCGCGCAACGGGGTGGACCGCATCGCCGAGGCGGCGCGCGCCGCTCGCCAGGCAGGGTTCGGCGCCGCCCGCTTTGTCATCGCCGGCAGCGGGCCGGATCGCGAGGCCCTGGAGCGCCGGGTCGCCCGCGCCCAGGTCGACGACCGCGTGCGCTTTGTGGGCCGCATCTGCGAGCAGGACCTGGTGCGCTTGTATCAGGCAGCGGACTTCGCGCTGATGCCGACCCGCGAGCTGGAGTGCTTTGGCCTGCCGGCCATCGAGGCGATGGCCTGTGGGACCCCGTGCCTGGCGACCCCCGTGGGCGGCCTGGTCGAGGGGCTGGCGGCCTTCCCCAGGCTCTTGGCCGACGACAACACCACCGAAGCGTTCACGACGCTGGTGCTGCGGGGCCTGTCGGGTGTGGGCCTGCCGTCGCGGCGGGCGCTGGCCGAGCACGCCCTGGCCGCCTGGTCGCGCAAGGCGCGCCAGGCCCAGATCGCCGACGTCCTCGAGCGCTGGCCGGCGCGGCGATGAGCGGCCTGCGCTTGGTGGCCGCCCGCACGCCCGTCGGGTCTGACCTCGTCGGGTCTGCCGCCGCTCGCGCAGGCCGACGCCGCGCGAACACCCCCGCCACGCAAATGGCCCCGGCGCCGGCGCCGGGAGGAGACGCAGGCTGATGCTCGCCGAACTCAAGGACCTACTCCGAGACAAGTGGGAGCTGAAGCTCCGCGCCGACGACCAGATCTTCAGGGCCTTTGGGCTGGTCAACCGCCTCAAGCAGCGGTTCGACAAGGGTCTTCAGCGCCTCGCCGCCCCGAACGCCAAGCTCAAGGGCCGCCACGCCGGCGAGCGCTGCTTCATCCTGGGGACCTCACCCTCCATCGGCGAGCAGGATCTGGCCGCGCTCAAAGACGAGCACACCATCGGGGTGAACTTCTTCTTTCTGCACCCCCAGGCCGCCGAGGTGAGCGCGGACTATTGGGTGGTGGCCGACCACAAGATGGTCGACGGCGGCTGGCCACTCGAGCACGTGGGCGGCGACAGCTACCCCGACGGCATGCTCAAGCGGATGGACGCCGTGGCGCCGGGCTCCGAGTACTTCTTCATGGCGTCGACGGCGGGCAGCCAGGCCCTGCAGGCGGGGCTGCGCGGCCATCAAACCCACTGGCTCATCGGCGGCGAGAGCTTCCATTGGGGCGCCACGGCCCCCATCGATCTGACGGGCCCCGTCCCGGCCGTCAACGTCATGCAGTTTGCGATGCACATCGCCTACTACATGGGGTTTTCCAAGATCCACCTGCTGGGGATCAGCCTCGACGGCCTGCCCCGCGATCTGCTCGGCCTCCCCTCGCACTTCTACGGCGGTCCGCCTGAGAACCGCGAGCTGCGGCTGGACAAGGTCGAGCGCGACCTGATCCTGAGCGGCTTCGGCATCCGCCAGTGGCGCGCCATGGCCGAGTACTACCAGCGCAAGGACGACGTCGAGATCATCAACTGCACCCCCGACGGCCTCCTCAACCTGTTCCCGCGCATGTCGCTGGAGCAGGCGCTGGCGCGGCCCTGAGCGTCAGCGCGCCGGCTTGACCCCTCGCCGCAGCGGCCGCAGAGACTTCGGGCGAAAGGAACAGCCCGACCCCCTCAAGGATGTCGCCGTCGCCACCGAGCTCCGCGTGCCGCGCGCCCGATCGAGGCAGCCACCGTCAGCCGCAGCGCAGCGCTACCGAAGCTCGAGCTCGCGCTTGTTCTTCGCCGCCTCGCGGATCTCCTCGGCCCGCCGGCGGGCCCGCGCCGCGGAGGTCGGGTCGCCGGTCAGGTCGAAGAGCTTGCCCAGGCGGTCGTGGTAGCCGGGGACCAAGTCGAGGTGCCGCACGGCGTGCTGCATCTGGCGGATGGCGCCGTCGATGTCACCGCGGGCCTCGCGCTCGCGGCTCCTTAGCCAGCGCGCCTGCCCCCGCTCCCACACGCCCGACAGCGCCACCTCGTCGAGCCGCCGCAAGACCTCGTCGAGCTGTTCGATGCGCCCGAGTCGCAGCGCCGCCCGGCCCGCCGCGATCAGCGCTTGGGCCGCGCGCCCGGGATCGAGCTCGGCGGCCTCCAGGTACAGGTGCCACGCCTCGAGCGCGTTGCCGTCGCGCAGCTGCACGTGCCCCTGGAGCAGGTAGCCCGCCCGCGCCCAGCCGTCCTGCTCGTCCTTGGGCGCGCTGCCCGCCCGCGACAGGAGCGCCACCGATAGGCGGTCCAGCTCGTCCGCGCGCTGGGCCATGCCGGACCACCGCGCCCCCAGCCGCTCGTACAGCACCAGCGCCTCGGGGTAGCGCTCGACGCCCCAGCGCAACAGCCCCTCCGACGCCGGGCTCTCTCCCCGCCTATCTAGCTCCTCGGCCGCGCGACGTACGCGCTCGGCGCCCGCCTGTGCGCCTGCCTGCGCGCCAAGGCGCGCGCGTGGGTCGAACCACGCCGCGAGGACCTCGGGCTGGTCGCGGCTGTCGAGCACCAACCGCGTGGCCCGCTTCGACGCCTCGGGGCCCTGGCTCGCCAGCGCCTCGAGTGTCGCCAGGCCAGCGTCCACCTCGCCGGCCTGCAGCGCGACCCGGGCCCGCGCCGCCAGGGTGTCGGGCTCGCCCGGCGCGAGCTGCCCCGCGCGCTCGAGCAGCCGCGCGCTCAGCGGCAGGTCGCCCTTTCGCCTCGCCACCGCGGAGCCGAGCCGAAAGGCGTAGTAGTCGTGCGCGTGGCGCACCAACGTCTGCTGCAGATCCACCCGCCCCGGCTTGCCCGCCTCGATCTCCGCGCGCATCTGGCCCTGCCAGGCGCCCGGCCGCTCGTCCCAGCCGTAGAGCGCGGTCACCGCCAGGACGCCCCCGAGCGCCACGGTCGCCGCGAAGGGCCACCGCCACGCGAGCTTCGCCCGCCGGGTCTGCGGCCAGGTCTCGCCCACCGCCACGCCCAGCAGCGCGACGAAGGGGACGGCCACGCCGGGCAGCCACAAGGAGAAGTCCACCATGTTCTGGACGGCCACCAGCGCCAGCGCCACCACCAGCGCGAACCGCTCCGGGTGGGCCCAGCTGCGCCGCAATAGGAAGAAGATCCCCAAGCCGACGAGACCCAAGACCACCGCGGCCGCGGGCGCGCCGAGCTCGGCGGCCACCTGGAGCACGCCGTTGTGAGCGTAGGAGACCAGCCCAGCCTCCCAGCCCGGCATCGCCGACGGCGCCGCGACGGCGAAGGCCCCAGCGCCCGTGCCGAACCCGACGTGGCTGCCAAAGACCGCCCCGCCCGTCGCCCAGCACACCCGCGCGAGCCCCATGTCTCCGGCCTCGAGGTCCCCGATGGTCATCAGCTCGCCGAGCCAGCGCTCGGGCCCGACGAAGATCACCGTGATGACGGTCGCCGCCGCCACCCCGAAGACTAGCCGCAGGTACCGCGTCCGCGTCTGCCGTTCGACCCGGCGCCGGCGGAGGAAGAGGTTCGCGCCGATGACGAGCAGACCAAGCGCGAACAGCGTCGTGTTCGCCCGCGATAGGCTCGCCACGACCCCGACGCTCAGCGCCGCCGCCACCGGCAGGTGGTGGCGCCCCTCGCGCCCCGCGGTCAGCCAGCGCCCGACCGCCACCAGCGCCCCCAGCAGCATCAAGGCGCCGGCGTGGTTCGGGTTGACGAAGGGCGTGATGAGCGGCCGCTCGGCCAGGCTCACCGACGCCCTGTAGACACCGAAGATCGTCTCGAGCCCGAGGAGCCGGTGCAAGACCCCGACGACCAGCACGGCCACCGCCGCAGCCTCGACGTACACGATGAGCCGGTCACGCAGCGACGCGTCCGTGCGCAGGTTGAGCGCCGTGAGGAACATCGCAAGCAGCCCCACCATAGAGACCACCGCGAGCGCCGTGCGGCCGGCGTCGAGCGTCAGCGGCTGCCACGCGGGGGGAGTCGCTCCGACGGCCTCGGCGGCGAGCCTGCGCGCCTGTACGCTTGCCGCAGACAGGGTCTCGACCAGCCCCGTGGGCAAGGGCAGCCATTGGAGGAACGCCCAGGCGGCCGCCACCAAGAGCGCCAAGCCGAACAAGCCGAGGCGCATCTTGGCGCCACGGCGGGTGACCCGCCACGCGGTCCAGCCAAAGGCGGTGAAGGCGACGACCGCAAGCGCCAGGCGCGTGGGGGTGTGGACCCCGCCGATGGCCATGGGGGCGGCGAGCAACGCGAGAGCGAACAGGGCCTCGGGCACGCTCGCGGTCTCCCACAAAGGGAGGATCCGGTGCAGGAGCGGGGTGTGTGGCTTCATCGAGGACGGCTGGTTCATCCGGAGGGTGACGGCGCGGTGCGGGCTCAGCCCGCGGCCTCGACCTTGTCCGAGTCGCTCGGGCCGTAGCCGTAGCCGCCGCCGCCGCCATAGCCGCCGTAGCCGTAGCCGTAGCCGTAGCCGTAGCCGTAGCCGTAGCCCTTGCGGCGCTGGCTGAGGTAGTTGAGCACCGTGCCGATGACCGGCGCCTCGACGGCGTTCAGCTGGCGCAGGGCGTGGCGCAGGGCGTGGCGGCTGGTCTGGCCGGCGCGCACGACGGTCAGGACGCCGTCGACCTGCTGCGCCAGGACCAGCGCGTCGGCGACGGGCAGCACCGGCGGCGAGTCGAAGATGACGGTGTCGTAGCGGTCGCGCGCCTGGTCCAGGATCGTGCGGAAGCGCGGCGTGTGCAGGAGCTCCGCTGGGTTCGGCGGGACGGGGCCGCACACCATGACGTCGAGGTTGTCGACCTCGGTCTGCTGGGTGTAGGCGGTGATCGGATCCTTGCCGACGAGGCAGGTGGACAGGCCCTTGTCAGGCTCGAGCTTGAAGGAGTTCGCCAGCCGCGGGCGGCGCATGTCCGCCTCGACCAGGAGCACCTTGCTGCCCGACGAGGCCATCGACGTCGCGATATGCACCGCCATCATGCTCTTGCCCTCCGACGGGTTCGCGGAGGTGATGAGCAGCGTCTCCACCTTGCGCGCGGTCGACATGAACAGCAGGTTCGTGCGCAGGGTCCGGCTGGCCTCGGCGGCGTTGGAGCTGGGGTTGTGGTGGATGTAGAGGTCCCGCTCGCGCCGCTCCTCGGGGGTCATCTGCGAGCGGGCGCGCCCGAGCGCCCCGATGGCGGGGACGACGCCGAGCACCTTCTGACCCGTCCGCTCCTCGAGGTCCTTCCAGCTCTTGATCGTGGCGTCGGCGTAGTCGAGCAGGAGCGCGGCGCCCACCGCCAGCAGCAGCCCCAACATGAAGGCGCCCACGAGGACGATGCCCCGGCGCGGCGAGATGGGCTGGCTCGGCAGCACCGCGGAGTCGAGCAGGCGCACGTTGTTGGAGGCGAACTTCGACGACTCGCGCATCTCGGTGAGACGCTGCGAGATGAAGCCCTCGGTCTCCTTGAGGGTGTCGCGCTCGTCGGTGAGGCGCGCGTACTCCAGGGCCAACCCGCCGATCTCGCGCTGCTGCAGCTTGGCGCTGTCGATCTCGTCGCGCAGGCTGGTCTCGACCCGGCGCACCTCGGTCAGCTGCTTGGACACGCTGTTGACGAGGTTTCGGACCTCCTTGCGCGCGATCGTGTTGAGCACGCGCAGCTCCCTGTCCTTGGCGATGACGTCGGGGTGCTTGTCGAGGTAGCGGGCCCGCAGCGAGGCGAGCTCGGCCTGCACGGCCACGATCTTTTGCTTGAGCTCGCGCACGACGTCGTACTCGAGGACCTTGGCGGACTGGACCGAGAAGGGGTCGGTGGCGGCCGAGTACGGCTTGAGGGTCCCCCAGGCGGCCTCGAGCTCGATGCGCTCCGCGGTCGCCTCGGTCAGGCGCGCGTTGAGGCTGCTCAGGCGGTCGTCCATCGCGCTGCTCAGCGCCTTGATGCTGCCGACGTTGTGGGTCTCTTCGAAGGTCAGCAGAGCGTCCTCGGCGGCCTTGCGCTCGGCCACCTTGTCCGCGTAGCTCTGCTGGAGCTCGGTGGTGGCCTCAGCGACGATGTTGTCGCGGTAGCGGGCGTTTTGGTCGCGGTAGGCCTTGGCGACGGCGTCGACGACGCGCTTGGCGAACGCTGGATCCCGGTCGTCGAAGTCCAGGTAGACCATCATCGAGTTCGGCACCGGCCGCACGCCGACCCGGCCGGCGAGGACCGATGGCATGTGGGCCGCCTCGAAGGCGGCGTCCTTATCCTCTTCGCTCAGCGGCGGATCCGCTTGGTCGAGGCCCAGCAGGTGCTCGCTGCCCCACAGGCCCTCGCGGTTGAGGACGACCTCAGCCACCTCGTGGCTCTTGATGATGCGGTACTGGGTCTCGAAGTAGGCGAGCTGGCCTCGGTAGTGCTTGGGGCTGCCGAGCTCGACGACGTCGCGGACGTTGCGGAAGAGCTTCGGCGGATCGGCGTCGATGATGACGGTCGCGGTCGCCCGGTAGATCGGCGTCTGCTGCTGCAGCCACAGGTAGCCGGCGCCCACGGAGAGGGCGAGCACGAGGAGGACGACCAGCTTGCGGCGCAGGAGCACGTGCAGGTAGGTCTGCACGACGCCCATGAGGGAGTCGCTCTCCTCCTTCTCGCGGGCGAGGGCCGTCTCGGCGGGGTCCATCTCGGGGGTAGGCCTGGTCATGAGCGCGAAAGTCCTGACGTGTGGGCGCGCTCGGCCGCGCCCGGTCGCGCCGAGGGGCGCTCGACCGAGGGGGCGCGGGATGAATCGCCGAGGCGCAGGAGGAGGTCTTCGTAGCGGTCGATGGCGCGGTCGCGCCCGAGGTGCTGCTCGAAATAGCGGCGGCCGGCGGCGCCCAGGGCGCGCCCCCGATCGGATCGAGCGGCGAGGGCCTCGAGGGTCGCGACGACGCCGTCGACGGCTCCCGTGGGGTGGGCCTGGCCGGCGGCCGCAGCGGCGATGGTCTGGGCGACGACGCTGCCGCCGGGGCCGATGTACAGGGCCGGGCGGCCGCAGGCCAGGACCCCGTAGAGCTTGCTGGGCACGATCAGCCCCTCGAGGCCGTCGCGCATGGTGATCACCTGGCAGTCGGCGGCCGCGAGGCTCTCGGCCAGGTCCGCCCGGGGCGCGTAGGGATACAGGGCCACGTTGCTGAGACTGCGCGCGCGCACGACGCCCTCGATCTCGGCGCGACGGACGCCGTCGCCGACAAAGGCGAAGACGATATCCTCGCGATCGCGCAGGCGCTCGGCCGCGGCCAACAGGGTGTCGAAGTCGTGCCCCTTGCCCATGTTACCCGAGTACATGACCACGAAGCGGTCACCGAAGCCGTAGCGGAAGCGGTAGCGCTCGCCCGTGGCCGGGGCGTCCATCTCACGCAGGGCCCAGTTGGGGATCGTCTCGATGTGGTCGTCGCCGACGCCCAGCGCGCGCACGCGGGCGCGCATGGGCTCCGAGAGCACGACCACCCGCGCCGAGGCGCGCAGGCTCAGGCGCGCGGCCTGGCGCCACAGGCGGGCAGGGGCGCCGGCGGCGGACAGCACGCCGAGCTCGACGGCCACGTCGGGGTAGACGTCCTGGACCACCGAGACCGTGGGGAAGCGGCGCAGGGCGCCCGTGAGCTGAGAGGCGACGGCGATGAGGGGCGGCGTCGTCAGGGCGATGACGGCGTCGGGGCGGGGGCGTAGGGTGGCCAGGCGCGCGACGGCGCCAGCGTAAAAGGTCCCGTAATCGCTCAGCCGATGCAGGATCGTGCGCTTGCCGCGGCGGGTGGCGGGGACCCGCCGGACGTCGACGCCGCGGGCGCGCTCGGCGAGCGGGGTGGCGCCGCCGGCGCCGTCGTCGACGCGGGCGGTGATCGCGGTGACGCGGTGGCCGCGCTCGGCCAGGCCCTCGCCCAGCTCGGTCAGGAGCTGGCTGGTGGCTGAGCCATGGGGCCAGTAGTACTGGTTGAGCAGCGCGACGTGCATGGGCCCCGGCTCAGAGCAGGCCGGTGAGGGGGTCGGCGTCGGTGAAGCCCACTCCCGGGACGGCCAGGATGGCGCGGAGCTTGGCAGGGCGATCGGCGATCTCCTTTTGGATGGGGGACCAGCCGTGCTGCTGAAGGGCGCGGGCGAGCCAGACGGAGGCGACCTCCCAGGGGACGATGGTGCCAAGATCCTCGCGCAGGCCATGATCGACGAACTGCAGGTTCAGGGTGGCGTCACGGGCGCCGGCCGCCGCCAGGGGGATGGTGTACAGGCTCATCCCGCGGATGACCTCCTTGGGGCCGAACTGGCGGTTCCAGACGTAGAGGGGCTCGCCGTCACGGATGATGGTGACGGCGAGGACGTGGGTGAGGTTGGCCAGACAGGCCAGCGGGGCCGCGATCGACTCGGCGTTGGCCGCGGCGCCGAGCTGGTTGCAGAGGTCGGCCATGACCGCGCGATCGAGGCCCTCGTGGCTGTCCATCGGGTCGGTGAGGCCGCGCACCTCGGGGTTGCTGCGGGCGATGAGGCGGAAGAGCGCGAAGAGCGTCAGCGCGGTCACCAGCAGGATCAGGCCCGAGGCGAGGTTGTCGGTGATCTTGAGCAGCAGCGCCGCGACGGCCAGGAAGGTGGCGATGCCGTACAGGGCGAGCACGGCCTGGCGGTGGGACAACCCCGCGCGCAGGAGCTTGTGGTGAATGTGGTCTTGATCCGCCGAGAAGATCGGGCGCTGGCGGCGCCAGCGGCGGCCGATCGCCAGGACGGTGTCGAGGATCGGCAGCCCCAGCGCCAGCATCGGGACGACCAGGGCGACGGTGGTCGAGCCCTTGGACGAGGTCGAGATCGAGAACGCCGCCAGGATGAACCCGAGGAAGAGGCTCCCCGTGTCGCCCATGAAGATGCGCGCCGGGTTGAAGTTGAAGAAGAGGAAGCCCAGCAGGGCCCCGGCCAGCGACGCGCACAGCAGCGCCGCCAGGGAGTTGCCGTCCATCACCGCCAGCACGAACAGGACGCTGATCGAGATGAAGCCGATGCCGCCCGCGAGCCCGTCGAGCCCGTCGATGAGGTTGACGGCGTTGATGACGCCTACGAACCACAAGATCGTGACCGGCAGGGCGAAGACGCCAAGGTCGATGGCGCCGGGGCCAAAGGGGTTCGAGATGAACTCGATGCGGTAGTCGAGGGCGAACATCAGCACGGCGACGGCCACCTGCACGACGAGCTTTTGGATGGCGTTGGCCCCCTTGAGGTCGTCGAAGATCCCGACGGCCGCGATCAGCAGCCCGCCGACGTAGAGGCCGATGACGTGGGTCTGGATCTCGAGCGCGGCGCTGGCGCCCACGTCGACGATCAGCAGCCCCGTCACAGGGGCGAAGAAGGCCAGCACGATCGCGATCCCCCCGAGGCGAGGGATGGGCTTGTCGTGGACCTTCCGGTCGTCCGGGAGGTCGTAGAGCTCGCGGCTCAGCGCGATCTTCAGCACCAACGGCGTCATCGCGGCGGCGACGACGAGGCTGATGAGGAACGCAACAGCGAAGCTAGTCATGACTCTTGTGGGTTGCCGGCACGGGCGCAATCGATCACGAAGCACCCCGATTGTCTATCTCCGCCATGGAAAACGTCGCGACGGGTGGACCGGCGCGCAAAAAAGTGAGGACGCAGCGCCGGGAAGGCGTTGCGTCCTCTCACAAGGGGAGCCGAGCGCCGCCGGTTCGGACGGGGCGGCGGCGCCTCGATGCAGGCGGTCTGGAGCGCTAGTTGAGCTCGATCTTGGAGGCGTCGGCGTCGATCTTGCCGCCGGCGTCCATGTCGACATTGCCACCGGCGTCGATGATCGTGTCGGCGGATGTCTTGTACGTCGCCTTGGTCGTCGACTCGACGTAGATCTCCTTGGCGACGACATTGAGCTTGCCGCTCTTGCAGAAGATGTCGATGTCACCAGCCTTGGACTGCAGCGTGATCTTCTTGTTGGCCGCGTCGAAGGCCAGGTACTCCTCGCCATCCTTGTCGTAGATGGAGACGTACTTGTCGGAGTCCTTGAAGGTGACGCCGTGGCCGTCCTTCGACACGATCGTGAGGCCCTCGGCCCCCCCGGTGTCGTCGAAGATCAGCAGGTGACCAGAGCGGCTTTGGAAGAAGCGGGAGTTGTTCTTTCCCCCCGCCGACGCGTTGTCGACGTTGGCGTCCTTGATGCCGACGTCGGACTCCTTGCCGTGCGCGACGGGCGCCTTGAGACCCGCGTGCTCGGCCTCGTCGTTGACCGGCATCAGGTCCTTGTTGTTCCAGACGGCGCCCAGCACCACCGGCATGCGGATGTCACCGTGGAGGAAGGACAGGATCACCTCGTCGTCGGGCTCCGGAAGGCTGTAGAAGCCCCGCCCCGCGCCCGCCATCTGCGTCATCACGCGGGCCCAGGTGGTGACGAAGTTCTCTGAGTCGCCCACGTCGGTGGAGCGAATCCAAGGGAACTTCACCTTGACCATATAGTAGCCGTCGGGGTGCTTGTTATCCGTCACCACACCCGCGACGACGCCGTAGATACGGCGACTCAGTCCGAACTCGTAACCCATGTGGAACTCCCAGAAATGGAACCACCGGGATGACCCGCCCCCTACGCTCGAGACTATAAGCGAAGCGAGCCGTCACCGCAATGGAAGCGCCAAGACGCTGGTGATGTTTGCCACACCACACGCGCGATTGTAAACGCAGCGTCTCGCCCCATCCCCAACGAGAGGCATCGCATGAGGTTCCACGCTCTGCTGCTCGCCGCGGCGCTATCGCTCGCCACCCGACCGCCCGCCGAGGCCTCCCCCGGTGTAGGCACCTCGCAGAGCGACGTCAACCCGCGCCTGAGCGCCCTGTACGAGGCCCTCGACGCCGCCGAGGACGCCGAGCGAGCGCGGATCGCGCGGATCGCGTGGTGGGGCGACAGCGCCATCGTGAGCGACGGCTACACGGGGCGGGTCAGGGCGCGCCTGCAGCAGCGCTTCGGCGACGCCGGACCCGGCTTTGCCCTGATGGCGACGACCTTTCCCGGCTATCTCCGCAAGGGCGTCCGCCTCAAGCGCCACGACTGGAAGGCTCGCAACATCATCCAGGGGAACCTCAAGTCGAAGCGCTACGGCTACGGCGGGATCCAGTCCGAGGCCTGGGGCGGCGCCTCGAGCACCTTCGAGACCCGCGGCGCCAAGTGGGATCGCGTCGAGGTCTTCCACCGCGCCTTCCCCAAGGCCGGGACGCTCCAGATCTTCGCCGACGGGGCAGGGCGGGCCACCGCCGAGCACGACGCCGAGGCGGTCGAGGCCGCCGACGCCGTGTGGCGATGGGACGCCCCCGCGGGCGGCGTCGACAAGGTGCGCGTGCGGGCCGGCGGCGGAGGCCTGAGCGTCGTCTACGGCGTCGCCCTCGAGCGCGGCGACAACGGCGTCGTCCTCGACTCCCTTGGCCTGCTGGGCATGCGGGCCCGTCGCTGGCTCAAGGCAGATCCCGAGCACATGGCCGAGCAGGTGAGGATGCGGCGGCCCGACCTGATCGTCGTCAACTTCGGCGGCAACGAGCGCGTAGACCCCGGGCTGACCGTCGCGGGCCATAGAGACGAGATCGTCGCTGTGGGCGAGCTCTTCAACAGGGGCGCTCCGGGCGCCGCCTGCCTCATCGTCGGGCCCCTGGCCCACGGCGACGGCGGCAAGTGGAAGCTCGATCCGGCCCTGACGACGATCTATGAGGCCCAGCGCGCCGCGGCCAAGGAGCTCGGCTGCGCGTTCTTCGACACCGTCGAGGCGATGGGCGGCGAGGATGCCATCCGCAGCTTCCGAAGAAGGAAGCTCATCGGCGGCGACCTGGCCCACCTCAACGGCAAGGGCCATGACGCCGTCGGCGACCTCATCGCCGACTGGCTGATCGCCGGATATGACGCCTGGAAGGCCCAGCGCTGACGGGCGCCTCGGCCGGCAGGTTGCGACAGACCGCGGGTCGACCTCGAGGGCGACGCCGTCGGATACGATCGGCCGGTGGCGGGGTGTTGCGCCAGTCATCAGCCAGGCTCAAAGGCCTCAGCGACCCGGGCGCTGGCCCTGCTCGACCAGGTGGCAGGCGACCCGGTGGCCGGGCGCGGCATCGACGAGCTGGGGGACCTGCGCGCGGCAGACCGCCTGGGCGAAGGGGCAGCGGGTGTGGAAGCGGCAGCCCGTCGGCGGGTCCAGCGGGCTCGGGACGTCGCCCTCGAGGAGGATGCGCGCGCGCCCTGCCCGGGCCGGATCGGCCACGGGGACCGCGCTGATCAGGGCCTGGGAGTAGGGGTGCAGCGGGCGGTCGTAGACCTCGTCGGCCGCGGCGAGCTCGACGATGCGGCCCAGGTACATCACGGCGATGCGGTCCGAGATGTGCTTCACCGCGGCGAGATCGTGGGCGATGAAGAGGTAGGTCAGGTCGAAGCGCTCCTGCAGATCCATCATCAGGTTCATCACCTGGGCCTGGATCGACACGTCGAGGGCGCTGATGGGCTCGTCGCAGACGATGAAGGTCGGTTCGACCGCGAGCGCCCGGGCGATGCCGACGCGCTGGCGCTGACCGCCCGAGAACTCGTGAGGGTAGCGTTTGGCCATCGCGGGCGACAGCCCGACGATCTCGAGCAGCTCGTGGACGCGGCGGGTGGCGGCGGCGCCCTTGGCCACCCCGTGGATGGCGAGGGGCTCGGCGATGATGTTGCCCACGTTCATGCGCGGGTTCAGGGACGCGTAGGGATCCTGGAAGATGATCTGCAAGTCCCGCCGCAGCGGCCGCAGGCGCTTGTGGCCGCGGCGGTGCCGGCCGAGGGCGACCAGCTCTTGGCCGCGGTAGCGGATCTGCCCGGAGATCCTGGCGGCGCCGGGCTGGTAGAGCTGCAGGATCGCGCGCCCGGTCGTCGACTTGCCGCACCCCGACTCGCCGACCAGGCCCAGGGTCTCGCCTGCGAAGACCTCGAGGTCGAGGCCATCGACGGCCCGGACGACGGCCTTGTCGCGGCGGAAGACCAGCCCCTCGTAGACCGGGAAGTGGACCTTGAGGTCGTGGAGCGTCAGCAGCGGCGTCGGGGTCGTCACGAGCCGCCCTGCCCTGCCCCGCCGGCGGGCGGCGGCGCGGCGAAGACGGCGCCCGCGGCGACGTCGGCCTCAACCCGCTCGGTGGCCCAGCAGAACACGTGGTGATCGTCGCCAAGGCGCACCTTTGGCGGGAGCTCGGCGCGGCAGCGGTCCTCGGCGTAGCCGCAGCGGGGTGCGAAGGCGCAGCCGGGGGAGCGCTGGCCGAGGTCGGGGGGGCGCCCGGCGATGGAGTATAGGCGCTTGCCCTGGTGCAGATCCGGCCGCGGGATCGAGCGCATCAGGCCCAGGGTATAAGGGTGGGCCGGGCGGGCGAAGAGATCCGCGGCGGGCGCGGCCTCCATGGTCTTGCCGCAGTACATGACCATGATGTGGTCGGCCATGCCTGCGACGACGCCCAGATCGTGGGTGATGAGCGTGATGGCCGTGTTGAAGTCGCGCTGTAGGTCCTTGAGGAGGTCGAGGATCTGGGCCTGGATCGTCACGTCGAGCGCGGTCGTCGGCTCGTCCGCGATGAGGAGCTCGGGGTGGTTGAGGAGCATCATCGCGATCATGACGCGCTGGCGCATGCCGCCCGAAAACTCGTGGGGGTAGCTGCGGAAGCGCTTGGCGGCCCCCGGGATGCCCACGCGCTCGAGCATGGCGATGGAGCGCTGGGTGGCCTCGCCCTTGGACATGCGCTCGTCGTGCACGCGCAGCGCCTCGACGAGCTGGGTGCCCACCCGCAGGAAGGGGTTGAGGCTGGTCATCGGGTCCTGGAAGATCATCGCGATCCGGCGCCCCCGCAGGTGGCGCATCTCGCGCTTGGACAGCTCGAGCAGGTCCTCACCGTGGAACAGGATCTGCCCGCGGGCGATGCGCGCGGGCGGCTCGGGCAGCAGCCGCATGACCGCCAGGTTGGTGACGGACTTGCCCGAGCCCGACTCGCCGACGATGCCCAGGGTCTCGCCCCGCCGCAGGGTGTAGCTGAGGCCGTCGACGGCGGTGACCCAGCCGTCCTCGGCGCGGAACTGCACGACCAGGTCGCGGACCGAGAG
>PDWJ01000710.1_pt1 | contig 46474 bp, 42 predicted proteins | sample 1430881 | NCBI WGS metagenome assembly PDWJ01 (sample SAMN01162460, study PRJNA174530) | Oral metagenome, whole genome shotgun sequencing project. | biome: Marine environment; feature: Marine mammal; material: Swab sample of the gingival sulcus; isolation source: swab sample of gingival sulcus...
ATATGAATCAATCCGCTATGACTGGCAAGTTTTTGCATCCCCTGTTTTATGGTAATAGGACGCCTCATAAATTTCACCTCCGAAGTGAATGTTTGATGCGCTGTAGATACCATAATATATATATTAATTCAATAAGTTATACAACTTTAAACACATTTTGTGCCACGGATTGAGGTATTTCTATGTCCAAAATAACCCAATCAATAAAATTGATTCTCAATGCCTATTCACATGGCATGGCAACTGGGGAGGACCTGGATATGCCGCAGAATTCAAAATTCGAAGTTCGACGTTCACTGGTCTGGCTTCTGGTCCCCTTCGGAGGGGGCTTCATCAAACCACCCGCTCGACGGGTGATGTTGTATTTAAAGAAACTTTTTCATCTTGATCCACGCTATTAAAAAAGGAAAATTTCAGAAACGCTATTGGATGACCGGTGTCTTTGTGGCAGCATGTCTGCTTACCGTTTTTTTCCGGCACGAGGTCACCAGCGGACTGATGACTGCCTACCGGTGGCTTTCCGATCGTGACCAGATCCGCCGGTTTGTGGACGCCTTCGGCAGCGGCGCCCCCTTTGTTTTCATGGGCGTGCAGGTGCTCCAGGTGATTTTGGCACCGGTGCCCGGCGAAGCCACCGGATTCATTGGCGGGTACCTTTTCGGCTTCTTGAAGGGGTTCGTTTACTCCAGTCTGGCATTATCGGTGGGATCCTGGATCAATTTCTCAATCGGTCGATTTCTGGGAAAACGCTTTGTCAGAAAATGGATCCCTCCTGTCCGTCTGGACCGGTTCAATCACCTGTTAAAACGGCAGGGCATTCTGGTTATTTTTGTCTTGTTCATTTTTCCGGGATTTCCCAAGGATTACCTCTGCCTGTTCCTCGGTATCACCGCCTTGCCCATGAAGACCTTTTTGTTGGTCGCATCCATCGGCAGGATGCCCGGCACGCTGATACTCAGTCTCCAGGGAGAATTCCTGTTCAATCGGAACTATGCAGTGTTCACCATCGTTTTTGGTATCACAGCGGTGGCCGTCCTGCTGACCATCCGTTATCGTGAAACCATTTATGCATGGCTGGAACGGTTGAACCGAAAAACCAACGGGAACCGTTGACCCGTGTAGCCATTTGTGTTAATTGCCAAAAACGAATCTGCCCTTGGCATCTTCCACCATTTTGAACCCCAACCCACCTTGAGGGAATCCGCATTGGCCTTCTGGAGTGTAAGAGAAGAACTCAGTCAATTCAATCGCCTGCGCCGGTCTTACTATGAACTGCTCCGTGACGAATTGGATCAGTTTATGCTGGATTATGCGCTGCTTCAATCCTACCAGCAATTCATCGATCGCAAGCTGCCATACCCATTCATCGAGAAGCGGGAACTTAAACCGCGGGCGAGAATTCCGGGCATCGAACACGAAAGCCAGAAAACCTTTCTGGTGTTGTTTGTCGAAGACGTCATTCCTGCGGTACACAAGAAATATATCCGCTTTTTCGATGTCAACAAGCCGACCAAGACCAATCTGCTGCAATCCAAGGCCCTGCCGTTGCCCGAACAATTCGATCGCAACCACAAATATCTGGACTCGGTGCAGTTTTATGATTTCATGAATCTTCTTCTTCCGGTGGACTACGCGCTGCTGATTCAACGTGCCCCCTCCAGTCGGGCGGGCAACCGATATAGCCTGACCCATTATCATGTGAGAATCGACTGGCCCATTGCCGATGCGGCCGAAGACCTGGCCCAGAACCTGCGCTATATATCCAAAGATCTATACGAAAAAGGGGATAAGTATGCGGAGCTGGCCCAGCGCAAATTGTTCGAATACTATGGCATGCCGGTGATGGTCGGCGGGCGCCGTACGGCTGCCATGGTGGCGGCCCAATACCTCAAGCGGATTCCATGCATTTCCACCGTATACGCCGGGAGCAGCGAATCCAGGGCCTTGTACCGCCTGTCCGAACGTGGTGTGTCCAAGGCCGCATTGATGCGGTTTTCGAGCGATGAAATCCGGCAGATCGCCGAAACGCACAAACTCACACCGCGAACCTTCAAGAAGAATTATGTCGTTGCCAGCCGGGGCAAAACCAATGTCTGCATTTTTCAGGCAACCTACGCCTATACCGTACACTCCCGTCCGCCGGAAGACGGTAAGCTTCGGGAAATCAATCCCGATTTTAACTGGCTCACGGTGGGAGATGAGCATATTTTGCCCAAACCCGGGGTGCGGAAGTATCCGCCGATCAATTTGAACCTGATCTACACCTAAGGCGGGAAACCCGCAAACCATGTCCCCCCCCTTTTATCTCATATACTTACAAGACATCCGGGCTTAACCCAGCGGGTGGCGTCATGCTTTTCGTTAACGAGACGGAATCATTTTGCTAATGGATCAGTTCTGGCTAAAATGCCGTACCTGTTCACGGGGTAGAAGCAGCCAATACCTGTAAAGCACAGCCGGTAAGCGTTTACTCAGGTGCCGTAGGTTCTCGGCTTCGGGCACGCAGACGTATGGAGGTATGCTTCAAGTGCCCGGTAACAAAGCAGATGCGTTCGCCCTGTGAACGCTTACAAAATGCCTTATGATTTGCTCGGTATCGGCCGATAAAACCGATATCGTACCACCATTGCGCCCATGGATCGTGTAACGCCGACAATTTGTCACCCTCGAGCATAAAAAGGAACACCATGGAGAATCTAATGGATCACCTGAAAAAGGACTGGAGAACTTACGCCATGGCCGTCTGGATGATCGCTGTGAGCGGATTTTTGTATCACCTGAACGGTAAGGTCGAGGCCTTGCGCCAGACCAGCCTGAAACTCAGCTCTGACGTGGATTCCGTCGAGAGTATCCTGATCAGTACGGACAGCAACGTTGCCGATGTGAAAAAGCAGGTGGATGTCATTCATGACAAAATGGCCGTGGTGCATAGGCGTGTCATGCGCAGGCGGTGATCCAGGGCCCCATGCAGAACCTCAAAAGGCTGATGGGTGAACGGACGGTTCAACCGTTGTACGTCGGTTTTCCGTGTTTCCACGGATGAAAAATTATCCTGCTTCGTGTACCGTTGGTGTTTAAGGAATGGGCGTGGTTGACTTCCGGCAGGAGGGGGCGTAAATTGATAGGCGGAACGAAAATTTGATAAATTGGCCCAAATGGCTTGTTCTTCAAACACGTTTGCAGGAGAGACGCCCCATGTCCCATCACCACGATCACGACCACCATGGACACGATCACCACGATCACGACCAACATCACGGTCACGCCCACAGCCATGCGCCGTTGTCATTTGCGGAGAAACTGGTCAAGTTGCTGGAACACTGGCTTCAGCACAATGATCACCATGCTGAGGACTATCGAAAATGGGCACTCGACGCCCGGCAGAACAACCAGGCGGCGGTGGCCGACCTTTTGAACCAGGCCGCCGATCTGACCGATACGATCAGCGAACGCTTCCGTGAAGCCCGTGAAAAGGTCGATCCTGTTTGACCCGGTTCTGCCAAAGCCCATGGGCGTCAACGCCAGGGCGCCAGAAGTGAAGCCGCTGCACTTTATTGCGATCCCCTGGCAACGCGGGATTTGGCTTTCTCCGGCTTTCCCGTCAGGGGGAAAGTGAGAAAAATATCGTTACCCCTTGGATTGCACATCGGGTGAATCCCAGAACCTTGCGTTAAATAATGCATTTATGCCATATTTCTTCTTGACACCCATCTACATATCTACTAAAAAAGCCAGTTTCTGAGAGACGAACAGGAGTTGAAACGGTGAAAAAATATACCTACAGCGCAAAAAACACGGACAATCAGGGAAAATGGTGGGTTGTCGATGCCGATGGCGCCGTTCTTGGACGGCTGGCGACGAAAATCGCCTCGACCCTGCGTGGCAAGCACAATCCGTTATATACACCCCATGCGGATCTGGGAGACTCGGTGGTCGTGATCAACGCCGAAAAAATCGTCCTGACCGGCCGGAAAATGGATCAGAAAATCTATTACCGTCACAGCGGATACATTGGCGGGTTGAAGCGCATTACCGCCCGGAAGCTGATGGAAAAGCGGCCTGAAGATGTAATCCGCTTCGCCGTCAAGGGCATGCTTCCCAAAAACAGCCTAGGCCGTAAGCTTTATAAAAAGTTGAAGGTCTATACCGGTGATCAGCACCCCCATGAAGCCCAACAGCCCGAGGCCATGAGCCTTTAATCAGCCAACCAGCAACCGATCGCATCGCGTCGATAGTAGGGAACGAAATGGCAATAGAAAAGACATACTACGCTACCGGAAAACGTAAAAACGCCATTGCAAGGACCTGGCTCCAACCCGGAACCGGGGTAATCACGGTCAATGACCGTCCTGCAGACGAGTACTTTGCTGTGGGTACGGCCCGCACCATCTTGCGGCAGCCTCTGAGCCTGACCAGCAACCTGGATGCTTTCGACATCAAGATCAAGGTGCATGGCGGCGGCATTTCCGGACAGGCCGGTGCGGTGCGCCACGGCATCACCAAAGCCCTGATCCAGTTCGACCCCGATTTGCGGCCGGCCTTGAAACGCGCCGGATTCGTCATGCGGGATCCCAGGGCCAAAGAGCGGAAGAAATACGGGCAAAAGGGCGCCCGGGCACGGTTCCAGTTCTCCAAACGTTAATCCTCATACGCTTGCCGAAAGAACAATTCAGGGGAGCAGAACGCGATTCTGCTCCCTTTTTGTGTTTTCAAACGTGTATGATTTGCTGCGGTGCCCGGGGCAATGCTTCCAGCCCGTTTTCCGTGACAACGTGGGTGTTCTCGATACCCACCACCCCTTTCCCCGGGTAGATCAGTTTGGGCTCCAGGGCGATAACCATGTCCGCCTCCAGGGGCATTGTCTGTCCCTGGGCCAAAAAAGGGAATTCGTCCAGTTCCAGGCCCACGCCGTGGCCGATGAATCGTATGCGGTCGGGCCCCGCGCCCATGAAATGATCGGCCACACCTTTTTTTGCGGCCATGGCGATGGCCTTGTCGTACAGGTCTCCGGCGATCGTTCCCGGCGTGGCCATTTCCATGATGGCGGCCTGGATGTCCAGCATGTGGGCGTGGGCGTCGGCCAGAGCCTGAGGCGGGTGGCCGATGCAGAAAATGCGGGTATGGTCGCTGATGTATCCCTGCCAGGTGAAGGCATAGTCCAGCAGGACCGGTTCGTTGCGTCTGATCTTGCGAAATCCGGCGCTTTGGGCCACGGCCACGCTGACCGAAACACCTCCGGTGGGTGAAGCCAAATAGCTTGGCTCCGCTGCGGCCGGGCCGGCCATCAAATGGCCGTAAAAAATCTCCGCACCCCACAGCCGCATGCGCGTGATGCCCTGGTGGCCCAATTTGCGGGCCTGGGCCTCAACCAGACCGGCCAGTTCGATTTCGGTCATCCCTTCCTGCAACAGTTCCGGCATGAACCCGGCCAACTGATCGGAAAATCCCGCCGCCTGCCGGATCAGATCCAACTCATAGGCCGATTTTACCGCGCGGACCATGCGAATGGGAACCGAGATATCCCGAATGTCACTATTAGAAAATATTTTTTTGTAAATCAGATAGTTATTTACCGGCAGGACGTCCAGTTCCATGCCCAGCACCGTCGGTGATTTCAAGCCGTGGCCGGCGATAATTTCCGGAAGCTGCCGGGGATTCCTGATGGGCAGGATATCGGCCAGGGGCGATTCCCGGCAGGCCCGCTCCAGGCTCTTGCGTACCATCAGCAGGGGCCTGCCCTGGACGGGAACATAAAGATGGGCCTGCTGGATGGTCCCGGCGAAGTAGAACAGGTCGGTGTTTTGCAGGATCAGGGCACCGTCGATGCCCTGTTTTTGCAAGGCTGCCTGGAGTTTGGCAATGCGGGCGTCGATTTCGGAAAGGGGCGTAATCATGGGGTGATCGATGGTCATGGACGGATCCTTTCATTGGCGTTGAGCGTTCACAGGGCACCGCATCTGCTTTGTTACCGGGCCCTTGTTCTTGAATTGGGCCCATACGCCTGCGTGCCCGAAGCCGCGCATCTACGGTATCCTGTAAACGCCTGTCGTGATCTGTTACAACTTATCCGTTGTTTCTACCCAGTGCGCAGTCACCATGGGAGAGATTGGGCATATGTCGTTTTTGTTGAAAGATTGGCGATTGGGCCTGTACCCATCATATGGTCTACGCAGAATAAAAGCCGGCAACGCATAAAGTCAAGGGAGAGCACGGATGGCTGGCAATCAAAATGACCGCTGCTATCCGTCCGCCCCATTCGATCAACTACTTTCATCCCGGCGTCGCAAAAGCCGGAGGGCATCAGAGCCAGGGCGCTATGGGTGAAGCCCTGGCACTTTACTGCGATCCCTGGGCCGCGGCCCTGACTGCCATCGCCCGGCCTTGAATATCCGATATTCTTGAAAAGCCGGGTGGATTGAGATATGTTCATTTTTCAATTGGTTTTTGCTGCACATACGGATCCAATGCCCTTGCAACCGAACCGCAGGCCCCTATGACCGCCTATTTCATTCGAAGACTCTTTCTTATCGTGCCGACCTTTATCGGAATCACCATCCTGGTGTTCACGATCACGCGGTTTGTTCCCGGTGGCCCCATCGAGCGGATCATCGCCCAGGCGCGCCAGGCCCAATTGGCCGGCGGAACCGGAGGAATATCGGAAAATCAGACGCAGCCGTTGTCCGATGACCAGATCGCCGACCTGAAGGCCTACTACGGCTTCGATAAACCGGTACTGACCGCTTATTTTTCGTGGCTGGGAAAGGTTCTCACCGGCGACTTGGGAGATTCCACACGCTATTATGATCCCGTCTGGGAGATGATCCGGGAACGTATTCCCATATCCCTCTATTTCGGCCTGCTTTCGCTGGTCATGGTTTACGGTGTCTGCATTCCGCTGGGCATCGTCAAGGCGATCCGGCACAACAGCGGCTTCGACAACCTCTCCTCGCTGATGGTCTTTATCGGCTACGCCATTCCCGGATGGGTGGTGGGGGTGTTCTTGCTGATGCTTTTCGCTTCCCATTGGGAGGTCTTTCCCCTGGGAGGGCTGGTCAGTGACACATTCGAGGACCTGTCCCTTTTGGAAAAGGGTGTCGATCTGGCCCGGCATACGATTCTTCCCTTGACGGCCTACGTGCTGTCCGCCTTCACCGTGATGACCTTTTTGATGAAGAACACCCTCATGGACAACCTGGCCTCGGATTACGTGCGTACGGCCATGGCCAAGGGGTTGACCTTCCGGCGGGCCGTTTTTAAGCATGCCCTGCGCAACAGTCTGATTCCCATGGCCACGAGCTTTGGCAACAACATATCTGTTTTGCTTTCCGGATCGTTTCTCATAGAAAAGGTCTTCAACATCGACGGAATGGGGCTGTTGGGCTATGAATCGGTCGTGGAGCGGGACTATCCCGTGGTAATGGGCATCTTGGTGATATCGTCCCTTTTGTTTTTAACCGGAAACATCCTGTCGGATATCTGCGTGGCCATCGTGGATCCGCGGGTCACATTCGAATGACGGCCATGTTACGACTCAACCCCCTGACCCGCAAAAAGCTGAAACGCTTCGCATCCATCAAGCGCGGCTTTTATTCGTTTCTGTTCATTGCCGCCATGATCGTCGCCTCCATGGGGGCCGAGCTGCTGGTCAACAAACGCGCCCTCATCGTTCATTACGACGGCGGCTATTATTTTCCCACCTATGGGGACATGGTTCCGGGTACAACCTTCGGTCTGGATTACGATTACGAAACCCATTACCGGGACCTGAAAAAACAATTCCAGGAGGCGGGTGCCGGCAACTGGGTCCTGATGCCGCCGATTCCTTACGACCCATACGAAAACGACCTCAAACTGGACGATTATCCTCCATTTGCGCCCTCGCTGGCCGACCGGCACTTTCTGGGATCCGACACCTCCGGGCGCGATGTGGCCGCCCGGCTGGTATACGGATTTCGCATCGCCATTTTTTTCTCACTGGTGTTGCTGGTGGTCAATTATGTGGTGGGGATAAGCATCGGCTGCGCCATGGGATACTGGGGCGGAGCGTTTGATCTGGTTTTTCAACGCATCATCGAGATTTGGTCCAACGTACCATTTTTATATGTGATGATTATCATCGCCTCGGTTATGGTGCCCAACTTCTGGATGCTGATCGTGATCATGGCCTTTTTCGGTTGGATGGGAATGACCTGGACCATGCGCACCATGACCTACAAGGAACGCGAGCGCGAGTACGTGCTGGCCGCCCGGGCCCTGGGCGCCGGGAACCTGCGCATCATTTTCCGCCATATCATTCCTAACACGGTTTCCGTGATCGTCACCTACGCCCCGTTCTCCGTGTCCGGCGGCATCGTGGCCCTGACATCGCTGGACTACCTGGGGTTCGGGCTGCCACCGCCCACGCCCTCGTGGGGAGAATTGCTGGCCCAGGGATGGGCCAACCTGGATGCCTGGTGGATTTCAGGCTCCGTCGTGGCAGCCATGACCCTGACCCTGTTGACGGTGACCTTCGTGGGCGAAGCGGTCCGGGAGGCCTTCGACCCCAAGATGCATACGGTTTATGAGTAATCCACGTTTCAGGAAGAGGGGAAAGCCGGAAGAAGACAGATCGCTTCCTGCCTGTGCGGGAATGACCGACTTGGCGACTTTTTACGAAAGGATATCCCATGAATATAAATAAAGTCCTGATCCTGATTTTGATGCATGCGTTGCTATACCGTCCCGTAACGGCGCACAATATTCCCGAGGGTCTCGAATGGCAGACCAACGATACGGATCCGGTCTTTGCCTCTCCCGATGCCAAGAAAGGGGGCACCTTCCGTATCGCAGCGTTGTCCTTTCCCCTGACCTTCCGGGTGGTGGGGCCGGATTCCAACAGCAGCTTCCGGAGCTATATTCTGGGCAATCAGTTGTCGCTGACCGGCATCCACCCCAATACGGAAAACATCATACCGGAGCTGGCCACCCACTGGGCCTTCGGTGCCGATAAAAAGACCATGTATTTCAAACTCAACCCGGCGGCTCGTTGGTCCGACGGCTATTCGCTGACGGCCGACGATTTTGCCTACACCCTGGAATTCATGCGCTCCAAACACATTGTGGCGCCTTGGTACAACGATTATTATACCAAGGAGATCGACAAGGTTGTCGTGTATGACGCCCATACCCTGGCCGTGGTCTCCACCAAACCCCAGCCGGACCTGCACCTCAAAGTCTCTCTGGGACCGACGCCGCGCCATTTTTACAAGGAACTGGGGACCGATTTCGTCCGGCGTTACAACTGGAAGATCGCTCCCAACACCGGTCCTTACCAGATTTCCGATTTCAAGAAGGGCAAACAGGTTCGTTTCAAGCGCAAGGTCGATTGGTGGGGCCGGGACCTGCGCTATTTCAAGAACCGCTTCAACGTGGACCGGGTCATCATCAACGTGGTCCGGGACATCAATCTTCAATGGGAGTATTTTAAAAAAGGCAAGATCGACAGCTTTGGTCTGACTTTCCCCAAGTACTGGCACAAGAAATCCAAGACCGATATCTTCGAAAAAGGGTACGCGCATAAGATTTGGTTTTTCAACGACACCCAGCAGCCTTCCTACGGATTTTGGCTGAACATGGACAAACCCATTTTCGAGGATTCCAACCTGCGCTACGCTTTTGCCCACGGCATGAACGTCCAAAAGGTCATCGACACGGTCTTGCGCAAGGACTATTATCGATTGGAGAACGGCTATGTGGGATACGGCCGCTATTCCAATACGGATATACGGGCGCGGCGTTTCGACCTGGCTAAGGTCGATGCCTGTATGCGTGCATCGGGTTGGGAACGCGGCCCCGACGGGATCTGGGCCAAAGCGAAAAAGCGCTATGCCGTTGAAGTGGTTTACAGCCAGCAGGAACATACCCCCCGTCTGGTGGTGCTCAAAGAGGAGGCCAAACGGGCCGGCATCGAATTGAACCTCCAGCGTCTGGACCCGGCGGCCAGCTATAAGAAAGTGCTGGAAAAGCGCCACGAGGTGGCCTGGTCCGGTTGGGGCACCTCGCTGCGGCCGCATTTCTGGGAGCATTTCCATTCCATCAACGCCCACAAGCCCCAGACCAACAACATCACCAACACCGACGATCCGGAGATGGATCGCATGATCGATGCCTTCCGTGATTCCCTGTCCGCCGAAGAACGCATTGATCTGTCCTGGCGGATTCAGGAGAAGATCCACGCCATCGGGGCTTACGTGCCCACTTTCATGGTGCCCTATGTGCGCGAAGGCTATTGGCGCTGGTGGCGGCTTCCCGACCCGCCCGGCACCCGGCATTCGGTCAGTCTGTTCGATCCCTTCGGCGGCGGGCAGTTCTGGTATGACGAAACACTTCACCAGGAAACCCTGGCCGCCATGAAAAGGAAACAGGCCCTGCCACCGGTAACCCTCATCGACGAGACATTCAAAAAGAGCACTTGATGCGTGATGCGGCTATTTTACAGATAAGCGACCTGACCGTTTCCTTCGAGACGGAAAACGGCCGGGTACGGGCCCTTGACGATGTTTGCCTGAGGTTGGAAAGCGGTAAAATCCTGGGACTGGTGGGCGAATCGGGATGCGGGAAAAGTGTGACCGCGCTCTCCATCATGCGGCTTTTGCCCAAACCGGCCGGCGTCATCGAAAGCGGGCGCATCCTTTTCAAGGGCACTGATATCGCCGTCCTTTCCGCCGAGGATGTCCATGCCATCCGGGGCAGCGGCATTTCAATGATTTTTCAGGAGCCCATGACGGCCCTCAATCCGGTGAAGCGTATTGGAAGCCAGTTGGCCGAGGTATACGAGCTCAAGCAACCGGATATGAACGCCGCCGACATGCGAGTTGCTGCGGTAAAGATGTTGGCCCGGGTGGGCATTCCCGAACCCGATCTGCGCTGTGAGGAATATCCCCACCAACTTTCCGGTGGTATGCGCCAACGGGTGATGATCGCCATGGCCCTGGCCGGCCGCCCGGATATTCTGATTGCGGACGAACCCACCACGGCCCTGGATGTGACCATTCAGGCCCAGATCCTCGATTTGATTCTGGCGCTTCAGGAACAGACGGGTATGGCGGTGATTTTTATTACCCACGACCTGGGGGTAATTGCCGAAATTTGCCATGATGTGGCTGTGATGTACGCCGGGCAGGTGGTTGAATCGGCCTCGGTACAGGACTTGTTTGTCCGGCCCTGCCACCCGTATACCCAGGGACTGCTGAGATCGATTCCCAAACTGGATCGGCCAAACAAGACCTTGTTGCCCACCATCGAGGGCAGTGTGCCGGCACTGGATGCCATGCCGGCCGGCTGTCGCTTCGCCACCCGCTGCCCCAGGGTGATGGCGGCCTGCCGCACCAGAACACCCGAACTGATGCCGGTGGACGATGGCCATCAGACACGCTGTTACCTTTACAAAGGATCGTGACCGTGGCAGTTCCCTTGTTGCATGTCAGCGACTTGAAAATGCATTTTCCCATCCGCGGGGGCGTGTTGCGCCGCAGGGTTGGTTATGTCTATGCCGTAGACGGGATCTCATTGACCCTTGGCAAGGGACAGACGCTGGGACTGGTCGGTGAGTCGGGTTGTGGGAAAACCACGGTGGGACGCTGTATCGTTCGGCTCTGCCGGCCCACTGCCGGCAAGATCCTTTTTGACGGAACCGATTTGTGCCGTATCGATCGGGGGCGTTTGCGCACCATGCGAAAAGACCTCCAGATCGTTTTTCAGGATCCTTTCGAGTCCCTCAACTCCAGGCACACGGTGGGAGAGATTCTTTCGGAGCCGTTTATTATTCATGGCCTGGGAACCGCCAGTCAGCGCGGTCGGTGGGTCAATGGGCTGCTTGAACGCGCGGGTCTTCCCGCCAGTGCCGCCAATCGCTTCCCCCATGAATTTTCCGGGGGCCAGCGCCAGCGCATCGGGATTGCCCGCGCCATCGCCCTCAATCCCAAGCTGGTGGTCTGCGACGAGCCGGTGTCGGCCTTGGATGTTTCCATACAATCCCAGATCCTCAATCTGCTGCTGGACCTGCAAAAGGATCTGGGGCTCAGCTACCTGTTCATCGCCCACGACCTGGCCGTGGTCAAACATGTCTCCGATACCGTGGCTGTCATGTATCTCGGCAGGATCGTAGAGATGGCGTCAGCTTCACGATTGTACGACGCCCCCGTGCACCCCTATACCCGGGCGCTGATTGCCGCCATTCCCGATCCGGCCCCCGCACGACGCGGCCGGACATCCAGAGCCCTTTCCGGCGATGTACCTTCGCCCGTCCATCGGCCTCCGGGGTGCCATTTTCATCCCCGCTGCCGTTATGCCAGGGAGCGTTGCCGTTGTGAAATCCCGCCTCTGGTGCACTTCGGTGAGCCCGGTAAAAACCACCGGGCGGCCTGCCATTATGCCGGCCGGCTGAATGGTTGATAAAATCGTATCGACTTTTCACACTTTATCAAAAGTGGTCCGACGTTTATGGATATTGAAAGCCAGTTGTGCGATGGTTTTGGTCAAAGCTTTAATGACCATCCGGTAATTTTGGCGTCATTTTCGGGTAAGAAATGCATGGTATAAAGCCATACATTGATCGGGTACTCAACTACCTTTTGTCCAGGTTCCAGGGAGCCCGATCTTTTGAACGATTCCCTCATTTTTCTCTTCTCCTTACCGGGCTGCCTCCGGGCGGCCCGGCATCCTTCAAAAACCGAGATTGAGCGATGGTAAAAAAAGACCGTACAAAGTGGGATGCAAAATATTTGCGAGACCTTGGCAATCCTGAGCCGTCTTCAGTGCTTGAAAATTATTGGTCCCGGGCGCCGGTCGGAAAAGCCTTGGACCTTGCCTGCGGGAACGGCAGGAACAGTGTTTTTCTGGCTGAAAAAGGCTTTTTGGTGGATGCTGTCGATATTTCAACGGTCGCGACGGATCATCTTTCCGGTCGACATCCGAATATCAATGCCATCTGCGCAGATCTTGATACATGGCATATCACGCCGGAGCGGTATGAACTGATTGTAAACATTCGGTTTCTGAACAGACACCTCTTTCCCATGATCCAGGCGGGCCTCAAGCCGGGTGGGGTACTGATTTTCGAAGCATTTCTGGATGGGCAAAAAAAGGAATTCTGCCTGAAGGAAAATGAATTGCTGCATGCTTTCAGCGCTTTCCGGGTGATCTGTTACGAAGAAAAAATTACGAACGACACGGAAAGGCCCGCCAAGATGGCATCCTTTGTGGCGAGGAAGGCGGATGCGGCTTGCTGATCCTCAATTTTGCGACATGGGATCTGGCTTTCTCCGGCTTTTCCGGCAGGGTACAAAAATCATGGGGTTTATTCACCTGACGATTTTGATTCCCTGTACTGCCACCAATGAAACCATGGCCATGGCCGCGCCGGCAATGAAGGGAATCCGGTAGTCGACAATCCAGACGTAACCACCGATGGCCGGCAGGAAAACGGCGGCGATGTGGTTGATGGTGAATCCTACGGCCATGGTGGGAGCGACATCCTGCGGGTCGCCCGTTTTTTGGAAAAAGGTTTTGATGGCCATGCTGAAATTGAAGAAGATGTGGTCGAGGATGTACAGGCCGCCGGCCACCCATTTGGAATCGGTGATGGCATAGGCGACAAACACGACGATCAGACTGGCGTATTCGAGGCTCAAGACCCACCGTTCGCCGAAACGGATGATGGCCCGGCCGATGGTGGGGCTGAGAAAGAAGTTGATCACATTGTTGACGACGAAAAGGAAGGTTACGGCCTGCACCGAGTAATCGAATTTTTGCACCAGAAGGAGTACGGCAAAAGCGACGAAGATCTGACGGCGGGCGCCTGCCATGAACGTCAAAAAGTAAAAAAGCCCGTAGCGCTTACGGAAAACCATGCGCTTGCTTTGGGGAACGATGTTGGCATTGGCCGGCTTGCGCGTGAATCCCCACAGGGCAATAGCCGTGATAATCCCGCCGATGACCAGATACATGTCTTTATAATCCAGCATGGAAGCCATAAAAAAGATAAACACGCCGACGACGATGCTGGAGGCGGCAGAAATGCTGCGTAGTTTGCCGAACACCCAGGGCGATACATTTTTGTCGAAGTACTGCAAGGTCAGGGACATGTTGGTGGTTTCATAATAGTGAAAACCGAAACTCATCAGCAAGGTGGTCAGGGCCAGACCGGTAAGCGAGGGAAAAAATCCGGTGGCTGCGGTTCCCAGCCCCAGCAACAGAATCGACAATGCGGAAAGCCGATGCTCGGGAATGAAGCGGATGACGATGACGGCCAACAGGGCCAGGAATCCGGGGATTTCCCTGATGGACTGGATGATGCCGATGCCGTCCCCGTCCAGCCCGGCAGCCTCCACGGCAAAATTGTTGAACAGGGTTGTCCAGGCCTGCAATCCCACGGTCGAGGCAATGGTGAGCATTACCAGGTAGAGGTACATGGGTTCTTTTTTTACCTGTTCCATAATGAACACCTTCTAATATCAACCATAAAGTGCTACGGCTTCACCCTTGGCGCCTTGGCTCTGTGATTCTCATTAGAGAAAGAGGCTGTCGATATCTCAACCGATGGCGATGAGACAGGACTTCTGGATATCGTTATCATGGACGTACTCGCAAGTGGAGGCGTTTTTATCCGGGGGGCGTCAAGTCTTTACGTCTGGTTGGATTACGAGGCTATTCGATGATTTCGAGGACCGTCCGTTTATGGACTTTTGAGGCAACCGCACTGAGAAATGGTGCGTATGGCCTGAGCCGTGCGGCCCTGTTTGCCAATGATCTTTCCCAAATCCTCTTTGGCCACCGTCAACTCCAGAACGATGGTCTGGTTCCCTTCGATTTCCACGACGAAAACATCATCGGGACAGTCCACCAGTGACTGGGCGATATGGGTAATTAGCGCTTTCATTTGGTTCTCCTCCCAGTGGGAGTTTCCATTTCAGTGGGGAGAAGGAACGCCATGCCCGTATTCTGTGGGTATTTCGTTCCTGCGGTTTGACCATTGAACCAGAGAATTTTTAAACTGTATAGATGATATTAAATTCTGGAAAACAGCAGAATAAAAAATCTTGAAAACTGCTTTATCAAAAAAAATAATTGTTGACAACTCGTGAGAGGGTGTATGGCAGGCGTCTGCCATGCCCGTGAAAAAAATGAAAGCAATTTAAATGCGATTAGTCTGTGCGAGCTGGAGGCTTGCTTTGGGGGTTGTCTCAAAACATCCGGGGTGGTAAACCTGCGCGGTAAAAACACGGCGACCACGCAGGTCCGCCGCTTCGGTAATCGGTTTTCCAAAAAGATTTTTGAACCATGACGCTCCGCCCACAACACTGTGCCGTTTTTTTGCTGAGTATTATGCTGCTTTATGCCTGCAACCCCTTCGCTCCCGTGAAAACACCGGATGCCTCGGAAATACTGCCGAAGACATATGGATTGTATGAGGCTGAACCGGCGGATGCATCGCCGTGGTGGCATCACCTGGCGTCGCCGGAACTGAATCGTTTGATCCGGGACGCGCTGGCCGATAACTTCAGCATCAAGTCTGCCTGGGCACGCCTGCGGCAGGCCCGGGCCATGGCGGTTCAGGCGGGCGCTGCCGTTTATCCCGACCTGGAGACAACCACGTCTGCCAATTTCAGCCGCAGCCGATCGGGAGAGGGGGCATCCACTGGTGCCGAGACCTATGGCTTCGGGCTGGTCAGCAGTTACGAGGTTGACCTGTGGGGGCGGGTTCAAAGCGTAAGACAGGCGGCCCTGTTGGATATAGACGCTTCGCGTGCGGACATGCAGGCAGCCATGGTGTCCCTGGCGGCGGAGGTGGCCGACCGTTGGGTGCGCATTATTGCCAGAAAGCGCCAGAAACGGCTGCTGGAAAAGCAGCTTGCCAACAACCGGACGCTTTTTGAACTGATCGAGTTGCGCTTCAGAAAAGCCATGATTTCCGTCTTGGATGTATACCAGCAGCAGCAGGTGGTCGCCAATGTTCGTGCCCGGATTCCCCTGGTGGAGGGCGAGATCCGGCTTTTGATGCATGAGCTGGCTGTGCTTCTGGGCAAGCCGCCGCAATCGGCGTTGAAACTGACCCAAACGAAGTTACCGGACATTGCGGGTATTCCATCGGTGGGATTGCCTGCGGACCTTCTGGACAACCGGCCGGACATCAGGGCGGCCGGCAGGCGCCTGAAATCCGTGGCGTGGCAGGTGGCTGCGGCCAGGGCCAACCGGCTGCCGGCCATCCGGTTGACCGCCGGTGCGCAATATGGCGCCGCGGACATGAATGCATTGTTCGATACCTGGCTGTTGAGCCTGGCCGCCAATCTTGCCGCACCGCTTTTCGACGCTGGGCGGCGGGCCGCCGAGGTGGACCGGCAACAGGCCTTGGCGGACGAGAACCTGTGGGCGTATCGGCAGACGGTTTTGACGGCGGTCAAGGAAGTTTCGGACGCCCTGAGCGGTGAAGCCCTTCAACGCGAACATATCCATGCGCTGGAAGCTGCCTTCGCCGCCGCCCGCAAAGGACTGGATGAAGCCATGGCCCGGTACCGAGCCGGACTCAGCGATTATCTGCCGGTACTGACCCAGTTGTTGAGTGTGCAGGAACTTGAGTACAATCTGATTGGCCGGCGGGCGCAGTTGATTCTATACCGCATCGGGCTATACAGGGCTTTGGGCGGACAGTGGCCGACAGAGATCGAGTGGGGGTATGAGAAAGAATGAAATCCCGAACAAACCCCGTTAAAGAATCCATTTCACCCTTTGGCCAACCGACCGGTGGCACCATTGGGCGGGCATCCAGTGTCTGGAAATGGCTGGTAAACTTCGTCGTCTGCCTGGCAATCGTCGGTATCGGGTATCTCATTTATGTCCATTTGATCAACACCGCACCCAAAGTCCGTCAGCGTCTGCCGGCCAAAACCCCGCCCCGCATAGAAGCGATGACCCTGCACCCGGTGGACCATCGGGTCCTTATTGATGCCATGGGGTCCGTTGTTCCCGCCCGGGAGATGGTCCTGAAATCAAGGGTGTCCGGGCAGGTGGCCGCCATTGATGGCGAATTTACCGCCGGCGGAATCGTCTCCCAGGGGGCTTTGCTGGTCAAGATTGATCCCCAGGATTACCAGTTGGCGTTGGCCCGCAAGGAGAGCCAACTGGCCAACGCCGAGTATGAATTGAAACTGGAGATGGGGCATCAGGCCGTGGCCCGCAAAGAATGGGCGTTGTTGTATGAAGGCCGACCCCTTCCATCCGAGGATGAGGAGCTGGCCCTGCGCAAGCCCCATCTGGCCAAGGTACGGGCGGATATGGCTGCTGCACGTTCGGAACTCGAACAGGCCCGGATTGATCTGGCCCGCACCGAGATCAAGGCCCCCTTCAACGCATTGATACGGGATGTCCATGTTGAAGTCGGTTCCCAGATTTCTCCCCAGGATGCCTTGGCCGAAATCGTGGGTATCGACCACTATTGGATCCGGGTGGCGCTTCCCGTGGATCGCCTGGGATGGTTTGACATTCCTTCCGTTCGTTCCGATCCGCATGATGTCGGTGCTGCCGTAAGCGTTTCCTACCGTGGACATCGATGCAGCGGCCAGGTGGTCCGGCTGCTGGGCGATCTGGACAACCAGGGGCGCATGGCCCGCATTCTGGTGGCTGTCAGGGATCCGTTGGGCCTCAACTCCAAAAAACCGGAAGGTCCGCCGCTGCTCATCGGGGAATATGTCCGCGTGGAAATTGAGGGGCGGTTGTTGACAGGCGTTTATAAGATTCCACGCTCCAGCCTGCGTGACAATGACACCATCTGGTTGGCGGAAGCGGACGATACCTTACGGATCGAACCGGTGGAAATTCTTTGGCGTGACAATCATGTGGTGCTGATTTGTAACCATTTGCAGCCGGGCGACCGCCTGGTTTTATCGGACCTGGCCACCCCGGTGTCGGGCATGGCCCTGGAAGTGCTGGCCCAACGGACCGGACCTGAAGGAGAAGGGCGCATTGATGGCTGACCGGATATCCTCCCCGTCTTGCCCGGTCAGCGATTCGGTGTCCAAAGGACCCATCGCCTGGATGGCAAGCCACAGTGTGGCGGCCAACCTGCTGATGCTGCTGCTGCTGGTGGGTGGTCTCTTCTATGCCGGGACAATCAAGAAAGAGGTGTTTCCCGATTTCGAACTGGATTATGTAACCGTCCATGTGCCCTATCCCGGTGCCAGTCCGGAGGAGGTGGAACGGGGCATCGTACTGGCTGTCGAGGAGGCGGTCCAGGGATTGGACGGCGTCAGGGAGATCCGCGCCAGAGCCAATGAGGGCTCGGGATCCGTTACCGTCGAAATCATTGAAGGCAAGAACATCCAGCGTCTGGCTCAGGATGTCCAGGCTGCGGTGGACCGTATCTCATCCTTTCCCGACGAGGCCGAGGACCCGCAGGTGAGCATCGCCCAGCGCAAGCGGTATGTGGTTTCACTGGCCCTGTACGGCCGGCAGCATGAAAAAGTGTTGCGTGAAGCCGCCGAGCAGGTCAGGGACCGGTTACTTCAGTCTCCCCATATCACCCAGGTGGCGTTGTCCGGCGTTCGGGACTACGAAATCGATGTGTCCGTGCCCCAAGCCCAACTGCGGGCCTACGGGCTGACGCTGGAGCAGATCGCCCGGACCATCCGGCAGGCGACGGTGGAGCTTCCCGGAGGCGCCATCAAGACCGAGGGCGGGGACGTGCTGGTACGCATGAAGGAAGGACGGGATTTTGGCCGTGAATTTGGTGATATTCCGATCATTGCCAGCAATACCGGGACCCAAGTGCTGCTCTCCGATATCGCGCAGATCACCGATGGGTTTGAAGATGTCGATTCCGCTGCCACCTATAACGGACTGCCTGCCATTCTTATTGATGTCTACCGGGTCGGAAAGCAGACACCTACCCAGGTGTCTGCGGCGGTCCACGAACAATTGGACTCGATCAACGCCGGCTTGCCGCCGGGAATCTTTCTGGAGGCCCGCAATGATCGGTCGGATATCTACCGTCAACGCATGGACCTGATGTTGCGCAACGGTTTTCTGGGGTTGGCCCTGGTGTTTATCATGCTGGCCGTTTTTCTGGAACCGCGGCTGGCATTCTGGGTGAGCCTGGGAATTCCCATTTCCATCCTCGGTTCGTTTTTATTCATCTCCATGGCCGGCGTGAGCATCAATTTGATTTCCATGTTCGCCTTCATCATCACATTGGGAATTGTGGTGGACGACGCCATTGTGGCCGGTGAGAACATGTTTCACCACCGTCAACGGGGCAAGCCCTGGTTCAAGGCAGCCGTGGACGGGACTCGTGAGATTGCCACGCCGGTGACGTTCAGCGTGCTCACCAACCTGGTGGCTTTTGCACCCCTGCTTTTCGTATCGGGGTTCATGGGGAAGGTGTTCAGGCAGATTCCGGTGGTGGTGATTGTCGTGTTCGCCATCTCTTTGATCGAAAGCCTTTTCATCCTGCCGGCGCACATCGGACATCAGCGCCGCAGCGCTCCCACCAGCGGTCTGTTGGGTTGGCTTTTCAGGGTGCAACATCGTTTCAGCGCTTGGTTTGATCGCCAGGTGCGTACCCGGTACGGCCCCTTGCTGGATTTGGCGTTGAGACATCGCTATATCGCCGTCAGCCTGGCCATCACCGTGCTGCTGGCTACCGTTGGCTATGTCCGCAGCGGCCGCATGGGGTTCGAACTGTTTCCCAGGGTGGAGTCGGATTACGCCGTGGTTACCGCCGTTTTGCCATATGGCACGGCTGTCCAGAAAACGAAGGCCGTCCAGAAACGCCTGGTGGATGCCGCCCAGCAGGTGGCGGCCGAGAATGGCGGTGAGCGACTCGTCGAGGGTATTTTCGCCCGCATCAACGGCAATGAAACCACGGTGCGGGTCTATCTTACCCCCCCGGGTGTGAGACCCATTCCGACGGTTCGGCTGGCGACTTTATGGCGGGAACGGGTGGGGGCCATTACCGGGCTGGAGTCGCTCAAATTCAAGTCCGATGCCGGTGGCCCTGGCCGCGGTGCCGTCATCTCCGTGGAATTGAGCCACCGCAATGCAGACGTTTTGGCCAGGGCCAGTGCAGAGGTCGCCGAGGCGCTGGGTTCTTATCCCACGGTAAAGGACATCGATGACGGGTATTCGCCGGGCAAGCGCCAGATCGATTTCAAAATTCGTCCCGAAGCCCGCAGTCTGGGACTCCGTCCCCAGGGGGTGGCCAGGCAGGTGCGGCATGCTTACTACGGGGCCGAGGCGCTTCGCCAGCAGCGGGGGCGCAATGAAGTCCGGGTGATGGTCCGCCTGCCGAAAAATGAGCGGGTATCCGAGCAGCAACTGGAAGAAATGATCATCCGGACACCCGCCGGCACGGAGATTCCGCTGATGGAGGCGGTCACGGCGCAGCAGGGCCGGGCATACACCACCATCAAGCGCCGCAACAGCCGACGGGTCGTTACCATTACCGCCGATTGCCATCCGCGCAGCGAGGCCGGTCAGGTCCTGGCGGCCCTTTCCGACAAAACGCTGTCAACGCTTAGAGCACGTTATCCGGGATTGTCCTACAGCTTCGAAGGCCGTCAGGCCGACCGCCGGGAAAGCCTGCGCAGCTTGGGCAAAGGGCTGATGGTTGCGCTGCTGGTCATCTTTGCCATGCTGGTCATCCCTTTTAACAGTTTCATTCAGCCGGCAATCATCATGAGTTCCATCCCTTTTGGTATCGTCGGAGCCGTTATCGGGCATCTGATCATGGGCTACAGCCTCAGCTTGGTGAGTCTGTTCGGCGTCGTGGCCCTGTCCGGCGTGGTGATCAACGATTCGCTGGTGCTGATCGATTTTGCCAACCGCCAGCGCCGGCAGGACCGGGAAAGCCATGGGGCCATCCATATTTCAGGCATCAACCGTTTCCGGCCCATCTTGTTGACCACCCTGACCACTTTCGGCGGACTGACCCCCATGATCCTGGAGACCTCCCGCCAGGCCCGTTTCCTGATCCCCATGGCGGTATCTTTGGGATTCGGCATCCTTTTCGCTACCCTTATCACCCTCATTCTGGTGCCCTGTCTCTATCTGATTGCCGATGATTGCCGGCGTGTGTTTGGTGTGCTGAAAACCGTTGTTTTGGGGACATAGCGTCCAAATCAAAATCGATTCCCTTCAATTAACCCCAGTATTTCGAATCCGGTTTCGATGTCATCAACATGCGGTTGCCCTGGATGCCAACCATTCGCGGCTTGACACCCAATGCACTTTTTGAAATAGGTGGATCAGGTTTCAAAAAAGGTAAGCGTTCACAGGGGATTGGCTCCTTCTACCCCGTGAACAGGTACCAAAAAGGCTGGAATGAAATCCAACGACAACAATCGGTGTCGCCGTTGCGGTACCTGCTGTAAAAAAGGCGGGCCGGCGCTGCACGTGGAAGATCTGCCGCTGGTGGAGAGCGGGCGGATTCTGGTGGCCGATCTGTTCACCATCCGAAACGGAGAGATGGCCCATGACAATGTGCGGCAGGGCCTGGCACCGCTGGCCGCCGAGATCGTCAAAATCAAGGGAGTGCCGGGAAGCTGGACCTGTTGTTATTTCGATGCATCGTCCCATGGATGCGTTATCTACGATCAGCGCCCCCTGGAATGCCGGGCGTTGAACTGCCGGGATACCCGCCATATCGAAGCGATCTACGACACCGGCCGGTTGACGCGCCATGACGTGATTGGACGCATCACCGGATTGTGGGAACTGGTCGAGGAACACGAACGGCGGTGCAGCTACGAGCGATTGAAACAGATGGTGGACAAGGGCGCCGATGCGGACGGCCTGCGCGAAACGGCGACGATCTTAGAGATCCTGCGCTACGATGTCCTGGTTCGTGAGCTGGCCCAGTCCAAAGGGGGGCTGGATCCAGACATGCTGAATTTCGTTTTCGGCCGGCCCCTGACCGATACCATCCGGATGTTCGGCATCCGGCTGTTAGCCAAAGACGGTGATTATACATTGGTTCCGAAAGCCGGAAACCGTTGGCCTGAAGGCTGAAGAACGGAAGCCGGAATTCTGTCATCGGCCAACCCGATTGAACAGGAGGAGAAAATGAATAACCGTTATATGTTCGTTCTGGTCATTGCCCTGGCAGGGTTGTTTGCCATGATCGACGGTGCCGGGGCAGCGAACATCCATGTGGCCGAAGCAACGGTTTGTCAGGAAATCGTTGAACGCACACCTGTGGGTGTCAGTGAGGTGATTCCCGCTGGAACCGAACAGATTCTTTGTTTTACGCGTATCCAGGGTGCCGTCGGCGAAACCGACATCACCCACAACTGGTATTATCAGGGAAGTTTGAAGGCCTCGGTCAAACTGCCGGTGCGCAGCACCGACTGGCGTACCTGGAGTTACAAAACCGTGGCACCGGAATGGACGGGAGAGTGGATGGTGGAGGTGCTGGCCAGCGACGGGACGCCGCTGGAGAGTATCATTTTCTTCGTCCAATGATGCCGGATTCGTATCGAACCCGATATCTGTGTTACGCTTCATCCTTCGTCACTGCGGAGTATCGCCCATATACCTCCTTGAGTTGAGCCATTAACCAATCGCTTGTTTTAGGGTGAAATTAAGATGGTGGATTATTCATCCAGTTTGGTTAGAATGATTTTCTGCCGGTAAAGGCCGGGGCGCCGGTTGGGCAGAAAATAGCGCATGCGATGTTCGCGTACATGGCTGATTTGCTCGGTTTTTAAATCTGCCACCAACAGTCCTGGTTCACCCGATAGGCGTGTCTCGACGATTTCTCCCGACGGCGAAAACACCACCGCGTTTCCAGGAAAGTTCAGGCCGCAGCGGTTATCTCCGCATTGGTTACAGGCAACCACATATACACCATTGTCAAAGGCGCGGGCCGGCAAATGGCGCATCCACGATCGATGTTTGTCGCTGGCCCGTCCCCGGGGGGAGGCGTGAGGAATGAAAATTGCGTCCACATCGGCGCGGGCCATGCGGGTGGACAACTCCGGAAAATGGGCATCCCAACAAAGCTGAATGCCGAAACGCAGCCCCGACCACTGAAAGATGGGAAGAGATGCCGCCGGTGTGAAGCGATCACATTCCGGCGGCGCCAGATGCACCTTACGGTATATCCCCCGGCGGCCTTCAGGGGTCATGACAGCATGACTGGCGTATAGGCTGCCGTCCACGCCCCTTTCGGCGAAACCGACCAGCAGGGTCATTTGTGTGTCTTTGGCCAGTTGGGCCACCGCATCCATCTCCGGCCCCCCATCTGACAGGGCCGCCTCGGCAATCGCCTTACGATTGCTGTATCCGGTAAGGTTCATCTCGGGAAAGCACACCACATGGGCGCGGCATTGCTTGGCCCGCATGGCCCAATACCGTGTTTGTTCCAAATTTTCGTCCAACCGGCCGACGGGGCATTGGCAGACGACGGCGGCGATCCGGATGTCTCGTCTCATGCAGGTATCATCCGAATGTCCATTTTTCGACTTCGGGGGCCGTCGAACTCGCAAAAGAAGAGTCCCTGCCAGGTGCCCAAAACCAGTTGGCCATTTTCCACAGCGACCCATTCGGATGATCCGATGATGGCGGTTTTAAGGTGGGCGGGGGAGTTGCCTTCCAGATGGCGGTAGGCCTCCTCCCACGGTACGATTTTGTTGAGCACCATGAGGATGTCCTGCCTGACCGCCGGATCGGCGCTTTCATTGATGGTGACGGCAGCTGTGGTATGTGGAACGAACAGCATGCACAGACCGTTGTCCATCCCGCTGTCGGCCACCTGTTTGCGGACCAGGGCGGTGACGTCGATCATTTCGGTTTGGGCGCTGGTTTTGATGGTTAGACGAGCCATAAGGACCTCAATGCCTGAATCGTACCCATAAAAAAAGCCCCGCTCAATAAAGCGGGGCCTTTTTGTTAAATCTGAAACTCGGTGTGCTTATACACAACCGGTAGGTTTCGGCAGACCAGCCATCTTACAGGCTCCTTTACCTGGGCCTGACGGGAACAGCTCGTAGATGTGTTTCAGTTTGAAGCCGGTCACTTTTGAAAGTACGCGCACCATGGGAGCGATACCGTTCTTCTCATAGTACTCGCGAAGCACTTCGACAACCTTTTTGTGCTCATCATTCAATTCATCGATGCCTTCTTCTTTTTTTACATACTGAACCCACTCTTCGGACCAGTTTGTGTAATCATCGATGAAACCGTCTTCGTCTACCGTGAAGCTTTTACCACCAAATTCAATCGTCGGCATGTTACTCAATCCTCCTTTACAGATTTGTTTGTATTTCCGGCCAACTACCGGTTAAATTCCTGAGAATTCACGTTTATTAACGGATTATGTTTTTTATGTCAATACAAAATACACAAGGGAAAACAGGGTCCAAAATGAGAAAATTATCGTTGCACCCTGGCGTGCACGTTGGGTAAATTCCAGGACCTTGGGTAAGATTATGTATTTTATTTATTATTTCAGATATTCACGATAACTTTCGTATTTTGTATGCAACCATGGGGTTAATACTCTCTGGGGGTTTGGTTGATCTGATCCAACGTAAATACCGGCCCGTCCCGGCAGACCAGTTCCTTACCGATGCCGCAACGGCCGCACATACCGAATCCGCACTTCATACGGTTTTCCAGACTCATAATGATATGGTCGTGTGCGTAACCCAGGTTCTCCAGTACGGGTTGGGTGAACTTGATCATGATGGGAGGCCCACAGACGATGGCATAGGTGTCGTCACCGCCCTGGGGGGCCTTTTGCTCGGTAATGGGCGGCACGAAGCCGACGTTGTATTTCCAGTCGGGGTCATCGGTGGCATCGACGGTGATGTGCATGTTGATGTCATCCCGCTTTTCCCAAGCTACCAATTCATCCTTGTACAACAGCATGCCCGGGTTACGCGCCCCGTAAACCACGTCGATATTACCAAATTTTGGGCGGTTGGCCGGATTCAGCATATAGACGATGGATGAGCGCAAGGTGGTAAAAGCGAACCCGCCACCCACGATAAGAATATTTTTCCCCTCTAACTTTTCCCAGGGATACCAATTGCCCAGCGGTCCCCGCAGTCCCATGATGTCGCCCACCTTCATGTTGTGCAGATGGGTGGTGACCACCCCGGCACGGTTGACGGTGAATTTGACGAAACCTTTTTCCACGGGCGAGGAGGCGATGCCGATGGGAATCTCCCCCTTTCCGGGGATGGAGAGTTCACCGAACTGGCCGGCCCGGTAGGCATACTTTTCTTCGTCGCCTTCATTGAGAAAGACGAACTTGAAGGTCTTCAGGCTCTTGTCTTCGACCTCTACGGTGATGTCGTCAATGCGGACCGGATAGGGTAAATACGGATTTTTCACATTTGCCTCCCTCTATGGAGAATCCATAAAAAGTAATATCATATTGTTTTTAAACAGTTTTTTCCATCTCCTTGCCGCACGTCCAAAGTCTGTCGGCTTCAGGAAAAGGGTTCCGGCAAGGCAAGAGGGAGGACGCTGTATTCAATATACCGCGACAACCGATAACGCCGCCGGAGCCTTTTCCCTGGAGGCGGCCACTATCCCTCTACAGCGCAGGCGCTTTCAGATTTGAAGCTGTTCATTTTTTCACACACCCGGCGGATATCGATATTGACCGGGCATTGGCGAACACACCGGCCGCAACCCACGCACATGATACCGGTTTCGTATTTGTCCACGAAGTATTTGAGTTTGTGCATGAAGCGCTGGCGGACCCGCTGGGTTTTGGTGTCCCGGGGGTTGTGCCCGGTGGTATGAATCGTAAAAATGGGGAACATACAACTGTCCCAGTTTTTCGTGCGAACGCCGGATTTGCCGTGCACCTCGTCCTGGATGTCAAAACACCAGCAGGTGGGGCATGAGAAGGTACAGGTGCCGCAGTTGAGACAGGCAAAGGCGATGTCTTCCCAAAAAGTGGCACCATGCAGGGCCAGCAAATCGGCATCCGCCAGGTTATCGGTCTCGACCTTGGATACGATGCACGCTTCTGCGGCCTGTTTGGCGGCCATGAAGGCCTCGGCCTCGTCAGGCGACGCCTGATCCCAGCCCGCGGCATCGGCAAAGGCCTGGCCTTTTTCGGTAAGGATTTTGGCCAGGAAACCGTCTTCGCGTTCCATGACCAAAATATCCAGGCCATCCGTGTGGTAAGGACCGCAGCCGGCACTGGTGCAAAAGCAGGTGGACAGCGGTGTATCGCAGGCCACCCCGACGAAAGTGGTGGATTCGTATGCTTTGAGCCAATACGGGTCCTTGATGTCCGGGGTGTCGAAATTCAGCTTGACCAGTTCGGTGGCTTTGGCATCGCAGGGCCGGATGCCCACCACGGCCCGGGGGGTGTATTCTTTTTCCACTTCTTTCATGATGTGGTGATCGTCCCGGGTTTCATCCAGAGAATATTCCAGCATTTCTTCGGACTGGGGAAACAGCAGTGCCTTGGGTGACAGGCGGGTGTTGACCATGTCCAGATCCGGCAGTTCACCCTTGTCCAGTTCCTTGATCTGATGCCAGTCCTTTTCTTTGGCCGGTCCGAAGATCCGATAGGTGTCGGCCGCAGCCGCCAGTCCTTTTTCCCATTTTTCTTTGTCAATTGTAACGAGCGTCATAGCGTTACCCTTTTTTGATCTTGATCAAATTTGCCTGTTTCTGGACAGACGCCAACGAGTTTCTGTTTGTTTCGTAAAAAGTCGCCGGGTATGCCGCCCGCGAAGGCGGAAATCTATGATTGTCCGATAATACCGGATCTCCGTTTTTGCGGGATGAGAAAAAAACAATCCATTGGACTTTTTACGGGACAGACACTATTTGATGAAGCCAGCCGGGTCGTTGGCTTGGTATGCATCCAGCGCCGGACGTTGATCCAGGCTGAGCCCGGCCTCCCAGCCGAACTGCTCCTGGCAGTCCATCTCCAGCTTGCGGGTGAACAGCCGCATATTGATGCCCACGGGGCAGACCCGTTCGCAGGCGCCGCAGTCGGTGCAGCGGCCGGCGCAGTGATAGGCACGCAGAAAATGAAACGTGCGCACATCGACGGGATCCTGGCCCTTGCCGACCCATTGGGGTTTGGCTTCGTCCACGAAACAGGTGGGACAATAGCAAAGCGGGCAGGCATTTTTACAGGCATAGCAGCGAATGCACGGTGCCAGCAGATCCTCGAAAAACGCCCATTTTTTTGCGCTGTCCATCTCTTCGATTGCGCGGATATCCGCATAGCGGTCGATGTCTGTCTGTTCCGTTACCGGATCGGTAATCATTTCATCGTAAATTACCGGGTTGCGGTGGATGCACAGGGCGCAGTTCTGCTGCAACACATCGGTCTTTTTCAGCAGTGTCTCCGCCTCGGCCGTTTTGATCTCGATGGTGTCTTCGGTTTCGGAAACCGCCAGGATTTCCCCCTTCACCATGCCGGCGATCCTGCGCTTGTCGATCATTCCCGTGCAGGGTACGCCGATGATGTGAACCTGGTCGCGCTGAATCTTGTTTTCGATGATGTGATTGACGATGTTGCGGGAATCGCAGCCTTTGGCAAAGACGGCGATTTTCTCCTTGCGGTTGGTCAGGTAGTTTGCCAGGTTGATGCCGCAGTTGCTGTCCCAAACCAATGACTGTATATCATCCTCCGATGTGACAAAGCACGGTTCATTCATCATCGGCAGGCTGCCTTTACGGAAGCCGATGACCATCTCCACGGTACACGCACCGAGAAGGCTACCGGCGATCTCTCTCATTTTTTCGGTGTATCCAAGCATATCACGCTACTTTCGCCTGTGGTTTGATAAATCGGGTGTTGGGGCCAAGAGCACGCACCGCTTCCGTAACTTCCTTCACGACATCAATGAATTTGGTGGCTTCGGCCGAAGACACCCAGGACATGTGCAGGCGGTCGCGTTCGATTCCCATCAGTTCCATGAGATTGGAGAACAGGGCAAATTTTCGTCTTGCGTAGTAATTACCTTCCAGGTAATGGCAGTCGCCGGGATGTCACCCGGACACCCATACCCCATCGGCTCCGTTGCGCAGCGCCGCCAAGGCGAATTTGGGGCTCATGCGGCCGGTGCAGGGGATACGGATGACCCGGATATTGGGGGGGTACTGCATCCGGCTTACGCCGGCCAGATCTGCGGCGCCGTAACTGCACCAATTGCACAAAAATGCAACAATTTTTGGTTCCCACTCAGACATGTTTTTCCTCCTCCTTTAAATTGCATCAAGCATGGCAAAAATTTGGTTGTTGTCGAACCCGTTCAGATGGATTGCGCCGGAGCGGCATGAAGCCACGCACAGGCCACACCCTTTGCACAGGGCGGCGTTGATGGTTGCCTTTCCGGCGAACATACGTGCATCCGCAGCAATGAAACCGGGTGCCGAATAGGGGCAGATCGATACGCAAACCCCGCAACTGGAGCACATCTGGGGGTCTACTGCGGCGACTTCGCCGCTGGTAAAGATGTTTTCCTGGGCCAGCAGGGTCACGGCCCGGGCCGCAGCCGCCTTGCCCTGGGAAATGGCCTCGTCGATGGACTTGGGATAATGGGCCAGGCCACAGAGAAAAACACCGTCGGTAGCGAATTCCGATGGCCCCAGTTTGGCATGTTTCTCGACGAAAAAGCCGTCATCGTTGAGCGGAATCTTGAAAAACTGGGATAGCTGTTCATCGGCGTACGGCACGATGGCGGAAGCCAGTGTCACCAGATCCGTGGAAATTTGCATGGGCCGGCCCAAAACATGGTCGGTGACACGCACGGCCAGGTGATCGCCCTCCTGGATGACCAACGGTTTGTTTTCCAGATCGTAGCGGACGAAGATTATGCCGGCCTCACGGGCTTTTTGGTAAAGGGCCTCCCGTTCGCCGTAGGTGCGTATGTCCCGGTAGAGAATGTAGACATTGCCCTCGGGATTGCGCTCCTTGATGGCCAGGGCGCTCTCGATGGAATGGGTACAGCAGACCCGGCTACAATAGGGTCGCTGTGGTTCCCTGGAACCTACGCACTGGATGAACACGGCCGTATCCAACTGATCCAGCATGGGGTCGTCGGCCTGCATCTTGCGGTCCAGTTCCAGGCTGGTCAAGACCCGGTCGTTTGTACCGTACAGGTATTCATCGGGCTTGAGTTCGCTGGCCCCGGTGGCCACCACGGTGACCCCGTGTTCGATTTCGGTTTTCTGGCCCCGGGTCGTCAGGGTGGTTTTGAAGTTGCCCACGAAGCCGTCTACACTCTCGAGTTCCGTATCGAGATGGATGGTCAGCCCTCGTTGGGCGGTTGCGGCATCCACCATTTCGGCCAAATGCTTTTGAATACTTTCGCCTTTCCAGGTTTTATAAAGATTGTCGGCCTGGCCGCCCAGGTGATCGCTGCGTTCCACCAGATGGGTCTCATATCCCTGGCGGGCCAGGCTCAAGGCAGCCGTCATACCGGCGATGCCGCCACCGACAACCAAGGTGGTCTGGCCGACGGTGAGCTCGTTTTCTGCCAATGGCTGCTTCAGCGCCACCTTGTTGACGGACATGCGTACCAGGTCCTTGGCCTTGTCGGTAGCGATGTCCGGGTTGTTTTTGTGGACCCAGGAGTTCTGATTCCGGATATTGACCATTTCGAACAGATATTTGTTGAGGCCGGCGTTGATCAGGGTCTCCTGGAAGAGGGGCTCATGGGTTTTGGGCGTACAAGCGGCGACGACCACCCGATTGAGCTGCTTTTCCTTGATGATTGCCGTCATGGCGTCCTGGGTGTCCTGGGAGCAGGAGTACATGTTGTCGGCCACGTATTCCACATAGGGCAGGGTGGCGGCGTAATCGCGTACGGCCGGCACGTCCACCACACCGGAGATGTTGATGCCGCAATTGCAGACGAAAACGCCCACCCGGGGACGATCTCCGGCCACGTTGACTTCGGGCACCACTTCGGCGGTACGGGTCTGGGTGTTTCGGGCCGAACAGAGCAGCTCACCGGCTGCGGCGGCTGCGGCGCTGGCATCCACCACCGCCGTCGGGATGTCCTTGGGACCCTGGAAAGCACCGCAGACATAAACACCGTTGCGGCTGGTGGTCACCGGTGTGAAGGTGGCGGTATCGCAGAAGTTACCGGGGGTCACGTCCACACCCAGGGATTTTGCCATGGCGATCACTTCCGGGGGCGTCTCCAGGCCCACCGAAAGGACGATCATGTCGAATGCTTCCGTTTTCATCTCGCCGCTCTCGGTCACGTAACGGATGGTGAGGTCGTCGCTGTCCGGAACGGGGTTAATGGTATGTACCTTGGAACGCAAAAAGCGAATGCCCTGGGATTTGGCCCCTTCGTAGTAGCGTTCGAAGTCCTTTCCATAGGTGCGCATGTCCATGAAAAAGACCGCGCAGTCCAGATCGTCGCCGGCATGTTCTTTGGCGATGACTGCCTCTTTGATGGCGTACATACAGCAGACCGACGAACAGTACTGATTTTCGCAGCGGTTCTGGTCGCGTGAACCGACACATTGGAACCAGGCGATCTTTTTGGGTTCTTTATGGTCCGAGGGCCGCACCACATGGCCTTCGGTCGGGCCGGAGGCGGAGAGCAACCGTTCGAACTGCATGGAGGTGATTACGTTGGGATACCGGCCGTAGCCATAGAAATCGAGCTTGGAGGGATCGTAGGGACTGAATCCGGGTGCCAGAATGACCGAACCCACATTCAATTCCAGCAGTTCACGCTTTTCCAGATGGGTCTCCAGGGTCACGGCCCCGGCACCGCAGGCTTCCACGCACTGATAACATTCGCAGCAATAGCCGCAGTTCAGACAGCGCTGGGCCTCAGCCTGGCCAGCCTCTTCGGTGAGTCCCAGTTCGACTTCGTCGAAGTTGCCCCGGCGAGCCTCCGGTTCCAGTTCCCGAACCTTGGCGCGTTCCCGGACCGGTTCATCAGCGGGAACCGGACGGTAGTCAGGGGCTTTCCGTTTGATGGCTTCACGCCCGGCGGCCATGTCCGCGCCGTCCAGATAACGCTCAATGGATTCGGCCGCTTCCTTGCCATGGGCAATGGCGCCGATGGCGATCCAGGGCCCGGTCTGCAGGTCACCGCCGGCAAATACCCCGTCACGGCCGGTGGCATAGGTGACGGGATCTACTTCGGCAGTGTTCCAGGGGGTAAAATTGAGGCCGTCGACGTTGTCGATGGACGACAGGTCCGGACGCTGGCCGATGGCCGGAATGATTTGGTCGATTTCCAGGTCGTATTCACTTCCCTGTATGGGTACAGGGCGACGGCGGCCGGACGCATCCGGTTCGCCGAGTTCCATACGAATGCAGCGCAGTCCTGTCACTTTGTCTTCGGTGGACAGGATCTCTTGGGGCGCGGCCAGATAAGTCAAGGAGACCCCTTCGGTTTCCGCAGCTTGAATTTCCTCCTCCCAGGCTGGCATCTCGGCGCGGGTACGCCGATAGATGATCTGGACGCTTTCGGCGCCCAGGCGAACGGCTGCGCGGGCCACGTCGATGGCCACGTTGCCGCCGCCGATGATGGCCACATGCTTGCCTACCGGTGCGCTTCCCGTCAGGTTGACTTCCCGCAGGAAATCGACGCCCTGGCGGACGCCGTCGGTCGTTTCGCCGGGAATGCCCAGGGTGATGCCCTTGTGGGCACCCAGGGCCAGATAAACCGCCTTGAATCCCTGGCCGAACAGGTCATCTACGGTCAGGTCCTCACCCAGGGGGGTGTTGGTCTTGATCTGGACGCCCATGTTGGTGATGATTTCGATGTCCCGATCCAATACTTCGGGGGGCAGGCGGTGGTCCGGGATGCCAACCCGCAACATGCCGCCGGCTTTGGGCAGGGCTTCATAAATTGTACTCATGATGCCCCGGCGGGCCAGGTGATAGGCTGCCGCAAGCCCGGCCGGACCACTGCCGATGATGGCGACCCGTTCTTCCCGGGTGGCGGCCTGCGGAATTTTAACCTGGCGGGCATCGAATTGATCGGCGGCCAGGCGTTTCAAATCGCGGATGGCCACCGGCTGGTCCACATTGCAGCGGCGGCAGGTGTCTTCGCAGCCATGTGGACAGATACGCCCCAGCACACCGGGCAGGGGCAGGTCTTCCATGATGATTTTGAGGGCCTCTTCATACTTACCCTGACCCACCATTTGCACGTATCCCTGCACATTGATGCCGGCGGGACAGGCCAGGCGGCAGGGGGCCTGATCGGTCTTCTGAATGGCAAAGGCGCCGGGAATGGCCTGGGCATAGCGTTTGTAGGTTGCCTTGCGGTCATTCAGCCCCTGGTTGTATTCATCGGGCAAAGCGACGGGACAGGCCTCGGCGCAATCACCGCATGAGGTGCATTTGGCCGGATCGATATAGCGCGGGCCTTTATCTACGGTAACGCTGAAATTGCCTTCGTTACCCTGGATGTCCTTAACTTGTGCACAGGTGATCAGGTTGATGTTCAAATGCCGGCCGAACTCGACCAGTTTCGGGGAGATGATTCACATGGCACAGTCGTTGGTGGGAAAGGTTTTGTCCAGTTCACTCATTACCCCCCCAATGGCCGGGGATTTTTCGACCACATGAACCAGATAGCCGGAGTCGGCCAAATCCAGGGCAGCCTGCATTCCGGATATACCGCCGCCGACAACCAGAACCGAACCAATTGCGTTTTTTGTCATGGTTTAATTCTCCTGATTCCTTTTGAAACTCATGGTGGTGACTTTAAAAATCAGACGTTTAATTAAAAATAGCATGTTAGGTTGTGCCCGTCCGGAAATGTTTAAATTTGTTCGAAATCAAGGCGTACAAAAAATTTTGCCGCGGGCATATGGTTTATATCCCGATGAAAAAATTTTTAGTATCACACAGATATCGAACAAATTGATCATTTATGGATGGACCACTAGGAATTTTGAATTGAAAATTACCTATATGTACCAGGCCTTCTTGTCAACAGAATTCCCGGTGGCAGCCAGGGCCGTCCCAGCCGGATTTGCAGAAGGGGGGGAGAAGGGAGATTTTTCTATCTTTTTCTGTGTCTTGAAATTTTCCCGAACAAAAAAACATATTTTGGCCGTGATGTGTGCGGCCGTTGACCCGGCCTCGGCGATCATGCTAATTTCACTTAAAGCGGGAAACCCGCGACCCATGTACCCCACCATTTTCTTGTTTTTTTGACAGAAACTGGGGTGTAAGGCACTAAAATAAGCGATTGGCTTTTGGCCATTTCCGGATGGGCAATACTTAATGGTTGACTGATTGTCGGTGGACCCTCTACCAGAAAATAGAATTGTCGTGGTCTGCGGCCCCACCGGGTCCGGTAAGACCGGCCTTGCTATCGATCTTGTCCGGCAGTTCGACGGTGAAATCGTCGGCGCCGATTCCATGCAGATCTATCGCTATCTGGATATCGGAACGGCCAAGCCGACACCCGCCGAGCAGTCTCGGGCCGTCCACCACATGATTGATATCGTCGATCCGGATGAAGCGTTCGATGCCGCCATGTATGCCGAGGCCGCCGGCCGAGCCGTGCGACAAATCATTGAGCACGGCCGTCTGCCGTTGGTGGTGGGAGGGACCGGTCTTTACATCAAATCACTGATTTACGGCCTTTTCGAAGAGGGGCCGTCGGACCCGGAGATTCGCCGGCGTCTGAAACAGGCTGCCAGGCAAGAAGGCAGCGCGGTGTTGCACCGGCGGTTGGCCGAGATCGACGTTCCGGCGGCCCGCAAAATCCATCCCAACGATACCTACCGAATCGTTCGTGCGCTAGAAGTGTTCGAGACCACCGGTGAACCCCTCAGCAAATTCCAACAGCGCCACCATTTCAGAAAAAAACGCTTCAATCCCTTGATCATCGGTCCTGCCTGGCCCCGGCCGCAACTCTATGATCGTATCAATAAAAGGGTGGACATCATGATGGCGCAAGGATTCGAATCGGAAGTCAGAGGGTTGCTGGCCAATGGATACGGGGCCGGCTTGAAATCCATGCAGGGTCTGGGATACCGGCATCTGGTGGAGGTGGTCAACGGTCGGAAGCCGTTGGCCGAGGCGGTGTCGCTGATCAAACGAGATCATCGCCGCTATGCCAAACGCCAGTTGACCTGGTTCAATGCCGATCCCTCGGTTAAATGGCTTCCGCCGGACCGGGTGCACGAGGTCGCTGGTCATATACGACGATTTATGGCCTGAAAAATGAGCCCCCAACCCCTTGTTATCATTTCCCTGCGATGAACATATATATTGAGATCCGAAGCATTTTATGCTAGGGACGATGGCATTATGAAACAGTATCTGATCGATGAAATTCGTCTTGAAGATATGGGCAAACTAAAGGGCTACCTGGATGAGACATTCGGTGCGTCGGGGATCGATAGGCTTTATTGGGTGCCGTTGGATGCGGCCTTTTTTAACAATGTACAGCAGGCCCACGAAGCCTGTGCCCCCTTTTTCATGGCACTGGAGCTGGGAGAAGACCGCTTGGCCGCCGAATTGTTGGTGAGAACCCGCAACCGGGTGCGTTGCGATTGCATCCGGTATGCCGATGAACGACAACGCAACTGGTTGGTTAAGACCGTAGATGCCATCTTCGACGACCTGGAAATCATTACCTGATCGGACGCGACATTCCTGACATGCTCACATCAATTCGAAATAGTGCGCAGACGCTGATCATCTTTATGTGGACGGTGTTGGCCACGATTCTTATCGGTTCGGCTGTGATTTGTGTCTCGTTTTTCAGTCGAACCGGCAATATTCCCCATTTGCTGGCCCGGTTCTGGGCCAACTCCATTTTATGGGTCAGCCGGGTCAGGGTTACGGTTATCGGTGCCGAAAAACTGGACGTCGCCCAGTCCTACATCTACATGCCAAACCACCAGAGCAACGCCGACATTCCCTTGCTTCTGGGGCGGCTTCCGGTCCAGTTCCGCTGGCTGGCCAAGGCCGAACTGTTCAAAATCCCCTTGTTCGGCCGGGCCATGCGTGGGGTGGGGTATATCAGCATCGACCGTTCCAATCGCAAATCGGCTTTCGAAAGCCTGACCCGAGCGGCGCACACCATCCGCAACGGTACCAGCGTGTTGATTTTCCCCGAAGGGACCCGCAGCCGAGACGGCAATCTGCTGCCGTTCAAAAAAGGGGGTTTCCTTCTGGCCGTGGACTCGGGGGTACCCATCGTGCCCATCATCATTCGGGGAACCCGGGACATCGTCCCCAAGGGCCATTTTCTGATTCACCCCGCACCGGTGACCATGGAGATACTCGATTCGGTTGATACCAGCGGATACACACGTAAAACCAAAGACGCTCTATCGGATCGGGTACACACCATTTTGGGAGAAGCCGCGGATACCGGAAAGCAGGGGGCCTAAGCCATGGTGAAACTCATACCGTTGGGCGGGTTGGGTGAAATCGGTTTGAATATGATGGCCGTGGAATATGGGGATACGATCTTTGTTATCGATGCCGGCCTCATGTTTCCCGAAGCTTACATGCTGGGTGTGGATTTTGTGATTCCGGACATGGACTATTTGCGACAGAACCGGGGGCGGGTCTCCGGGGTCATCCTGACCCACGCTCACGAGGACCACATTGGTGCCTTGCCCTTTCTGCTCCGTGAGATCAACGTGCCGGTTTTCGGTACCCCCTTCACCCTGGGGATCGTGCGCCACAAACTGGAGGAGCACGAGTTGCTCACCAGCGTCTCCCTGCATGAGGTGATTCCCCGGGAGCGGGTGAAGATCGGTCCTTTCGAGGTCGAATTCATCCGAGTCAACCACAGCATCGTCGACGGGGTGGGATTGGCCATCCGTACACCCGTGGGCATGGTGATCCATACCGGCGACTTCAAAATGAGCCATACCACCATGGACGGCATGCTCACCGATGTGAATCGATTCGCCCAATGCGGCGAGCAAGGGGTCCTGGCCCTTTTGTCGGACTCCACCAACGTGGAGAAGGCAGGCCACACCAAATCGTCCAATGAAATCGGCGCCGAGCTTTCCCGTATCATTGTGGCAGCCACCGGGCGCATTATCGTGGCCCTGTTCGCTTCCAACATCGCCCGTATTCAACAGATCGTCAATATCGCCAAAACACGTAAGCGCAAGATTGTTTTCAACGGTCGCAGCATAGAAGTGAGCGTATCCATTGCCCGCAAGCTGGGGTACCTGGACATTCCCGAAGACATGGAGATCGACATCGATTCGCTCAACGCCTACCCTGACGACGAGATCATCGTGATTACCACCGGCAGTCAGGGCGAACCCATGTCTGCCCTGGCCCGAATGGCGGCCGGTATACATAAGCAGATCAAGATTCAGCCCGAGGACAAGGTGATCCTTTCCTCCAAATTTATTCCCGGTAACGAAAAGGCCATTGCCAACATCATTAACAACCTCTATCGGCGGGGCGCCGATGTGGTCTACGAGAAGATATCCAATATCCACGTATCCGGGCATGCTTTCCGGGAGGAGCTCAAGATGATGCTCAACCTGGTCAAGCCGACGTATTTCATGCCGGTACACGGTGAATACCGTCACCTGGTGCTGCACACCCGCCTGGCCCGTGACATGGGGATTCCTGAAAAAAACCTGATCTTGGCCCAGAACGGCCAGATCGTCGAACTCAGCGAAAACGGGTTCCAGATGCGTGACAGCATATGCGCCGGCCGGGTCCTCATTGACGGCAAAGGCGTGGGGGATGTCGGGCGCAGCGTGCTAAAGGAACGGCGGGTCCTTTCCGAAGAAGGGCTGGTCGTGGTCAACATGGCCTTCGACGAGGAAACCGGCATCGTGGTTTATGGGCCGGATATTGTTTCACGGGGATTTGTTTTCGAGACCGAAACCGGTTACCTGCTCCAGGACGCCCAATGTGTCATACTGGAAATCGTCGAGGATGTCACCCCGGAGGTTCCCAACCGTGTGGAACAGATTCGTTCCCGCATCCAGACGGCGCTGCGCCAGTATTTTTTCTTTACCATCGGCCGCCGGCCGTTGATTTTGCCGTTTCTGGCCGAGGTGTGAGGACGGCGAGAGGTTATCCGTGATGTGACCGGTGAACTTTGAACCAACTACCCAGAACCCCAAACCCGGTATCCATTTTGAAAAAAGAGATCATCGGCATTTTGTTTTTTTTTATGGTGGTGTTCAGCCTGATCAGTCTGCTCTCCTTTGATCCGGACGACCCCTGCTTGTTTTTCAATGCCGGTGGAAACGCCAGTGTGGAGAACCTGTTCGGCATTTTTGGCGCCAATTTCAGCGGTGTGCTGGTGGGGCTGTTCGGTATCGGTGGGGGCTGGGTGCCCTTTTTGTTTCTGCTTGGCAGTATCCTGTTTTTTGGTGAACACCCGGAGCGGACTTTATTGCCGTTGGTGGCCGGGGGCCTTTTGCTGGTCATTACCACCGGCAGTTTGCTGGCATTGCGGCAGGACCACTATCTGCTGTTCGGCAGCCGTTTTTCCGCCGGCGGCATCATTGGCATCACCCTGAAGCGTTTTGCTGTACAATACTCCAACCCCACCGGCGGCGTCATTATGCTGCTGGTGGCCTGGCTGATCGGTTTTATCCTGACCACGGGGTTCTCACTGGTGGCCTTTTACCGTCGCTGCAAACGGGCCAATTCACAGATTTTCGACCGCATGGCGACCTTTTGGATCAAATGGCGTGAGAGGCGGCAGAAAAGTGCCAAAAGACGACAGAACCTGAAGGCCGAGAAAAAAAAGAAAGCCGAGAAGATCGAAATCAAGATGCCCCGGCCCAAGCCCGTACCAGCCAAACCGGTGCCCAAGCAAGCCGTATTCGAATTCATGAAGGAAGCCGGTACCTTTTCTCTGCCATCGATCAATTTTCTCGATGATCCGGCGGAACGGCCACCTTCCACCAGCAAGGCCAACTTGCACATGCAATCACGCCTGCTGGAAAAGAAACTGGAGGATTTCGGCGTCAATGGCAAGGTCGTGGCGGTGACGCCGGGGCCGGTGATCACCACTTTCGAGTACGAGCCGGCCCCCGGTGTGAAAATCAACCGCATCGTCAACCTGACGGACGACCTGGCCCTGGCTTTACGTGCCATCAGCATTCGTATCGTGGCGCCCATTCCGGGAAAGGCGGTGATTGGCGTGGAAATTCCCAATGCCGACCGGGAGACGGTGCGTTTCAAGGAGATGGTATTGTCACCCTCCTTCGAACAGGCCAAGACTGTCCTGACGCTCTGCCTGGGAAAGGATATCGTGGGTAATCCAGTATCCGCCGGTCTGGAGAAGATGCCTCACCTGCTCATCGCCGGTGCTACCGGTGCCGGCAAAAGCGTGGCCCTGAACACCATGATTTGCAGCCTTTTGTACAGACTGACCCCGGAACAGGTCAAGCTGATCATGGTAGATCCCAAGCGCATCGAGCTGTCCATGTATGACGGGATTCCCCATTTGATTACACCGGTGGTCACCGACGTCAAAAAAGCCACCAATGCCCTGTTCTGGGCCGTGCGTGAGATGGAGCACCGCTACGAACTGCTTTCGGAGAAAAAAACCCGCAACATCGAACAGTACAATCGTAAAATCCAGAAGGAGCCGGCAAAACCGTCAACCGACGGGAATGATGATGCCGTCGAGCCGGTCGAACCACTGCCCTACGTCGTGATCATCATTGACGAACTGGCCGATCTGATGATGGTGGCCTCCCGGGATGTGGAGGTGGCCCTGACCCGTCTGGCCCAGATGGCCCGGGCCGCAGGCATTCATATGATTCTGGCTACCCAGCGGCCGTCAGTGGACGTGCTCACCGGCATCATCAAGGCCAATTTCCCCACGCGTTTGACTTTCCAGGTATCGTCCAAAACCGATTCGCGTACGATCATCGACACCAACGGTGCCGAGAGTCTGCTGGGTATGGGCGATATGCTTTTTCTTCCACCGGGAACGGCACGCCTGCAGCGTATCCACGGGGCCTATATCTCCGAGGCGGAACTGGCCCGCATCACCGAGTTTTTGCGAAAACAGCAGCCGCCGGATTATGACAAGAGCGTCATTCAAGCCCCGGCCAAGGAGGTGGATGCCGGTGGCGAGAAGGAATACGATGAACGCTATGACGATGCCGTTGCCCTGGTGACCCAGGCCGGCCAGGCGTCCATCTCCATGGTTCAGCGGCATTTGCGTATCGGCTATAACCGGGCGGCCCGGATTATTGAAATGATGGAATCCGAGGGGGTGGTGGGGCCCCAGGATGGGGTGAAGCCGAGGGAAGTGTTAGTCCGGAAATATGACGAATAGTGTTTATTCGGAAAATGAACCCAACAAACCAACCCCTCATCGACGGCATCAAAGGTTTCATGGACCCGGAGGAGGGCAGGGCGCTGTACGACCTGGCTCTGAAGGCTTCGTCCATGGGGCCCTGTCTGGAGATCGGCAGCTACTGCGGAAAGTCGGCGATTTATCTGGGAAGCGCCTGCCGCGAGAACAAGGCCGTCCTTTTTTCCATTGATCACCATCGCGGTTCGGAAGAGCAGCAACCCGGCGAAGAATACTTCGATCCAGCCCTGTTTGATTACCGCGCCTTCAGTATGAATACCCTGCCCCTGTTTCGCCGCAGCCTGAAGCTGGCCGGCCTGGAGGAGACGGTGGTGCCCATCGTCAGCCGGTCCGATGTGGTGGCCCGCAGTTGGGCGACTCCGCTGGCCCTGGTTTTTATCGACGGTGGGCACGCCTTCGATACGGCCCTTTTGGATTACCAATGCTGGGGCGAGCATGTGCTGCCCGGCGGATACCTGTTGATTCACGACATTTTCGAAAATCCCGCCGACGGCGGCCAGGCGCCCTGGCAAGTATATGTTCAGGCCCTGGCATCTGGCTGGTTTGAAGAATTTTCCCGCATCAAAACCCTGGGCGTTCTCAGGCGCAAAACAGTCTGAACATCTCAAGGAGTTGGTGGCTCCCCGTTCAAAATTCGAAGTTGGACGTCCGATGTTCGACGTTCACCGGGCGACGCGGCGATGCCTTCGAACCCTTCGAGGGGGCTTTATCAAACCACCCGCTCGCCGGATGGTCGATGATTTTTCTCCGTCTTTTGCAGCGCTGGGGTAAATAGCAGGACGAATCGAAAAAGATTACGTATAGGCTTCGTCAGGGGCTGAGCGGCCAAAAAATCGGCAGGGTCACCATCAGTACGATCAGGATCAGGATGGTCAATGGCAGTCCCACCTTGACATAGTCGATGAACCGATATCCCCCTGGCCCCATGACCAGCACATTGGCCGGATGGGAAATGGGCGATGTGAAGCTGGAAGAAGCCGCCATGGCGATGCCCATCATCAGTGCATAGGGCGAGATCCCCATGCCGGTGGCGGTTTTCAGGGCGATGGGCACCATCAGGACCACCAGGGCGGCTGTGGGGATGATGCTGGTGCCGATGAAGGTGATCGCCAGCAGTCCGAACAAAACGGCATGCGGCCCATAGGGCCCCAGTGCCCCCACCACGTATTCGGCCAGCATGCCGGCGGCACCGGTTTTTTCTAATGCGGTACCCAATGGCAGCATGCCGGCGATGAGAAAAACAGCCTTCCATTCGATGTAACGATAAGCTTCCTCCATGGTCAGGCAGCGACTGAGAACCATGCAGGCGGCCCCGATGACCACAGCTATATAAATAGGTAGCCAGTTCATGATGACCGGTATCAATACGGCGGCCATGATGCCGAGGGCGATGGTTGATTTTTCTTCCCGCGGCCTTTCCTGGGCCGTTTCCGTGAGCACCAGAAAATCCGGCTCGTGGCCCAGCAGGTTCAATTTGAACCAGGGACCGTAAAGCAACAGGGCATCGCCGAACTCCAGGGCCATGTCCCGCAGGTCTTCACGATAGGCAGTTCCCTTGCGCCAGATGGCCAGAACCGACAGCCCGTATTTTTCACGAAAGTTCAACTGCCGCAAAGACTTGCCGAAAATGACACTGTGGGGCGAGAGCATCACCTCTACCAAACCCACCTGATCATCCTCCAGCATGGACAGATCCGCCAGATGCCGCGAATTCTTGATAAAGATACCTTCCAGGCCCTGCATCAAGAGGACTGAAATCATGTCTCCGGTCCCCCACACCAGCAGTCGATCTCCGGCGGCGAACCGGTCCATGGAATCCGGCATCCTGGCAGTACCGTCCCGGGCGATGATACAAAGGATCTGAATATCGATGGCATCCCCCAGGCGGCTTTCACCGAGACTCATTCCAACCAGTTTGGAAGTATCGGGAATTTTGAGTTGGCGGATGGCTTGCCCCAACTGTGGATACCGGGATGCGTCTTTTTTGCCGAGAGGCTCCGGAGAAAGCAGGTCGTTGTTTCCTGCGAGGTTGGCTATACAGGAGTCCGGGCCGTGAACCACGAATACATCGCCGGCCTTCAGAGTCAGCATTTTCAGATCCCGGCTCAGCCACTTGCCTCCACGGTCGATGGCCAGCACGTTCATCCCTGCCTGATTGCGGAAATTAATCTCCGAAAGGGTACGGCCCACATAGCCGCCGTTCGCTCTCAGGCCGATACGGGCCACCTGCATGCCATGGGAAAAGAGTGTTTCAGGATCAATCCCACCCGTTTCAGTGAGTAGCTGGCCCCAATGGTTCATCTCCTGGATCTTATCAAGGTCTCCTTCCACGATCAATTGGTCGCCGGCCATGATTTCTTCATCGGCCGGGGGAGCGAGCAATGTTTTTCCACGGCGGGTAATGCCCACCACTGTCAGGCCTAAGGCAGCACCCAATCGGCTGGAATCCAGGGTCTTGCTCACCAGGGCCGAATCGCCGGGGATTTCAATGCGAAACAGGTGTTCCTGCAGCCGATATTGGGTTCTAAAATCCTGTTGTGGGATCCCGTATTCCTGAACTACATCCCGTTTGGGCAACAGGCGTGTGCCGACAAAGGTAACGAAAAGGGTCCCGGCCGCCATGACAATCAGTCCAACGGGAGAAAAATCGAAAAGGGCGAAGGGCTCCAGCCCATTCTTCGTAAGGGCCTCGCTCACCAGGATGTTGGGTGGGGTGCCGATCATGGTGGTCAGACCGCCCAGTAATGAACCGAAAGCCAGGGGCATTAACAGGATGGAAGGCGAGCGGCCGGTCTTGCGGGCGATGTCCATCACCACCGGCAGCATCAGAGCCGCCACGGCCACATTGTTCATGAAAGCGGACAAACCGCCGGCGATGGCCATGATGATGATTACCAGCATTGATTTTCGCCGGCCGGTTGCCTTGAGCAGTTGCCGGCCGAGGATGTTGGCGATACCGGTGCGGGTCAACCCGCCGCTGAGAATGAAAACCGCCCAGATGGTCACCACCGCCGGATTGCTGAAACCGGCCAGTGCTTCGTTGGGGGTGACGAGATCCGTTACGGCCAGAATGCCCATGACCAGCATGGCCAGTACTTCCAGCGGTGCCCATTCGGTAATCAGCAGGACGATTACCCCCACCAGAATGCCCAGCACCATGATGATTTCTGCGGTCATGGCAATTTCATCCTTTCCTTGGCTTTGTCGCGATCGGTGGTCGCCTTTCAGATCCGGCGATAACCGATCACGATCATTGGATCAACAGTAAGCGTTCACAGGGCAGACGCATCTGCTTTGTTACCGGGCACTTGAAGTATGCCCATACGTCTGCGTGCCCGAAGCCGCGCATCTACGTTCGCCCTGTAAACGCTTACCGGTTGTGTTTTTACCTTGTGAACAGGTACGATCAACATTATACATGACAACCGGCTTGGGGAGAAAGTTAAATCATCGGACCCCGGTATCGTATTTCAAAACAAAAGACGGCCAGGATTCGATCCCTGGCCGTCTTTCGTCGTTGTTGGACCGGACATGTGAACCATGCCCGGCCCGGATATTTTTTTGTGTATCTGCTCCCGTGTGAATCAGTCCTGTACACTGAAGGTCTTCATGACCGACTTCTGGTTGCCCACGGCATCGTAAGCGGTGAAGGTGACGATGTTGGTTCCTTTTTCCAGCTCGATTTTATTTACAGACCAGTTGGTTGTTCCATCGGCCGCGCCGACGCTTCCATTGCTGCATTCCCAGACCACCTGAACGGCCCCGAAGGAGTGGCCGAAGACTCTGAGTACCGGCGTATTGATGACCAGGTAGTTGCTGGCCTGATCGTCTATGGAAACGGTGATGGACAGGGCCTCTTGGTTTGGGTCGGCCGGTGCCACAGAAACACTGACGGTGCTTTTGGCCTGCATGCCCAAGGCATCGACAACGGTGAGTTTGAAGGTCAGGTTTCCGCCTTCGGTGCCCAGGTCGGGAGCCGTGAAAACAGGCGTTGCGGCAGTGGCGTCGGACAGCTCGACCGGTGCGCCAGAGGTCTGACGCCATTGGTAAGATGCTACCGGGTTGCCATTGGCATCCATGGATGCCGAGCCATCAAGGACAACCATATCACCGGGGTTGACCTGCTGGTCGGTGCCTGGATTGGCTTCCGGGGGCAGGGTAACCGCATCGGCTGGTGTGACGTTAACCAGGCAGGTGTCGGTCGATTTCAATCCACCGGTGTCGGTAACCGTGAGTTCGAAGGTCAGCGTTACTTTTTTATCAAGATTGTTCGGCGCGATAAATGATGTATGTTTAGAAGTGGTGCTGGCCAGGGAAACCGACGGGCCGCCAGTTTGTCTCCACAGGTAGCCGGCGATACCATCGTCGGGATCGGAAGAAGCCGATGCGTCGAGATCCACCAGCAGCCCTTCAACTGTGGTTTGATCAGGGGAAGAGACGGCCGTGGGGGCGATGTTGATCCAGGAGATGTTGACGATACAGGTATCGACAACCGTCACGCCGGCGTAGTCGGTAACGGCCAGTTCGAATTCCAGAGCCATGCCGTTGTTGTCCACATCGGGGCTGATGAAGCGGGCTTCTGGTTGGTCCGCTGCAATCAACTTGACTGCCTTGCCGCTGATCTGGCGCCACTGGAAGGTGGCGATGCCGTCATCCGGATCGATTGAGTTCACACCGGTCAGGATCACCTGATGGTTTTCCTCTGCCGTCTGATCAGGGCCGGCATCGGCAACGGGAGGTTTATTGGCAGACGCGGCGAAAGAAACCTTGACAGTGTGGTTGGCTGCAATATTGACAAATGTGTAGTTGGGGATGGGGCCCATAGAGGAACCGTCAATGACCACATCTTCGATGGTGTGTCCGGCATCGGGTGTTATGGTGAAGGTCTGGTTTACGCCGGCGGATACGTCGATGCTGCCGGCAGGTGCGATGGCACCGCCGTCACCGGCGGTGGCCGTGATGGAGAATGTCTCTTCGACATCGGCGGCAAAGGTCACGCTGATGGTATGATTGGCGTCGATGTCCGTCCATTTTACGGTGGGCACGGCACCTCGGGTGATGCCGTCTACGATGACATTCGCGATATGATAACCGTCATCGGCGGTGATGGTGAATGCCTTGTTTGCGCCATGCGTCACATGAATATCGCCATCGGGGGAAATGCTCCCGTTCTCTCCGGCAGTTGCCGAAATGGTGTAGGTATCAATGGCAAAACTGGCGTGGATGCTGTGATCGGCGGAGACATTGGAAAATGCGTATTTGTGGATGGCCCCTTTGGAGTCGCCATCCACAAATACGTTGGAAACGTGATAGCCGTCGTCGGGCTGGATTGTGTAAGACTTGCTGGCACCTTGCACCACGTTGGCGTCACCTGCTGGTGTAATGCTGCCGTTGGCACCTGCGTTTGCGTTGATGGTGTATGTGACCGGTGGAATCACCGTGAAAGATGCACTGATGGTGTGGTTGGCGGAGACATTGCTGAACGTGTAGGAACTGATCTTGCCTCTGGAAGTACCGTCGACAACGACATTGTTGATTTGGTAACCGGCGTCAGGGGTAATGTTGTATGTTTGGGCATCGCCGTAGTTGACGTTGGTGGTACCCGCCGGGGTGATGCTGCCTTGGTTGCCGGCAGACGCCGTAATGTTGAAGACGCCCCAGGGACCGGCAGGATCAGAGTCGGCGCTTTCCTGGTCCGGATTGGAAGGCAATCCGTTATAGGCTCGAACGACAAAATAGTAGGTGACACCTTCTGTTATATCACAGCTTCCTTCAGTGGTTGCCCCAGTCCAGCAAGGTGAATTGTAGTCATAGGACTGGCCTTGGACGCGTTTGAAAATCTTGTATCCATCCGGTGCGGGATTGTTTCCATCCCAGACCAGTGTCGCGGTGGCGGAAAGGGCGTTGACGGGTAAGATGAATATGGTGGCGACGATCAGGGCGATGGCGACGATCGGGCTTGCTTGGTTACGCATTTTAACTCCTCCGTGATTCTCTGGGCAACCGGTGAATCCGCGGAGGATGCAACCGTTGCCTTCGGTAAACCTGCTGCCATGTCTTTTTTTAAAAAAAGAGTTAGGTCAGTGTCTTTGCGTCTCATCCTTTCGGATGATTTGCCGTTGTCGAGCGATCCGGTAAATTATAAACGTCACTATCTATAAGCAAATAAAATGCCAATGTTTTGAGACATGTTCGTATTGTTCTTCAACCCTTGCTGATAAAGGATTAACGACATCCGCGCGTGTTGCGGTTCGCGGTTGTTGGCGAATGGGCGAAAAGCGTGTGCAAAAAAAGTAACGGGACCTATGGTCGAATGTCGAATATTGTACATTATCGTACTTTTGTCTGGCGAAAGAATGATTGATATTTCCGATGTGTTTCATTTACCAGATGCCGTACCATGGATGCCTTTTTTGTTCCTACGCAGACATAACCGACATGAAGCGTTTCGCAAAGCTCGAAGATTTTCTGGTCGAAAAACCCGCTGTCCATGGGGATGATGATCGGCACATCTCCGCGATATTCGCATCTGATCTCAAGGACCATGTACCGGATCATTTTCAGCACGGTGTCACCGTGATTGGAATGTTTGTCCCCGCTGCGAAACACTGCATCGACAATCAAACGCCCCCAATTCATCTGCAACGGTTGAAAGCCCTTTTTCTTCTTATAGGTTGGTTTGACCCCATGGCGGCACTTGGAATCGTCGTTGTCCATGACCATCGTGGCGATACCCAACTCAATCACATCCGGTTGTTCGATTTCCAACCGCCAAATGAGATGGCTCCGTAAAAAGTCAGAAATTCATTTTAATTCCACATCATCTTGTAGAAGTAAAAGCAAATTGACAACTACATATTGTATGTATTGCTATTTGGGACGAATTTTTACGGGACTGTCAAATGAAAAGCCTCCGCAAAAAACGCCGAAACAAAAATACGCGAGTCCAGGCAAATGCTTTGAAAAACGCTTCATCCGATCAGAAGAAGCCATGTTCTCGATCGGCGTCTCGATGCTGCCGGCAGAGCCTTCATCCTTAGCAAGCGGGTCAAAACAGGTCAGCCGTCGACGGGTCCCATCAATGCAAAAACAAAGCGCCTGTTTGAAAAGTTCTGTAATGGCGATTCCTTTCCGGCTTTTTCGGATGGACCCGAACCAATGGTCAAACCAGCCGAAAATCTGGA
>PDWJ01001486.1_pt1 | contig 46460 bp, 44 predicted proteins | sample 1430881 | NCBI WGS metagenome assembly PDWJ01 (sample SAMN01162460, study PRJNA174530) | Oral metagenome, whole genome shotgun sequencing project. | biome: Marine environment; feature: Marine mammal; material: Swab sample of the gingival sulcus; isolation source: swab sample of gingival sulcus...
GGCCAGCCCCTGGCCGATGGGTTTGGTAAATTATTCCAAGCCATATCGCTCACAGGGTGAGCTCCAACATCAGCACTTACCCTGTAGCGAGGCCAGCCCCCTGGCCGATTGAGCCTGGCAAATTATTCCAAACCAAATCGCTCACGGGGTAAGCTCCTACATCGGCATCTACCCTGTAGCGAGGCCAGCCCCCTGGCCGATTGAGCCTGGTAAACTCTTCCAAACCATATCGCTCACGGGGTAAGTTCCTACTTTAAACCGCAGACGCCAAACCTTAGCTTAGCTTGCCATGGCACTGTTTATATTTTTTACCGGAGCCGCAGGGGCAAGGTTCATTACGGCCAACTTTACGCTCTTCGCGCACAAAGGTTTCACCCTGTGGTTGCGCTTCGGCCTGCTGTGAACCAGCTTCATCGCCCATGGCAGAACTTTGATCATGGGTAAAATCCATTTGCTGCCGTTCAGCCTGTTCTCGACGCTGTTGCTCCATGGCTTCTACATCTTCAGGTTGCTGGACCTGTACATGGGATAGAATACGAATGACATCACGTTTGATGTTTTCCAGCAATTCCTGAAATAAGTGGAAAGACTCGCGTTTATATTCCTGTTTAGGGTTTTTCTGTGCATAACCGCGTAAATGAATCCCCTGGCGCAAGTGATCCATTGTCTGCAGGTGCTCTTTCCAAAGCGTATCCAGTACCTGCAACATCACCTGTTTCTCAAAGTTGCGCATTGTCTCGGCGCCGACCTGCGCTTCTTTCTGGGAATACACCTCGACAATATAGTCATAGATTTTCTGATGCAGTGTTTCTTCATGCAGCGAATCATCCTGATCCAGCCATTCCTGCACTGGTATCTTGACAGCAAAATCTATTTCCAGTGCCTTTTCCAATCCAGGGATATCCCACTGCTCTTCGAGACTCTGCGGCGGCACAAACTCACTAAAGCGATTGGCAACAACCTCTTCACGCACCACATTAATCGTTTCAGAGATGTCGTCTGTCGACATCAAATCATTACGTTGCTCGTAGATGATTGTCCGCTGGTCGTTAGCTACATCATCATATTCCAAGAGTTGTTTACGAATATCAAAGTTACGACCTTCAACCTTACGCTGTGCCTTCTCGATGGCGTTACTGACCATCTTGTGTTCGATCGCCTCACCACGCTCCATACCCAGCGCTTGCATCAACTGACGTACACGGTCAGAGGCAAAAATACGCATCAAATCATCTTCCAGAGAGAGGAAGAAACGGGAAGAACCTGGGTCACCCTGACGACCAGCACGGCCACGTAGCTGATTATCGATACGACGAGATTCATGGCGCTCTGTACCGACAATATGCAAACCACCATTATCAAGCACTTCCTGATGGCGTTTTTCCCATGCGGCTGTAAGTTCGGCAATTTTCTCATCCGTCGGATTATCCAGCTCCGCGATTTCAGCCTCCAACTTGCCACCCAAGACGATATCAGTACCACGACCAGCCATGTTTGTAGCGATAGTCACAGCGCCAGGTCGACCGGCTTCAGCAATAACTTTTGCCTCGCCGCCGTGGTTTTTAGCATTAAGCACATTGTGTTGAATCTTTTCTTTCTTGAGCAACGTGGAGATCAGTTCGGATGACTCAATGGATGCCGTACCGACAAGCACAGGGCGCCTCGCCTCCTGGCAAGCACGAATCTCTTTAATAATGGCTTCGTACTTTTCTTCAACCGTCAGGTAAACCAGATCGTTTTCATCTTTGCGGGCAACCGGTTTGTTGGTTGGGATAACGACAACATCCAGACCATAAATCTGGCGTAACTCAAATGCTTCGGTATCCGCTGTACCGGTCATGCCTGACAGCTTGTCGTAAAGACGGAAGTAGTTCTGGAAGGTGGTCGATGCAAACGTCTGACTCTCATTTTGCACCGTCACGCCTTCTTTAGCCTCTACCGCCTGGTGCAACCCTTCAGACCAGCGACGGCCCGGCATAATACGGCCGGTATGCTCATCAACAATTACCACTTCATTGTTTTGTACAATATAGTCAACATCACGCTGATAAAGATGATGCGCCCGCAACCCTGCCAGAACATGATGCAACAGATTCAGATTTTGCGGTGCATACAGGCTATCGCCCTCGGCAAGCAGATTCTGCTCTGACAATAGCTCTTCTACAGCGGAATGACCCGCTTCGGTCAGTTCAACCGTACGGTTTTTCTCATCAATGGCAAAGTGTTCTTCGATCACCTGGTTCTCGTCCTGGGGATCGATTTCACCTTCAAACTTGCTTAACTTGGGAATCAGTTGGTTAATCGTAATATAAAGCTGCGAGCTGTCTTCTGCCGGGCCCGATATTATCAACGGGGTACGGGCTTCATCGATCAAAATGGAGTCAACTTCATCCACAACCGCAAAGTTAAAGCCACGCTGTACTTTATCGGCTGTACTAAACGCCATATTGTCACGCAGATAATCGAAGCCAAACTCGTTGTTCGTTCCGTAGGTGATATCTGCCGCATAAGCCGCACGTTTCGTTTCTGAATCCTGACCAGACAGTACAACCCCAACAGTGAGGCCCAGTGCTTCGTACAAAGGGCGCATCCACTCTGCATCACGACCGGCCAGATAATCATTCACTGTAACGACATGCACACCATTACCGGTTAGCGCATTCAGGTAAACAGCCAAGGTAGCCACCAGTGTTTTACCTTCACCCGTGCGCATTTCTGCCACTTTACCTTCGTGCAATGTCATGCCACCAATCATTTGTACATCAAAGTGGCGCATTCCCATAACGCGTTTAGAAGTTTCACGCACGGCAGCAAATGCTTCTGGAAGGATTTGATCCAGCGGCACACCCTCTTCAAGGCGCTGACGAAACTCAACCGTTTTCGCCTTGATTTCATCATCTGTCAGTTTTTCCAGATCTACTTCTAATGCATTGATCGCTTTTACGATGCGTCCCATGCGCTTCAGTTCACGATCATTTTTACTACCAAAAACCTTTTTAAACAGTCCTGTCAGCATATCTTGACTTATACCTGTGAAGTCTAAAAAACCGGTTACCATATATTTATGGCAACTTAAAATTGACTTAGCATTTTACCTTTATTGGGGGCAGAAAATGAATCTAAAAGGAAAAATATTAAAATAAAGTCGATTATTGATGTTCACCCTATTCCAGAAAGTTACGGACGAAAAAAAACCGCGCTTAATAAGCCCGGTTTTTTAACACCCAATGTAAAAATCAATCAGCAAGTATCGGCTTTTGATAAGAAATCGGTGCATCAGCTTCATTGTCTGCGAAAGTCACCACTTCCCACGCTTCATCATCAGCCAAAAGCTCACGTAACAAGCAGTTATTCAGGAAATGGCCCGATTTATTACCGTAAAACTCACCAATCAGACTCTTGCCCAGAAGATAAAGATCACCTACCGCATCCAGCATCTTATGTCTGACAAACTCATCATCATAACGCAGGCCGTCTTCATTCAGGATACGATAGTCATCAACAACAATGGCATTATCAAAGCTGCCACCCAAGGCCAGATTTTGAGAGCGCAGATACTCGTAATCACTCATAAAACCAAAGGTACGCGCACGACTGACTTCCTTCACAAAAGACGTGCTCGAGAAGTCCAGGAAAGACTCCATATTGCGTCCGGCAAACGCAGGGTGGTCGAAGTCAATTTTAAAGCCGACTTTGAAACCATTAAAAGGTTTAAATGTCGCAGACTTGCCATCCACTTCAACAGTCACGGGTTTCTTGATGCGGATAAACTTTTTGGCAGCATCCTGCTCTTCAATACCGGCAGACTGAATCAAGAACACAAAGGGGGCTGCACTACCATCCATAATGGGCACTTCTTCAGCGCTCAATTCGACATAAGCATTGTCAATACCTAGGCCGGCCATAGCAGACATCAGATGCTCTATCGTCGCAACACGGGCGCCATTCTGAGTAAGGTTAGTCGATAAAGTAGTATCGGAAACATTCAGTGCATGTGCTTGAATCTCAACAACAGGATCAAGGTCTATGCGACAGAATACAATACCTGTATTCACAGGCGCTGGCTTCAAGGTCAAATAAACCTTTTGGCCCGTATGCAAACCTATACCCGTTGCTTTAATACTATTTTTAAGAGTTCTCTGCTTTATCATGCTACCTGCCAAGATATATAAATTTATCCACGCCAACACTTAATGATAACAAAAAAACACGCTAACATAAAGCAATCAACTTAAAAAATAGCCCCAACCCCTTAATCCGCCTGCTTTCTCAGAAAAGTGGGAATATCAAGATAAGACCCTTCACCCTCTGTACCTGTCTGTTGCAGGCCATCTTCTTGCATGTCTGCCGGGCCTTCAAGCGCCTCATTTTTTCTACGACGTAAAACCGTAGGCAAGTCAATCCGCTCCAGATCCAGGCTACCATCTATTTTTTTCATACTCTCAGTCACCGGGCGTACCGTTTCCTGAGGTTTATCCAACCCTGTGGCAACAACCGTCACTTTTATCGTTTCAGACATTTCCGGATCAATAACAGTGCCGACAACAACAGTCGCATTATCCGATGCGTATTCCTGGATCAAATCACCTATTTCAGTAAACTCGCCGAGACTGAGATCCATTCCCGCGGTGATATTCACCAAAATGCCACTGGCGCCCAAGAGATCTATATTATCCAGCAACGGACTTTTGATGGCTGCTTCAGCAGCTTCAGTTGCGCGTGTTTCTCCTTTTGCATACCCTGTCCCCATCATCGCCATGCCCATTTCCGACATAACAGTGCGTACGTCTGCAAAGTCAACGTTAATCATGCCTTGTCGCGTGATAAGGTCAGAAATGCCCTGTACGGCCCCTTTCAGTACATCATTGGCAGATTCGAAAGCATTCAGCAGAGTGCAGTTGCCCCCCAATACTTGAAGTAGCTTTTCGTTTGGAATGATAATCAGTGAATCGACGCTTTCTCGCAACTCTTTGATACCTTCCATCGCTATTGCCATGCGTTTACCGCCTTCAAAAGGAAAAGGCTTGGTGACAACGGCAACCGTCAGGATGCCCATGCTTTTAGCAATATCAGCGACAACAGGTGCCGCCCCGGTTCCGGTTCCGCCCCCCATACCGGCGGTGATAAAAACCATATCCGTGCCCTGAAGCATGTCTGAAATCCGGTCCCGGTCTTCCACAGCGGCCTGACGACCAAGCTCCGGGTTGGCTCCAGCGCCCAGGCCTTTCGTCAAGGCATTGCCTAACTGGATAACCGTTTGCGATGATATTGAAGAAAGCGCCTGTGCATCCGTATTGGCACACACAAACTCAACCCCTTCAAGCTCGCCGCACGCCATATGCTGTACCGCATTACCACCGCCACCGCCTACACCAATCACTTTAATCACAGCTTTCTGTGGAACGCTATCTAACAGTTCAAACATTGTTAGCTCCTTTAGCACCCTGCCTAGTGCTTAAACCTGAAAGCAGCACTTTGCTGCCCAATCCAATACCCTTGCCAGTTTCAGAAATTGCTCTGAAACCAGGCTTTCATTTTTTCCAGAACACTCCGTTGAGGGGTGTGATAAACGCCCTCTCCAGTTTCAACTGACCGTAGCGCAGAGACCACATGATCACGTTGTGCATGTTGCAGCAGACCCAACCCTGTTGCATAAATCGGACTATTCAGAATATCTTCCATCCCCCTGACACCATGGGGAATCGCCAGGCGTACCGGCATATGAAATATTTCTTCCGCAAGCTCAACGGCACCTTCCATTTTCGAAGTACCACCGGTTAAAACCACACCTGCTGCCACCAGATGTTCAAAACCACTGCGACGTAATTCTGCCTGAATCAAGGTAAACAGTTCTTCATAACGGGGCTCAACCACCTCAGCCAATGACTGTCGGGAGAAATCCCGTGCCGGACGATCTCCCACCCCCGGAACTTTAACCATTTCTTCCTGCCCGGCTAATTGCGACAACGCACAGGCATATTTAACCTTTATGTTCTCGGCATATTGGGTCGGTGTGCGTAGCGCCATTGCAATATCATTAGTCACCTGATCACCGGCAATCGGGATGACGGCGGTATGACGAATAGACCCCGCCGTAAAAATCGACATATCGGAAGTGCCGCCGCCGATATCAATCATGCAGACGCCTAACTCTTTCTCGTCTTCGGTCAACACCGAGTAACTGGAAGCCAATTGCTCCAAAACCAGATTATCAACTTCCAAACCACAACGACGCACACATTTTTCAATATTCTGCGCAGCATTCACCGAGCCAGTTACCAGGTGTACCTTCGCCTCCAAACGCACTCCAGACATACCCAGAGGCTCTTTGATTCCCTCGGAGCAGCCATCAATTTCATACTCTTGTGGCAAGACATGAATGATCTTTTGGTCCGCGGGGATCGGCACGGCTTTTGCTGCATCAATAACCCTGTCCACGTCATATTGAGTCACTTCCCTATCCCTGATGGCGACAATGCCGTGGGAATTCAGGCTATTAATATGGCTGCCGGCAATCCCTACTGTCACGGAGTGGATTTTGCACCCGGCCATCAATTCAGCTTCTTCAACTGCACGCTGAATTGAGCTAACGGTTGATTCAATATTTACAACGACGCCTTTCTTCAGACCCCGGGAAGGGTGAGAGCCAATACCAATAATTTCGATAGTGCCATCAACGCCCACCTCACCTACAAGGCAAAGCACCTTGGAAGTCCCAATATCCAGCGCAACAATCATGTTACTTTCCAGTGCGGCACTCATCGTTTATCCTGCACCCTTTTCCAATTCAGGCTTTTCCCGCCATTTAACCGCTACACCATGGGTGTAGCGGGCATCAATTAATTCAATCTCTTCAGCTCTTGCCGACAGTGTGATGGTGTAAAGATCCAGAAAGCGCTCAAGCCTTTCCTTGATCTTTTCTCTGCCAATCACCAGCCTGATGTGATTATTCAGCTCTAGCGACCAAGCACCCCGCGCCTCTAGATTCAGGCTGACTACACTCAAACCAACGGGCTGAAACATCCGGTTCAGATCATGGAACTGGGACATCACTCTCTCTGTATCCAGTGCCGGGCCGCTCAGTCTCGGCAATAGCCGATATTCTTCTTTCAACTCAGGCCAGAAAATATCTCCCTGATGGTTCAACAATCCTCTTTCACCCCAACGGGCCACCGGTACTTCTTCTTCTACTTGCACCGCCAGCGTCCCAGGCCACTCTCTGCGAACCCCGGCAACGCGAACCCACGGGTGTTCGTTGACAACAGACTGTATTTCACCCAGATCAACGCTCAACAAATTACTCTTCAAGCGCTCGACAATCAGGGTTGCCAGCCTGGTTCGGTCGAGGTGTCGGGTTTTACCTTCAACACTGATTTCCGTAACCGGCTGATCAAGCCATTGCCACAAATGCTGCCCGATGCCCCATAACACTGCCAAAAAAATAAGCAGTGAAGAGAGCGTCCAAAACGGTTTCCACCAGACCTCCTGGTCGATCACCCCTTCACGGCTCTTTGGCGCCTCGGGTACAGGGTACTCACGACTGGCGCCACGCAGTGTCATCTCTTCCTGGCGCTCATCCGTCTTTTGTCCCTGCTTGCGAAACAACTTCACCTCAGACAGCCGTCTTCACGATTTCAACCACCAGCTCTTCAAAGCTGATGCCTTGTTCCCTTGCCGCCATAGGCACCAGGCTATGATCAGTCATGCCTGGGGCGGTATTCACTTCCAACAACTGAAAAGCACCATGACTATCACGCATCACATCCACACGCCCCCAGCCACGGCAACCTACGGTCAAAAATGCTTTCTCTGCCAATCGTTTCAGCTCATCTTCCTGTTCAGCAGAAAGATCATGCGCGAAACGATACTGGGTATCGTCAGCAACATACTTGGCATCAAAATCATAAAAATCACGCTGCGTAATCAGTTGAATAGGCGGTAAAGCTTTACCATCCAGAATTGCGACTGTGTATTCACCACCACTCATCCAACGCTCAGCAATAACACTACGATCGAATTTTTCGGCGGCTCTCAGTGCCTCTGACAATTCAGACTCGCTACGTACTTTACTCATCCCCAAACTGGAACCTTCATGAGCAGGCTTCACGATCATGGGCCAGCCCAAACGCCGGGCAACTTCCGACAGGTCCTGATCTTCAGAAATAACCGCAAAAGGCGGTGTTGGCAGATTGTGCCCCAGCCAGATTAGTTTGGTTCTGAGCTTGTCCATACCAATCGCGGATGCCGCTACCCCACTACCGGTATAGGGTTTGCCCAACATTTCCAACGCGCCTTGTAGGGTTCCATCTTCACCCACCGGGCCGTGCAAAATAAGAAACGCACGGTCAAAAGGCTCCTTTTGCAGTTGCCCGAATGGATTTTCATCACCTGTCTCGCCATACAGATCGATACCAAACGCATCGACCCCGGCACGGGTTAGTGCAGACAAAACCGCTGCACCACTTTTCAGAGATACCGAGCGCTCAGACGAGTTACCACCATAAATAACAGCAACCCGCCCCAGCTCATTTCTTAGCTTTTCATCAACCTGAAACGCCATCTCAGTGCTCCTCTGCAACCAGGGAAAGCTGTTTTAGCTGATGCGCCAAAGCGGTGATATCCCCGGCCCCCTGAGTCAGTAACAGGTCACCCGGTTGCAGAATATTTTTAAGGACATCAGCCACTGCATCTTTATCACTGACAAATACCGGGTCCAAACGGCCACGTTGCCGAATACTACGACACAAACTGCGACTATCAGCACCCGCAACAGGCTCTTCACCTGCCGCATAAACTTCCAACAGCAACAGCACATCCACTTCAGACAGCACTTCCACAAAATCTTCATAGAGATCACGGGTACGGCTGTATCTATGCGGCTGATTGATCATCACCAAGCGCTTGTCTGGCCAGCCTTCACGAATCGCTTTAACAACAGCACTCACTTCGCGTGGGTGATGTCCATAATCATCCACCAACATCGCTGTTCCGCCCGTGACCGGCACTTCACCCAAGACTTGAAAGCGCCTGCCAACCCCTTCAAATTTTTCCAGCGCCGCACAAATGGCCGCGTCAGCAATACCCTCATCAGTCGCAACGACAATCGCTGCCAGGGCATTCAGCATATTGTGGTGCCCTGGCATGTTCAGTGACACATCAAGATAAGCCAAGCCGCCTGGGCGCTTCACCGTAAAACGGGTGCACATTCCTTCCTGGCGAATATTTTCCGCGCGATAGTCGGCGTCTTCTGACACCCCATACGTCAGAACAGGGCGACTGATTTCCGGTAAGATTTCAGCGACAACCGGATCATCGATACACATAACCGCCAGACCATAAAAAGGCAGGTTATGTAGAAAATCGATAAAGGCCTTCTTCAGTTTTGAAAAATCATTTTCATAGGTTTCCATATGATCCGCATCGATATTGGTTACGATGGAAACCATAGGCTGCAGGTGTAGGAAGGAGGCATCACTTTCATCGGCTTCGGCAACCAGATAGCGACTTGTGCCCATTTTTGCATTCGTGCCCGCACTGTTTAAGCGTCCACCGATCACAAAGGTCGGATCCAATGCACCTTCTGCCAGTACTGAAGCCAACAAACTGGTTGTGGTTGTTTTTCCATGTGTACCGGCAACGGCAATGCCATGCCGGTAGCGCATTAATTCCGCTAACATTTCTGCACGACGAACAATGGGAATGCGTTTTTCACGAGCGGTTTTGACTTCCGGATTTTCTTCATTAACAGCCGTCGAAACAACGACAACATCCACATCCATAACATTTGATTCAGCATGACCGATATAGATAGCCATGCCTAAACCTTCCAAGCGCCGGGTGGTAGCCGATGCCTTGATATCAGAACCTGAAATCGCATAGCCCTGATTTAACAGGACCTCGGCAATACCACACATGCCCACACCGCCAATGCCGATAAAGTGGATACGATTAATCCGTCGCATCTCTGGAATTTCAAACCGGGTTAACGCCTTCTGCTGTTTCATTACTTCATTGCCTCAAGACAAACGTCCGCAACCACTTGGCTGGATTCAGGTTTACCCAACTCTCTTGCTTTGTTTGCCATATCGATCAGCGTTACACGCTGATTCAGTTGTTCAGTTAAGAGTTTTTTTAATCGATCATGGGTTAGTTCAGACTGCTGTATAAGCACAGCAGCACCCTGCGTTGCCAGATACTCACCGTTTTTGGTTTGATGATCGTCCACCGCATACGGGAACGGCACCAAAATCGAGGCGACACCGGCAATACTCAGCTCACTGACTGTCAAGGCACCCGCTCTACACAAAACCACATCTGCCCAAGCGTAGGCCGTCTCCATCGCATCGATAAAAGGTACGACTTTACACCCGGTCACACCGTTTTCCTGATAGCTCTGTAAGGTCTGTTCTATATTGCGCTTACCCGCCTGATGCCAAACCTCGGGGCGTTCATTCTGGGGAATATCCGCCAGCACTTGCGGCAATAGATCATTAATCGCCTTGGCGCCCAAGCTACCGCCCACAACCAGTAACCGAACCGGGCCATCCCTGTTCTGCATGCGCTGATTTGGGCTGTCCATCTGTAGAATGTTGCCTCGAACCGGATTACCTACGACACGGGTTTTCAGCGCCGGTTTAAACGCTCCGCCAAACGCTTCCAGCACCTGCTTCGCCATGCCGGACAACGCTTTATTCGTCATTCCGGCAACCGCATTTTGTTCGTGCACAATCAAAGGCACACGTAAAAGCCAAGCGGCAAGACCGCCAGGGCCGGATGCAAATCCACCCATACCCAACACCACATTGGGCCGCACTGCACGCAAAACCTGCAATGCCTGCAATAACGCCATCATTAATTTAACCGGTGCCAACAACAAACTCAGTTTGCCTTTTCCGCGTAGCCCACTCACTTCAATGGCGTGAAATGCAATACCTGTTTTTGGAATAAGCTCTGCTTCCATAGACTGCCTGGAACCCAGCCACTCAACATGAACGCCCTGCTCTTGCAGCTTTTCTGCTGTCGCCAATGCCGGAAAAATATGGCCACCAGTCCCACCCGCCATGACCAGGGCAACTTTGCGATGATTAATGCCCATCCCGCTGCCTCCTGTCTGACACCTTGCTTTCCGTTTTTTCCGTTTTCTGGGCCGGCATATCCAAGCCGGCTTTTAACTCATAATCGACACGTAAAATAACCGCCAACATGGCACAACACACCAACAAGCTGCTGCCGCCATAACTTACGAGAGGCAGGGTTAACCCTTTCGTCGGCAGGGCACCCACATTGACACCAATGTTAATCAGCGCCTGAGCCGCAAAAATAATACCGAAACCATAGCAGACATAGGCTTTAAAAAACGCATTCACTTTTTCTGCCCGGCGGCCTATGCGGAAAATATTCACAATCAAAACCGCAAACAGCACAATCAGTACTGCAGCCCCAACAAACCCTAATTCTTCGGCCAAAACCGAAAACACAAAGTCAGTATGTGCCTCAGGCAGGTAAAACAACTTTTGCACACTGTTACCCAATCCAGTACCAAACCATTCACCTCGTCCAAAGGCTATTTGGGCCTGTGATAATTGGTAGCCCGCGCCATATGGATCAGACCAGGGGTCCAAAAAACTCTGCAAACGCGCCACACGATAGGGTTGCAAACCAACAACGGTGACCAATAAGGCACCGACACAGGCAATCACCACAATGAACTGGGAGAAGCGCATCCCTCCGAGGAAAATCATGCCCATCACGGTACCCATCAGCACAACCAGCGCCCCAAAATCAGGCTCCAGATATAGCAGCACACAAAAGAGCCCTAACGGAAGTGTCGGCTTGGCAATCCCTTTCCAACTGTTACGTACTTCATCCAAACGGCGAACCAGATAGCCGCCCATGTACATCACCATGCAGAATTTTGCGACTTCCGAGGCTTGCAAATTGAGTGGCCCCAACGATAACCAACGGGTACTTCCGTTCACCCCTTTGCCTATACCGGGAAGCAACACCAAAATCAGCAGCAATCCTGCGGCCAGCATCCACCAATGCCCTGTTTTCTGCCAAAAGCGCAGGGGGATATTCCAAACGACTACGGCAGCGACAGCCGCCATAGCGATAAAAACAGCCTGACGGATAACGTAAAAATAGGGCGTGTCGTTATTTTTCATCGCCACATCCAGCGAAGCGGAGCTGATCATTACAAACCCGATCAAAATTAACGCTATGGCACTACCCAGCACCCAAGGATCGAAAGGTAAAACCGCGTGAGGGGCCGGATTCGCAGGCCCAATTTCAGACTTCTTCCGTTGCAGGAAGGATAATGTTTCCGTGACTGATTCCCGGGTAGCAGACATCATCAGAGAGCCTCCACCGCTTGCACAAATTTATCGCCGCGCTGGGGAAAGCCGGTAAACATATCGAAACTTGCACAGGCAGGTGATAGCAATACAATATCGCCCTCCCGCGCCAATCTGGCAGCAGTCTGCACGGCCTCGTCCATTGTTGTCGCAGCCTGTTTTTCAATCTCGCCGCATTGATCCGCCAAACGCTGGCCATCAACGCCGATATACACCAATGCACGGCCATAGTTTTTTAATGGTTCCGCCAGCTCAGTAAACTCGGAACCCTTGCCATCACCACCCGCAATCAGAACAATGCCATTCTCTGGGTTCAGCGTACTGCCAAGACCATTCAGCGCAGCCACTGTTGCGCCCACATTGGTTCCTTTGGAGTCATTGAAATAGGTCACACCAGATAATTCAGCCACCCATTCACAGCGGTGCTTCAGGCCTGAAAATTGCTTCAGTGCTTTAATCATCGCCGCCATGGGTAACCTGGCGGCCTGTCCGAGTGCCAAGGCTGCCAGTGCATTTGCCAGATTATGCCGACCGCGAATCTTCAGTTCAGATGCAGCCACCAAGCGCTCTAGCCCGATAGCCAGCCAGGTTTCATCTTGCTCTTCGATCAGACCAAAGAGTTTCAGATCAGGCTTACCCAGATGGAAAGCTGTTTGCTGCACCCCCTGTGGTAGCAAAGGTGCCGTCAATGAGTCATCCCGATTGACAACAACATTTTTTGCGCCGCGGAAAATACGATGCTTGGCCTGGTAGTAGTCCTGCATCGAGTCATAACGATCCATATGATCCGGGCTGATATTCAGTACTGTCGCAACCTCGGCCCGAAGATCATGGGTGGTTTCCAACTGAAAGCTGGATAGCTCCATCACATAGAGTGCTTTTTCAGGCTGCTCCAGCATAGATAAGACCGGCGTGCCAATATTGCCACAGACCCCTACATCTATACCGGCCGCCTTTGCCATCTCGCCTACCAGCGTGGTAACCGTACTTTTCGCATTGGAGCCGGTAATGGCCACAATCGGTGCTGAAACTTCATTGGAGAACAGATCGATATCACCGCTCAGTTTCACGCCTGCCGCTACGGCCTGCCGAATGGCAGGATGGCTTTGGGCAACACCCGGGCTCAGAATAATTTCATTGGCAGCCGACAGGTAATTCCCATCAAACTCACCACAGATCAGATTAACAGCGGGAAACTCAGCTTTTAATTCGTCTGCCCCCGGCGGGTTTTGCCGGCTATCAACAACCGAAAAACGCACCCCTTTTTTTGCCAAAAATCGCGCACACGCCAACCCGGTCTTACCAAGACCGACGACAATTGTGAACTTATCACTGGCAATTAATCCCATTGTTACCTTTTCCTAACGTATTTTCAGTGATGCCAAACCGATCAAAACCAATACAACAGTAATGATCCAGAAGCGGACAATAACCCGTGGTTCCGGCCAGCCTTTCAGCTCAAAATGATGGTGTAACGGAGCCATACGGAAGATCCGGCGCCCCGTCAATTTAAATGAAGCAACCTGAAGAATGACCGATACCGTCTCGGCAACAAACACCCCGCCCATGATGAACAGAACAAGTTCCTGGCGCACAATAACCGCGATAACACCAAGCGCAGCACCCAACGACAGCGCACCTACATCACCCATAAACACTTGGGCCGGGTAGGTGTTAAACCATAGAAAACCCAGGCCTGCTCCCACGATCGCACCACAGAAGATGATCAACTCACCGGCACCCGGCACGTAAGGGATTAACAGGTACCCAGAGAAATTGACATGACCGGACAAATAAGCAAATACGCCAAGTGCACCACCGACCATCACCGTCGGTAAAATCGCCAATCCATCCAGACCATCCGTCAGGTTGACCGCATTGGAACTCCCGACAATCACGAAGTAAGTAAAGACAACAAAGAAGATGCCCAGTTCAATAGAAACATCCTTCAGGAACGGAACTAAAAGCGCGGTATCCGATGGCGTATCGGAAATCATATACAGCGCGATTGCAGCACCCAGACCACCCACAGACTGCCAAAAGTATTTCCACTTCGCCGGTAAACCCCTCGGGTTCTTTTCAACGACTTTACGGTAGTCATCCACCCAGCCAACCGCGCCGAAAATAAGTGTCACCGCTAACGTAATCCAAACATAAGCATTACTCAGGTCACTCCATAGCAAGGTACTGATCGCAATCGCCACCAGAATCAACGCACCGCCCATTGTTGGCGTGCCAGCCTTACTCAGGTGTGTTTGCGGGCCATCATCACGCACCGCCTGACCAATCTGATTACTGCGTAACTTGTTAATTACATAAGGTCCGACCAATAACGAAATAAGCAGCGCGGTCAAAATTCCCAATATCCCCCTGAGGGTCAGATATTGGAAAACCGAGAATCCGCTATAGTACTCGGATAAAAATTCTGCCAGCAGTGGTAGCATTGCTTTCTATTCCCCTTCTATCAGGCCACTTACGACCCGATCCATTGCTGCACTTCGGGACCCTTTAATCAGAATATTGACGCCCTGATCAGCGATATCCGTCAATGCCGCAATTAATGCTTCATGATTATTAAAATGCACTCCCTGCTTACCTGTTGCCGCGTTATACGCATCAACAGAGTGCCGGGACAGCGCACCAATCGCCCAAAAGCGATCAGTCCCCTTCTGCGCTGCCCGGCAGCCTACCTCTTCATGCTGTTTGGCAGCCTCGGCTCCCAACTCAGCCATATCTCCTAGTACCAACACCGACTCACCTGGCAGACTGACCAGTAGATCAATTGCCGCTTTGACCGAGCCCGGGTTAGCGTTATAACTGTCATCAATCACCAATGCCCCACGCGCTGATTTGAGCGGTCTCATGCGTCCCGCTACAGCAGAAAACCGTTCCAGACCCGAAACAACTTCTGCTAATGGCATTCCCTTGGCACTTACCGCAGCCGTAGCAGCCAGTGCATTGGCCACATTATGCTGTCCTATTACCTGGAGCTGTACCGGCTGCGACTCAGCACCGCGATGCAAAACAAACGAAAAACAACCGTTTTCTGTCACGGCCATATCTGTGGCGCGAATATCTGCCCGCGCATTACCTGCGGCAGAAAACGTCAGGCGGTTCAGCCCTGCGGTATAGTCCAGCCACCACTGGGCATGGGGGTCATCCAGATTTACTATGGCCGTGCCACCGGTTTCCGTTAATTTGGAATAAATCTCGGCTTTGCTTTCGACCACCCCCTGCAAAGAACCAAAGCCCTCCAGATGAGCACTCATCGCATTATTCAGGATCGCCACATCGGGAAGCGTAATATCCGTGGTATAGGCGATTTCACCCCGAGCACTGGCCCCCTGTTCAATCACCGCAACCTCATGCTGATCATCTAACTCAAACAACGTCAGTGGCACACCAATGTCATTATTCAGGTTTCCCCGCGTTGCCAGCACTGCGGAATTTTGCGACAAAATACTACGCAACATCTCTTTAACCGTGGTTTTACCACTACTACCTGTCACCGCATACACAGTGCCAGTGAAACGCTGTCGATTCGCCAGTGCAATCTGCGCCAGCGCAATGCGTGTATCAGGCACAACCCAGGCCGGACATTGCGTAGCTGCCGCCGGGTCCGAGACAACCGCCGCAACAGCGCCTTTCTCAAGCGCCTGTTCTACATAATGATGGCCATCGAAGTTTGGCCCAAGCAAAGCGACAAACAGATCCCCTGGCCGCAGCGTCCGGGTATCGGTGCTTACCCCGGAGAAAGCAGCATCATGGTTGATTTCACCAGCAAACCGGGTTTGCAATTGCTGTAGAGACCACTCGCCAATCATGCGACTACTCCCAGCAATTTCATACTGACATCCAAATCACTAAACGGATAACGCCGGGTGCCAACTTCCTGATAGTCCTCATGGCCTTTACCGGCGATCAGCACCACATCCCCGGACGAAGCCTGCTGAATTGCCAAGCGGATCGCCGCCGCGCGGTCTTCTTCAATTTCTGGTGTATGTTTACTGATCCCCTGTACGATCATTGCAATAATACTTTCCGGGGATTCAGTACGCGGATTATCATTGGTGACGATCAAATGGTCCGCCCACTCATCTGCAATACGCCCCATCAGCTCACGTTTACCTTGATCACGATCACCGCCACAGCCAAAAACACACCACAGGGCACCGCACGTGTGCGCCCGAACCGCCTGCAAAGCTTTTTCCAACGCATCCGGCGTATGGGCATAATCAATAATGACAAGCGGCTTATTTGCCGCCACGACAGCCTGCATACGCCCCGGAACAGAGTCTAGACGCGCCAGACTTCCCCTAATCTCAGCATGAGAAAAACCCTGCTCACTGAGCAGTGCCGCAACCAACAACAGATTATCGAGATTAAAAGCACCGATAATCTTGCTGGCAAAGGCGATATTACCTTTCGGGGTTTTCAGTTCCGCTTCAAGCCCTTGCAACGCCAGACGATATGCCGTTAGGTGATACTGCCCTTGTGCGCGACCCACTGACACGGTACGACCGTTAATATCAGCATTCCGGGCAAGTTTGCATCCAAATTTGTCATCAATATTGATAATGGCAGCCTGCAGAGGAAATTCGGTAAACAGCTTGGCTTTTGTCGCTCCGTACGCTTCCATAGAGCCGTGATAATCAAGGTGGTCACGACTAAGATTCGTGAACAGCGCATAATCAAACGCAACCGCAGTCGCCCTGCCTTGCTCTAGCGCATGGCTGGATACTTCCATCACAACCGCTGCTGCGCCTTGTGCTCGCAGTTTTGCTAGTAATTTGTGCAACTCAATCGCATCCGGTGTGGTATGCGTTGCAGGCATCAATTCACCCGGGAAGCCATTACCCACCGTTCCGACAACCGCCGTTTTCACCCCAATATTATTCATGGCCTGAGCGACAAAATGAGCACAGGACGTTTTACCATTGGTACCGGTAATTCCGACAACCGTCATGCTCTGACTTGGATTGTCAAAAAACCTTGCCGCGATCAACCCGATCACTTTAGTCAGATCAGGAATAGCAATCACAGGGACAGCAACTTGAGGACAGTCATTCAGTTCGGCAGCGTCTAACAGTACAGCAGACGCACCGGATGCAACAGCCGATGCAATAAAGTCGACGCCTTTATGGCGTAACCCCGAACGGGCCACAAACAAGCAACCTTTAGAGACCATGCGGCTATCCTGAGAGATGGCAGACACAACGAGATCGGCGCAAGCTGAATCAACCCACTCCGGTACTATCTCGTGCAAAGTCTTACGTATCTCTGACATGACTTATCTCTTGGCTATTTGTTTATCTGTCTGTTGTAAATTATCTGGCGCTATATTCATTAGGCGCAGAGCGCCTCCCACAGCCCGGGAAAAAACAGGCGCCGCAACTTCACCGCCGTAATATTCCTGCCCTTTCGGGTTATCTATCATCACCACAGTCACGAGACGCGGGTTGCTGACCGGGGCAATTCCAGCAAAGGTGGAGATGTACTGATCATCCAGATAGCCACCATTGCCGACTTTGTGGACCGTACCGGTCTTACCTGCAACCCGATAGCCCGGCACCCCGGCACGACGACCGGTACCCTTGGCACTGATCACCGTCTCCATCATTTCACGTACATCCACGGCAACATCAGCCGGCATTACCCGAACGGCCTTACCCGGCTCATTTTGATGAATCAGGCTCACCGGGTTCAGCACCCCGTCATTCGCCAGCGCGAGATAGGATTGCGCCAGTTGTAACGGTGTTACGGACAAGCCATAACCATACGACAGCGTTGCGCGCTCTATCTGCTGTCGTTCATTCAAATACGGCAGATAGCCGGTGCTCTCGCCCGGAAAACCAATGCCTGTCGCCTGCCCCAACCCCAAATTGTGATACAGGTTACGGACCGACCCCTCTGGCAAACTTAACGACAGCTTGGTTACCCCCACGTTGCTCGACTTGGTAATAATCGTTGAAACATCAATTTCGCCATAGTTTCGATGATCACGAATGGTCTTGCGTTTTACCTTCATATAACCCGGAGAGGTATCAACAAGGGTTTCAGGCTTATATTTTCCACTCATTAAGGCCGCCGCAACCGTCATGGGTTTCACTGTCGAGCCCGGTTCAAAGGTATCCGTTAACGCCCTGTTGCGCAGAGCCGAGGAAATACGCTGACGCGGATCATTCGGGTTATAGGATGGCTGATTCACCATCGCCAGAACCTCCCCGGTTTTCGCATCCAGCATCACCAGCGAACCGCCATCGGCATGATGCGATTGCACCGCGGCTTTCAATTCTCTATACGCCAGATACTGAAGACGTAAATCAATACTCAGCTGAATATCGTTACCGTGCTGCGCAGGCTGAACTTCGCGGATATGCTTGATGGTGCGCCCCGATAAGTCTTTCATCACCAGCTGTTTTCCCGGCTCAGACTTCAACCAATCTTCATAGGCCAGCTCCAACCCTTCCTGACCTCTACCATCCAGGTTGGTAAAACCAACCAGATGCGTAGTCACTTCCGCTGCCGGATAATAGCGTTTGTAGTCACGATCCACATGAATGCCCGGCACCCGCAAAGCACGCACCTTCGCAGCTAATTCCGGCGTTACCTGACGTTGCAGATACAGGAAACGTCGTGACCGATTTTCGGCCAGCTTTGCCGTGAGCTTCTTTTTATTGGTTTTCAATAAAACAGCCAGCTTAGCCAGATTACTGTGTTGCAAATCAGTCAATTTAGGGTCTGCCCAGATTGTTGCAACCGGCGCACTGACTGCCAACGGCTCGCCATTACGGTCAGTAATAATGCCACGATGTGCCGGCACCTGTACGGTACGCAACGTACGGGCGTCACCCTGATTTTGCAGAAACGCCTGTTCCTCAACATACAAAAACAGCATGCGGGCGGTAATCCCCCCCGCCACCAGCAAAAGAAGTATCAGCACCAACCAAAGGCGCCATCCTCTTGCCGCTGTTACTTCACTGTTTTCGTTCATTTCTGACAACCTTAATCTGTTCGATTTCCGGCACTTTCATACCCAATTGTGACGCGGATTTTTGCTCAACCCGGTTATTCGCCGCCCAAGCACTTTGCTCAAGCAACAACTGCCCCCATTCAACCTGCAACTCATCCCGCTCCGCTTCCAACAATTGGTACTGATTAAACAACTGGCGATATTCAAAGGCGCTCATCACCACAGTTAATGCCGACACCAAAATCAGCACAACCAGGACAAAGACTGTTAAAAAATTCCCAAACAGCTCGTCAGGACGCCTGAACTGGATAGCGTTGTTACGTTTACCAGTCGCTTTTTCTGCGCTCTGACGTTGCCAAAACTTCAGATTCATCACACAACCTTCTCCGCGACTCTCATCACAGCGCTTCGCGCCCTGACATTGTCCTTTGTTTCCCCTGAACTCGCCTTAACCGCTTTGCCCACATTTTTTAAGCGAATGTTCAACATATCGTTGGTAAACGGGATTCCTGGTGGGAGGTGCTCATCCCCTTTAACGTGGCGACGGATAAAACGCTTAACAATACGATCTTCCAAAGAATGAAAACTGATCACCACCAAACGTCCACCTGTTTTGAGCATTTCAAGCGCTTGATCCAAACAGCTTTCCAGGTCTTCCAATTCACGATTAATATGAATGCGAATCCCCTGAAAAGCGCGGGTCGCCGGGTGTTTGCCTTTCTCCCATGCGGGGTTGGCTTCGCTAATAATTTTTGCCAACTGCCCCGTCGTCGTAATAGGGGTTTCTTCCCGATATTTCACAATCGCCTTCGCCATACGCCGGGAGAACCGTTCCTCGCCGTAGGTATAAATAACATCGGCGATTTCACTCTCTTGCGTCCGGGCAATCCAGTCCGCTGCACTTTCACCGGAGGTGGGGTCCATCCGCATATCCAACGGGCCATCATTGAGGAAGCTAAAGCCACGCGATGCATCATCCAACTGCGGCGAAGAGACCCCCAAATCAAGCAGAATCCCAGCCACTTTGCCACTGTAACCACGTTCAGTGACAAACGTCTGTAATTGCGCAAAACTACCGTGGGCAATTGAAAAACGCTTTTCGTCAGCGAAACGTTCACGGGCATGGATAATAGCCTGCGGGTCTTTATCAATCCCCATTAACAGGCCGTCCTCGGCGAGGCGTTCCAATACCAAAGCCGAATGCCCACCACGCCCAAACGTACCATCCACATAAAAGCCAGACGGATCCTGTACCAAGGCAGTCACAGCCTCATCCAGAAGTACAGTGATATGTTTAAATTCCTGGCTCATTCCCGGCATCTCTTTTTAAAGGGATAAGTTCTGAAGTTCCTCGGGCATTTCCACACCCTGCTCAACTTCTTGCAAGTATTCTTCACGCGTAGCCAACCACTTCGACTCGCTCCAGATCTCGAACTTCCGGCCCTGCCCCAACAAAACAATCTTTTTATCCAGTTCGGCATATTCACGCAGCGGGGCAGGCAACAGCAAACGACCGTTACCATCCATATCCAGATCCGTTGCATGCCCGATCAACAAGCGTTGGATTCGACGTGTAGCAGAATTAAAGCTGGGCAGACCCTCAATCTTTTCTTGGATCGCTTCCCACTCCTCCAGCGGATAGAGCAATAAGCAACGCTCTTCGGTGTCAATCGTTGCCACGAGCTGACCATTACAGCACGACACGATGTTCTCGCGATAACGTGCCGGAATCGCCATGCGTCCCTTAGCATCCAGATTGATTTGATTGACACCCCTGAACATTTTTAACCCTTTTACTCCACCTTTAGAATAAATTTATCCACTTTAACCCACTTTATCCCACTAAAACACACTATAGAAACTAACCCCAACTAAAGCAAGACAAAAGCACTGCAAATGGAAGCATTAGAACCAGGGAATATTAGGCAGATACATACAGATAGACAGGCGAAATAAGCTTTACCGGAAAGACACCTTAAAAAACAAAGTATTAGAAAAATCAGATTTGAACGCGCAGAAACATCGGGCCACGAAACATGAAAACAAAGAATATAGAGAGGCGCTCCCCTGAAAAGAGAAGCACGCCGCAGAGCGAGGAAACAGAAGGAATAAGGAGATTACCGATAAGCCGGGTTCTGTCGTGGACAGTCATTCATCTGGGATGTATGTCACCATACACCTCAAGCAACCTACCCGGTTCCAGCGCGGGTCACGCCTGTAGGAACCCTATTTGGTCTTGCTCCGAGTGGGGTTTACCATGCCGTGGAATGTTGCCACCCACGCGGTGCGCTCTTACCGCACCATTTCAACCTTACCGGCACCCCAATCCAAAAACTGGGACACTTAGGCGGTATATTTTCTGCTGCACTTTCCGTCGGCTCACGCCGCCCAGACGTTATCTGGCACTCTACCCTGTGGAGCCCGGACTTTCCTCCACCCCCGAAGGGGCAGCGACTGCCTGGCGATCTCCTGGCGCGCATTCTAGCAAAAGAAAGACCGATTATCGATCCAATGCTGCCTGATACAGCACTTTTTTCTTTAAGCCAGTTATTTTTGCCGCAAGGGCAGCAGCCTGACTGGCCGGCAACTCCGCCAACAGGATATCCAGAATTTCAAGCGCCTTGGCATCAAGACCTACAGCCCCATCCCGTTCCGCGCCATGAACAATAACCACAAACTCACCACGCTGCTGATTACTGTCAGACTCCATCCATTCCACCAAAGCTGACAGCTTATCGACATGAATGGTCTCATAGGTTTTTGTCAACTCCCGGGCAACGGCAACTACGCGATCAGGCCCCAACACGTCCAGCATATCCTTCACGGAGGCTAAAATTCGATGGGGCGATTCATAGAACACCAAGGTACGGCGCTCATCCAGCAAACCTTTGAGCTGTTGATTGCGCGCATTCGCTTTATGCGGCAAAAAACCCTCAAAAACAAAGCGATCAGTCGGCAAACCTGCCGCCGAAAGCGCAGCAATGAAAGCCACACACCCTGGCACAGGCACTATCTTATAACCCTGCTCTCTTACCGCTTTAACCACCACATAGCCTGGATCAGAAATCAGGGGCGTCCCTGCATCCGAAACCAGCGCAACACTGGAACCTGACGCCAACTGCTGTACAATCATGTCAATTCGCTGACGTTCGTTATGTTCATGGACGGAAACAAGGCGGGTATCGATACCAAAATGCGCCATCAAACGGGCACTATGACGCGTGTCCTCTGCAGCAACCAGTTCCACCTGCTGCAAAACGTCTACCGCGCGCGGGGTCATATCCAGCAAGTTACCTATGGGTGTTGCAACAACGTACAGTGCAGGTTCTAACATTACCGATACCATTTTCGAATTTGGGTTATGAAGTATATGAAATTTAACTGGCGCCTGTCTCTTTGCGCAATAACAATCAGTACTCTTGTCGTTGGCTGTGCCGCGCCTATTCAGCACAACCAGTCAGCCCAAAAACCAGCACAGCAAAATCAGGCCCAGATCACAAGCCTGCTGCAAAAGGCAGATCGCTCCAAACCTATCAAGTCGGCCCGACTTAAAGCCGAGGCCGCCAGGCTGCTGTTAAGCATGGGCAAGAAGTCTGATGCAGCGCTTGTTTTGGAGCAAATAAACGTTGCTCTTCTCCCCCCCGGCATGCGCTTTGATATAGCCAAACTGCAGGCCGAAGCATCAATATCACAGAATCGTCCGGAAGTTGCACTTGACCAGCTTGAACGCTTCTCCGCGAGCAATCAGGAAAAATTGCTCACGGAACAAAAGATTACGCTATTAAAACTCAAAGCCGAAGCCTTCGAGCTACAAAAAGAAACGGTGGCGGAGGTTAAATCGCTGATCAAGCTCAGCCTACTCCTGGAAAGCAATGAAGCAAAACAGCAGATTCATGATGACATCTGGAAAAAGCTACTCATTCTTGACCACACAACCGTCAATACTCTCTTAAGAAGCGGCACAAATAGTTACTACGAACAAGGCTGGCTCGAGCTCATCAATGAACTGAGCAGCACAACGCAACTGGATGCCCAGCACCAGTCGATCGCCAATTGGTCGCAGCTGTGGGAATCCCATCCAGCAAAGACCATCCTGCCCACCCCTTTAAAAGGCCTTGGGCAACAAGCACTCAATGTTAGCAAAATCGCTGTACTATTACCTTTTACAGGCAATCTGGCCAAACACGCCAATGTGATCAAAGAAGGCCTGATGACGGCTCACTTTCGTCACCGGACTGCAGGTAGAGCAATACCTGAAATGCTGTTTCTTGATTCCGGCAAAATAAATACACCAATACAGCTTGCGTCCATTATCAATGAGCAAAACATTGATTTGGTTATTGGCCCGCTCACCAAAGATTATGTCAATGTTCTGGCTGCTGATCAGCATATAACAATCCCTATCCTCGCCCTGAACTATGGTGATCAAGTAAGCAGGGAAGGGCTTTACCAATTTGGCTTATCGGCTGACGACGAAGCCCGGCAGATTGCAGAAAAACTATGGCAGGACGGCGCCAGGACTGTTGCTGTGCTAACGCCTACGAGCACATGGGGAGAAAGAATATCCGTAGCTTTCACCCAACACTTTAAAGCGTTGGGCGGCACTGTTGCGGTGCGCGATACTTTCGGTGAAACCAGTGCTCTATCCGAGGACATTGCGCGTTTCCTGGCAACAGACAAGAGCAAGCAGCGCTATAAACGTATCAAACAGCTGGTCTATACCCGTAACATTGAATTTGAAGAACACCGCAGACAAGACATCGATGCCATCGTACTGAGTGCATTGCCTAATGATGCACGGCAAATCATACCGATACTGGCATTTAATTTTGCAGGTGATCTTCCAATTTATGCAACATCGCACGTTTATTCAGGGACAACAGACCCGGTTCAGGATCAGGACTTGAATAATATTCAATTCCTCGACACACCGTGGAACCTAAAGCCCCCCTCGCAGGATAAAGTCCTTATTTCCCAACAGCGAAATAACACCAACTCTCGCTTTGGTCGCTTATATGCATTAGGGCTGGACGCTTATCGTATTGTTCCATACTTACAGCAGTTAAGTGCTTTACCCAATGCCGAGATTCAAGGTGAAACAGGAAAGCTAAGCATAGACCCGTCAGGAAGGGTTACCCGCACACTTATATGGGCCACCTATAAAGAAGGAATGCCACAAATACAGCAATAAGAGCTTATGTCATGGACAGACAAAAACTCGGCAAGGATGCCGAAAAAGCCGCCGAAAAATATCTAAAGCAACACTACCTGAAACTGGTAGAAAGAAATTATCACTGTCGTTTCGGTGAAATTGATCTCATCATGAGCGATGGCGACACACTTGTTTTTATCGAAGTCAGATTCCGCTCCCAATCCCACTATGGGGGTGCAGCCACTTCCGTCAGTTTTATAAAGCAAAGCAAGCTGATCAAAACCGCACACTATTTTCTAAGCCACAATAGACAACATCAGAATAAAACTTGCCGATTTGATGTGATTGCTTTTGAATATGATGGAGCACCATTGCAACCGCTATGGTATAAAGATGCCTTTAGACTTTAAGCCCCGGAAATAAGGACAACATGGAACTCGAAGACCGCATCGTCAACCAGTTTCACAACTCTATGGAGATCAACGCAATCACCATAGAGCAGTACACGCCACTAATTGCCCATGCCAGTGAACTTTTACTGCATTGCCTTGTCACTGAAAATAAGATCTTATGTTGCGCAAACGGCGCCTCATCATCACTGGGGCAACATTTTACAACCCTGTTGATGAATCGCTTTCGCCATGAGCGCCCTGGACTGCCCGCGATCAATCTGAATACAGATGGTTCAGTCCTCAGTGGCATCAGTGAAGACAGCAGTTTCAGGGATGCACAAGCCAAACAGATTCACGCACTGGGACAGCCGGGTGATATCTTATTAGTCATCACACCCCATGGTCGTTCCAGCAGTATGGTTCAGGCCATTCAGGCAGCACATGATCGGGAAATGACCATTATTGTCCTCAATGGCTCGGATGGAGGTGATATCACTGCACTTCTAAGGCCGGATGAGATTGAAATTTGCGTGCCCAGCAATGACCAAGCACTGGTTCATCATGCACAACTTCTGGTTCTGCACGCATTATGCGATTTAATTGACTATCAACTTTTTGGAAGCGACTAACAATGATCAACACCAAAACATTTGCCTTAATTGCCGGTTTGATAATGTCAGTAGTTATCAGCGGATGCTCTGACGTCATTAGCGCAGGGCGCAAGCAGCCGATTCAGGAAGACCCCGGCCAGCGCACCGTTGGCTCTTATATCGATGACGAGGTTATTGAAACCCTGTCTCTGGTGAACCTGAATAAGGGTTCGGAACTGATGAAAGCATCGAATATCAGCGTCACCAGCTATAACGGTGTGGTCTTACTGACAGGACAGGCTCCTAATGAAGCCGCACGACACGAAGCGGAACAAATTGTGAGCCAGGTTCGCAAAGTCCGTAAAATACATAATGAAATAAAAATATCCGGTATTTCTTCAGCTATTGCACGTACTAATGACACTTGGCTAACGACCAAAGTTAAAAGCGAGCTATTACTCAATAACACAGTTGACGGGACACGCATCAAAGTTGTCACAGACAGCAGCACCGTTTATTTAATGGGTCTTGTCAGTCAGCAAGAAGCCGCCAGAGCCATTGAAGTTGTTCGCAACATTGCCGGTGTAGAAAAGATCGTCAAAGTATTCGAATACGTCACACGTTAAGCCTGAGGTTGCGCCAGTTGGCGGAATTTCCGCGTAGAGATCGCTTGATTTGAGGGTACTTGTGAACGTAAACGCTGCCGTAGCAGCGTCGGAGTGAACATGTGCCCTCAAATCAAAGTCAACCAAGTGAAAGGTTTATCCTTGCGGAACACGCGTATACAGCTGCACTCAGTTGAAAAAGTCAAATGCACTACTGATGCAACATCCGGGTTAGCCCCGAAATTTACTTAACCACCGTTAAGGACGGTTTCTTTTTCTCGGCTTTCTCAGCCTCAGGCTTTTTGCCTGAATCATCCACTTCGGGCAGGCTTTCCTGCAGGTAATACTCTGCCCCCGGCTCGCCACCAAACCCCATACCCTGACCATTCTCACGGGCATAAATCGCCATAATTGCAGCCATAGGCACATACACATCCATCGGCTGACCAGAGAAACGGGCATTAAAGGAAACCGCCATATCATCCATATAAAAATCGCGTACTGCCGAAGGGTTTAGATTCAAAACAATCTGCCCCTCATCAATAAACTGAACAGGCACTATGACATTATCTTCTTCTGCATTGACCAGAATATGTGGCGTCAAATCATTATCCAGTAACCAGTTATAGAGTGCTTTCAGAATATAAGGACGACTTGGCTTCATAGAATATTCCTGTCAGTTAATATAGTTGAGTTAGAGAAGGTTTTTCGCCATGAACAGAACGTTGCCCAATTTGCCAGCCTTGCTGGACAAACAAAGTATAATCGTTCAATTGTCGCTACGGGTATTTTTATTCATGTCACAGGACTTTTGCCCAATAAACAATACGACTGAATGCTATAAGTTTGACTAATTTTATTTTGGTTTACCCCATTGCTTTTTCACAGCACTGTCACAAAAAAAGTTTATAAATAGCGCATAATCATTATGGAGCTTGTTATGATGAACCGTACACCCCAACATTCTACGTCACCTGACACCACTTCGGGCAGTTTATTCTCTCACCCGGTTATACAGTGGATAACCGTCGTGTTACTGGTTTATTTGCTGATTTGCGCTGTAAGCATGATCGGCTCTGGCTTTAAAGCAGCCACTGGCGACCATGCCAAAGAGTTATTTGCCTTCGCCACCAACCCCTTCACGGGCCTGGTCATTGGTACTGTCGCAACTGCATTAATTCAATCATCCTCTACGGTTACCTCGATTATTGTCGGCCTGGTGGCAGGCGGGTTACCCGTATCAGTGGCCGTGCCCATGGTTATGGGTGCCAACATCGGCACATCAATCACTAACACCATTGTATCGCTGGGCCATATGCGCGAAAAAGAAGAGTTCAAACGCGCCTTTTCTGCGGCTACCGTACATGATTATTTTAACCTGCTATCAGTGGTGATTTTCCTGCCGTTGGAAATCATGTTTGGCCTTTTGGAAAAAATGGGCACAGCATTATCATCGCTGTTTATTGGCGGCGACTCCCTGTCAATCAAATCATTTAACATGGTAAAAGCAGCCACAAAACCCCTTGTTAACCTGTTCAAGGATACCGCAGGCGCCATCGCCGATCAGCCAGTCGCTGGTGTTCTGCTGATTGCAATCGGCATTTTGTTCATTTTTATATCCATTACCTTTATTGGCAAATTGCTGAAAAAATTAATGGTTGGCCGCGCCAAAAAAATTCTGCACACAACCGTAGGCCGCGGCCCGGTCAGCGGCATTGCATCAGGCACACTGATCACTGTTCTGGTTCAGTCATCATCCACCACAACCTCTTTAATGGTGCCCCTGGCGGGAAGCGGTGTATTTACCCTTAAACAGATTTATCCGTTTACATTGGGCGCCAATATTGGCACCTGTATTACTGCTTTATTGGCCGCCACAGCAGTAACCGGCAACACAGCGGCAGCGCTAACCATTGCCTTAATACACTTCACCTATAATTTATTAGGCGTTTTGGTGATTTATGGTGTCCCGTTATTAAGAAATCTGCCACCGAGAGCCGCCACCTGGCTGGGCGGCTTGGCCGCCGATAATACCCTGTATGCCCTGCTTTATATTGTCGGCGTGTTCTTTTGTATACCGTTGGTATGTGTCGGCGTATCCACCGCTCTAGGCTATTAAAAGGAGAATTACAATGACATCCGAAAACTCGAAAAAAAGCATGCCCAAAAAGGCAGCCAAAGTAATGCATAAAATGGTGAAAAAAATTCACCTGCAACCGAAAGAAGAAGTGGAAGCACTGGTAGCGCAGACCGAAGCAACCCTTAATGCGCTGATCGCCGAACTGAAGCGCCGCAATGAAGACGAACAGCACCAAAGCATTGAGAATCTGGACGACCACTTAAAAGAAGCGGATACCAGCTTTAAACGTCTACGCCACTTCATCACCATGGCTTTGGACCAAATTAACAAATAAAACAGGAAAAATGCAGCGGGGATATAGCGGTTCGGGCTTTCGCTAATATCAAACAGGGTGAGGGCGAGGTGTTGCCGCCCCGCCCCACTTACTAACAACTACAACTAAACCATACATACAAAATTCGGATGCGGTTCATGCGCTTTTTACGTCGCTATATCGAATTAGCTCTGATACTAACGGAGCAAGCCAGCCGGTATTAACCCGGACGTCGCACCCATGCATTTGTTTTTTCAACTGAGTTCTGTTGTACCAGCACATTTCGCAATGATAAACAGGGAGACACTCTGTTACGGTTCACATTTGCCGGTTTTTCACTTGATCTCCCTTGATCTGAGCGCACATGCTCACTCCGACGCTGCTACGGCAGCGTTTACGTTCACGAGTTTGCCGGTTTTTCAATTGCAGCGTACGCACAGGATTTTTCAACACCTTGCCTGATACATTCAGCCACCAAGGGTAAAAAGCCAGAGCCCGTGCATAAAAAAAGGGATGAAAATCATCCCTTACAGAAAATCAGGCTCGGTGCCTAAGGACGCATTTCCCGCTCAACTTCTGACAGGCTCGTCTGGAAAGACTCACGCTCAAACAGACGTTCCATATATTTAACCAGCGGTTTACACTGATTTTCTGGCAACTCAATACCCAATAACGGCAAGCGCCACAACAGCGGGGCCAAACAGCAATCAACGAGGGTGAATTCATCGCTCATGAAATACGGCTTTTCATCAAAGATGGGCGCAATGGAAACTAGGCTATCACGCAGTTCCTTGCGATTCTCTTCTGCCGTAGCTTCATCATCAGCTTTGGCCGCTTTGAGTATGTTGTCGGCTAAATCACACCAGTCACGCTGAATACGGTACATATACAGGCGGCTTTCAGCCCGTGCTACCGGGTAAACAGGCAACAATGGAGGGTGTGGAAAACGCTCATCAAGATATTCCATCATCACGTTATGTTCATAAAGAACTAAATCACGGTCTAACAGAGTCGGCAAGCTATTGTACGGATTCATAGATGTCAGATCTTCTGGCAGATCATTTTCATCACAATCATGTATCTCTACAGCAACACCTTTTTCAGCCAGCACAATACGCACACGATGGCTGTACTGATCTTCACCATTTGAGTAGAAAGACATGGAAGAACGCTTTGCCACGACACCCATTAATGATTCCCCTTTTCAGAAAAAGACACGCGGCTCCCCTCAAGAAAGGAAACCGCGTTAAAGAAAATGCGATTATATCACAAAGTTATTAGTGTACGTCTCTCCAGAACTCTTTCTTCAGTGCGTAAGCCAAGAAGAAGAATAAGAACAGGAAGATCAATACGTAAGTACCAATGCGATGTGAGTCCAGTTTAGACGGCTCGCCCATGTAAACCATGAAGTTAACCAGGTCGTAAACAACCTTATCAAACTCCTCAGCGGACAATTCACCGGTACCTTCCTCAACAGAAGCACAGACATTCAATGGGATATTAGTTAGCGGATCAACTTCACTACCACGCATACCGTTAGCATGCATTTCATCCCAAGAACAGCTTGCCGTAACTACACCCTGCAATGGGCCTAGCACGTTAGGCATACCCACATCCTTAAACACCGCATTGTTCACGCCCCAAGGACGAGAATCATCAGCGTAGAAGCTGCGCAAGTAAGTGTACAGCCAATCAGGGCCACGCAGACGCGCCTCCAGACTGAGATCTGGAGGTGGGTTACCAAACCACTTGCCAGCATCCCCTTTGGACATAGAGATTGTCATCTGCTCACCGACTTTCTGGTCACCAAAGATCATGTGCTCAGCAACCAACTCAGGATTCATGCCCAAATCAACCGCAGCACGCTCATAGCGCATGTAGTCTGCAGAATGACAACCCAAGCAGTAGTTCACAAATGTCTTCATACCACGCTGCAAGGATGCTTTGTTATGCAAATCCACATCCATGCTATCTAGGTGGCCCTTAGAACCGGCAGCACTGACTGCCAAAGGTAGTGCCACCATTACTAATGCAATTAAAAACTTTTTCATTAGCCTGTCACCCTTTCCGGAACTGGTTTAGTGCTCTCCATTCTGGTGTAGAACGGCATCAGGAAGAAGTACGCAAAGTAAAGTGCAGTACAAATCTGAGCCACCAGAGTACGAGTTGGCGTCGAAGCAACAACACCCAGATAACCTAGGATTACGAAGCTTATACAGAAGACGACCAGCCACAGTTTGCTCATCCAACCTTTATAGCGGATAGACTTAACAGGGCTACGATCCAACCAGGGCAGGACAAACAGAATGGCAATCGCACCACCCATCACAACAACACCAGGGAACTGGGAGCCCGCGATAGGCGGGATAGCTCGCAACATTGCATAGAATGGCGTGAAGTACCACACAGGCGCTATATGCTCAGGTGTTTTCAGTGGGTTAGCAGGTTCAAAGTTTGGTGCTTCAATCAGATAACCACCACCTTCAGGGAAGAAGAAAACAACTGCGCAGAACACAAACAAGAACACAACCACACCAACAATGTCTTTGACAGAGTAGTAAGGGTGGAATGGGATACCATCAACCGGTACACCGTTCTCATCTTTATTTTCTTTAATCTCAATACCGTCAGGGTTGTTAGAACCCACTTCATGCAGTGCGATAATATGCAGCACAACCAACGCCAGCAGAACGATCGGCAGCGCAATAACGTGTAGGGAGAAGAAACGGTTTAGAGTGATACCGGAGATCAGGTAGTCACCACGAATCCATTCAGCCAGATCCGGGCCAACAACAGGCACCGCCTGGAATAGAGATACGATTACCTGCGCACCCCAGTAAGACATCTGACCCCATGGCAACAGGTAACCCATGAAGGCTTCGGCCATAAGCGCCAAATAGATCGTCATACCAAACAGCCACACCAGCTCTCGAGGCTTACGGTAAGAGCCGTACATCATGCCACGCAGCATGTGCAGGTAGACAACGACAAAGAATGCTGACGCGCCGGTGGAGTGCATATAACGCAGCAGCCAACCGTATTCGACATCACGCATAATGTATTCGATAGACGCAAATGCACCTTCCGCAGAAGGATTATAAGACATGGTCAGCCAGATACCCGTTAGAATCTGGTTAACCAGTACCAAAAGCGCCAAGGAGCCAAAGAAGTACCAAAAGTTGAAGTTTTTTGGTGCGTAGTATTTTGACAGATGATCTTCCCACATGGCCGTAGCCGGGAAACGATCATCAATCCAACCCATCAGACCTGGGTTTCCTTTATTGCGAGTACCAGCCATTACGCAGCCTCCTGATCTACACCAACAATGATCACATCATCACTTTCATAGTGATGCGGTGGAATCACCAGGTTACTTGGGGCCGGGGAGCCATTCAGTACACGGCCAGACAAATCAAAGCGAGAGCCATGGCATGGGCAGTAATAACCGCCAACCCAATCATCACCCTGTCCGGAAGCAGCACCCACCTCAGGTAGATAAGTTGGGGAACAACCCAAATGCGTACAGATACCGACCAGTACAGCAACATCCTCACGAATTGCCCGCGCCGGTGTTTTTGGAATGTACCCAGGTTGTTGTGCTTCATTCTCAGAATTAGGATCCTGCAAATCAGTCAGCTTGGCCAGATTAGCCAAGGCTTCTTCGCCACGGCGAACAATCCATACTGGCTTACCTCGCCATTTAACAACCGTTTGCTGACCTGGCTCCAACTTGCTTATGTCCACCTTCACAGGCGCACCAGCAGTTTTTGCCTTGGCACTCGGATTCCAGGAAGCTACGAATGGGACAGCCGCTCCTACTGCTCCTACCGCACCAACTGCGGAAGTAGCACCAATCAGGAGACGACGCCGACCCTTATTCACGCCATCATTGCTCATTAAGATTATCTCCCCTCAATCGACCTTATCTTATACATCAGAAAATGCTGATATATGCTGGCCGCTAAGAATTGTAAAGCTACGAATTCGTCTATCTTACAAATGGCCCAAATAGTAAATAAAACACCTCTATCTTACAAGGTTAATTACGCTTTTTCAGGTCATCTTAGGCCAAAGTATTGACCTGACGCAGAGTAAAAAAAACGCCTGATCCAAAAGGAACAGGCGCTTTCTGCGAAATATACTGCTTGGCGTAAATAAACTTAACGCTTGGAGAACTGTGGTTTCTTACGTGCTTTACGCAGACCAACTTTCTTACGTTCAACCATACGGGCATCACGTGTCACGTATCCTGCTTCGCGCAGTGCTGGACGCAATGTCTCATCATACTCCATTAGCGCACGAGTGATACCGTGACGAATCGCACCAGCCTGACCGAAGCCGCCGCCACCTTTTACAGTCACAACAACATCAAAAGCTTCCAGATTGTTAGTCAACTCAAGCGGCTGACGAACGATCATACGAGCAGTTTCACGACCAAAGTACTCTTCGATTGTACGGTTATTAATAGTGATAGCACCTGTACCTGGACGCAGGAAAACACGTGCGGTAGAAGTTTTACGACGACCTGTACCGTAATACTGTGTAGTAGACATGATTTTCCTTCCCCTTAGATATTCAGTTCTTTAGGCTGCTGAGCCTGATGCGGATGTTCTGCACCGGCATATACTTTCAGCTTTGCGTACATAGCGCGACCCAGGGGACCTTTTGGCAACATACCCTTAACAGCCAGCTCGATAGTGCGCTCAGGGAAAGTTTCTACCATTTTATCGAAAGAAGCTTCTTTCAAACCACCCGGGAAACCGGTGTGATGATAGTACATTTTATCCTGACGCTTGTTACCGGTAACACCAACTTTTTCAGCGTTAACAACGACGATGTAGTCACCAGTATCAACATGTGGAGTGTATTCCGGCTTATGTTTACCACGCAGGCGGCGTGCAATTTCAGTAGCCAGACGACCCAGAGTTTTACCCTCTGCATCAACAACGTACCAGTCGCGTTTTACTTCGGCTGGTTTAGCGACGAATGTTTTCATCTGTATAGCCTTTCACTTTACTCAGATCTCGTTGATTTCATTAAGAAAATCGCCCGATCTGACTTATAATTATTTGTTGCCCAGAACACTCCGGAACAACGCGCTTCTGCCCACATTCCAGGCAAGCCTGAGATTGGGAGGCGCATATTGTATACATGAGGACCGCACGCTGCAAGCGATAAGCACCCTCACAGCCACCCCGGATTGGTTTCCTGGCCACAAACATGTAACTTAAATGTGCATTTACCCATCCAAACGCAACAATCAGGCCCTGTGTTCCCTCGCCAGATACTCATGGGACTGCATCTCCAGCAAACGGCTCTGAGTGCGCTCAATCTCAAATTCAAGGCGCCCTTCTGTATAAATCTCATGAATCGGTTTTTCAGCGCTGATGATAAGTTTCACCCCACTATCATAGAACTCATCAACCATATTAATGAAGCGACGCGCCGCGTCATCATTAGAGCGCCCCAGCTGTGGAACATTCCCCACCATGACCGCATGGAAAATTTTAGCTAACTCGATATAGTCATTCTGTGAGCGCGGACCTTCGCAGATATCCTTAAAATCAAACCAAACAACATCTTCACAACAACGGCGTGTCTGCATCTCACGGCCATTAATATCTAAAACTTCTGCTTCAACTACACTCCCCAAATCAGCAGACAGGCTTTCAAAGCTCCGGTTCAAGCTCTTATCCGCTTCGTCATCCAGTGGATAGTGATACAGTTCAGCTTGCTCCAACGCTCGTAAACGATAGTCCACACCACCATCCACATTAACCACTTCGGTATAACGGTTGAGCATATCAATAGCTGGCAGGAAACGGGCACGCTGCAAGCCATCCTTATACAAGCCATCCGGCACAATATTAGACGTTGCTACCAACGCGACACCGTTATTGAACAGCTCCTGCAACAAGCCACCCAAAATCATTGCATCTGTGATATCCGTTACAAAAAACTCATCAAAACAGATAATGCGGGTTTCCCGGGCATACTTCTTGCCAATCTCGACCAACGGGTTTGCTGTACCATCCAGCTCTTTCAGTTCAGCATGAACACGCTGCATAAAACGGTGGAAATGCGTACGCATCTTCTGCTCAAACGGCAGACTGTCATAGAAGGTGTCCATCAAGTAAGTTTTGCCACGACCAACACCACCCCAGAAATACAAGCCTTTTATCGGCGCTTTGGGCTCAGGCTTTTTCAGCTTGCTCTTCAAGCGCCCCATCAAGCCAATCTTTGGCGCTCTTTTTTGCACTGCGACAAGATCGTCATACAAGCGCTGCAAATGTTTAACCGCCATTTCCTGAGCCGGGTCATATGTGAATTCATCCCGCGTAAGGTCGTGTTTGTATCGTTCTAATGGAGTCATGAGAGAGTGCCAATTTTGATCTAATTTCAACCTGCGCGAACTTTACCGGCGAAAGCATCATTTAGCAAATGCAACATAAGGAGAGGAAAGCCAACTGCAAGAAAAAGTTTACTACTACCGTGCCTGAATCGCTCAGACAGGTAAACACCTACCTGTAGCTGAGATAACCTGTTAATTTACAGTCCAAACACGGGCGCCAATACAGGTAACATGAAGGCAGTGAATGTGCCTGTCATCCCCATGGCCAGGCCACCGAAAGCCCCCGCAACCATTCCGTACTCAAAAGCGAAGGCTGTCCCCATTGCATGCGCCCCCACACCCAGAACAAAGCCTTTCACTGACTCATCCCGGATATCCAGAAGGCGATAGATAAACGGCGCAATCAGGCAGCCAATCGCTCCCGTAATCAAGACCAATCCCGCTGCCAGTGATGGAAACCCTCCCATTTTTTCCGCTATCGCAATCGCAATGGGTGAAGTAACCGACTTGGGCGCAAGCGACAACAACAACTGATCGTTCAAGCCAAATGTCATACCAATCAGAATTACAGATACAGCGGCAACAAACGCACCAGCAACACAACCTAACAACAAAGGTAGTAATAGACGCTTTACAGTCGCCAGATTATCGTACAAGGGGATAGCCAAAGCCACAACTGCAGGCCCCAGCAGCATATGAATATACTGCCCGCCCTGCATATAGGTGGGGTATTCAGTCGCCGTCAGCGACAAAATAACAATGATCAATGACAGAGAAACGAGCACCGGGTGTAAAAATGGCGTTTTCCCCGCCTTCCCGTTAAGCCAGGACGCACAAAGAAAGATCACCAGTGTAACAACTAGCCAAAGGACCGGAAAAGATTGGATATACTGCCATGACGCACTCACTGACCGCCCCCTTCTGTTTTTTTCTCTTTAGAAAGAAACTTAAGCAGCAGAGCCACCACCAGCATCGTCACCAGGGTACTGAAAAACAGCGCGATCAAAAAAGCAGCCCAGTATTCTGACAGAACCGCAAAATGCCTCATCAAACCAACGCCTGCAGGTACCAATAGCAAAGGCAGCACCTGCAGCAAGCCCTCACCTGTCATCCTCAAACCTTCTGGCACTGCCCCCCGAGCCATCAGCCCCGCCAGCAACACGACCATACCCACAACCGACCCTGGAATTGGCACTTCCAATAATGTCACAATCAACTCACCGACCAGCTGACACAGCAATAAAATCAAGAAACCCTGAATCATAAGAACCTTTGTCTAACCAATTCGACCCATGCCGGAAAATACCCGGGCATTAGAATAAGGGATGAAAGGGGTTGCACTGGATATCTGGAGTGGCCCCTTATCTTTTCACAGTAGCAGGCACCGTCTTACAGAACTTCTTTTGCCTGTCATTGCGCGTCATATAGGCACAAACCAAAGTGCGTTTGTTATAGGCATCCAAATTCAATGCGATCGCTTGGAAATTCCTGGCAATGCCCCGCTCAACGTTCGCCGCGACAACACGTTTTTGCTCGGCAGTTAATTTAGCCCAAGACATTGCTCCCGCATGAGCTATAGTCAGGTGAACCGATTGCTCCCAAGGCCCGTACTTCACAGCATTCATCAAGGCAGTATTGTATTCTGTATCCCACTCTTCGAGATAAGATTTCATCAAGGCCAGATTAGCCCAGCTATAAGGCCAATGCGGTCTTAATTTAATAGCCTTTTGATGCAATGCCTTAGCCTGACTGACATATTCCATCGCTTCAGCATCTAGCCCCTGCAGCAGCGCTTTGTAATACAATACTCTTGCTTTCAATTCATGATACTGAGGATTATCACCTTCCCAGGCTAGGGCATGATCGGCGTCAATCAAAGCATTTTCTACTTCAACCAGATCAGGCAAACTTTTCTTTTCTTGCCATTCCTCAACGGCATACCGGACTTTATAGCCATACAAATCCCCCATTGCCCAAGTAAATGCGATATAGACTCCCAAAGCACAGCAAAGGATCATGAAGAAAAGAACGGTTTTAAACAAAGACGATCTAATGGACATACGGCAAGACTAATAAATACCAATTATTCGAGCTGGGTTGCCCCATACAAGCCGCCGAGCCTCAGACTCACCCAAGCGGTCAGCCGCAACCTCTAACGCCTTTGAGAGCACTGGCGGGCGATGATTTTCATTATGCGCATCACTTGCAATCACGGTTGCCCAGCCATTATCCAACATCTGCCATGCCAACTCATGGGCAGGCTTGCCAAATTCACCGGTAACAGACATCGCAGTCAACTGAAACAAACAGCCCATTTCAACAAAAGGCGCCAACTTTCGGCTATCTGCCATAAAGCCTTTATTTCTTTCAGGATGCGCAATCATCGGCAAAACATTCCGATCAAGCAACCACTTCACCAGATTATCAGCGCCAGGGGGTACATGGCTATGCGGCAACTCCAACAACATCACCTTTTTGTCATCCCATTCACCCAAAAAAGGCAACTGATTAGCAGCAAACATCGCCAGCACTTCAACAGAAAGACGCACCTCGCCTGCGGGCTTCACACTCAAGAGAATATCATTTTCAATCAAGGCTTCTTGAAACTTTTCAAACACTGGCCGGATAGACTGCACATTATTTTCGTAGCGCCCCGGATGGACATGGGGTGTAAAAACCACATGAGTAATACCATCATCCACTGCCATCCGAGCAAGCGAAAGAGCCTCTTCAACGGAAGAGGCCCCATCATCAATACCCGGCAAGATATGGCAGTGCAGGTCAATCATGCGCTCTGTTAATTATTCCCGGTATAACCATAAACATCATAATAACCACCATAGTCACCACCGTAATACTTCGCAGCTTTTCTGGTATCAACCTGATTAAGCACAACACCAATAAGGGGCGCATTAACACCTCTCAGTCGCTTCAAACCAGCTTTGGCTTGCTGATAATTTGTAGCATCTGCTTTAACAACATAAATCATAGCTCCGACCAGCGGAGCCAATACAAGAGCATCACTTACAGCCTGGGCTGGCGCCGTATCAAGCACAATACGATCATACTTCACTTCAAGCGCCTCAAGCGCTTTGGCAAACCTTTGCGAAGATAGCAGTTCCAGTGGATTTGGCGGAATAATCCCAGCTGTAATAACATCAATGCCAGACTCTTTATGGTGATTAATACATTCCTCAAGCTTGGCTGTACCCGCAACAAAATTTGACAGACCTGGAGACCTCGCATCAAAACCAAGTGCCCGTGCCAATGAAGGGCGCCTCATATCTGCATCAATCAGCAACACTTTTTCCATCTGACCTAGAGAAAAGGCCATATTAATTGCAGTTGATGTTTTACCTTCACCCAGCATCGTCGAGGTGACTGCAAGAACTTTGTGGGGATTATCCAAAGCGGAAAGCACCAACCCCGTTCTTATCGTTCGAACCGATTCGGCAAAGGCTGAGTGAGTATTATTTAAATATTCACTATAACTAGGATGCTTAACTTTCTTGCTTCCTTTTAAAAGGGGTAACAAGCCCAGCATTATTGAACTCAATTTAGACTCAACATCCTGAGCACTTTGAATCGTATTATCCAGCGCTTTTAACAAGAAAGAGAAGACAATGCCTAAAATAATACTAACCACAAACGCTAACACCACGATAAGCTTTTTATTAGGCTTTGCAGGTTGAACAGGCACGATTGCCGGATCGACAATACGAGCATTGACAGTGTTCAAATCACCTGTCGCGTTGGTCTCATTAAAACGCTGTACAAAAGTTTCATAAATAGCTGTTTTTGCATCAACTTCTTGCTTCAGCTCCTTACGTTTGAACTCCAACCGCTGAACATCTTTAACACTTGTACGACTAGATTCCAAGGTTTCTTGCAATGATTTCTCACTAGCTAAAGCAGCCTGATAATCACTCTTAATACCGTTAATAACACTGCGCACTTGGCTATTTAACGCCGCATAAGCACGATTCAATTCAGACTGAACCGCAGCCATTTTAGGATGCTTCGCCCCGTAGCGTTTAGCCAGTTCCGACTTTCTAAGCTGAACATCAAGAAGGCTACGCTTAAACTCCTGCACCGTTCTATCTTGCAACACCCCCGGTACGAGCTCCAGCTTAGCAATAGATCCCCTAGCTGCTTTTATTTGGTCGTTCAAACTCTGCAACTTTAAACGCTCTTTCTGCGCTTCGATCAACTTATCGGCCACCAGTTCCAGCTGCTTGTTAGCAATGGTTGTTCCACCATCTTCACCAGCCACATCCTCTACATCAATAAAGGCTTGGTAGCGTGCTTCTGCCGCTTTTTTATCTGCCAAAAGGCTGCCAAGACGCTCACTTAACCAGCCTGAAGCCTGCATCGTTACTTCCAACTTGGCTTCCAGCCCTCCTTCGATATAGGCCTTACCAATTTCATTGGCAACTTGAGCTGCCAAACGAGGATCACTGGCCTCGAACGTGATCTTGACCAATTGGGTTTTTCTAACCGGGGAGACCGAGAGACGCCTCTGGAAACCATCTATGAATTTATTGAAAGCAGCCCGCGCTGCTTCCTTCTCACCCAGAACAGCAACTTTTGCACCCGGCAATTCAAAAGGCAGCAGCTCACGCCAGTTAAACGAAAAAGAAAAAGCGGGTTCCTGATTAAATTCCGGATGCTCTTGCAGATTAAGTTTTTTAACAACTTTTTCAGCGAGCTTTCGCGACTTGATGATCTCAAATTGAGTCAGGTAATACTCACTGTTACTGTTATCAAGGCCGTACACTTCCTCAATTGAAACAACATTAGCCTGCCGGGATTCGATCATCAGTGTAGCCGTTGCGCGATAAACCGGCTTCATTGAAAAAACAACCAGAACTGTAAGCAGAGTCACCAAGAGAGCAAACCCCATAATCCCCCATTTATAGCGGCTAATTGTCAACCAGTATTCCCGAAGACCAATTACGTCTTCCTGCATTAAAGGTTCAAATGCAGTATTTTTCTTAGTGTCCATATACAAATCCGTTTGGCTAAAAATCAGAAAAAACTTTCTTCGACTGTGACTGTATCACCGGGGCTGATGGCAGAATTAATATCAATACGCACTGGGTCAGTATTAACCTGATCCTCAGATAAAACAAAGAACTTATCTGAAGATGCACGCTCAGTGAAGCCACCTGCAAGGGCAACAGCCTTCTGCAAAGTCAGTCCTGGTTGATAGGGGTAGGCCCCCGGTTTCTCAACTGCACCATAGATAAAAAACTGTCTATACTCAATAACCGTCACATTCACACTAGGATTAACTAGGTAACCATCCGCCAACCTGGAACGAATAACCTCTCCCAGCTCTCCAGTGCTTAAACCATTGGTGCTGATTTCGCCCAGAAAAGGGTACGAAATTGTCCCGGCATCACTTAAACGAACTTCCAGACTAAGATCTTCCTCACCATAAACAGTAATACCTAACAAATCACCCGCGCCAAGCGAATAATCAGAAAGATCAGCCGCGTTAGCGAAAGAGATACTTACAAGCAATAAGACATAAGAAAACAATCTAATAACGCTAGTCATTTACAATCCCGAAAACACAAACCCAAATAAATTTACAACGATCCCTGCACCGTCAGATAAACTACATTCTTGTCAAAGTCCAGCCCCACTTGGTTAGATTCGCGATCGCTATATGTATAATCAAGCTCCAAATCAAGCCAACGTTGCAGCTGGTAAGACACTCCCACACCAAATTTTTTAGTCTGATCTTCCCGGCTACTGGAAACATACTCTTGCTCAGACTGACCATAACCCACTCGGGAAACTACACGGTTACCCCAGTCATGCTCCCACCCCAAGCTCCAGCTCGTAGTGTCAATATAGTTACCCGCACCATCCGTTTCCTCTTCCTCCTTACTGGTAACAAAACTGACAACAGAATAAGTTCTCGGAGCCCAGTTAGCCGCTAATTCCCAACTGATACCATCGCTATCGTTACGAGTAGCGAAATCAAAGTCTTTTTCTGCATAACCTATTTTAAATATGCCCGTGGTTTTAGCTGTGGCTTCCCATGTAGCACCTAGCAAATATTCAATTTCATCGCTGTCCAAAGTTACCGTAGAGCGGTCGTAGTCAATATTTTCATGCTCTATTTCAAATAGAAGATATGTTTTGGGCATCATTCGATAATAGAAGGCACCACGAACCTTTGAATTTATACGATCTCTTGCTGCGGTCTGAGTACGATAATTATCGTATTCTCTATCATTCACCTCAGCCTCAACTTCAATGCGCCCTTTTGCTTCATTCGCACCAAAGCTATACTCGGCGGAGAGCGTATTAACGTGGTACTCAATTGGGGAATTATTTACTGTTGCATTCACCCCCTGATTAAGTCCTGTACCACGATCCTCATGGGTCTTCAAATAACGCGCCAACAGCTCCAGACGATTACGAACATTAAAGTCAAGATAGGCCTGAGCAGTTAAGTCATGATCCGTATAATTATCATTCGAATCATACTGATAACGGCCATGTTTAATCGCATAATTCAGACTATATACATTCAACCCCTTCTCCAGCACTGTTTGAACCGAGGGGTTAATAACAGTAATCATTGAATCAACAGAATCTGCTTCCGTCAGATAGATATTGTCATCATGCCCGATTTGAAAGTTTACCTGAGGAATAATCTGAAACGACCCCGCATCAATTGAAGCGGGTTCCAAGGCTAAAGCGGGATTAGCGAACAACGCACCCAACAAAAGAGCAAGATTGAGCGCATTATACTGTTTTTTACTATCAAGCTTTTTCATGCAATTCTGTTCCCTGTCCCGATTCGACTAACACCATTCAACTACAAGCCAATGAATGGACAAAATTTTTCTTAATTTTACACTTTTTTTTGACAAATCTCACTCTCTTTCACGATTAAAAAGCTACCAGAAAAATCAAATGGCTTATTACTACAGCAAAGCCATGTTATTATTTGATAATTGAGGATTTTAAGGACGTTAAGGACATAATCAGGATGTCAAATACTGTAACCAAAGCGGTTATTCCAGTTGCCGGACTCGGCACACGCGTACTGCCAGCAAGCAAAGCCATTCCCAAAGAAATGATGCCGGTTGTCGACAAACCGGTCATTCAGCATGTGATCGAGGAAGCCGTTGCCGCTGGAATTAAAGATATTGTTTTGGTGACACGCTCAGGGAAGTCCTCGATAGAAGATCACTTTGACTGTCACTATGAGCTGGAAGCTGAACTGGAGCGCAAAGGCAAAGCAGCCATTCTGAAAGCAGTGCAAGACATTATACCTGCGGATGTTGCAATCAGCACCGTTCGTCAGCATAAAGCACTGGGCCTGGGTCACGCCGTTTTATGTGCGGCGCCGATTATTGGCAATGAAGACTTCGCCGTACTCCTGCCAGACATGCTGATCAACTGTCACGGCCAGGATAGGGCTGACCTTACCTTGATGGTAGAAGCCTATCAGCGCACAGGTTACGGCCAGATCATGGTTGAACCCGTGCCTATGGAACACGTCGACCGTTACGGTGTAGTTGACTGCTCCGGCGTGGACATCAACGCCAATCAGTCAGCAGATATCTCTCGCATGGTCGAAAAGCCCCCCATAGATCAAGCCCCATCCAACTTGACAATCAATGGCCGCTATATTCTTCCTGCACGCATTATGGAGCTGCTCAAAGACACTAAACCCGGTGCAGGCGGAGAGATTCAGTTAACCGATGCAATGGCCACTTATCTGACTGAAGGCAAATTGCAAGCGTTCCACATGAGCGGCAAAACTTACGACTGCGGCAATAAAGCCGGTTACCTGCAAGCGAATATTATATACGGCCTGCAGCATCCAGAAACCACTGAAAGTCTGAAAAGTTTTATCAAAGATCTGGATCTATAAAACATAACAAGAGGCCTTCACTCAACAAGATATTCGTAAGCGTGTGCAAGTTCCGTATGAGACTTATGCATTAACCAGAAGTGATACTCTGTCCAAAACAATAAAGATCACGCCTGTTACACCAGAACTATTAGAGATAAGGTTTTACCCGCCATTCAAAGAGAAGATATTTTGTGAATGAGCATTACCCTATAACAAGGATCATCTGATGCCTGTAAAAGAATCAGTAGCATGGAGCGACCTGCAGTCCTATGCAGACCGCATGTCACAAACACATATCAGCGACTTGTTTAAAGAAGAGCCCGATCGATTCCGGCACTATACTTTTACCCAAAAGGAGTTGTTACTGGATTTATCCAAACAACGCATCACCTCGGAAACCATCACATTACTGATAAAGCTGGCAGAGGAAAAGTCGCTATCACAGTGGATAAAGGATCTGTTTGCTGGTGAGCACGTCAATGACTCTGAAGACAGGCCTGCACTGCACACCGCTCTTCGCGCCCCGAAACAGCTCAATGTTTCAATTAACGGCAACAATATTATCAGCGAGGTGCATGATAACCTCGCTCGCATGGAGAGCGTCGTAGAAAGAATTCATTCCGGCCAATGGCGCGGCTATACAGGCCACTCGATCGACACAGTCGTCAATATCGGCGTGGGGGGGTCCGACTTGGGCCCATTCATGGCGTGTAAGGCTTTATCTGAAAGCCAACCGGAATCGCTGAAAAAGCTCAAAATTCATTTCGTTTCGTCCATGGATGGCAGCCAGCTCGCCGACCTGTTGAGCAACCTGAACCCGGCAAGAACCCTTTTTATCATTTCTTCAAAGTCATTCACTACTATAGACACATTAGCCAACGCACAAACAGCGAAAGAATGGTTAAAAAAATCCACGCATACGGCAAGTGAAAACATTTTAATTGCTCGCCACTTTATCGGCGTATCTGCCAACCCGAAAAAAGTAACCGATTGGGGAATCCCCCCCGCTAACCAACTGGAGTTTTGGGACTGGACTGGCGGGCGCTACTCCATGTGGTCAACTATCGGCCTGCCAATCGCCCTTAAACTGGGTATAAAGGGCTTCAAGGAACTACTGGCAGGTGCCCATGAAATGGACGAACATTTCAGGAGCGCACCTTTCACCGAAAACCTTCCTGTATTGCTGGCATTGACAGGTATTTGGAATATTAACTTTCTTAATATCAACGCCCATGCCATCCTGCCCTATGACGGCCGTCTCAGCCATATCCCTGCTTATCTGGAACAGCTGGAGATGGAGAGTAACGGTAAATCTGTGGATCGCCAAGGCAATACAGTTAACTATAAAACCTGCCCTATTCTTTGGGGAGAAGTTGGTACCAATGCGCAACATGCGTTTTACCAATTACTGCATCAAGGCACTGAAACCGTGATGTGCGACTTCATCGTTGCAGCCCGCCGCTATCACGATACTGATAGCCCAGAGCTTCAGCACCAGCACCAGCTAAACCTTGCCAATTGTCTGGCCCAGTCCCGCATACTCGCGCTAGGCGACTCCGTACTTGAAGACGCAGCTAACGCCCCAGCCTACAAACGCTATAAAGGCAACCAGCCCTGCACCACCATCATGCTGGATGAACTGACACCCTTTACATTTGGGCAACTGATCGCTTTGTACGAACATAAGGTATTTGTACAATCGGTGATCTGGAACATAAATCCGTTTGACCAATGGGGTGTCGAATTGGGTAAGAAAGTCGCAACTTCGATGCTGAGCGCGCTCAAGCCCAATCGTTTACATCCTGAGTTTGACAGTTCCACCAACGGACTGCTTAACAAAATATCAAAGACAGGTGAGTAACCATGAAAATCACAATCTGGGGCAATGAGCTTCTCGCCTGGACCGCAGCCGCAGCACTGGCAGAAAGCGGCAACCATGTTCTTTTAGTCACATATGAGCATGAGCTACCTCACGAAGCGGAAATTGAGTTCAAAGTCAGCAATGAACCCGGCCTTGAAAACCTCATCGTAGAGGGTAAAAACAATGGCAGAATAAAGATCGGAACAGACCAGGAAGGCATCCTTCATGGCTCCATCCATGTTCTCGCGCTTAACCCTGATCAGTACGAGACAGCAGAACTGCTTGTTTGCCGTTTAAAACAGCAGCATCCGGCAAACCTTTTGATTATCAACCAAACAAATTTTGGTGTTGGTAGTTCAGACAAGCTTCAAAACCAACTTGATACAGATGAGAATCAAGTCGTCAACTATATACCAGATATGCTTGCCGAAGGCTCCGCTCTGCAGAATTTTAAATACCCGACCACCCTGATTGTCGGCTGCACAAATGACTGGGCGATGCTGAATATCAAAGCATTGATGCGACCCTTTAACCAAGCCATAAAGCAGTGGATGATTATGTCGCCCAGAGAAGCTGAATTCACTAAATTCGCCAGTACCGGAATGCTGGCGCTGCGACTTGGGTATATAAACGAGCTGGCCAATTTAGCAGACCAATTACAAGTTGATATTGAAGTCATCCGTGAAGCCATGGGTACCGACCCACGCATAGGTTCCCACTACTTACACCCTGGCTGTGGCTTCGGCGGTCTACACTTCCAGCAATATATTGAGGCCCTGTCAGACCTGATGTCTGAAACTCGTAATTCGAAGTTACTGGATACCGTGCTTATCGAAAACGAAAAGCAAAAAGAACAACCCTTTCGCAAACTATGGCGTTACTATGACTGCAACCTAAAGGGCAAGACAGTCACTTTATGGGGGCTCTCATTCAAACCGGGCACCGCCAGTATCGATAACGCTCCCAGCCTTAAGGTCATCAATACGCTTCTGGCACAAGGCTGCACAATACAGCTCCATGACCCAGAAGCAATGACCAACATCCGCGAACACTTTGGCGAACAGCGCAACCTACGTTATTGTGCTAACAGCTATACAGCACTTAAAGGCAGTGATGGCTTACTGTTACTGACCGACTGGCCAGAGTATTGGTCACCGGACTATAACGAGATGCTTAATCAGATGAAAAATCCACTCATAATCGATGGCCGTAACATATTTGATAAGGAGATGTTACAAAGCCTAGGTTTCACTTATTTTGGTGTAGGCAGATAACCTAAGGCAAAAGCGGCTATCACAACACGAGTAAAGTCACCCCCAAAATAATCGCCGCAAGAATGCGGCACCTGTGCAGAGTATCTAGAGGTCAAATTGCAAACCAAATTCAGCCACAAGCATAATCTACTTATCTGGAGCTTCTTTATTATAGCTCTGGTTCTCCTTGCCTACGGCCTTTTTCGCCCAACACCTCCGGAAGAAGTATTTACACACTCCGACAAAGCAGGCCATTTCATCGCCTTCTTTACTGTTTCGTTTCTAGGTAAAATGGCACTCAATGCAGTGCCGAGCTCTATCTACTGGGGCACTTGGTTAATTTTGGCAGGACTTCTGGAATATCTACAGGACATATTGTGTCCCATGCGAGTTTTTTCCCTAGAAGATGCCTACGCCAACGGTATAGGCGTGTGCATTGCAATCATCGCCTGCTATCTAATATCAAAACGAGCTCCCAAGCCTTAGCCCGGATACTGCACCAATCTCGCTATTTTTCAGCATGATAGCCTTCCTACAGGGTAAGCGCCAATGTTAAGACTGCTGCATAACTGACCGAAAAATCGGATAATCAAGACAAATCCACAGATCAGGTATTTCCCATGTCATTTTTCCAACTTGGCGCTGAAGACA
>PDWJ01000711.1_pt1 | contig 46449 bp, 40 predicted proteins | sample 1430881 | NCBI WGS metagenome assembly PDWJ01 (sample SAMN01162460, study PRJNA174530) | Oral metagenome, whole genome shotgun sequencing project. | biome: Marine environment; feature: Marine mammal; material: Swab sample of the gingival sulcus; isolation source: swab sample of gingival sulcus...
CGAAAATGTGGTACGACTCGGGGGTCAGGGATGTGGAACAGGCCAACCGCTTCCTCCAGAAGGCAAGGGAAGAGGAAAGGGAGCTGATGCAATGGCAAAAGAATAACGAAGGGAAACCAGTGGGGGACATTGTCCCATACCGCAAGGCAAGGCGGGAATATACTGACCCACGCGGAAGGATGAGTAGTTTGGGCCAGGAGGAGGTGCTCGAGACGGAATGGGCCCCACACGGCACGAAGGGCATACAATTCAACTGTCGTTCGACTGTGGCTCCCACCGCGATATTCACATGTAAGACCTACTCCTTTGGGAATTGGCAAATTAGGACCTGTATAGCCTCCCCGATACGTCCTACTAGCGTAGACGTGCCGCTATATGCCTCATTGACCACGATAAGGGTCGCCTTTCGAACATCGGATTCCAATGGTGGTAGCGTGGTCTACAGGGGCTACAAATAGGCACAAGCTGCTTTTAGTGAATTATTTTCTGACCCTTGCCCTATGCAAATTCGGGGAGACTAAAGAGGTAGCATGATGGAGCTGAAAAAGCGGAGATGCAGGATACGGTAAGGGAAGGGCTGGTGGTCCGGGCGACGGGCAGCTGGTACAGCGTGGAGCACGGCGGGGAGGTGGTGGAGTGCCGCGCCCGGGGACGCATACGGCTGAAGGGGGTGCGGAGCACGAACCCAATCGTGGTGGGCGACCGGGTGGAGTTCACGCTGGCCGACGGGGCGGGCGTAATCCACCGTATCCTCCCCCGCCGGAACTACATCATCCGCCGGTCCATCAACCTCTCGAAGGAGACGCACATCATCGCGGCGAACCTGGACGCGGCCTACGTGGTGGTGACGCTGACCGAGCCAGCCACCCCGCTCGAGTTCGTAGACCGCTTCCTGGCCACGGCCACGGCCTACAGCATCCCGGGGGTCGTAGTGCTCAACAAGCAGGACCTGCCCGGCGAGCGCGAGGCCAGCGAGGCCATGGGCATGCGCTACATCTACCGCGAGGCAGGGTACGAGGTGCTGGCCGTCTCCGCCACCACGGGGCAGGGCATAGAGGAGCTCCGCGACCGGCTCGCGGGCCGGAGGAGCCTGATCGCGGGCAACTCGGGGGTGGGCAAGAGCTCGCTGGTCAACGCCCTCGAGCCGGGGCTGGACCTGAAGACCTCCCCGCTGTCGGAGAACTACCAGCTCGGCCGGCACACGACCACCTTCAGCGAGATGTTCCGCCTCTCCTTCGGCGAGGGGACCTACGTCATCGACACGCCCGGCATCAAGGGCTTCGGCGTGGTGGAGTTCGGGCGCGAGGAGATATCGCACTTCTTCCCCGACATCTTCGCCCTGAAGGGGGCCTGCCGCTTCGGGAACTGCCTGCACGACCAGGAGCCGGGCTGCGCGGTGCGCGCCGCTGTCGAGGCCGGGGAGCTGGCCCCCTCCCGCTACGTGAGCTACCTCTCGCTGCTGGCCGACGACCAGGACCGCTACCGCTAGGTGGCCAGGCCGGGTAAATGGTTCGCCCGTTGGCATTTCTTGAGGCTTTTGCCTAGCTTTGCCGCGCAAAATTGGGATATATGCTGCTGCTCCTAAAGGGACTACTCGTGGGTTTTCTGGCCTCCGCGCCGCTGGGGCCTATCGGCGTGGTGGTGGTGCAGCGCACCCTGAGCCGCGGCCGCTGGAACGGCTTCGCGAGCGGCTACGGCGCGGGGCTGGCCGACACGCTCTTCGCGACTGTGGCCGTGTTCGGCATCTCGATGGTGATCGACTTCGTGGAGGCCTACCGGACCCTAATCGTGGTGGGCGCCGGGGTCATCGTCGTGCTGCTGGGCTACGTGACCTTCCGGCGCGACCCGCTGCACGACCTGCGGAAGCGGCGGCGGGGCGAGACGGTGTCGTACTGGCGCGAGATCGTGTACGTGATGATGCTGACGCTGACCAACCCGCTCTCCATCCTCCTCTTCCTGACCCTCTTCGCGCTGCTGAGCGCCGCCCCCACGCCCGGGCATGCCGACGAGGTCGTCGTGCTGCTGGCGGGCGTCCACGCCGGGGCCATCGGCTGGTGGTTCCTGCTGAGCGGCACGGTCAGCCACTTCCGGAAGCGCATCCGCCTGCGGCAGATCGTGGTGTTCAACCGCGTGGGGGGGGTGGTGATCATGGTCCTGGGCCTGGTGCTGACCATCGCGAGCGTGGTGGCGAGGGTGCTGGGGGGCTAAGCCCCCGCTTGCATATTGGGGAAAAGGGATTACCTTCGCGGGCAGGTAACGGATGCCCAGGTGGCGGAATTGGTAGACGCGCTGGTCTCAAACACCAGTGGTGAAAACCGTGCCGGTTCGATCCCGGCCCTGGGTACATCGCATGGTCGCTTCGGGCGGCCATTTTTCGTATCGGGCGGTAGGGGGCGCACGGGCCCTCCATTGCATATCCGGAAAAAGGGCTTACCTTTGCCGTGGGTAATATAGGCTTACTGGGCGATGATGCGGGGGCGTTGCGCCACCCTACGTCTGCGCCGGGTGTGCGTTCGAATCCGCGATAAACACGTGAGGTACTGAGGATGGATAGTAAGCAGCTAGCGCTGGACCGGCGGTACCTGGCCATGGCGCGCATATGGGCCACGAACTCATACTGCCAGCGCCGGCAGGTGGGGGCCTTGCTGGTCAAGGACCAGATGATCATCTCGGACGGGTACAACGGCACGCCGTCGGGCTTCCCGAACATCTGCGAGGACGAGGAGGGCAACACCTACGAGTACGTGCTGCACGCGGAGGCGAACGCGATCACGAAGGTGGCCAAGTCGTCGAACAGCAGCGCGGGCGGCACGCTCTACGTGACGGCGAGCCCGTGCATGGAGTGCGCCAAGCTCATAATCCAGGCGCGGATAGTGCGGGTGGTGTACGGCGAGATGTACCGCTGCGAGGAGGGGCTCTCGCTGCTGCGGCGGGCTGGGGTACAGACGGATTACGTGGCCATGGATTGGTCGAAGCTGGATGGATGGGATGTGGAATAGGGAGGTGGACAGGGCTATGGACGAGGCGAGGGCGGTGGACAAGGCCAAGCGGCTCAACAGGGCGACCGGGTACGTGGCCCTGCTGGTCATATCGCTCATCGCGATTGGCCTGTGTGGGTACACGCTCTACGAGCTACGCTCCGGCCGGCCACTGCAGATAATCCAGGTAGTGGACAACAGCGCGGGGGAGAAGCTGCGCGCGGTGCTGGAGAAGATCAGGAGCGACTACGTGGACAGCGTTTCGCTCGACTCGGTGGAGGAGGCCGTCCTCCCGGCCCTGCTCGCCGAGCTGGACCCCCACTCGGAGTACTTCCCGGCGCAGGAGCTGGAGGCGGTGCAGGAGCCGCTGCGGGGCGATTTCGAGGGCATCGGCGTGGTGTTCAACATGCTGACGGACACGGTCATCGTGCAGAGCGTGATCGCGGGTGGCCCCTCGGAGCGGGCCGGGATAGAGGCCGGCGACCGGATAATGCGCGTGGATAGCATCGGGATTGCGGGGGTGAAGCTGCGGCAGGACTCGGTGGTGCGCTTGCTGCGCGGGGCGCGGGGCACGCGGGTGCGCGTGGAGATCGCGCGGCTGGGGGTGGAGGGGCTGATCCCCATCGAGATAGTCCGGGACAAGATTCCGCTCAAGAGCATAGAGGCGGCCTACGTGGTGGAGGACGGCATCGGGGTCATCCGCCTGTCGCGCTTCGCGCAGAAGACCCCCAAGGAGTTCGGCGAGGCGCTGGTGCGGCTCAGCGAGCAGGGGATGCAACGGCTGATTCTGGACCTCCGGGGCAACGGGGGTGGCTACCTGCAGGGCGCGCACTTCGTGGCATCGCAGTTCCTCCGGAAGGGGTCGCTGATAACGTACATCCAGGGGCGCAGGCGCGCGCGGCAGGACCTGGTGACCGAGCGTGACGGCCCGCTGCGCAACATCCCGCTGGTGCTGCTGACGGATGAGCTCTCGGCCTCCTCGAGCGAGATCGTGGCCGGGGCGATGCAGGACAACGACAGGGCGGCGATAGTCGGCCGCCGGACCTTCGGCAAGGGGCTGGTGCAGGAGCAGTTCGAGTTCCCGGACGGCTCGGGCCTACGGCTGACGGTCTCCCGCTACTACACGCCCTCGGGGCGGAGCATCCAGAAGCCCTACGAGCTGGGGGAGAAGCGGGCCTACAACCACGACCTCGAGGAGCGGTGGGAGAACGGGGAGCTCTACGAGCGGGATAGCATCAAGCTGGACACGCTGCGGGCATTCCGCACCCTGGGGGGGCGGACGGTGTACGGCGGCGGGGGCATCATGCCGGACGTGTTCGTGCCGCTGGACACGATGGGCAACTCGCGCTTCCTGCGGGAGGTGAGCCGCCGGGCGCTGCTGGTGAAGTTCGCGCAGCGCTACCTGGACGGGCACCGCGAGGAGCTGAAGCGCTTTAGGGACGTGGATGCGCTGCAGCGGCACCTACGGCGGCAAGCGGTCGAGCGGGAGTTCCTGGCCTACGCCAAGTCGGAGGGCTACACCCCGGGGCCGGGGGAGATGGCGCAGTCGGGGGAGATCATCCTCACCCAGCTGCATGCCAACATCGCGCGGGGGGTGCTGGACAACGAGGGCTACTACCCCATCATCTCGTCCATAGACAACACCCTGCAGCGGGGAATAGAGCTGGTAAAAAAGAAGGACCCGATCGCGGCGGCGGCAGCCATGCAGTAGGTCGGGGGATTTGGCATGGGAACATCGAGCAATAGCAGGGGGTGGCAGGGGCGTAGGTGGGTGGTGCACTGCGCCGCCCTACTCCTCTTCCTGGCCGTCTCGTACGTCTACTTCGCCCCGCTGCTGGAGGGGAAGGCGGTCCGTCAGCACGACCGTGACCAGTGGCGAGGCACGGCCGAGCAGCTGATACGCTACGCGGATACGCACGACGGCGAGCAGTCCGGGTGGACGACAACGCTCTTCGGGGGGATGCCCTCGGTGCTGGTGTCGCTCCAGTACCCCATGAACGTAATCTCCGCCATGGACGAGTTCCTGCTCCTCCAGATGGGTGCGCGGCCCGCGAGCTACATATTCCTGACCATGGCGGGATTCTACCTCCTGCTGCTGGTGCTGGGGGTGAACCCCTGGCTCGCCATCGCCGGGGCGCTGGGCTACGGCCTCTCGACCTACTTCTTCATCATCATCGGCGCGGGGCACAACGCCAAGTCGCACGCCCTGGCCTACCTGGCCCCGCTGCTGGTGGGGGTCGTGCTGGCCTACCGGGGGCGCTACGCCTGGGGCGGGGTGCTATTCGCCCTCTTCTTCGCGCTGAGCCTGGTGGCGGGGCACGTGCAGATAAGCTACTACGGGGGCTTCGTCGTCGCGGCCATGGGCCTTGGCTACCTCGTGGAGGCCGTACGCGGGCGCACGCTACGCCGCTTCGCCATCGCCTCCGGCGTGCTCGTGCTGGGCATGCTCTTCGGGGTGGGGGCCAACTTCAACCGGCTGTACCACACGTGGGACTACGGCAAGTCGTCGATTCGCGGAGCATCGGAGCTGACGCAGGCCGCCGGGGAGAAGACCGGGGGGCTGGACCGCTCCTACGCTACGAGCTGGAGCTACGGCAAGGCCGAGACGCTCAACCTATTCGTCCCGAACTTCGCGGGGGGCGCATCGAGCCTGGAGCTGGATGACGACTCGCAGGTGGGCGAGTTCCTCAAGCGGGCCGGGCTGCGCGCGGGCGACCGGGCCAACGTGCTACGCTCGCTACCCGTGTACTGGGGGCCGCAGCCCATGACCTCCGGGCCGGTGTACGTCGGGGCGGTGATGGTGCTGCTGTTCGTCCTGGCGCTGATACTGGTGCGCGGCCCGCTGAAGTGGGCCCTGCTCTCGGTGACGGGCCTCTCGGTGCTGCTGGCCTGGGGCAAGAATTTCGGGCTGCTGACCGACCTGTTCTTCGACTTCGTCCCGGGCTACAACAAGTTCCGCACGGTGAGCATGATACTGGTCATCGCCGAGCTTGGCATCCCGCTGCTGGCGCTGCTCGGGCTGCAGGAATGGTTCGGCGGGGGGCATCCCCAGCCCAGGCTGCGGAGGGCGCTGTTCTGCTCGCTCGGCATCGTGGCCGGGGGCGCGCTCACGATAGCCCTCCTCGGGCCGTCCATCGGGGACTTCAGCAGCGCGTACGACGCGGAGCTAATCCGGGCGGGCTACCCCCAGGAGCTAATCCGGGCCCTGGAGGGCGACCGCGCCTCGCTCATGCGGATGGACGCGCTCCGCTCGCTGGTCTTCGTGCTGGCCACCGGGCTGCTGCTGGGCCTGAACCTACGGGGCAAGCTGACGGTGCTACCCTTCGGCCTGCTGCTGGCCGCAGTGGTGGTGGTGGATATGTGGCCGGTGAACAAGCGCTACGACGGGGTATCCTACGAGCCGAAGAGCCACCTGAGCACGCCCTACCCCATGACACCAGCCGACCGAGCCATCCTGCGGGACACCAGCTACTACCGGGTATACAACACGACGGTGAGCCCCTTCAACGACGCCTCCACATCGTACTACCACAACTCCATCGGCGGGTACCACGGGGCCAAGCTCCGCATATTCCAGGACTTCGTCGACCGCTACGGGGGTAGGGAATTGATGCTCAACCTGATGAACGTGAAGTACATCATCGGGCGGGGGGCCGACGGGCAGTACCAGGTATCGCAGAACCGCGAGGCCTTCGGGGCGGCGTGGTTCGTGGAGCGCGTAGTGCCAGTGGAGACGGCCGACGAGGAGCTGGCCCAGCTGGGGGAGGTCGACCTGCGGCGGGTGGCCCTCGTCCGGCGCGGGCAGCCAAGCCCCAAGAGCGGCGAGGAGCACGACGTAGCGGGCAGCATACGGCTGGTGGCGCACGAGGCCAACCGGATGGTGTACGAGAGCAGCTCGGCCAGCGGGGGCTTCGGGGTATTCTCGGAGGTGTGGTACCGCAAGGGCTGGCGGGCCACCATCGACGGGCAGGAGGTCCCCATCGTCCGGACGGACTACCTGCTCAGGGGGCTGGAAATCCCCAAGGGGACGCACCGCGTGGAGTTCAGCTTCAGCCTCCCGCTCTTCGCCATGGGGCAGTACGTCGACCTCATCTTCGGGCTGGCCATAATCGGCGGATTTCTCCTCCTCCTGGGTTTGGAGCTACGGCGTAAGCGCGGAGGCGGCGAGGCTAATGCTAAGGAAATAGTCCATGAGTAAGCACAGAACCACCGCCTCGTGGCGGCTACGCAGCAGCTTCATCTCGTCCATCATCTCCACCACCCTGGTGCTCTACGCGCTGGGCATGCTCGTGCTGCTGCTGGTGAACGTGCAGCGCGTGTCGCAGTTCGTGAAGGAGACCCTGAGCTTCTCGGTAATCCTGGTGGAGGACGTGCGGCCCGTCGACGCGGAATTCCTCCGGAAGACCCTCTCGGCACGCAGCTACGTGAAGGAGACCAAGTACATCTCCAAGGAGCGGGCCGCCGAGGAGCTGACCGAGGCCCTGGGCGCGGACTTCCTCGACCTCCTGCAGTACAACCCCCTGAAACCCTCCATCGAGCTCAAGCTGCGCGCACCCTGGGCCAACAACGACAGCATCCGGAAAATCGGGCGCAGCCTGCTCGACTCCCCCCAGGTCGCGGACATACACTACGAGCCGTCGATGGTCTCCCTGGTGAACGCGAACGTGCAGCGCATCAGCCTCCTGATCCTGGGCTTCAGCCTCCTGATGAGCTTCATCGCCCTGGTGCTGATCAACAACACGATACGCATATCGATCTACGCGCACCGCTTCATCATCCGGACCATGCAGCTGGTGGGGGCCACCTCCAGCTTCATCCAGCGCCCCTTCCTCCTGCGGGCCGCCCGCCACGGCCTACTGGCCTCCCTGCTGGCCATCGGCCTGATTGTGGAGACCGTCTGGGTGCTGCAGCAGGAATTCTACAACCTGGTGAACGTACACCAGTACGCGATGCTCGGCCTGGTGGGCGTATTCACCCTGGTCATCGGCGTGGTAATCAACGTGCTAACGACCTACTTCGCCGTGAGCAAGTACCTGCACCTATCGACCGACTCCCTATACTATTAGCAACCCAAGCGCCACGGTCACCGCGACCCGCGCTGCGCAACGCGGCGGGCCTGGCGAAAAAGCAAACGCATGATGCTCAATTCAAAGAACCGGCTGGAGACCGCCCCGGAGGGGGATGCCCGGCTCGCCTTCGGGAGGAAGAACTACATACTCATCGCCATCGGCTTCGGGATAATCGTCCTGGGCTTCCTGCTGATGATGGGGGGCAAATCGGAGGACCCGAACGTGTTCAGCGAGACGATATACGACTTCCGCCACATCACCCTGGCCCCCATCGTGGTCATGCTCGGCTTCTTCTTCGAGATATACGCCATCATGTACCGCCCGAAGAATAGGGGCTAGCCGTGATGACCGTACTAGAGGGCATCATCCTGGGGATTGTCCAGGGGCTGACGGAGTTCCTCCCGGTGAGCAGCAGCGGGCATATCGAGCTGGGGAAGGCCATCCTGGGGGTTGCCCCCGAGGAGAACATGGCCTTCACCGTGGCGGTGCACGGGGCCACGGTGCTGAGCACGATGGCCGTGTTCTGGCGGGAAATCCTCAGGCTGCTGCAGGGGCTGCTCCGCCTGGAGTGGAACCGGGAGACGAGGTACATCGTGCAGATTTTGGTGTCGATGCTGCCCGTGGGCCTGGTCGGCCTCCTGCTCAAGGACCAGCTCGAGCTGCTCTTCGCCGGGAGTGTGCTCATGGTGGGCTGCATGCTGCTGCACACGGCCCTGCTGCTGGTCTGCGCGCACTTCGCGCCCAAGGGGGGCGGGGGTGGCCTCAGGCTGAGTCGGGGCGAGCCGACCCTGGCCAGCTCGCTCATCATGGGCCTGGGGCAAGCCCTGGCCGTTGTCCCGGGGCTCTCCCGCAGCGGCACGACCATATCGCTCGGCCTGCTGAGCGGGGTATCGAGCTCCGCCGCCACGGAGTTCAGCTTCCTGATGGTGCTGCCGCCCATCATCGGGATGAACCTACTGGAGCTGCTCGGGGGCGACTTCACCGCCGGGAGCATCAGCGCCATGCCGCTGCTGGCCGGGTCCATCGCCGCCTTCGTATCGGGCTACATCGCCTGCCGCTGGATGCTGCACCTAGTGCGCCGCGGCAAGCTCCTATGGTTCGCGCTCTACTGCGCCGCGGCCGGGAGCGTGGCCATCATCTACGGGCTGTAGCCGATGCCGACCACGGGGAGGGACACACCGATGGAGAACAGCAGCGGGCTCACGAGCTACAGCCCCGGCAAGGACCTCCGGGAGGGGCACATCTTCCTGGTGAACAAGCCGCTGGGATGGACCTCCTTCAACGTGGTGGGGAAGGTGAAGTACCTGCTGCGCCACCACCTGGGGTACAGGAAGATCAAGGTGGGCCACGCCGGCACGCTCGACCCCCTCGCCACCGGCCTGATGGTGGTCTGCGTGGGGAGGGCCACCAAGCTCGCGCAGGGGCTCACCGCGGCCGACAAGGAGTACTACGCCACCTTCACCCTGGGGGCCAGCACCCCGTCCTACGACGGCGAAACGGCCGTGGACACCACCCACCCCACCGAGCACATCACCGAGGAGCTAGTCCGCCAGGTGGCCCGCGGCATGGTCGGCGAGATGCTGCAGGTCCCCCCTCTCTTCTCCGCGAAGCGGGTGGATGGCCAGCGGGCCTACGACCTGGCGCGGCGGGGCCAGGAGGCGGAGCTCGCCCCCGTCCCCATCGTGATACACGAATTCGAGTTGCTCAGCATCCGCGGGCTGCAGGTCGAAGCCCGCATACGCTGCAGCAAGGGCACCTACATCCGGGCCATCGCCCGCGACTTCGGCCAGGCCCTCCGCTCCGGGGCCTACCTCACCGCCCTGCGCCGCAGCCGCTCCGGCGACTTCACCCTCGAGGGGGCCAGCACGGTGGCCGAGCTCGAGGCCTTCATCACGGCCATCGCGCCGCTGTACGCCACCAAGAAGCAGCAGGACCAGTAGAGAGAACATCCATACCCACCCACAAAACCTAGAATTTGCAAAGAGAGATGAAACTATCGCAATTTGACTTCCCGCTCCCGTCCAAGCTCATCGCCCAGTACCCCTCCGAGCTGCGCGACGAGGCCCGGCTCCTGGTCGGGCACAGAAAGAACGGGAAGATAGAGCACAAGCGCTTCAAGGACCTCATCGGCTACTTCGGCACGGGGGACACGATAGTGCTCAACAACACGAAGGTCTTCCCCGCGCGGCTCCACGGCATCAAGGAGAAGACCAACGCCACGATAGAGGTATTCCTGCTGCGGGAGCTCGACCCCACCACCCGGCTCTGGGACGTGCTAGTGGACCCCGCCCGCAAAATCCGCATCGGCAACAAGCTCTTCTTCGGCGAGGGGGACATCCTGGTGGCCGAGGTGGTGGACAACACGACCTCCCGCGGGCGGACGCTCCGCTTCCTCTTCGACGGGACGGCCGAGGAGTTCAAGGAGCGCCTCTACAAGCTGGGCACCACCCCCCTCCCGGCGAGCGTGGGGCGCAAGGTCGAGGCCATAGACGACGAGCGCTACCAGACCATCTACGCCCAGGTGGAGGGCGCGGTGGCGGCCCCCTCGGCCGGACTACACATCTCCCGCGAGCTGCTCAAGCGCTGCGAAATCAAGGGCATAAACCAGGCCTACGTCACCCTGCACGCGGGCCTGGGCAACTTCCGGCGCATAGAGGTGGAGGACCTCTCCAAGCACAAGGCCGACGCGGAGCAGATAGAGATACCCGAGAGCGCGGAGCGGCTCATCAACGCCTCGCTCGACGAGGAGAAGCAGGTGCTGGCCGTGGGGACCACCGTAATCCGCACCCTGGAGAGCTCCGTAACCACCGACCAACGGGTGAAGGCCTTCAGCGGGTGGACCAACAAGTTCATCTTCCCCCCCTACCGGGTGCAGATCCCCACCGCCATCGTGTCCAACTTCCACCTCCCCAGCTCGAGCCTGCTGATGACCGTGGCCTCCTTCACCGGCTACGACTTCATGCGCGAGATGTACGACGTGGCCATCAAGGAGGAGTACACCTTCGGCACCTACGGCGACGCCATGCTGGTGCTCTAAGCCAGAGGCCGGCAAGGGAAATGGGCGACCAGCGCGCATGCGCTGGTCGCCCATTTTTATGGTAGCGCAGCAACCACGCGGGCTCTGCCGGGCGGCAAGTTTGGGGGGACGATGGCCAACCACCAGCGCCCCCTGGCGCACACTTTCCCCCCAGCATCATGGGCCTACCCGAGCGGCTTCCTGGGCAGGGAGCATGCGCCGTAAGGCGGTCAGCGGTGCAGGATATTACCATAATCTTTTCACCACCCATTCTTTAGGTTTACCCATATCGTTGCTTTAGAATAGATGCACAAAATTAACTCTTTTTGCCAAGTTATTTGCATCTATTGCGGGGAAAAACCCACAGCAAATGCCGTTCGTCAAAATCGGAGGCTGGTCCTCCGCCTCGCAGATGGAAGATTGCTTTATAAAAGTGGGAAATGGCTACCTTGCGTTCTCAAAAGCAATGGAAAACAGAATGAAGACCAGAATTCTCTACGTTCACGGCAAGCGGCAAGGCCCTGCCGATACCATTTCACGTACGGCCACCACGCTACGAAAGATACTCCCCCCCTCGAAGTTCAAGATTTTCGCCCCCTCCTTCTCCGAGGACCCCGACGAGGCGCTGCAATTCCTACATGGCTACATCCGGGAGAACGACATCGACCTCATCATCGGCTCGTCGCTCGGCGCGTTCATCACCCTGCAGCTCCGCGAGAAGACCCGCATCGTAATCAACCCCTGCTGCGACCCCGCGGAGGAGGTGACCAAGCGCAGCGAGTGGCCCAACGACATCGTCCAGAAGTACCGAGCGCAGCGGGCGCGGCTCTACGAGGCCATCAAGGAGGAGGACCGCATCAACACCTACGCCCTGTTCGCCACCAACGACGAGCTCTTCTCCTTCTTCGACGAGTATAAGCAGCACTACCACCAGGCGCTGTTCATGGAGGACGGCCACCGCATCAGCGAGGAGAATATACGCCACATGCTCTGCCCGCTGATCGACCTGGCGAGCCGGCAGATAGTCAAGAGAAGGTAGGAGGAAGAGACGAAGAGGGGGCACCCACCCGCGGTGAAATGCCCCCATGCACCCTGCGCGTAGCCCCCGGCTACTCCAGCCAGCTGTCCACCAGCTCCCGGTGGTTGGCCATCCACTGCTTGGCGATTTCGAACTTGTCCCCCGTCGCGTCCATCGCCACGAGCAGGTCGGCCATCTGCGCCTCATCGAGGTGGAAGCGCTCGAAGAACCGCGCGGCCACCGGGTCGGCCTCCCGGAAGCCCTGATGGCAGTAGGTCTCCACCGTCTCACCCGGGCCGTAGGACTGCTTGGGGTCGTCCAGGAACTTGAGCTCGTAGCGGCCGAACATCCAGTGGGGGATCCAGCCGGTGAAGACTATCCAGCGCCCCTCATCCAGCGCCTTCTTCACCTCAGCCAGCATGGCGATGGTCGAGGAGTTCACCTGCTCCAGCGCGAGGCCATAGTCCCGGATGGCGTTGCTGGTCATCTCGGTGGTCCCCGCGCCCGACTCGATACCGATAATCTTCCCGTCGAACCTCTCCGCGCTGGCGTTGAGCTCCTCGATAGAGCTCAGCGTCACGTACTTGGGCACGGTCAGCCCTATGCGCGCCTGGTCGTAGTTGACCCCCAAGGGCTGGATCTTGTCGCCGAACTTGGGCACCTTGTTCTTGTGCGTCACCGGCAACCACACGTCCATGAATACATCCACGTCCCCGTTGGCCAGGCTGGCGAACACCATGTCCACCGCGGCCTTCTTGAGCTTCACGTCGTAGCCCTGCTCCCGGAGTATCTGCGTTGCCAGATGCGTCATGGCCACCCCCTCGGCCCAGCCATCCACGTAGGCGATGGACAGCTCCTTGGCCTCCGTCGCCCCCGCCCCACCCGAGTTGGATGAGCCGCTCGGGCTGCCACCACACGCGCTCAGCAGCAGGGTGGCCACGGCCAGTACAGTCATAATTCTTAATTTCATAGCTCTATATCGTTTAGTTACACAATGCCCCGGCGGGCCCCACGGGCCACCTTGCCAAAAGGGGGCCTGCCACCCACGCAGCAGACCCCCGGGGCTAAAATCATGGAATAATATCGGGGGCGCTACCTCAGCCAGCTATCCACCAGCTCTTTATGCTCCTCCATCCACTGCCTGGCGATGTCGGTTTTCTCGCCCTCGCCCTCCATCTTCAGGAGGAGGTCCGCCATCTGCGCCTCGTCCATGTGGAAGTTGGCGAAGAACTTCGCGGCCATTGGGTCGGCCTCCCTAAAGCCCTTGCGGCAGTAGGTCTCGAGGGTCTCGGCCGCGCCGTACACCCCCTTCGGGTCCTCCAGGAACTTGAGCTCGTAGCGACCGAACTTCCAGTGGGGAATCCAGCCAGCCACCACGACCCAGCGGCTCTCATCGATGGACTTCTTGAGCTCGGCCAGCATGGCGATGGAGGAGGAGTTGACCTGCTCGAGCTGAAGGCCATACTCCTTGATGACATCGTTCGTCCGCGCCGTTATGCCCGCGCCGGACTCCACACCTATAATCTTACCGTCGAACTTCTCCGCGTGCGCATTCAGGTCCTCAATCCGGTCAATTTCCACGTACTTCGGCACCACCAGGCCGATGCGGGCCGCGTCGTAGTTGATGCCCAGCTGCTCTATCTGGCCGCTGAACTTCTCCACCTTGCTGCCGTGCGTCACGGGCAACCACACGTCCATGAACACATCCAGGTCGCCGTTGGCCAGGCTGGCGAACACCAGGTCCACCGCGGCCCGCTGAATCGTCACCTCGTAGCCCTGGGCCTTGAGGACCTCAGTGGCCAAATGGGTCATGGCCACGCCCTCCGCCCAGCCATCCACCAGGGCCATCCTGATTTCCTTCTTCGAAACGGGCTCGTTGGCATCCGCCACGCTGTCCGCCGCATTCCCGTTGCTGGAGCTCCCCGCCCCGCCGCCGCACGCGCTGAAGAGCAGCGCAAGCACGGCCAGTACCGACATAATCCTATACTTCATACCTATCCTATTTAGGGTTAAACATCTTACTATTTCCTGCGGGCTACTCCTTGGGCCCCTCGGGCTCCTTGCCGAAGGCCTGCGTCACCCGGTCGAGGATGATGGCCAGGATCACCACGGCCAGGCCGCTCTCGAAGCCCAGGCCGATATCGAGGTTGTTGATTCCCTCGAGCACCTTCTCGCCGAGCCCCCCCGCGGCGATCATGCCCGCCACGACGACCATCGAGAGCGCCATCATGATGGTCTGGTTCACCCCGTTGAGGATGGTCTTCATGGCCAGGGGGAGCTCCACCTTGAAGAGCAGCTGGCGGTTGGTCACGCCGAAGGCCCTGGCGGCCTCCACCAGGTCGGCGGGCACCTGCTGTATGCCGAAGGTGGTCAGGCGCACGGCCGGGGGCATGGCGAAGATGATGGTCGCGATGGCCCCGGGCAGCTTCCCGATGCTGAAGAACAGGACCGCCGGGATGAGGTACACGAAGGCGGGCATGGTCTGCATCAGGTCCAGGACCGGCCGTATGACCCTATTGGCCCACACGTTCTTGGCCGCCCATATCCCCAGGGGGATGGCGATGGCCAGGGCCGTCAGGGTGGAGACGATGATCAGGGCCAGCGTCTCCATGGTCTCGAGCCAGAAGCCCATCAGGTAGATCAGCACGAAGCCCAGCACGGAGAACAGCGCCATGCCCTTGCCCACCTTGAAGTAGGCCAGCACGGCAAAGAGCGCGATGATGATGTAGAAGGGGACGAAGAGCAGCACGGCCTCCACGCCCTCTATGGACCCGTTGCCCGCGTCCTTGATGAAGTCGAAAACCGGCCGGCCATGCAGCATCAACCACTGGACGAACAGCTCTATATACTTCCCTATATCTATGATTTTCTCCATGCTACTGCTCCAATGCCTTTTGTTTCAAATCCTCTATCTCGCCGGTGTCGAAGCGGGTGGCCTCGCTGATGAGCGACACCTGGGTGACCACGCCCTTGAGCTTGCCGGTCTGGGGGTCCACCACGGCGATGGGCGATTTCGTCTCGGTGATGGTGGGCATCATCTCCTCCACGGTGTAGTGGGGGTAGACGCTCGGCACCTCCGTGCGGACGATGGGCTCCAGGTCCGTCTCCCCGCGCTTGTCGGCCGCCAGCACGTCCTTGAGCCAGACGAAGCCCAGGAAGACCTTGTGCTCGTCCACCACGGGCAGCACGTCCAGGGAGGCGGCCCGCATCTTCCGCAGGGCCCCCTTCACCCCGTCCTTGGGCACGCGGCAGGAGGTCATCTTCTCAAACATCAGGGAGCCGGCCGTGATGATGCTCTTGCGGTCGACCTTCTCCACGAAGGCGGCCACGTAGTCGCTGGCCGGGCTGGTGATGATCTCCTCGGCGTTGCCGATCTGCTCTATGACCCCGTCCTTCATGATGACGATGCGGTCGCCCAGCTTGATGGCCTCGTCCAGGTCGTGGGTGATGAACACGATGGTCTTGTGCAGCTTGTCCTGGAGGTCGAGCAGCTCGTCCTGCATGTCCGACTTGATGAGGGGGTCCAGGGCCGAGAAGGCCTCGTCCATGAGCAGGACCTCCGGGTCGTTGGCCAGGGCGCGCGCCAGCCCGACGCGCTGCTGCATGCCCCCCGAGAGCTGGGAGGGGAACTGCTGCTCGAAGCCGCCCAGGCCCACGGTGCTGAGCGCCTCCTGGGCCTTCCGCAGGCGGGTCGCCTTGGCCTCGCCCTTGATCTCGAGGCCGAAGGCCGCGTTCTCCAGCACGGTGCGGTGCGGCAGGAGGGCGAACTTCTGGAACACCATGCTCATCTCGGTGCGCCGCACCTCCAGGAGCTCCTTGTTGTTCTTCTTGGTGATGTTCTCCCCGTTGAGGATGACCTCGCCGGCCGTCGGCTCGATGAGCCGGTTCAGGCAGCGCAGGAGGGTCGACTTGCCGCTCCCCGAGAGGCCCATGATGACGAAGAACTCGCCCGTCTTAATCTCGAAGCTCGCCCGGTTCACCCCCACGGTGCAGCCGGTCCGCTCCAGGATCTCCGCCTTGGAGCAACCCTCCTCCAGCAGGCGCAGGGCCTCCTCCTTCCGCCTCCCGAAGATCAGCGTGAGGTCCTTTACCACTATTTTCGTCTCTGATGTAGCCATTTCCATTATTTTGTCGCTCTCCCCGGCAGGCCGAATACCGCCGGGGTGAGCATTACCAGGCAAGAGCGCGCAGGCCGGAGGCCTCACACGGCCATCCGGAGGCATCCGCAAGCCGGACACCAAGGGGAAACCCCTACGCTCGGTGATTGGAGGGCGGTACGAGGAGAAGCGGCGTACCCTGAAAAAGCGGTGGGCGGAACGACAAGACGCTCCGCCCACCGCTGTGATTCAGCTGGGGCTCGAACCCAGGACCCTATCCTTAAAAGGGATATGCTCTACCAGCTGAGCTACTGAATCATGAATAGAAGAATTCACCCCTATATGCTCTCCCCCCTGCCTCTTTCGCTCCGCAAAGGTAGTGCTTTTTTCCGGATTGGCAAACCGGAGGCGGGATTTGCAATGCTACTCACCCGGCGGATTGCTGGGTGGGAGGGTGGAGGGGCAAGCCGCCACGCTGCGAAGGAACGAGGGTTAAGCATAACAGTAGGACGCACCGATTTAGCATCCCTCCCCCCCACGCAAAGCCCCCCGAAAGCACCACGCGGCCTCCGGGGGGCATCACGCCGATGGGGCGCTACCCTATTCTGCCGCGGCGGCGCGCTGGCCGAGCTTCCGGTCGAGGTGCATCAGGGCGGCGCGGTTCTCGCCCGCAATCCTGAAGTCCTCCACCATCCGGGAGGCGTTGTCCTCCTCCTCGACCTGCTCGCGCACGCACCCCCAGAAGAAGTCCTCGGAGGCCATGTCGCCCTCCGCGCGGGCCACGGAGATCACCCCCTGGATGAGCCCGCTCACCAGGCACTCATGCTGGTGGAAGGCCTCGGCGACCTCGCAGGGCGTACCGAAGTTGGTCTCCACCGCGGGCACGGCCTGTATCTTCACCTCGCCCCTCCGCATGAGCAGAAAGCGCATCATGTCCTGCGCGTGGTCCATCTCCTCCCTGCTCTGCAGCAGCATCCAGTGGGCGAACCCATCCAGGCCGATATGCGCGCAGTAGGCGCTCATGGACAGGTAGAGGTTGGCCGACCACATCTCCTTGCTAATCTGCTCGTTGATGGCATCCTGCATCTTCTTTGTCAATTCCATAGTCTTGTGTTTTTGGCCCATGGCCGGTTAGTCGATGGCCCCCCGTCCCCGCTACGCCACCCCGCGGGTGGCAGAGGTAGCGAGCGTCACTCTCGCCGGGCCATACCCTACGAACGGCTAGGCTGGGCGGATGGTTCGCCGGTCGGGGAAGCGGCGCATCTCCAGCAGGAGCCAGGCGCACAGGACCAGCCCCTTGAGCATCATGGACAGGCCGATGGCCCACCATATGCCGCTCAGGGAGTAGCTCCCCCACCAGAGGGCCAGGGGGATGCGCAGGAGGTTGAGGGCGATGCCGGTGTAGGCCGGGATGCTGGTCCGCCCTATGCCGTTGAAGACCCCGCTGGTGGTGATCTCCAGCACCATGAGGAGCTGGGCGTAGCCCATGATGCGGAGGTAGCGCCCGCCCTCGGCCATGGCCTCCGGCTCGGGGATGAAGAGCCCGAAGAGGGGGCGGCCGAGGAAGATGAATATGAGGGTGGCGAGCAGGGCGAGGGAGAGGGAGTAGGCGAGCGTCACGCGGTAGCCCCGGCGCACGCGCTGGTAGTTGCCGGCCCCCCAGTTCTGCCCCACGAAGCTCCCGAGGGCGGAGGCGAAGCCGGTGGCCGTCATCCAGCTGAGGGCCTCGATGTCGGCGCCCAGCGACATGATGGCCACGCCCATGTCGCCCCAGCGCGCGACGAGGCGGGCGAGGGTCATGGCGACCAGGGCGAAGAGGACGCTCTGCGCGGCGACCGGCGCGCCGATGGCGACGATGCGCCAGGCCAGCAGGCGGGAGGGCCGAAAGCCGTGGAACACCCGGTGGAAGGGGGCGCCGCGCCGCAGGTTCACGCCCCAGAAGATGAGCGTGACGATGCCCTGGGAGAAGACCGTGGCGTAGCCCGCCCCGGCCACGCCGAGCTGCGGGAAGCCGAGGTAGCCGTTGATCATGAGGGGGTCGAGGAGGAGGTTGATGGTCAGGCCTGTGCCATTGGCGATGAGGGCCATGCGGGAGTGCCCGTTGCCGGTGTACATCCCGAAGTAGGTGAAGTTGACGAAGGTGAAGACCATGCCGGTGGCGATGATGCCGAGGTAGGTGACGGCCAGCTCCACGGTCTGCTCCTCCTGGAATCCGTAGAAGGCGATGAGGGGTCGGCGCGCCAGGAGCATGACGATGCCGCACGCCAGGCCGAAGAGGATGGAGAGGGCCAGGGCGTGGCGCGCGAAGCGGTAGGCCCGCTGGAAGCGCTTGGCCCCCAGGCTCTGGGATATGGTGATCTCGGCGCCCACCTTGGTGGTCAGGCAGAGCGACTGGGCTATCCACAGGAAGATTCCGCCGGCCCCCACGGCCGCGGTGTGTATGCTCCCCAGGTGGCCTATCCAGAACAGGTCGGCCAGGGTGTAGGCCATCTGGATGAAGGCGATCCCCATGATGGGGAGGGCCAGGTCTATAATCTGGCGGCCGATGGGCCCCTGGGTGTAGTCTTTCATCTGCATACTGTCGCGGGTATTGGTCTGGGGGCTGGCTAGCGGGGCGCGGGATGCCTGCTCAGCAGCTCGGCGTAGGCCGCGGAGATGTCGTCCGGGCTGATGGACCGCTCGAAGGTGTCGATGGGCTTCCCATCGGGCAGGCGCTGGACGCGGCCGGCCATCTGGGCCATCGAGAGGTTGAAGAACTCGTCGATGAAGCGGTCGTTGGGGAGGGGCCGCGGGTCCTGCTGCTGGTAGTCGTGGTAGTACTTCCGGACGTAGGCCTCGCCCACGCCCTGCACGCCGACGTAGAGGCGGTAGGCCTTCTGCAGGAAGATGCGCTCGGCGTCGCGGGGGGCGTAGGGGGTGACCAGCTCGCTGATGATGGGTATGGGGGAGCCCTCGACCATGATGTTGAAGAGCTTGTAGCCGATGTAGGATGGGCGGGGGAATATGTTGACGATGAGGCTTCTCCCCTCGTCGAGGCGGAAGAAATGATTGAGGGCGGCGAGGCCCTCCTCCATCTCCTCCTCGATGCGCATCTCCTGCTCGGGGTACATGAGTATCACCGTGTGCCCGTGGTTGGCTTTCAGGTCGGTCCGGTAGCGGAGGGCGGGTAGCTCCCGCTGGAGATCGATGACGCGGGTGACCCGCTGGAGGCTGGAGGGGAGGGTGTTGATGTACATGTCGGCCAGGGCGCCGACCAGGCTGCTCTGCCCGTTGCCGGGGGGGCCCAGGAGGTTGAGGATGGGGAGGAGTACCCGCGGGGGGTGCTCCCGCAGCTTGGGGGAGAAGTAGGATATCCAGTGCTGGTGGAGGAGCATCTGGTTGTAGACGTTGAGCTGGCCGCTGGAGCGGGAGCGGCTGCTGAGGTGCTCCTCGGTCCGGAAGAAGCTGGTGAAGTCGTCCTGCTTGATGCCCTGGTGCCACACCCTGGGGCCGAACTCCTCGGCGATGGACTCCTCCAGGCGCATGAGGCGGGTGGCCATCTCCTTGGAGGGCATCCCCTCCAGGGAGAGCATGGTGTCGACCAGCCGCCAGAGGCTCAGGGTGAACTCGGCGTAGGTTCGCGGGTCGATGTCCCTGAAGAGGCGGGGGCTGCGCAGCAGGGTGAAGGGGGTGGCGCTCTGCTCCCAGGGCGAGTAGGCGGCGTAGCAGGCCCGTAGGAAGAAGCGGTCGTGCCGCACCAGGTGGTCGAGGTGCTGGGCATCGCGTATGAGCTCGCCGTGCTTGCAGATGTAGTAGAACATCAGGACCGGGATGGTGGAGAGGTTCTCCATGCTCGCGGTGGGGTTGGCGTGGTAGAGGAAGGTGAGGAGGTCGCCCAGGATGGCCTGCTGGCGCTCGTCCTCCTCCACCAGGGAGACGGTGCTGCGCGACAGGAGGTGCTCTATCTGCTCGACGAGCATGAGGATGTAGACGAACTGCTCCTCCTGCAGGCGCTGGGCGTAGCCGGCGTGGAGGGGCTCGGGGGAGGCGAACTCCCCGGCGCGGCGCATCTCGACAATCTGCTCGAAGGGCGAGAGGGGCAGCCAGCCGGACCAGTACTGCGAGTCGGAGAAGGCCTGGAGCATGTTGGCCGAGAGGTTCGCCAGCCCGACGACCTCCGCCCAGGAGTGCAGGCAGACCAGCTGCTCGACGCCGCGGACGTTCTCCATGCGCTGTCGGTAGCCGATGACCATCGCCTCGTTGCGCTGGGCCATGAAGGTCATGTTCTCCTCCATGCGCTCGGGGACGGGCATACCCAGCACGGTGTGGCGGAAGGCGCCGAGGGAGTCGGCGAAGTGGAAGGCCAGCAGGGTGTCGGAGGAGAGGAGCTCCACCCCCAGGGGCTCGATGGTCAGCGAGGCGACCACCAGCAGGGGCCCGGTGAAATTGGCCCGGCCGAGGGGGAGGTCGGCCAGGTGGCTCACCAGGTGCCAGCCCTTCCCGTCGTTGTATATATACCTGTAGGTCTGCGTCAGGGAGAGCTCCTCCAGCGGGTGGAAGGTCAGGCCCTCCTCCTCGCGGGGCGGGGGGAGGAGGTACAGGCCGTGGGGGAAGAGGCGTATGGACCACTCCTGGCTCATGCTCAGGGTGATGGAGGGGCCGTGCACCCAGCGGTAGTAGTCGGTCTGCAGCTTCGCGTAGGCCATTCGGCCCGGGGGGAGCGGCCCGTCGGGGATGCGCCCAAAGGGTGCGGCGCTGGAGATAATCGGTAGGTGGCTGAGGAACTTGGCGGTCTCAATGAGCTGCTCGAAGGATGGCTGCCAGCGCCCCCTGGCCGAGGGGGGGAGACGGTGCTCGGCCAGGGCATGGAACTTGTGCCAACCGCCACCACCCTTCACGGGCCGGGGGTAGCTCTCCTGGACGGCCCAGCGGGGCAGGGGGTAGCTCGAGAGCCGCTCGAAGCGACGGGCCCGCAGCCGCCGTTGAATTCGCTGCACCTGCACCACGATGATGCAGACCACAGAGAGGAGCAGAAGCAGGGCGAGAACTATCGGGAGCATGGTCGGGTACGAAAGGGTTAGTGTCTTTTCGGGCAGAGGTGCTGGGGCGTGCGGCCGGGAGGGCGCTAGCGGATATGCTCGTCGAGGAGGAGATGCCCGCCCAGGGTCAGCTGCACCCGGGCGGGGAGGGACACCAGCCCCGCCGGTGGCATCAGGGGGAGTAGCAGCCAGTCGCCCGTGTTGAAACTCAGAACCCGAGAGAAGCCGCTGATGGTGCTGAGGAGTCGGCCGGCCAGAGGCTCCCCACCCCCGCGGCGCTCCTCTGCCCCCACCCTTAGGGCGAAGCTCTCCGGCCCTGGGGGGAGGTCGGCCAGGCGGAGCTCGGGCTCACCGGCCACGATGGCCCGATCGAAGCTCACGGCGCTGGTCCACGGCAGGCCATCCCGGCGGAGGGCATCCCGCAGCGTCTCGTCGCAGAGGTGCAGGGCCAGGCCCAGCGCCTCGACGTAGCACTCGGCCTGCCCCCCATCCACCGACTTGCAAACGCCCCGGAGGCGAGCGTACAGGCAGGGGGTCAGGGAGTAGGCGTGCTCCGGATGGGCCAGGTAGACCGCCTCCCCACGATTGACCCGGGCCGTATCCGCGCAGAGCAGCGGGACGTATCCCACCCCTGAGTACCCCTGCTGCCCGACATGCTCAATGGCCCGAACGATCTTCATCCCTCATCCTCCACCAGAGCTAGCGTGCCCTCATCGCACGGAATATCTGCGTGAGCACATCCTTGGTGCCGATGGGGAAATCGCTGTTCATGATCCAGTTGTAGTAGCCCCCATCGCGGGCGAAGACCTCCTTGACCTTCGCGCCCTTGTACTTGCCGAACTTGAAGACCACGTCCCCGTCGTTGTCGAAGCCCAGGCGCCCGGCCAGGTCGGCGTAGTCCCTATCGCGGCAGAAGACCGAGAGGGCCTCCACCTCGCAGGGCAGCTCCTCGTAGTAGTCGGGCTGGGCGAAGAGCACCTCCTTGGTCGCCATCGTATCGGCCAGGGCCGAGTGCGCATCCTTGAGCTCCTTGCCGCAGAACTTCTTGTAGGCCGCCACCAGGGTCCGCGGCTCCATGCGGCTGAAGATGGCCATGGCATCGATGAGCTGCCGGCCGGACACATCGAGGTGGGCCCCATTGCGGTGGAACTCCTCGGCCAGCAGGGGCACGTCGAAGCGCGAGGAGTTGTAGCCCCCCAGGTCCGCCCCCTGGATGAACTGGTCCACCTCGGGGATGAGGTCGATGAAGCGCGGCGCCTCCACCACGTCGGCATCCGTAATCCCGTGGATGGCCGTCGACGAGGGGGGGATGGGCATCCCCGGGTTCACCCGCGAGCTGAGGGTGGATTCGAAGCCGTCCGGCTCCACCCGGACCATGGCAATCTCGATGATACGCGCGGTGGCGACGTCGACCCCGGTGGTCTCCAGGTCGAACACAACCAGCGGTTTGCTAAGCTTGAGTGGCATAATCGTACTACTGAAAAGGCCTCCTAGCTGGGTAGATAGGAGGCCTATGGTTAATCGTTTGGCTCGCTGGCTACACCCTAGTAGACATCCGCGTTGCTATGGACGATGACCATGCGCAAATCCTCCTCCTCGCTCTCCATGATGGTGGGGCGGAGCATCGAGTTTTTGGCCGTGGGCGAGAAGCTCAGCAGCACCTCCTGCGAGGCGATGATGGGGAGCGACTCGGTCAGCAGCTGGGTGTTGAAGTACACGTTGCGCGGCTCGCCCTTGTACTGCATCAGGAGCTGCTGGTGCGCCTCGCTGCCCGAGTCGGTATTCCGGGCCCGCACCGTCAGCCGCTCGGCATCCTCCATGCTGAGCTCCACCAGGTTCTTCCCCTTGTGCGAGAAGGGGGCCACCTGCTTGAGCGCCGTCAGGAACATGATGCGGTCCACCACCATCTCGTCCGGGTGGCCCGTGGGGATCACCTTCTCGTAGTCGGGGTACTTCCCCTCGCTCAGCCGGCAGACCAGCGTGTACATCGGCGTGGTGAACTGCAGGTTGCGGCTGTCGAACTCGATGAGCAGCGGCTCCCCATCGCTCGACATGATGGCCTGCAGCAGCTGGGCCGGGCGGTTCTTGAGCAGCACCCCGTGCTCCCCGTCGCAGTGGATGTCCGTGCGCGTGTAGCAGGATATCCGGTTGGCATCCGTGGCCACGAAGCGCAGGTGCTCGGGCTTGGCCTCGATGTACACCCCGCAGATGTGGGGCATGCTCAGGTAGTCGACGCTGGCCGTGAAGAGCGTCTTCGAGATCCCCGACAGCAGCACATCGCTGGTGGTCTCGATGCTGGTCACCTCATCCTGCTCCAGGACCGGCATCTCGGGGAACTCATCGGCCGGCTGGCAGGAGAAGCTGAACTCCCCCTCCTTGGTCCCCGTGCCGTACTTGACCTCCAGCTGCAGGCTCTCCATGTTGGCCGTGAAGTGCATCGGGATGTCGGGGAACTCCTTGAGCGTGTCCAGGAGCAGCTTCGAGGGGACAGCCAGCGCCCCCTCGCTCTGCACCGACTCGGGCCGCAGCGCGGTGAGGATGGTGTTCTCCAGGTCCGAGCCCATGATGCTGAGCGTCTCGCCCTCCACCCGCATCAGAAGGTAGTCCAGTATGTGAAAGGTGGGCTTGCCGGATAAAATCCTACTGGCGTTGGATAGATGCTTGTGCAGCAAGCCGCTCGATACCGTAAATTCCATGCTGTCGTCTTTGAATTTGAATTGAAACCCCTCCCCAGCCGCTGCCCGCAGCAAAGCCGGAATCCAATCGCAAAGGTAGACTTTTTCGCCGAAACGCCATAGGCCAGGCACGGGGCGAATGCAAATCTGAGCCGAAGCGCGGAGACATCCGCAAGCAGGGTGCTACCCCGGAGAGCAACGCACGGGAACAGGGGGCGCGAAAACCCCAGGGGATGGGAAGAAGGGACTGGTAATAAGGATAATAGGCTGAAAAAGGATTAGCGGCTAGGCATCCTCCCCCTCGCAATCTCCGCAATCCTGAAGGCGCGCCCCCTGCTCGCCGAGCGACTGGATGAAGAGCTTGGCGGCCTGCTTCTGCGCCTCCTTCTTCGAGGGCTGTATGCTCGTCAGCACCTCCTGGCCATCCACGAGTAGGCGGCAGGTGAAGCGCGGCGGCCGCGAACGGTAGGTGCCCATCACGAACTCCACGGCATGCTGCCCCGCCTGGGCCCAGTGCAGGAGCTGCGACTTGTAGTCCACCATGTGGTCGAGTAGATGCTGCCAATCCACCCGCGCCTCGAGGATGGCAAAGGACAGCGCCGAGCGGGCCGGCTCCAGCCCCCGGTCCAGGAACATCGCCCCGAAGAGCGCCTCAAGCGCGTTGCCCAGGATGTGCCGCGACTCGGGCGGAACGCCGTGGATGCGCGCCATCGCCTCCCCCACCCCCAGCTCCTCAGCCCAGCGGTTGATATACTGCCGGGAGACCAGCTGCGAGCGCAGGCGCGTCAGGTCCCCCTCGCTCATGTCGGGATAGCGCCTGTATAGCGCCTCAGACATCAGCAGCTCCAGCACCGCATCGCCCAGGAACTCGAGCCGCTCATTGGAGAGGCGCTGACCGTCAGGCCCGTTGAGGCGTACCGATACGTGGGCCAGCGCCAGGTAGTAGATACCCGGCTCGCCCAGCGCAATGGCGAACGCCCCCTGCATATAGGCACGCAAAAAGGCATCCAGCTCGCCGGAGACCTCCCCGCAAGGGGTGTGCCGAGAGCTGGATGCCAGTACTAGTTTCCCCTCAAAGCCGGGCAGCAAGGGCTAATCGAGCTTTTTGAAGAGGACAGAGCTGTTGTGCCCCCCGAAGCCGAAGGTGTTCGAGAGGGCGTAGCGTATCTCGCGCTTCTCCGCCACATTCGGTGTGAGCTTCAGCTTGGGGTTGATGTTCTCGTCCAGCTTCTCCAGATTGATGGTCGGCGGCACAAGGCTGTGCACCATGGCCATCACCGTGGCGATCGACTCTATCGCCCCGGCCGCGCCCAGGAGGTGGCCGGTCATCGACTTGGTCGCGCTGATGTTGATCTGGGTGGCATGCTCGCCGAACACCTTCTCTATCGCCCGTAGCTCGGCCACGTCGCCCAGCGGGGTCGAGGTGCCGTGCACGTTGATGTAGTCCATCTGGCTGGGCTCGATACCCGCCTCCTCCACGGCCAGGGCCATCACTGTGGCGGCGCCCTCCCCCTCGGGGTCCGGTGCCGTGAGGTGGTGCGCATCGGCCGTCATGCCGGAGCCCACGACCTCCGCGTATATCCGTGCGCCACGGGCCAGGGCGTGCTCGTACTCCTCCAGCACCAGCGCGCCAGCCCCCTCGCCCATCACGAAGCCATCACGGTCGGCATCGAAGGGGCGCGAGGCCCGGGCCGGGTCGTCGTTGCGCGTCGAGATGGCCTGCATGGAGCTGAAGCCCCCCAGGCCCGCCTCGTTGATCGCGGCCTCCGAGCCCCCGGTCACGAACATGTCCGCCTTGCCCAGGCGAATCAGGTTGGTCGCGTCGATGATGGCGTGGGTGGACGAGGCGCAGGCGGACACCGTGCCGTAGTTCGGCCCCCTGAGGCCGAAGCGGATGGATATCTGCCCGGCCGCGATGTCGGATATCATCTTCGGGATGAAGAAGGGGTTGAAGCGGGGCATGCCCCCCCCCTCGAAGAAGCCCTTGGCCTCCTCCCAGAAGGTCCGAATCCCCCCTATCCCGGAGCCCCATACCACCCCGGAGCGCCTGGGGTCGAAGCCACCGTCGGCGAAGCCGGCATCCCGCATCGCCTCCTCGGCGGCCACCAGAGCATATTGGGCATACGGATCAAGCTTGCGCGCCTCCTTCCGGTCGAAGTGGTCTGTCGCCCTGTAGCCCTTCAGCTCGCAGGCCACCGTGGTCTTGAACTTCGAGGCGTCGAAACCTGCTATCGTCTCGCAACCGCTCTTCCCAGCGACCAGGGCATCCCAGTACTCCTTAAGATTGTTACCGATGGGAGTCAAGGCCCCCATCCCCGTAATGACTACACGCTTGAGATCCATGTGCCGGATAGTTTGACGTCCAGAGATACCCTTATCTACTTCTCTATGTGCGACTCGAGGTAGGCTATAGCCTCGCCCACCGTGGTTATCTTGCCGGCTTCCTCATCGGGGATGGTGATGCTGAACGCCTTTTCGAAGTCCATGATAATCTCTACCGTATCGAGCGAATCGGCACCGAGGTCGTTGGTAAAGCTAGCAGTCGGCACAACGGCCCCCTCGTCCACGCCCAGCTTGTCCACAATGATAGCTTTCACTTTTCCCGTAACGTCCATAGTCTTACCCATTATTGGTTAATAATTCCGCACTGTCCGAAAGGCGCTGGGCACTCGCCAACCAAGGGCGACCACACCGCCTACTCGGCGGCAAAGGTATATGAAATCTTTATATTTTCGCGCTACGAGAAGCACTTTTTTTACCCTTCGCTCCCCTCTGGAGCGACATAAAACGTAGGTAATGAGCAGAATAGCCGTTTTCGCCTCTGGTTCCGGGAGCAACGCCCAGCGGCTCATGGAGCGCTTCGCGCCCCCGCACCGCCACGCCGTCTCGCTGGTGGTGTGCGACAACCCGGCCGCCGGGGTCATCGCGCGGGCCCACCGGGCCGGGGTGCCCACCTACCTCTGCCGGCGGGGCGCGCTGGCCGGGGGCGAGCTCCTCCACACCCTCCGGGCGCACGGCGCGGGCTGCATCGTCCTGGCCGGCTTCCTGGGCCTGATACCGGGGGAGCTCATCGGCGGGTTCCCCGGGCCCATCGTCAACCTCCACCCCGCCCTCCTGCCCCGCTTCGGGGGGAAGGGCATGTTCGGGCACCACGTCCACCGGGCCGTCATCGCCGCGGGCGAGGCGCGGAGCGGCATCACCATACACCACGTCAACGAGCGCTACGACGAGGGCGGCATCATCGCCCAGTTCGACTGCCCGGTGCACCCGGACGACACGCCCGACAGCCTGGCCGAGCGCATCCACGCCCTGGAGCATCGGCACCTGGGCGAGGTGGTGGAGCGGCTGCTCGACGGGCAGGCGTAGCGGGGTATGGAAAATCCGGGAAAAATCCCTACCTTTGTTGACGATAGCGCATTCGACGAGCGAGAGGATGTCGCAAACCGTTCAACTTGAGCATATGGCTATGAAAAAGATCATTGTACCCTACGATTTCTCCCGGGAGGCGCAGAATGGCATCTCCCTGGCGGCCCAGCTGGCGGACTACTTCCAGGCCACCATCCAGCTGCTGCACGTGCAGAAGAACCGTGGCCTGAGCAGCACCGAGATAGAGCGGGAGAAGGAAGCCATCAAGAAGCGCTTCGACCAGGCGCTGGAGCAGATCACCCCCATAGTGCCCAGCGGCATCCCGATAGAGTACGTCATCCGCTACGGGAAGGTCTACCGGGAGATTTGCGCCCAGGCGGAGGCCGACGAGGACACGATCATCGTGGCCAGCACCCACGGGGCCTCGGGCTTCGAGGAGCTCTTCATCGGGAGCAACGCCCTGCGCCTCATCTCGGCCTCGCAGAAGCCCGTCTACACCATACACCACGGCGTGGAGGCCCGGCGCTTCGGCCAGCTCATCCTCCCCCTCGACACCTCCTTCGGCTCGCGCCAGAAGGCGGCCTACGTCGCCAACGCGGCCAAGGTCTACGGCTGCCCGGTGAGCATCCTGGCCATCGCGGAGAGGCCCTCCGAGAAGCTGATGGAGAAGCTAGCCGCCTACACCAAGCAGGTGGAGGAGTACCTCAAGAAGCAGGACGTGGAGTACAAGGTATACCATGTAGAGGGGATGGACTTCGTCGACGCGGCCATCACCTTCAGCAAGGACAAGCCCGACGCGCTCATCGTCATCACCGAGCAGGACAAGAACGGCCTCCCGGTCTTCCTGATTGGCGATAAGTCGCAGCGCTTCCTCTGCGAGTCGCCCGTGCCGGTGCTCATCCTCCCGCCGCGGGTGAACCTCAAGGGCGGCGACTCGTTCCACACCTTCGGCTAGACAATCCGCCCGCAAAGGGCCGCAATACGCGCAGGGAGAAACCGCCCCGCTACGTGCATTATCGTGGCGGGGCGGTCTCCATCCGGTTGGCTAGGGCATGCGGTCGGGCGCGCCCCGGGTCATGACCACCACGTCGTGCAGCAGGCCGTCGGGGGTGCGGTGCCACTCCGGGAGCAGGCCCACCCGCCCGAAGCCCTCCGCCTCGAACAGGGCCAGGGTGGGGGCGTTGCTCGTCATCACCTCCACGGCCAGGGCCCGCAGGCCCAGCACCCCGAAGGCGTAGCGCAGCCCAGCCCGGAGCGTGGCGCGGCCGTAGCCCAGGCCACGGAGCCCGGGGGGGAAGATGCCCAGCCCGAGGTAGCTCGTACGCTGCACCCCGTCCATGCGGAAGAAGTCCAGGCAGCCCACCCGCACCCTGTCGTCGGGCCGGTAGGCCAGCAGGCGGAGCTGCTCGTCGTCCCCGCCGCCGCTCTCCACGAAGGCCCGCAGCTGGTAGCGGCTCACGGGGCGTACCACCGTCCCCTCGGCGTAGCGCTCCGGGGCGTTCTCGTAGCTGTAGAGGTACTCCAGGTCCTCAGGCTCTGGGGCCCGCAGGGCGATGCGGGGGGGCGAATTTTCCGACATACGGTAAGGCATTGCTCAGTGAAAAGGGGCATGCCATCTAGGCCTCCTCGCCCTCCAGCTCCTCGTGCGCCTTCAGCAGCTTCTCCTGTATGTCGCCCGGGGTGGCGGCATACTCGGCGAAGTCCATGGTGTAGGTCGCCCGGCCGCTGGTCAGGGAGCTGAGCGCGGTGCTGTAGCGCGCCAGCTCGGCCAGGGGCACGCGGGCCTTGATGCGCTCGAAGCCCCCGTCGCTGTCCATGCCCATGATGACGGCCCGTCGGTTCTGCAGGTCGCTCATCACGTCCCCCAAGCGGTCGGAGGGCACGAGGACCTCCACGTTGTAGATGGGCTCCATGATTTTTGGCCCGGCCTCGCGGAAGGCCGCCCGGAAGGCGTTGCGGCTCGCCAGCTTGAAGGAGATCTCGTTGGAGTCCACCGGGTGCATCTTCCCGTCGTAGACGGCCACGCGGATGTCGCGCGCGTAAGAGCCGGTGAGCGGCCCCTGCTCCATCTTCTCCATCAGGCCCTTGAGGATGGCGGGCATGAAGCGCGCGTCGATGGCCCCACCCACGATGCAGTTGTAGAACACGAGCTTGCCCCCCCAGTCGAGGTCGATCTCCTGGGTGTCGCGCACGTTCAGGTTGATTTCCTTGCCGTTGACCTTGGCCTTGGTGGGCGCGGGCTCGCCCTCCACGTAGGGGTCGATGATGATGTGGACCTCGCCGAACTGGCCCGCGCCGCCGGACTGCTTCTTGTGGCGGTAGTCGGCCGAGGCGCTCTTGGTGATGGTCTCGCGGTAGGGGATGCGGGGCGGGAAGTACTCCACGCTCATCTTGTGGAGGTGCTCCAGCTCCCACTTCAGGATGTTGAGATGGTGCTCGCCCTGGCCGCTAAGGATGATCTGCCGCAGCTCCTTGGAGAACTCCACGCCTATGCTCAGGTCGGCCTGGTGGGCGCGGTTGAGCAGCTCGCCCAGCTTCTCGGTCTCCGCCTCGTTGGTCGCCCGGACGGCGGTGCGGAACTTGGCGTTGGGCATGGCCAGCGGGGGGAGCACCACGGCCAGCCCGCCGGCGCAGAGCGTGTGGTTGCTCTTAGTGTTCTTGAGCTTGACGGCCGCGCCGATGTCGCCCGCCACCAGCTCGCCCACCTTCGTGCGGTTCTTGCCCGCCACCACGTAGAGCTGCGACATGCGCTCCTTGGCCTGGGTGGCCATATTCGTGAGGTCGTCGCCCTCGCGCAGGGTCCCGCTCATCACCTTGAAGTAGTTGATCTCGCCGAGGTGCGGCTCGACGGCCGTCTTGAAGACGAAGAGCGATGTCTTCGCGCCCGCATCGCAGGTGAGCTCCTGGCCCTCCACGTCCCGCATGGGCGGGGTCTGCGCCGGGGAGGCCCCCACCTTCACGATGAACTCCATCAGGCGCTTGGCCCCGATGGTCTTCAGCCCCGAGGTGCACATGACCGGGAAGATGTCCCGCGCCGCCATGCCCTTGCCCAGCCCCACGCGCACCTCATCCTCCTCCAGGCTCCCCTTCTCGAAGAAGAGCTCCATGAGGCTCTCGTCGTTCTCCGCGGCCGACTCCACCAGCTCCTGGTGCAGGGCCGTCGCGCGCTCCAGCTCCTCGGCCGGGATGGGGTGCTCCTCCCGCTCGCCGCTCTCCCCCTTGTAGCGGTACATCTTCATGAGCAGCACGTCGATGATGGCGTCGAAGCCCTCGCCCGCGTTCAGCGGGTACTGCACCAGCTTGACCTTCTTGCCGAAGGCCTGCCGCAGGCTCTCGAGCGTGTTCTCGAAGTTGGCCTTCTCGTGGTCGAGCTGGTTGACCGCGAACATCACCGGCCGGGCCATCTTGCGGGTCCAGCGGCCGAAGATCTCCGTGCCGACCTCCACCCCGTGGCGGGCGTTGATGACCATCACGGCCAGGTCCGCCACCGAGACGGCCGATATCACCGCCCCCAGGAAGTCGTCCGAGCCCGGCGTGTCGAACAGGTTCAGCTTGCAGCCCATGAACTCGGTGTAGAGCACCGTGGAGTAGATGGACTTGCCGTTGAGCTGCTCGATCTCGCTGTAGTCCGACACGGTGTTCTTGCCCTCAATCGTCCCCTTGCGGTCGATCACCTTGCCCTCCAGCAGCATGGCCTCAGTCAGGAGCGTCTTCCCCGCATCGGTGCTGCCCAGCAATACCACGTTGCGAATCTTGTCTGTAGGGTACGTCTTCATACTATCACTCTTATTAGGTTGTTGATACTACACACGGCGTGCTCCCCCCCGACCAGGGCCCTCCTACCTTTTTTCTTCAGGTTTCAAAGTTAGAAAAACTCTAAAGTAATTCCAAGCCCCCCGCGCCAGAAAATAGGGAGTCGAGGCCCCCAGGCCCCGCGAGCCACGGCAAAAAGCCTATCTTTGCGCTCGCCAAACCGCAGTGAACAATGGGAAAAGCACGCCTATCCCTCCAGCAGAAGCTCAGCCTGAACCTCGGCCCCCTCCAGCTGCAGGTCATCGGCATGCTGGCCCTCCCCATCCACGAGCTGGAGCGCCGGGTGACCGAGGAGATCGAGCGGAACCCCACCCTCGAGGAGGAGGACAGCCCGCCGGAGGGGGGCGAGACCCCGGACGACGCGCCCGGCCCCGCGGACGAATTCGCCCCGGAGGACTACCTGCCCGACGACCTGCGCTACGACGAGCTACCCCGCCAGGGCGCAGCGGAACCCGGCACGGAGGAGCGGACCATCGCCGCGCAGACCACCTTCCGGGAGCACCTCGTCGAGCAGCTCAAGCACCTCCGCGTAGCCCCCGACCTACGGCCCGCGGCCGAGTACATCATCTGGAACCTCGACGACGACGGCTACCTGCGCACCGACCTCGAGGACCTCCGCGACCAGATGTACCTCCTGGAGTCGCACGACATCGACCCCGCCCGCTGGCGCGAAGCCCTGCGCCTCATCCAGTCCATGCCCCCCGCCGGCATCGGGGCCAAGGACCTCCGCGAATGCCTCCTCCTCCAGCTACGCGGCGACACCTCCCTCGAGGCCACCCTCGCCCGCCGGGTGCTCCAGGAGGCATTCGAGGCGCTCACCCGCCGGAACTTCGAGCAGATGCTCCGCACCCTCGGCTGCACCGAGCCACAGCTCCAGCAGGCCATCGAGCGTATCGCCACCCTCAGCCCCCGGCCCGAGATACCCGCCACCGAGAGCGGCTACGCGCAGACCATCACCCCCGACTTCCACCTCACCATCGACGGCAATGGCGAGCGGACCATCACCCTCAACGGGCGCAACAGCCCCGACCTCCGCGTGAGCCACCGCTATGCCCAGATGCTCAGCGACCTCCAGGCGCAGCAGCAACAGCGCGAGCTCAGCACGCAGGAGCAGGAGACCGCCAGCTTCGTCAGGCAGCACATCGAGAGTGCGCGCGGCTTCATCGAGGCCATACGCCTACGCAACGGCACCCTCACCCGCATCATGGAGGCCATCCTCGCGGCCCAGGCCGACTACTTCCAGGAGGGCGACCCAGACCGGCTACGCCCCCTCATGATGAAGGACATCGCCAGCGCCACCGGCCTGGACCTCTCCACCGTCTCCCGCGTGGCCAACGGCAAGTACATACAGACCCCATGGGGCATACTCCCCCTGCGGCAGCTCTTCGCCCGGGAGCTCGCCCCCGCCTCCCCGAGCGCGGCCGAAACCACCGAGACCCAAACCACCCTCGAGGCCAAGAACCACCTCCAGCAGCTCATCGACCAGGAGGACAAGCACGAACCCCTCACCGACGAGCAGCTCGCCGACCGCATGCACCGGGCCGGCTACCCCATCAGCCGACGCACCGTCGCCAAGTACAGGCACCAGCTCGGCCTGGCCACCGCCCGCCTCCGGCGTGAACTCTAAGCCCAGACAAAAAAAGGCGGGGCGCGTTGGCGCCCCGCCCAGTCGTCGTGCTACGTAGCCCCTAGAAATGGAACATCACGAAGAAATTCGCGAAGCCGGGGGACTTGCTCGCGAAGGAAATCGACTCCTCCTTGCCCCCGACCACCTCCTGCTTGAAGTAGGTCTTATCCCTTATCTCCTCGGTATGCACCTCACCGCGCGTACTGAGCGTAGCGCCGAGATTCAGCCCCACCTCAAAGCCTATACTAGCACGGGGAATGAAGTAGAACTCAACACCCGCAAAGCCCGAGAGGCCCATGGTATGCTGCTGGCCACCATTCCTATAGAGAAGGCGCTTGGTGGCCGGAGCAGGGGCCAAAACGTTGGGGTCCGATGCATCAAAATTATGGGTAGTCGGATTAAGATTCTTCACATTCATCGCGTTGCCGTACTTAAACTCCGTCACCGTGTGGTCGAACCTGTAGTACACGTCCCCCCCGAGGAAGGCGCGGAAGCGGTCCTGGCCACGGAATGCCATGTAGCCCATACGGAACTGGTAGCCGCTCTTCCGCACAATCCGCAGGTCCTCCACCACGCCCAGGTGCCCCTTGGACGCGGCCAAATCGTCGTTGACCACGGTCCGGCTCGTAGTCTCCGTCGTGCCGAAATTCGCGTCCGCACGCATCCGCAAGGCCGTGAAATCCGTCAGGAAGTAGCGACCGTAGATGCCGTAATCCGTGGGCGCCATGGCCTTCTCGTGGAAGACAGAACCCATGAGGTTGAAAATGGGCATAGCATTGATACCCAGGCCGATATGCCCCGCCCTCGGGAAGTACTTCGTCCCCTTATACTCCGCGCTCGGCCCATCCATACGCCGGGGCGCGCTCTTCAGCGTGTCGGACACCGCCTGCGCCCGCACTGCGCCGCCCAGGGCCAGCAGCGCGCAGATTGCAACTATTGCCTTCTTCATCTGTAGCACCTCCTCCTAGTAAACATTCGGCGCCGCCGCATCGTACTTGAGCACGACGGTCTGCAATGGCTGGCCCACAATCAGGCTCACGCTGGCAGGAGCCCCCTCATACCGATAGGATTTCTGCTTGCCACCCACGGTGTAGGTATTGTCGAAGGGCAGCAGGGACACCTTCCACTCGTGGGGCTTACCATCGTTCGGGCAGGGCAGCTCGACCTCCGTGGCGGGCAGGTTCACCACGATAGCCTCATTGAGGTAGTCCGGCCCGGTATGCAGCTCGCTCTGCGGGATTGTGAAGACCAGCTTAGCCCCCAGGCCCTCCGTCACATCCGAGTAGTCAGTCGCATCATCGGCCATCTTAACCCCCACCTTCAGGTTCACCTTGACCATCTCGTTCTTGGGAATTGGCAGCTCCGTCGTTTCCGCCTTCTTGCAGGAGGCGAAGAGCAACGGGGCCACGATGGCCAGCAGCAATACAAACCTCATCTTCTTCATCGCAATGCACATTTTTAAAATGATTGACCCCGCTCCAGAAGCAGAGTCACAATTTATTTGACAGTGCAAAGGTACAACAAAAAATAAAATTGGCAAGTATTTAACCCTATTCCCCGCTTTTTTTTCAGGCAGATTAGGCCTGAACCTCTATCCTGAACTCCAGGTACTCCACCACCATCCCGGGGCGGACCTTCGCCCGCTTCCTGTGCTCCACCACCCCATCCAGTCGCACCAGGGCCGACTCCACCGCCACCTTGGCCGCGCCGCCCGAGGGCACAATCCCCACGGCCTTCAGCAACCGTATCAGCTCTATGTAGGGTCGCCCCTCGAGCGCGAACTCTATCCTCTCCATATACCTAAGTCTCCCTGAAATGGCCACTCTCCGCCACGCCCCCATCGCCCATACGCGCTAGGGCCAACTCGTCCTGCAGGCTCTCCAGCTCCCCACGCATCGACTCGCCGGCGGAGGCATTCTGGATGCTGTTGGCCAGCACCGGCCCCAGGTGCTTGAGGTAGCTGACCTCGTAGCTCTTGAAGGGGGAGAGCCGCCCCAGCACCAGCACGCCCACCATGCCCGTCTCCGACTGCAGGGGTAGGAGCACCAGCGAGGGGGGCGCGCAGGCCCCTAGCCCCGAGGTGATGGGCAGAAAGTCCATCGGCAGGTCCGTCAGGTGCTGGAAGGTGTTGTCCTGGTAGCATGCCCCGACAATCCCCTCCCCGGCCGCTATTCGCCCATACTCCCTCACCTGCTCGGAGAGCATACCGTGCTGGGCCACAAGGTGTAGGCTTAGCTGGAGGTTCTCGCCGTAGCGGGCGATGTAGAGCGCCCCCACGTTGGCCTTTATGCCACGGGCCAGGCTCTCCATCCCCAGTCGGCAGAGCCGCTCCACACCCGCGGAGGTGCTGCAGGCCAGCAGGCGGGAGAGCTCGGAGAACCTCGCGCCCATCCACTTCGACTCGCGCAGCAGGCGCATGTTCTGCTTCAGCCGCTGCTTGAGCTCCTGATACTCCGCCGACTGCTCCCCCACCTGGCGTTGGGCCTGCTCGAGCTGCGCACGGTGGGTATCGCGCTCCTGAATGCAGCGCATGAGGACATCGTTGCGCCGCCGCATCATGATGATAATCAGCATCGAGAAGAAGCCCCCCATGGCGATGGCAATCAGCGGGCGCATCGTCGAGGAGCCCGAGAGCATCAGCAGGTGGTCGACCATCCAGGCGAAACCCAGGAGCACCAGGCCGGCCAGCACGAAGAGCGCGTTCTCCTGCCGACCAATCACCGCGCGCAGCATGATGAAGAACATCAGGTAGATGGAGGTGAAGATGATGTAGGTGAAGAATACCCACTCGTAGCGGGTGAAGAGCATCGGCGGGGTCACCAGGACCAGCACCGTGAGCAGGCACCCCACGGCCAGCAGGGCGAGGTTCGCCAGCCGCCTGGCCCCGGCCGGGTAGATGCTGCTGGCGAGCATGGTCAGCGCGATAATCACCCCGTTGTTGCAGGCGTAGCGGACCTTGAAGAAGGCCGACCAGGAGACGTCGGGGAGCCACTCCAGGATGAAGGAGGACTCCCCCACGGTGATGCGGGCCACCGTGGAGAGCACCAGCAGCACCAGCCAGAAGCTCCGCATGGTGAAGGGGTTGTTGGAGAACAGGAAGAGCCACACCAGCAGGAGGGCCAGGCTGATGCCCAGGATGATGTAGGTGAAGTTCTCGTAGAGCTTCGAGTTGCGCTGCAGCTGGCGGTACTCCCCGAAGCGGGGCGCGTGGACCACGCCCGCCTGGGGGTTGACGTAGTTGGAGGCCTGGAGCACCACCTCAACGGTATCGCGCATGTGGCCGGACTGGCGCAGAATCGGGATGATGAGGTCCTGCACCCTGGACTGCGCGGCGTAGGGGTCGCTGGTCACCCGGCCCACCCCCGACATGAGCTGGCCGTTGACCCAGAGCCGCGAGCTGCTGAAGACCGTGGGGAAATGCAATCCGTACTCCACGTCCGTGTCGCTCTTGGGGAGGACGAGGCGGAGCCGGAACGTGCCGTAGCCCTCGGCCGGCAGGAGCTTGCCGGCCACCCGATAATCCGTCCATGAGCTCGGGATTCGCACCACCCGGGGCTTGTAGTAGCGCCCCTGGGCGAAGTCGGAGGGGCTGACGAGCTGCCCCCAGAAGAACTCCACATTCCCCTCGAGCTGCACATCCCCCTCCTCCTGGTGGCCCTTGTAGCCCGAGAGGTCGAAGAGCATGCTGTCCGGGATGCGGGCCGCCGCCGGGCCCACCAGCCCGGGGAGGGGTAGGCCCAGGAGCAGTCCGGCCAGGAGCAGCAGCCCACGGAGGCCCCTCTGCAGCGGCGCGTAGCCAAAACCCCTAGGAGAACCCATACCCCGGCGCGCTGCTTATCCTACTTCTTGCACTCCAGCATCACCGTCTTGCAGGCATTCGTGTTGCCCATCTTGCAGGCCATGTGGAAGTCCTTGCAGGCCTCATGCTGGCGCTTGCTCTTGAGGTAGGCCATGCCCCGGTTGTAGAACGACATGACGTTGCGGTTGTCGATGTCAATGGAGGCATCGTAGGCATCGACGGCCGACACGTAGTCCTTCATCATGTAGAAGGCCGAGCCCTTGTAGTTGTAGGCCGTGGCGTTGCGGGGCGAGAGGTCCAGGGCCTTGTCGAACCACGGGAGGGATGCCTCCGCGTCGCCGGTGTAGAGGATGGCCAGGCCGTGGTTGATGTAGAGGGTGACCCAGTCGGACGAGCCCTTCGAGAGCATGCCCTCCACCTTCTGGAAGGTGTTCTGCGCGGCGGTGTAGTCGCCCTTGAGGTTCTGGACGATGCCCAGCTTCAGCTGCAGCTCCACGCTCTTGGGGTACTCGTCCATGGCGTCCTTGATGAGCGATTCGGCCTTGCGGACCTTGCGCAGGCGTATGCAGGTCTCGATGTAGGCGTAGATGCAGACGGTGTCCTTCCTGTTCTGCCGGTAGGCCGTGGAGAGGAAGTTCTCGGCGGCCCCCAGCTCGTTGTTGCGCAGCGCCCGTACGCCCAGCGACAGGGGATCGTTCTCGGTTCGCTTCGCTGTGGTGGTCAGGGGTAGCAGGGTGAGCAGCAGCAGGGGTAGGGCCGCTAGGTAGGCGGTCATTCTCTTCATAGTGTACATCAAAGTTTGTCGGCCATCTCTCCGATTCGTGCGCTTGCCGCAGCGGGCGTGTAGAGCACCCGGCGGTCCTGGAGGGCGCTGGCGAGGGTCTGCTCGTCGGCTTGGTCCAGCCGCTCGCCGAAGGGGATGCCCCTTGCGGGTGTCGATATGCGGATGTTGAGGCTCTGCAGGTGGCGCTGGAGGTAGAAGGCCGTGGTGTCGCCCTCCATGTTCACCGCGAAGGCCAGGATGAGCTCCTCGGGGCGCTGGCGGGCGATGGTGGACTGCAGCTGGTCCAGGGGTAGCTGGTCTGGCCCCCGCCCGGCCATGGGGTCTATCAGCCCGCCCAGCACGAAGTAGCGCCCGCGGTACTGCCCGGCGCGCTCCAGGGCCATCACGTCCCGCACGTCGGCCACCACGCACAGCAGGGTGTCGTCGCGGCGGGTGTCGGCGCAGCGGGCGCAGGCCTCGCCCGTGTCGGAGAAGCCGTTGCAGCGGGGGCAACGCTGGAGCTGGTCCGCGCAGTCGCGCAGGGCGGCCACGAAGCGGGCCTGCTGCTCCGCCGGCTGCTCCAGCATGTGGAGGGCGTAGCGCTGCGCCGTACGTGGCCCCACGCCGGGGAGCTGCGCGAAGGCCTCCACCGCCTTGCTGAAAAGTACTGAACCGTAGTCCTGCTCGTCCATCCGTCAAAGGCTATATACCCCGCGAAGGTAATATAAAAATCCCGACCACCTACCCACGCGGCACGCTGGCTAGGGGGCCAACCACCCCGCGATTGCGGCCAGGTTGCTCGGGTTGGAGCTGGGCTTGCCCTCCGGGGTGTACATGTGCTCGAGCTGGGCGGCGTAGCGCTCCTCGGCCCGGTGGCGGATGAGCTTCATGGTGCTGTTGAGCAAGCCGTTGGCCTCGCTGAAGGGCTCGTCGACGATGGCGTACGTGCTGGCCTGCCACCGCTCGGGGAAGAGGTCTTTGAGCTTGGGGTCGGTCCGCAGCAGGGCCATGTCCGCGTCGATAAGCTCTATGGCCCGCCGGGCGGCCTCCTCGCTCTGGGGGTTCACCCGCTGCCGGGCGAGGGCCGCCCGGAGCGCCTCGCCGTTGGGCACGACCAGGGCGGTGGTGTAGGGGCGCTGGTTGTTGTGCAGCAGGACCTGGTCTATGAGCGCGGAGTGCTGCACGAGGGTCTCCTCTATGCCCTCGGGGCTGTACTTCTCGCCGTCCATCCCGATGAGCAGGCTCTTGAAGCGGCCCAGCACCGAGAGGTAGCCGTCAGTGTCCAGGAAGCCCATGTCGCCGGTGTGGAGCCAGCCATCGACGATGGTCGCGGCCGTGGCGACCTCGTTCTTCCAGTAGCCCAGCATCACGTTGCCCCCCCTGACGCAGATCTCGCCCTTCTGCCCCCGGGGGAGCTCGTGCCCCTCCTCGTCCACGATGCGGACATCCATATTGGGTATCGGCCGACCGGAGGTGCCGAGCTTGTGGTTCTCCGGGCTGTTGGTGCTGATGATGGGGGTGGCCTCCGTGAGGCCGTAGCCCTGGAACATCGGGATGCCGATCGCGTAGAAGAACTTCTGGAGGTCGAGGTCGAGGTAGGCCCCACCACCGATGAAGTACTCGAGCCGCCCGCCGAAGCTCTCCCGGACCTTGGAGAAGATGAGCCTGTCGTAGAGGCGCACCAGCGGGTAGAGGAGGGCGCGGAGGCCACGCCCCCGGTTGTGCCCCTCGCGGTTGTAGGCGTAGGCCACGCGCAGCCCGCGGCTGAACATCCCCTCCACGTAGCCCCCCTTGTCCTTGATGCCCTTGAGGATGTTGGCCCGGAAGTTCTTGGCCAGGGCCGGGACGGAGAGGATCATGTGGGGGCGGACCTCCCGCATGTTGACCGGGATGTTGCGCAGGGCCTCCACCGGCGACTTGCCCGCCTGCACCATCGCCAGGCTCGCGCCCCGGTACATGAAGGAGTAGATGCCCGCCACGTGGGCGAAGCTGTGGTCCATCGGGAGGATGACCAGCTGCACGAAGTGCTCGGGGATGGTCACCAGCTGGGCCGTGTTGACGGTGTCCTCCACGTAGTTCCGATGCGTCAGGATAACGCCCTTGGGGTCGGAGGTCGTGCCGGAGGTGTAGGATATGTTGGCGAAGTCCTCGGGCCGTATCTGGTCGGACACGCGGCTGACCACCTCGGGGTCGCGGGCCAGGGCCTCCCGCCCCATCTCCTTGAGGCGGGCCATGGAGACCTCCCCGTCGCCGGGCTGGTCCTTGGGGTCGAGGTGGATGATGTGGCGGAGCTGAGGCAGCTGGGCGCGCATGGCCTCCACTTTCTGGGCCTGCCCCTCAGAGACTATGACGGCGACGGCCCCGGAGTGGTGCAGGCGGAACTGGAGGTCGGCCCCCTCGAGCTTGATGCTCAGGGGGATCTCAACGCAGGCCGCATGGAGCATGCCCAGCTCGCTCTCTATCCAGAGCCTACGGCCCTCGGAGAGCAGCCCCACCCTACTCCCCGGCTCAATGCCCAGGGTGATGAGCCCGGCGGCGATGGCGCGGACCTCCTCATGGGTCTGGCGGTAGGTCGTCGGCCGGTACTCCCCGCCCTCCTTCTGCCAGATGAAGGGGTTGTCGGGCCACTTGCCCACCGAGCGTTCAAAGAACTGTACTAGCGTCCTGATATCTTCCATAGCGCATCGTGTATTGGGGGGCAATGATAGGCAAAATTATCCGGAACTGCATTTCCGGCCCGCCGGTCATGCCCCATTTCGGGCCCGCCGGCCTGGGTGAAACCGCGCGATTTTCCCTACCTTTGCCCACGGATTAAGACGCAAGCACTATGGCAACGTACATCAACCCCTTCACGGACTTCGGCTTCAAGCGCCTCTTCGGCCAGGAGGAGAACAAGGACCTGCTCATGAGCTTCCTCAACGAGCTGCTGCGCGGCCAGCAGGTCATCGAGCGGCTCACCTACCTGAAGACCGAGCACCTGGGCGGGACGCAGTTCGACCGCAGGGCCATCTTCGACCTCTACTGCGAGAATGAGCGCGGGGAGAAGTTCATCGTCGAGCTCCAGCGCGCCAGGCAGGAGTTCTTCAAGGACCGCTCGGTGTTCTACTCCACCTTCCCCATCCAGGAGGAGGCCCAGCCCAACGACTGGGACTTCCGCCTGCGGCCCGTGTACACCATCGCCATCCTGGACTTCGTCTTCGACAACGATACGGGGGGGCCGGACAAGTACCGCTACGACGTGCAACTCATGGAGACCGAGCTCAAGGAGGTGTTCTACCGCAAGCTCACCTACATCTACCTGCTGATGCCCAAGTTCAACAAGAAGCTCGAGGAGCTGGAGACCGGCTTCGAGAAGTGGCTCTACGCCCTCAAGCACCTCTACCGGCTGGCGGAGCGGCCGGGCCGGCTGAGCGAGGCGGTCTTCGAGAAGTTCTTCCAGCAGGCCCACATCGCCGAGTTCACCAAGGCGGAGCGCGCTGCCTACCACCACTGCCTCAAGGCCCAAAACGACTGGAGGAACATCATGAACACGGCCCGGGCCGACGGCTTCCGCGAGGGGGTGCAGGAGGGGATAGAGCAGGGAATGGAGCAGGGCCTGCAGCAGGGGATGGAGCAGGGAATAAAGCGGGGAATAGAGCAGGGGATAGAGCGGGGGATGGAGAAAGGAATGGAGAAAGGGATAGAGCAAGGAATGGAGAAGGTGGCCCGCTCGATGCTCGCGCGCGGGATGGATGCCAAAACGGTGGCCGAGCTTACAGGGCTGAGCCTAGAGAGGGTGATGGACCTAACGGACCAGCCGGGTCTGGACTAGACCGCCGGGGAGAACACCACATGAAGTAGGGGGATGGCCATCCTAGCAGATAGCCATCCCCCTACTTGTTTTTCTTATGCCGAACGCTACTCCTTGGCGGCGTACTCGTGCACCTGCTGCGAGGTCCGCATCGAGCAGAACTTCTTGCCGCACATTGAGCAGAAGTGCTCCTCGTGGCCCTCGGGCAGCGTCTCGTCGTGGAAGCGGCGCGACTTCTCCGGGTCGAGCGAGAGGTGGAACTGGTCGTTCCAGCGGAACTCGAAGCGGGCCTTGCTCATGGCGTTATCGCGGTACATGGCCGAGGGGTGCCCCTTGGCCAAATCCACCCCGTGGGCCGTGAGCTTGTAGGTGATCACCCCCTCCTTCACGTCGTCGCGGTTGGGCAGCCCGAGGTGCTCCTTCGGGGTCACGTAGCAGAGCATGGCCGTGCCGTGCCAGCCGATAATCGCCCCGCCGATGGCCGAGGTGATGTGGTCGTAGCCCGGGGCGATGTCGCACACCAGCGGGCCGAGCGTGTAGAAGGGCGCGTCGTGGCACACCTTCTGCTCGAGCTCCACGTTCACGGCGATTTTGTCCATCGGCACGTGGCCCGGCCCCTCTATCATCACCTGCACGTTCTTGGCCCACGCGCGGGTGGCCAGCTCGCCGAGGGTCTGCAGCTCGGCGAACTGCGCCTTGTCGTTGGCGTCGGCAATCGAGCCGGGGCGGAGCCCATCGCCCAGGGAGACCGCCACGTCGTAGGCCGCGAGGATGTCGCATATCTCGTCGAAGTGCGTGTAGAGGAAGTTCTCCTGCTTGTGCATGATGGCCCACTTGGCCATGATGGCCCCCCCGCGCGAGACGATGCCCGTCACCCGCTTGGCCGTGTATGGCACGTACTCCCGCAGCAGGCCCGCGTGGATGGTGAAGTAGTCCACCCCCTGCTCGGCCTGCTCGATAATCGTGTCGCGGTAGACCTCCCAGGTCAGCTTCTCCACGTCGCCGTCTATCTTCTCGAGGGCCTGGTAGAGCGGCACGGTGCCTATCGGCACGGGCGAGTTGCGGATAATCCACTCGCGCGTCTCGTGGATGTTGTCGCCCGTCGAGAGGTCCATGACCGTGTCCGCGCCCCAGCGCGAGGCCCACACGGACTTCTCCACCTCCTCGTGTATGCCCGAGGTGACGGCCGAGTTGCCGATGTTGGCGTTAATCTTCACCAGGAAGTTCCGCCCGATAATCATGGGCTCCAGCTCCGGGTGGTTGATGTTGCAGGGGATGATGGCGCGCCCGGCCGCAATCTCATCGCGCACGAACTCGGCGGTGATGGGCTTGGGCATCTCGGTGGCCCCCCCGTAGGCCCGGTGCATGGCCTCCATGTTCTGGTTCTCCCGCACGGCCACGAACTCCATCTCGGGCGTCACGATGCCCTGCCGCGCGTAGTACATCTGCGAGACCCCATGCCCCTCCTTGGCCCGCAGCGGGCGGTGCTTGACGTGGGGGAAGCGCAGGTGCGCGAGCGACTCGTCGGCCAGGCGCATCCGCCCGTACTCCGAGGAGAGGCCGGGCAGCTCCACGGTATCGCCCCGCTCGGCAATCCACCCCGCCCGCAGCCGTGGTATCCCCTCCATGACGTTCACCTCCACGTCGGGGTCGGTGAAGGGGCCGGACGTATCGTACACGTACACGGGCGCGTTGGGCCGCCGGTGGCCGTCGGGCGCCACGGTGTCCGAGAGGTCTATGCGGCGCATCGGCACGCGCACCCGGGGGTCGCGCTCCGACTGTATGTAGACCTTCTTCGAGCCGTCTATGGGCATCTGCGTGATGTACTCACAGGAATTATTCTGGTTCATTGTGTCTAAGCCTTATCGTTTGTCGCCACACCGACCGGGTCCGATGGGCCGCGCCCACCACCCCCGGCCTACCCGCCCTGGGCGATGGTGAGGATGATGACCTGGTCCTGGGCCTGCAGCTGGTGTCCGTCCCAGCCGCCCGCCCGCACGATGCTGCCGTTGACCGCCACGGATATGGCCCCCTGGCCCTCGAGGCCGAGGAGCGCCACCAGCCGCGAAACGCTCGTGCCCTCCGGCACCTGCCGAACCTCGTCATTCACCCTGATTTCCATCATTGCGCAAACTCTGTAATTACTGGTTCTACCTCGCGCCACACCTCCTCGGCGTAGCACCCGCAAATGTAGGAAAAAGACGGGATATGGCCATCGCCGGCCCATCGCACACCGCACGGAGTACGCCCCCAGCGCAGCGCGCGCAGCCGGGAAATACCGGACGGCGGGCGGCAGGAGTAATGCCCCAGCTTCGTGAAACCGTCAGCCCCTCCCGCCCAGCACATCGCGCAGGGCCTGGTAGCCACTCACCACCTCGTACTTCACCTCCCCGTTGCTAATCTTCGCGAAGAGCCGACGGGCGCACTTTATCTTCTCCTCCTCCACGCCCCGCAGGTCGAGCGAGGACATGCTCCCCTTGGTCTCCGCCACGAAGTACACGTGCTTCACGGCCCCCTCGTCGAAGGCTATGGCCCAGTCGGGGCTGTAGTCGCCCAGCGGGGTGGGGATTTGGAAGCCCCTGGGCAGCTTCGCGTAGGCAACGACCTCACGGGCAGCGTCCAACTCCGTGGCGAAGTGCTGCTCCACGGCGCTATCCGTGAAGACGTAGTCCGTCACGCTCTTATCCCCCCTGTGCGCGCGGGCAGTAACCTCGTGCTTCTCCTCGGTGAAGATGCTGCTGTCGTAGGTGTCCTTGAGCAGGTTGTAGCTGATGTGGTCGACAATGAGAGTGGCGCGCTGCTCGGTGAGGATGCGGCGCACCTCCTGTATGAAGCGCTCGGGGTTCTGCGGGTACATGGCGAATTTCTCCTCTCGTATCCCCATGAGGATGCGCGCCACGGTCAGGCGGCGAGAGCAGGTCGGGCGGGCTATCTCCCCCAGCAGGTCGTAGCGCACCTCGCTCACGGGGGCACCCTCCAGATGCACCATCTCGCTCTCGAGGAGCGTCAGCATCTCCCCCGTACGCACCTCCTCCTGGCTAAGGGTTTCCTTCTGCTCGCCCCGCCTGACCTGGTACTCCAGGCGGGGAACCTGCAGCTCCCGGTCTATGGCCGCAATGCACTTCGCTATCAGCTCCTCGCTATCGAAGCTCACACGGTACGAGCTGTGGTGGTGGATACGTTTCCATAGCTCCTGGAACTCCCGCTTGTGGAAGTTCCCATTGAGCTGGTTGTGGATGTCGGGCTTGACCGCGTTCTCCACGAGGTCCTCCAGCTTCGCGCCCGTGGCTATTCGCTCCACGTGGCGGTAGACAGCCTCGCTGACCTCGGACGTTAGCCCCTCTATGGGGAGTAGCGTCCCCTCACGGCGGGCGGCGTGGTAAGTCGGGGTCGGCTCGCCCTTCGCATCGATGTAGCCCTTCGTACGAAGCTCAAGATACACCTCCTGCGCCTGGGTCTCGTCCAGGACGTAGGGTTCCTCCCCCTCGGCGCACACCGTAAGCCCCTCTAGCCCCTTCACGGTGACCACCTGCGGGCGGGTGTAGAGGTTCTCCTTGAGGTCCTTCTGCAGCTCCGTGGCAAAGGCGGCGTAGGACTCGGCGGCCACCACTGTCAAGCGGTTGAGGCGATGCACCCCCTCCCGCCCCAGCACCGCGCTGTCGAGGCGTTCGCCCTTGGCATCCACGCACAGGCGGAGGCCACGCCCCACCTCCTGCCGCTTCCTGGTGCTGCTCTGCGACTGGTGGAAGGAGCAGATCTGGAAGACGTTGGGGTTGTCCCAGCCCTCCCGTAGCGCGGAGTGCGAGAAGATGAAGCGCACCGGCTCGTCCAGACTCAGGAGGCGCTCCTTGCTCTTGAGGATGAGGTCGTACGCGCTGACATCGTCGCTCCCCTCGGCCCCCCGCTTCTCCTTGCTGTCGATGGCCCGCCCCTTCCTGTCCACGGAGAAGTAGCCCGCGTGTATCGCGGCGATTGCGTCCCGCTCAAGGTAGGCCCTGTAGGCGGGGTCCAGGATGAGCGAGCGGAGCTTCTCGTCCCGCGCGGCCCGGTACTCCTGCTCGAACATCTCGCCGTACTCCCCGAGCTGGGCCTGCCCCGCCTCGTCGTAGCGACGGTAGTTCCTGACCTCGTCCAGGAAGAAGAGGGAGAGGCACTTCACCCCCTGCCGGAACAGCTCCTCCTCCTTGCGGAGGTGCGCGGCTATGGTCTCCCGTATCTGTATCCGCGCCTTGTGCTTGCTCTCCACGTCCCCGCAGGTCTGCTTCAGGAAGAGCGTGCTGCCGTTGGTGAACTCCACGCCGCTACGCTCCGGCGCATCGGGGTCGTACCATATGTCCTTGATGGCCAAGCCCCGGTAGGCCTCCAGCTGCCCAGAGGTATGGTAGAGGTCGTCCCGCGAGCTGAAGCTCTTGACCCTACGGCGTATACCGTGCGCCTCCCGCACCTCCATCTCAATCTTCGCGCAGGGGGGCCTATCCGTGGAGATGATGATGTCCGAGAGGTAGAGGTAGGCGCTCGTCCCCAGGATGTTCCTCAGCTCGAAGCCCACCACCTCTATCTTCTTGACGAGACGCTGGTTGTAGGCATCGAGGGCGTCGAGCACGTAGACCAGGTTGTGCGCCGTGCGGTGCGTGGCGGAGTAGTTGATGGAGAAGAGCGGATTGAAGGTCTGCATCGCCCCCTGCGTCTTCCTGCCCTCCATCTTCTGCGGCTCATCCAGAATGAGGATGGGGCGGGTGGACGCGATCACGTCTATCGGCCGCCGCGAGCTGAAGCTGTCCTGCCGGGAGTGGATGATGAGCGCGTCCCGGCTGCCCCCCTCCTTCCCCATCTCGCGGTTGAAGGCCTGCATGTTGATAATCATCACGCCAATCTGCGTATCGCGGGCGAACTCGTCTATCTTCTGCAGGTGCTTGCTGTCGTAGACGAAGTGCCGGAGCTTCTTCCCGTAGAGGCTGTGGAAGTGCTGCTCGGTCATGCTCAGGCTCTTGCGCACGCCCTCGCGTATGGCCACGCTGGGTACGATGATGATGAACTTGCTCCAGCCGTACAGGCGGTTCAGCTCGAAGATGGTCTGGGTGTAGACGTAGGTCTTGCCCGTCCCCGTCTCCATCTCCACGTCGAGCTGGCATGCCCCCAGCTTGCTATGCAGCACCTCCGAGCGGGCCACACGGTTGCGCCCCTGCACGGCCTGCACGCGCGCCAGCAGCCGGCTGGCCACGTCCCGGGCGATGTCGGCATTCCGCACCCCGGCGGCATCCATATCGAGCCCCGCCCGGCTGCCGGGGTCCACCTGGTACTGCAGCCCCTCCACCCTGGGCTGCCCCTCAAACACGTCCACCACGCTCGCCACCGCCGCCAGCTGGTAGCCCTGCTCCTTGAATTGTAGCTTCATGGCCTATAGAATTCGTAGGTTGGTG
>PDWJ01001610.1_pt1 | contig 46375 bp, 30 predicted proteins | sample 1430881 | NCBI WGS metagenome assembly PDWJ01 (sample SAMN01162460, study PRJNA174530) | Oral metagenome, whole genome shotgun sequencing project. | biome: Marine environment; feature: Marine mammal; material: Swab sample of the gingival sulcus; isolation source: swab sample of gingival sulcus...
TCGACCAGCAGGACCGGGGTCAGTTGCACAGTGCTGCCGCCGGTGGCGGCGACGCGGTCCATGGTGACGACGTCACCGACGGCGACCTTTTCCTGGCGCCCACCGGCACGGACAATCGCGTACACGACTCAACTCACTTCCGTTCGTTCGCTCGGATCTCATGTGTGGACGCGCCCAGGCGAGCCGGGGCGTTTCGGACACACAGAGAAGGGCACGACAAGCGTGCCGACCTCCAAGAATAGGGACCGGGCACGGTTGCGGTCAAACAGGATAAGGAGCCGCCCGAACGCAACCCCGCGCTGCAACGATTCAGTCACGACCGCACGTCCGCTGTCGTGTCATTACTCACTATGCAAGAATCCACGGCACCGTGCCTGTCCGGCGGATGCCCACGAGCGCGCCACCGTGCGATTCGACCATGGAACGGAAGGTCAATGAAGGATCAACTATTCGCGACATTGCAGAGAGTCGGCCGGGCGTTCATGCTCCCGATCGCTATTCTGCCGGTCGCCGGGCTCTTCCTGGGCATCGGCGGCTCGTTCACCAACGAGACCATGCTGGAAAGCTTCCGCCTGCAAGACACGATGGGCGAAGGCACGTTCATCAACGACATCCTGCAGGTCATGAACGCGGCCGGCGGCATCATCTTCGCCAACCTGCCCATCATCTTCGCCATCGCCGTCGCGCTGGCGATGGCCCGGCAGAACAAAGCCGTCGCCGCGCTGGCCGGTGCCATCGGCTTCTTCGTCATGCACGCATCCATCGGCGCGGTCGAGGCATTCCGGTTCCCTGAAGAGGTCCGGATTGCCTGCGACGAGGCCTATGCCACCGGCGGGGACACCACCGGGTGCCTGCCGGCCGGTTCGTTTGCCGACGTCGTCGGCATCAGCAGCCTCCAGATGGGCGTGTTCGGCGGCATCATCGTCGGCCTCGGGGTGGCCGCGCTGCACAACCGGTACCACAACATCAAGCTGCCGCAGGTACTCAGCTTCTTCGGCGGCGAGCGATTCGTGCCCATCGTCTCGGCCATCACCTACCTGGTGGTGGGCATCGTCATGGCGTACCTGTGGCCGTACGTGCAGATCGGCATCAACCAGCTGGGCGCGCTGGTACGTAACTCCGGCCTGGCCGGCACCTTGATCTACGGCATCATCGAACGTTCGCTCATCCCGTTCGGCCTGCACCACGTGTTCTACCTACCGTTCTGGCAGACCAGCCTCGGCGGCACCATGGAGGTATGCGGCAACACCATCCAAGGCGCGCAGAACATCTTCTTCGCCCAGCTCGGCTGCGGTGAGACAGAGAAGTTCAGCGTCGAGGCCACCCGGTTCATGGCCGGCAAGTTCCCGTTCATGATCTTCGGCCTGCCCGGCGCGGCGCTGGCCATGTACCAGGCAGCCAACCCGGCCAAGCGCAAGGTCGTCGGCTCGCTGCTGCTGTCGGCCACGGTGACCGCCATGCTGACCGGCATCACCGAGCCGCTCGAGTTCACCTTCCTGTTCGTCGCCCCGGTGTTGTACGTGATCCACGCGCTCCTGGCAGGTGTGTCGTTCATGCTCATGCACGCACTGGGAGTCGGCGTCGGGCAGACGTTCTCCGGCGGCCTGATCGACCTCACCCTGTTCGGCATCCTGCAAGGGCCGGGCAAGAGCAGTTGGTACTGGATCCCGATCGTCGGGGCGGTCTACTTCGTCATCTACTACTTCTTGTTCAAGTTCCTGATCGCGAGGTTCAACTTCAAGACTCCCGGCCGTGAGGACGACGACAGCGAGGTCAAGCTGTATTCCCGTTCGGACGTGGACGCCAAGACCGGGCGCAACACCTCTGCCGGGTCCAGCTCCGGCGCCGAGGGCGGCGGCACCGCGACCAAGGTCGACGAGGACACGATGCTCGCGGCCAGCGTGGTCAAGGGCCTCGGCGGGTTGGACAACATCACCGATGTGGACAACTGCATTACCCGGTTGCGCACCGAGGTCAAAGACAGCTCGGTTGTCGATGACGCGCTGCTGAAGGCGACGGGCGCCTCCGGGGTGATGAAGTCCGGCCGCGGCGTGCAGATCATCTACGGGCCGCGGGTCACCGCTGTCGCCCACGCTGTGCGCGAGTTCATCGAGAACCCGGTCGACGTGCCGGAACTCGAGGGTGGTGCCGCGGCCGCCGCAGCGGTGGAGTCGGCTCCGGAGCCGGCCACCGAACGGGTCGCCACCGTGGTCCGGGCCCCGCTGGCCGGGCACGGATTCGACGCCCACGTCGCCGCCGGAGACGTCGTCGACGTCGGCACCCCGCTGATCACCTTCGACCCGGAGAAGATCAGCGCCGCCGGCTACTCGTTGACCACCCCCGTGGTGGTCACCAACGCCGCCAAGGTCGGTGACCCGATCCTGGTGGCCGCCGACGAGGTGAAGGAAGGCAACGGGCTGTTCGTGATCACGTGATCACCTGAGAAGGTGTGAGGGCCGGGGCGGCACACCGCGTGCCGCCCCGGCCCTCGCCACATCCGGCGGGCCACGCCCTAGCTATCGCCCACGGTCGTCGCCGGCGCGGTCACCCGGCGCCGCTTGCGCCGGGGACCGGAGTTCTCCTGAGTGTGCGGTCCGGCATCGGGTATCAGCGAGTGGGAGGAGTCGGCACCGGCGGTCTCAGCAGTGGCGTCGACCGGCGAGGGGGCGCCTGCCGGCACTGCGCTGTGCCCTGGCACTGCGCCGTCCGAAACCACTGCGCCGTCCGAAACCACGGCGTCATCCGAAGGTAGCGCGTCCTCCGGAGCTATTTCGCCGCCCGGGTCGGCTGCGGCAGCCACGGCGTCTTTCGCGGCCGAGCCACCGGAGTCCCGGCAACTGTCCGACGGCCCACCACCACGATCCTCCTTCTTGCTCTCCGCCCGCTGCTTGGCCTTGCGGGCCGCCTCAGCCACCCGTTGCGCCTCAGCCGCACCCTTGGGAGCCTCCTTGGCACCGGTCGGCACGTCGTGCACGATCAGCCCGCGCCCCGCGCAATGCTCACACGGCTCGCTGAACGCCTCCAGCAACCCCTGCCCGACCGCGGTCGCGGCCAAGGCACTCCACCAGCCGACGCAGCACCAGGTCCCGGTTGGACTCCAGCACCATATCGATGAAATCGATGACGATGATCCCGCCGATGTCACGCAACCGCAGCTGCCGCACGATCTCCTCGGCGGCCTCCAGGTTGTTACGGGTGACGGTCTCCTCCAGATTGCCGCCGGACCCGACGAACCGGCCGGTGTTGACGTCGACGACGGTCATCGCCTCGGTCCGGTCGATCACCAGCGACCCACCGGAGGGCAGCCACACCTTGCGATCCAGCGCTTTGGCGATCTGTTCGTCGACCCGGTTGGCCTCGAACACATCGCCCGGTTCCTCCCACTTGGTCACCCTTTCCGCCAGGTCGGGAGCGACCTCGTCGATGTACTCCTTGACCGTCGACCACGAATCGTCCCCGGCCACAGTCAGTTTGGTGAAGTCCTCGTTGAACACGTCCCGGATGACCTTGACCGTCAGGTCGGGTTCACCGTGCAGCAGCGACGGCGCGTTGACCGACTCCGACCGGCGGGTGATCCGCTCATAGGTCTTGGTGAGCCGTTCGACGTCGCGGCGCAATTCCTGTTCCGAGGCGCCCTCGGCGGCGGTCCGTACGATCACCCCGGCATCCTGCGGCACCACTTCGCGCAGGATCTTCTTCAGCCGGGACCGTTCCTTGTCCGGCAGTTTGCGGGAGATGCCGGTCATGTTCGCTCCCGGAACCAGCACCAAGTACCGGCCGGGCAGGCAGACCTGGCTGGTCAGCCGGGCCCCCTTGTGCCCGATCGGATCCTTGCTGACCTGGACCAACACCGTATCGCCGGGTTTCAGCACCAGCTCGATGCGGCGCTGCTTACCGCCGACCCCGGCCGCGTCCCAGTTCACCTCCCCCGCGTACAGGACGGCGTTGCGGCCCCGGCCGATGTCGACGAAGGCGGCTTCCATGCTCGGCAGCACGTTCTGCACCTTGCCCAGGTACACATTGCCGATGAGTGAACTCGCCTCCTTGCGGGCCACATAGTGCTCCACCAGCACCCCGTCCTCGAGCACCACCAGCTGCGTGCGGCCGGCGTGCTCACGCACGAACATCGTCCGCTCGACGCTCTCGCGCCGGGCCAGGAACTCCGCCTCGGTGATGATCGGACGGCGCCTGGACTGCTCACGACCTTCACGGCGGCGCTGCCGCTTGGCTTCCAGCCGGGTGGACCCCTTGACCCCGGTGACGTCGTCACGACGACGCGAGGACCGGACCTTGGTCACCGTGTTGGGTGGATCGTCCGGGGAGCCGTCGTCCGAGCTTGCGCCACTGCGGCGCCGCCGGCGCCGGCGGCGCCGGGAGCTCGACGAGGCTTGACCGTCGTCCTCCACGGAGTCCTCGGAGTCCTCGAACTCCTCCGCACCGTCCTCATCGGCGCTGTCTTCGCCGTCGGCGGCCCGGCGACGCCGGCCCCGGCCACCGCGGCGGCGCCGGCGGCGGCGCCCACTGGTCGATTCCTCGGCGTCGTCGTCCTCGCCCGTGCCCTGCGCGTCATCGGCAAAGTCGTCGTCGACGTCGTCCTCGTCCGAGTCGTCGGGCCGGCCCTTGCGGCCTTGAGCGCGCCGGGGCTGGTCGTTGCCGCCCTGGTCGTTGTCGGCTTGGCTCCTGCGTGAGTCCGACTTCCTGCTCTCGCCGGTACTGCCGTCCACGACACTGGCGCCGCCCGCGGTACGGGCAGCCGGTGCCGCAGTCAGTTCCGGTGCTTGGAACAACAACAGCGGTGCGACCGCGCCGGCCGGTGCGCGCACGTCCACCGGATCCTCTTCGGCAGACTCGGTGGAGTTCTCCCCGGCATCGGATTCCTCCTCGGCAACGGCCGCGCCGCGGACAGCGGGCCCACCGGCGGGCTCTTCGCCGGCTGGCGCAACGTCCACCGGCTCGCTGCCCTCGCTGCGGCCGTCGTCGGTACCGGGGTCGACGGCTTCGCCGGTGCTCGCCTGCCCGCCGACTGATTCGTCGTGATCGTCGTCGGCCGCATCCGTACCCGTCTGGTGCCGGCCGGTCTCGGCGGTTCCCTGTCTGGCCTCGCGCGCCTCCTGCACGATCTCGCTGACATCCCGCTGGCCGCTGACCAGGTCCCGGATAGTTTGCAGATCCAGCTCCGAGGTGTCCCCGCCGGCCTGGGCGATCACCTCGCCGGTGACCGGCTGCGCCCGATCAGGTCCCTCGCCCTGGGCCGCTTTCTCATGCATCTGCCCGAGGGCCTGCTCCAGCGCATCGATTTCCCACTGCCGGCTGCCCGGTTCCAGGTGTTCTTCGGTCACGAGAGTACTCCCGTCCTACCCGCTGGCCCCGTTCACACCCCGCACGGCACCGCGGGCGCTCGGTGTGCCTGGACCGTAGCTCCAGGCCGACCAAGTCGCTGACTACGCCCGCGCTCGCGCAAGGCGAGCCGGGGCTCGCGCGCGGCGCAATTAGGCGCCGATGACCTCACGATCCGCTGCGAACGGGTCAGTCACTGACCGGCTCTCCTCGTCGAGCGGACCCTGCGCAAGCCGCGTCAGCAGTGCTGCCTGAGTGGGCGCGAGTCCATGCACGACGCGCAATGCGGCGAGGATGTCATCGGGTCGTACGGTTGGTGTGCTACGCCGGACGACCACTCGCAGTATCGCACATTCCAGGCATTGTCTAACTGAAAGCTCACCTGATCCGGACGCGACGTTGACCACACCAGGCGACCTGTCAACCGCGCCAGGCACCCGACCAGTCCCCTCGATGGCCACGTCCGGGCGGGCATGTGTATCCGTGAACAGCACTTCGCGCCCGATCGCCCAGAGGTCTTCGTCCCCGAGCACACGCAGATCCACCAGCGCGGCCCGCACCTCGAACCGGCGGATGCCCTTCTTGGTCATCCGGTCCACCTCGACCCGGTCCCGGCCGAGCAGCTCCTGCACCGCCGCCCGCGCTTCGTCGTCACTGACGCCGGGCAGATCCATCCGCCATACCGATGCCTGCAACCGGTCGGTGATCCCGCCGGGCACCGCCGCAGTCACCGCATCGACGATGTCCAGGCCGGGCGGTAACGCCGCATCCAACGCGGCCGCGACCCGGGCCGGGTCACACTCGCGCACCAGAGAGATCTCCACGTACTCCGCCTCGCTGGCCGCGCCGGTGGGCGCGGCATTGGCATAGGAGATCTTCGGGTGTGGTGTGAACCCGGCCGAGTAGGCCATCGGTACCGCGCACCGGCGCAGCGCGCGTTCCAGCGCCCGCTGGAAGTCCCGGTGACTGGAGAACCGCAGCCGAGACCGTTTCGCGTAACGCAACCGGATCTTCTGCACCGGTGGCGGTGGTGGTGGCGTGTCGGGCTGACGAGCCACAACGCGGACCTCAGGGGCGTCAGCCGCCGATGCTGGCCTGGCCACCGCCACCCTTGAGGGCAGCCAGCCTGGCCTCCAACTCGGTCTGCGCGGACAGGTCGTCCAAGGACTCGAACTGGGCTTCCATCGAGCTGGCGGCGAGCTCGACCTTGCCGGCGGCAAGTGCCTCCTGGCGGCGCACCCGTTCCTCGAACTGGCCCAACTCGCTGGTGGGATCCATCACGTCGATCTTGCCGATGGCGTCCATGACCTGGTTCTGAGCGTTGGCGGCCTTGGACCGGGCGACCAGTTCGTGGCGCTTGCGCTTGAGGTCGTCCAGACGCATGCGCATCTGGTCCAGCCCGCTCTTCAGCTTGTTGACCACCTCGGTCTGCGCGGCGATCTGCGGGTCGGCGATGCGGATCTCCTCTTCGAAGTCCATCTGCCGCTTCAGGGCGAACTTGGCCAGGTTGTCGAACCGGTCGGCCTCACCGGTGTTGCCCGCTTGGCGCAACTGGTCGGCTCGCTGCGAGGCAGCCATCGCCTTGGAGCCCCACTCCTGTACGGCCTGCTGATCCTCAGCCTTGTCCGCCTCCAGCATACGGAGATTGCCGATGGTGGCGGCGGTTGATTCCTCGGCCTCGGCGATGGAGTTGGTGAAGTCCCGGATCAGCTGATCCAGCATCTTCTCCGGATCCTCCGCCCGGTCGATGAGGGCGTTGAGGTTGGCACGGGTCAACTGGGCGATGCGGCCGAGGATGCTCTGCTTCTGCGCCATGCTGGTTTCTCCTTGTGTGAGTGAGTGAATGAGTGCTGTTGACGTTGTGTTGGCCGTCGCGGCTGGGCCAGCTAGAACCGGCCCCCGGACCCGCCGCCGAACCCGCCACCACCGAAACTGCCCCCGGAGCCACCACCGAATCCGCCGCCGAACCCGCCGCCGAATCCGCCGCTGAACCCGCCGCCTCGTCGGCCACCACTGCCGAACCCGTTCATGGCGGCCCCGATGATGACACTGAGTGGGTCGATGCCGCCACGCCGGTAGCCGCCACGGTAGTCGCCGAAACCACCGAATCCGCCGCCACGGTGCTGGTCCAAGTCCCGGTCGGCCAGATCGGTCGCTTCGCCGGCCAGTTGAGTGGCCCGGTTGGCCGCGGCCAGCGCGGCTTGCGGATCGTGCCCGGCCAAGGCCTGCGCATCGGCGAGTGCTCGTCTGGCCTCGTTCAACCGGGTGCGGGCCCTGGTCCCGACCGCCCCGCGATTGCGTGCGACGACGTCCTCGGCAGTTCTCAGTTCCCGTTGGGCGATGCTCACGGCCCGGCCGAGCTTGTCCATCGCCTGGCCGGCGCGTTGTTGGGCCTGGTCGACGGCGGCCAGCGCGTCGTCCAGTTCGTTGTCGGCGGTCACCACGCGCTTGAGCGCGCCCACCGGGTCTGTGCTGCCGCTGGTGTGGGCGTAGGCCAACGCGGAGCGGGCTGCGGTCAGGGACGCGCCGAGCCGTTGCTGCATGGCTTCGTCCGCCTGGGCGAGTGCCGACACGTCGGCCTGCAACGCGGGCACCGCCTGGGTGAGATCGCCGGCCGCCTGGTCCAATTCGCCGCGCAGGTCCTCGACCCGGCTGATGATCTCCTCGATCTGGCCCAGTGCCTCCTCGGCAGTGTGCAGGGCAAGGGCGCTCTGAGTACCCGAGGACGCGGCAGCCCGCTCGATGTGGCCGCGCGCGATGCCCAACCGCTCGGTGATCTCCTGGGTGGCATCGACCACCCGGGCCACCGCCCGCTCGGAGTACCGGGACTGCAACGCCTGGACGGTCGAACCCACCCGCGGCAGGGCGCCCTGAGCCTCTTCGGCCCGCTCCCGTAACTGCGGCAGCACCTGCCCGGCCCGTTTGCCCAAGTCACGCAACCTGGCGAAGTCCTCTTCCTGCTCGGCCAACGCCGCTTCGGCCTCCGCGATATACGGGGCCACCGCCGCGTCCCCGAATTCGGCCTGGGCGAACTGGAGTTCGCGCGCGCTGGAACGCAGGTCCTCGTCCGCCGTGACCAGGGCGCGGCTGGCCTCGCTGTCCACCTCAGCCAGGCTCATCGCCTGCGGTGGGTGGCCCGGTGCCGGCGCAGAGCCGGTGTTCGCGCCGCCGGAGCGCCGCCGGGTGAGCACGAAAGCACCCGCCCCGATCGCGGTCACCACACCGGCGCCACCGAGAACCAGGGCCGCGGTGCTACCTACGCCGGAGGACCCGGATCCCGGCGACCGCGCACCGATGTTCTCGCGCAACCCATCGGCCAGCGCTTCGGCGGCACCGGCCCAGTCCTCGGTCTGCAGGTGGGACAGCATGTACTCGTCGGCCACCTCGCTGCGTTTCGAATCATCCAGTGGGAAACCCGTGCCGGCACCGACGAAGTACCTGCGGTCGGTGACCGCCACCGCGAGAATCGCGTTGTTGGAACCCATTCCGGACTGCTCGAACGTTCGCTCTACCCAGGTTTCCGGCTCCACTTCGCCGAAGGTGTCGACGAACAGGACATACAACGAGACGTGGTCTTCATCTCCCAGTTGCTGAATCGCCTCTTCGATGTTGTCTTCCTCGGAGGCGCTGAGAACGTTCGCGGTGTCCGTCACCGGACCAGGTAGGTTCATCGGGTCCTCGGCCATCGCGGCGGCCGGCGCCGCCGTGGTCACGGCAGCGGCAATCACCGCCGAGCCCAGCACTCTCATCCCCCTGACCACAACGCATCCCCTCATCCGTCCGCCGCTAGTTGTGCGTCCAAACCCGCAGTGGCCACGCTCAGCGGAAGCAGCGTGCGCCCGGTGGGCCCGATCCGGTTGCCGGTGCCCATCCTGGGGCACACGCCACAGTCCGAACATGGTGTCCACCGGCAGTCCTCCACCTCGATCTCGCTCAGGGCATCCTGCCAGTCTTCCCACAGCCATTGCTTGTCCAACCCGGAATCCAGATGGTCCCACGGCAGCACCTCGGAAAGCTCGCGTTCCCGGGTGGTGTACCAGTCCAGGTCCACCGGATGACCGGCCAGGACCTGCTGCGCGCAGTCGGCCCACCGTTGGAAGCTGAAATACTCACGCCAGCCGTCGAACCGGCCACCGGCACGCCAGACCGCTTCGATGACCGCGCCGACCCGCCGGTCGCCGCGGGACAACAGGCCTTCGACGATGCCTGGTTTGCCGTCGTGGTAGCGCATGCCGATGCTGCGGCCGAACTGCTTGTCGGCGCGGATGGCCGCTTTCAGTTCGGCCAGCCGGGCATCGGTGCTCTCATGATTCAGCTGAGCGGCCCACTGGAACGGGGTGTGCGGTTTCGGGACGAACCCTCCGATGCTGACGGTACAGCGAATATCCCTGTGCCCGGCCGCTTCTCGGCCGGCTTTGATGACGTGTCGGGCCATGTCGGCGATCTGCAGCACGTCCTCGTCGGTCTCGGTCGGCAGCCCGCACATGAAGTACAGCTTCACCTGCCGCCACCCGTTGCCGAACGCGGCGGCGACGGTGGCGATGAGGTCCTCCTCGCTGACCGTTTTGTTGATGACCTTGCGGATGCGTTCGCTGCCGCCCTCGGGGGCGAACGTGAGCCCGGACCGGCGCCCGCCGCGGGCCAGCTCTGCGGCCAGATCGACGTTGAAGGCGTCCACTCTGGTGGACGGCAGCGACAGCCCGACCTTGCGGCCCTCGTACCGGTCGGTGAGCTGCTTGCTCAGTGGGCCGATCTCCGAATGGTCGGCGCTGGACAGGCTGAGCAGACCGACTTCCTCGAAACCGGTTGCGGCCAGGCCTTTCTCTATCATCCGGCCGATGCCGTCAATGCTGCGCTCACGGACCGGACGGGTGATCATCCCAGCCTGGCAGAACCGGCATCCGCGGGTACACCCACGGAAGATCTCCAAACTCATCCGTTCGTGCACGGTCTCCGCCAGTGGGACCAGCGGTTGTTTGGGGTAGGGCCAGGCGTCCAGGTCCACGACGGTGTGCTTGGCAACCGTAGCGGGCGCGTCGGGGTGATTGGGGGTGACCGCCCGGATCTGGCCGAGGTTGGCGGCAGTCGTGTCCGGGTCGGCCGGGCGGTAGTACGTCACGTCGTAGAAGCCGGGCACGTACACCCCGCCGGTGGCGGCCAGTCTGGCCAGCAGCCCGGTGCGCCCGCCGGGGCGGCCGTGCGCCTTCCAGTCCCGGCAGATGTCGGTGACCACCAGCACCGCTTGCTCACCGTCGCCGAGGATCGCCGCGTCGATGAAGTCGGCGATCGGCTCGGGGTTGAAGGATGCGTGGCCACCGGCCAGCACGATGGGGTGCTCGTCGGTGCGCTCGGCGGCGTGCAGCGGGATGCCGGCCAGGTCCAGGGCGGTGAGCAGATTCGTGTAGCCCAGTTCGGTGGCCAGCGACACCCCCAGAAAGTCGAAGTCGCCGACGGCGCGGTGCGCGTCCACGGTGAACTGGGGGACGCCGTGCCGGCGCATCAGCGCCTCCAGGTCCGGCCACACCGCATAGGCGCGTTCGGCCAGGGTGTCGGGGCGCTCGTTGAGGACTTCGTACAGGATCATGACGCCCTGGTTGGGCAGGCCCACCTCGTAGGCGTCCGGGTACATCAACACCCACCGCACGGTGTGCTCGCCGGCCCCGTTCACCCGCGCGGCGTGCCAGTCCTTGACGCACGCGTTCACCTCCCCGCCCACGTACTGGATGGGCTTGCCGACCATGGCCAGCAGCGGCTCCAGAGCCGCGAAGACACTGTCGCCGGCACGGCGACGGGTGGCATGCAGCACGGTCATCGGGGGCGGCCTCCAGTGGGCGGAATCTCCTCGTCAATCGCCCATGGTAGGCGTTGCGGCCACGACCGGCTTCTCGTGTGGCCGAACGCCTGGCGGGGCGCGGTGCCGGACCTCGGGCGCTGGCCCTACCGAGCGGCCGCCAGGTCCGGGAACCACAACGCGATCTCGCGTTCCGCCGACTGCGGCGAATCCGAGCCGTGTACGACGTTCTCGGTGGAGCCCAGCCCGAAGTCGCGGCCCAGGTCGCCGCGGATGGTGCCCGGCGCGGCCTTGGTGGGGTCGGTGGCCCCGGCCAGGGACCTGAACCCGGCGACGCACTGGTTGCCCTCGATGACCACCGCCAGTACCGGACCGGACCTCATGAACTGTTTCAACGCCGGGTAGAACGGCTTGTCGATGTGATCGGCGTAGTGTCCGGCGAGCAGCTCGTCGGTGGTCTCCCGTAACTGGACGGCTACCAACGTGTAGCCCTTGCGCTCGATCCTGCGCAGCACCTCTCCGCACTGGCCTCGCCGGACACCGTCCGGCTTGACGAGCACCAGGCTTCTTTCCACCGCGTCGCTCACCCTGTATTCCTTTCTACGTACCTCACACGGCCACCGCCACCCGGCGACGGCTCCCGTAGAGTTCTCCCCGAAGTTGCCGCCGTTGTCAAAACGACGTGGCAAGCCCGCACCTCAGCCAAGCGCCACGAAAACGGCGCCGACCCACACCATCGCCGGGACCACGAGCGCGGTGGCCAACAACACCACCTGCAACACGCCGACCACGACCAGCCCGCCGGGCCGGCGGACCAGTGCGGCTCCGAGCACGAAAGCCAGACACACCAGCGCGCCACCGGCCAGCGCGGTGGTGCTCGACAGCCCGGACAGCCGGGAGGCGACCAGGGTGGCGAACAGGACGACGAACGCCTCCAGGATGAGCGCGGTGGCGCCCAGCCGGGCCGTCATCGGGCCAGGCCGGGCGGACAGGGACGGGCCGGTCACCTCAGCACTCGGTCAGGTCGATGACGTCCTCGCCCAACTCCGCGGCGAGGTCGATGTCCACGGCGCGCACCGAGTCGTCCACCGGGTCCACGGGCGCGGCCCGCAACAGCACTCGCGCCTGCCCCGCCACTGTCACCGACCCGGTGACCAGCACCCCGCTGCCGTGTCCGCCCGCCGCCTCGGCCCGGTCCACGGCCACCTGGATGGCGTCGTCCAGGCGCGGCACCTCGTGGACCCTGTCCTCCCCGAACACCTGCCTGGCCAGCCCGGCCAGTTCCGGCACCGGGACGGCCCGGGGTGAACCGGAGGCGGTGATCACGACTTCGGCCAGCGTGGGTTCCAGTTCGGCCAGCATTGCCTCGGCCGGTTTGCCGGCCAGGATGCCGACCACGCCCACGATGCGCTGCAGGTCGGTGCTCTCGGTGAGCGCGGCGACGGTGGCCTGGACTCCGGCGGTGTTGTGGGCTGCGTCGAGGAAAACTGCCGGCGAGGTCCGGACCAGCTCCAACCGCCCCGGGACCGTCACGGACTCCATTGCCATGGAAAGGATTTCACCACTGATGGGACGGCACCCGCCACCGAGGAACGCCTCGACCGCGGCGACCGCGGTGGCCGCATTGTGGGCCTGGTGCCGCCCGTGCAGCGGCAGGTAGACGCCGGTGTAGGTCGCTGCCCGGCCCCGCACCGTGACGGTCTGGCCGCCTACGGCGATCTGCCGGTGTTCCAGTGCGTAGTCGATGCCTTCGACGGCCAGGGTGGCGTTGAGATCGCTGGCCTTGCGGGTCAGCACCTGCAGGGCGTCGGCCGGCTGCGCGGCCAGCACGATCTGGCTGTCCTCGCGGAAGATGCCGGCCTTCTCGGCGGCGATCTCGGCGACCGTGCCCCCGAGCATCTCGGTGTGGTCCAGGCTGATCGGCGTCACCACCGACACCGCCGCGTCGGCGACGTTGGTGGCGTCCCACTGCCCACCCAGCCCTACTTCCACGACGGCCACGTCGACGGGTGCGTCGGCGAAGATCACGTACGCCATGGCCGTCAACACTTCGAAGTAGGTCATCGGGGACCCGCCCTCCTTGGCGAGTCTGCCGTCGACCATCGCCACCATGGTGGCGATCTCCTCCCAGGTATCGGCGAAGTCCTGGGCGCTGACCGGGGATCCGTCGACGCTGATGCGTTCGGTGACCTGCTGGAGGTGTGGGCTGGTGTAGCGGCCGGTCCGCAAGTTGTGCTCGCGCAACATGCGCTCGACCATCCTGGCCACCGAGGTCTTACCGTTGGTACCGGTGATCAGGATGACCGGGTAAGCCCGGTGTGGGTCGCCGAGAATCTCCAGCAGGATCCGCATCGGACCCAGCCTGGGCTGCATGTCCGACTCCGGCGCCCGGGCCAACAGCTCCGCGTAGACCGGGCCGGCCACATCGGCGGCGGCCGGTCGCGCAGGCTTCTCTGACACACGCATCACTGTAGCGCCGGGGCGCCGCATCGGCTCGCACCCGCGCCGCACCGGCGTCAGGCTACCGTGGGTGGCATGCTCCCCCGGCTGGTGGCCACCGACTGTGACGGAACCCTGCTGCGATCCGACGGCACCGTCTCCGAGCGCACCCGGACGGTGCTGGCCGATGTGGTCGCCGCCGGGACCGACATCATGCTGGTCACTGCCCGGCCGCCACGGTGGATGCCGGAGTTGGCGGACATGCTCGGTATCGACGGCGCCGCACTGTGCATGAACGGGGCGTTGCGCTACGACCTGCGCACCGGTGACCTCACCTGCCTGGCGCAGATCGACGAGGCGCTGGGGGCCCGGCTGGTCGAGGACATCCGGGCGGAAGTCCCCGGGGTGAGTTTCGCCGTCGAATCGATTCGCGGTTTCGCCCGGGAACCCGGTTTCGAGCGGGCCAGCGGCCGCCACGACGGGCAATGGCATGTCGCCGAGGGTGCGGCCGTCGTGGCCGAGGCCGCCGGCAAGCTGCTGGTGCGCCACCAGCGAATGCACGTGGACGACCTGCACGCGGCGGTGTCCACGGTGGTCGGTGACCGCGCCGAGGTGTCCCATTCCGGGGCCACCGGGCTGGCCGAGATCGGCCCGAAAGGGGTCACGAAAGGGACCGCGCTGGCGCAGGTGTGCGCGGCATCGGGAATCGACGCCAGTCAGGTGTGGGCGTTCGGGGACATGCTCAACGACCTGCCGATGCTGCGGTGGGCCGGCCGCTCGTTCGCGGTCGCCAACGCGCATGCGCAGGTAAAGGCCGCCTGCAGCGACGCGGCTCCCGCCAACGACGAGGACAGCGTCGCCCAGGTGCTCGCGGCCGCGATTGCGGCTGCCCGTCCCGGTGCTACCGGTCCCGGTACTGTCGAGTTCGGCGATATCCGGCTCAGCGGTGCAGGTCGAACCGGTCCAGTTCCATCACCGTGACCCACGCGTCGACGAAGTCGTGCACGAACTTCCCGGCCGCGTCGTCACTGGCGTAGACCTCCGCGACGGCCCGTAGCTCGGCGTGGGCGCCGAACACCAGGTCGGCCCGGCTGGCCGTCCAGCAGGCCCCGTGACGGCCGGTGCCGGTGTAGGTGTCGCTGCCCTCGACCGGTGTCCACGTGGTCTGCAGGTCCAGCAGGTTGACGAAGAAGTCGTTGGTGAGCAGGCCGGGCCGGTCGGTCAGCACACCCAGCATCGAGCCGCCACTGTTGGCACCCAGCACCCGCAGTCCACCCACCAGCACGGTCATCTGCGGGACGCTGAGGTTGAGCTGGTTGGCCTTGTCCACCAACAGGTACTCCGCCGGAAGGGGATTGCTGGACCGCTCGTAGTTGCGGAACCCGTCGGCCTTCGGCTCCAGCCAGGTGAAGGACTCGACGTCGGTCTGCTCCGCCGATGCGTCGGTACGTCCGGGGATGAACGGTACCTGCACCGGGTGGCGGGCCGCCTTGGCGGCCTGCTCGACACCCACTCCTCCGGCCAGCACGATCAGGTCGGCCAGCGAGATCCTCGTTCCACCCCGGTGCGCGGCGTCGAAGTCGTTCTTGATGCCCTCCAGCACCTGCAGCACCACGGACAGCTGGGCCGGGTCGTTGGCCGCCCAGCTGCGTTGCGGCTCCAGCCGGATCCGGGCCCCGTTGGCCCCACCGCGCTTGTCGCTGCCGCGGAACGAGGACGCGGATGCCCACGCGGTGGCCACCAGTTGCTGCACGGTGAGCCCGGAATCGACGATGCGGGTCTTCAGCTGGCGGATGTCGCTCGGGCCCACCAGCGGGTGATTCACGGCCGGTACCGGGTCCTGCCAGATCAGCTCCTCGGCCGGAACCTCCGGCCCCAGGTAGCGCGACACCGGGCCCATGTCGCGGTGGGTGAGCTTGAACCAGGCCCGGGCGAACGCGTCGGCATATTCATCGGGGTTGGCGTGGAAGCGCCGGGAGATCTGCTCGTACTCCGGGTCCGCCCGCAGCGCCAGGTCGGTGGTGAGCATCATAGGGGTCCGGGTCTTGGACCCGTCGTGCGGGTCCGGGACCGTGCCCACACCGCCCCCGTTCTTGGGTTGCCACTGATGAGCCCCGGCCGGTGAGGTGGTCTGCTCCCATTCGTAGCCGAACAGGATGTCGAAGAAGCTGTTGTCCCATTCGGTCGGGGTGTGGGTCCAGATAACCTCGGGCCCACTGGTGATGGTGTCGTTGCCCACCCCGCTGCCGAGGCTGTTCTTCCAGCCCAGGCCTTGCTGTTCCAGCGGCGCGGCCTCGGGTTCTGGGCCGAGGTACCTCAGCGGGTCCCCGGCGCCGTGCGTCTTGCCGAAGGTGTGCCCACCGGCGATCAGGGCGACCGTCTCTTCGTCGTTCATCGCCATCCGGGCGAACGTCTCGCGGATGTCGGCGGCGGCGGCCACCGGGTCCGGGTTGCCGTTCGGCCCTTCCGGGTTGACATAGATCAGGCCCATCTGCACGGCCGCCAGCGGGCTCTGCAGATCCCGTTCACCGGTGTAGCGCTGCGCACCGAGCCATTCGCTTTCCGGGCCCCAGTACACGTCGTCGTCCGGCTCCCAGGCATCGACCCGGCCACCGGCGAACCCGAAGGTCTTGAAGCCCATCGTCTCCAGGGCGACGTTGCCGGCCAGCACGATCAGGTCCGCCCAGGACAGCGCCTTGCCGTACTTCTTCTTCACCGGCCACAGCAACCGCCGCGCCTTGTCCAGGCTCACGTTGTCCGGCCAGCTGTTCAACGGCGCGAATCGCTGCTGCCCGGTGCCGGCGCCGCCACGACCGTCATGAATCCGGTAGGTGCCGGCGCTGTGCCAGGCCATCCGGATCATCAACGGGCCGTAGTGGCCCCAGTCCGCAGACCACCAGTCCTTCGAATCGGTCAGTACCCGGGCGATCTCCTTCTTGACCTCAGCCAGGTCCAGTGCGCTGAAAGCGGAGGCGTAATCGAAGTCCGCGCCCAGCGGGTTGGCCACCGCCGGGTTCTTGGCCAGGATCTTCAGGTTCAGCCGGCCGGGCCACCATTGCTGGTTGGCGTCGCCTTGCGTCGGGTGGGTCAGATCGTGATGCAGCACAGGGCATCTGGCCTTGTCTTCGGCGGTCATGACCGGTTCCTCTCTGGCATCGGTACGAGGTGACATCGGTACGAGATGGTGGCCGGCGGGGCGGCCAGCAGGCCGGTCACCCGGTCCTCGCCGCGCGGCCGGGACTGTTGGCGCACCGGTCCGCCGGACCGCCGACGCCACTCCCGCACACTGTCTGCCAGGAGAGCAAAACGGTCAAGTGATGGCAGGCTAGTCTTATCGGCGGCCGGGCCGCCGATGACGACCGCACGCTGCGGTCACGAGTTGGCCGAACGCCACCAGGCATGGTGGTGACTGCGCAACTCCGAGTGGCTCGGCATCGGGTAGAACGCCAGGTCGCGGCCGTTGCCCACGTAGAACCCGCCCTGCACCATCCGGTACGGAAAGTCCATCGCGTGGACCCGGTGCACCAGCTTGGTGTGCTTGTCGGCGTCGGTCACATGCAGCAGCGCCTCCCGCAGGTGGTGAATGAAGTCGTAGGGAAGATCGCCGATCTGCCCCGCCTGGGGATTGGTGGCCAGGGCACCCAATCCCAGTTCCACGAAGCACAGCGCGGGAAACGCGATCAGCTTCTCCGGTTCGTAGACCGTCTTGGCGTAGAACTGCTGCGGGGCCAACGAGCTGGCCACCAGAGAGTTGCTGGGCGCGAAGTCGTGGTAGAGGTGCAAACCGTCGGCCGGGGGTGGCACCGCGTCGGCCGGTTCCAGGCCGAGCGTGTGCCCGTAGGAGGTGGCCAGGTAGAGCTTGCGCAACGCCGAGACGGGCAGGTGCTCCAGCACCCGGTAGACCGACACGTACACCGAGTTCTTCGGTTTACCGTCCGGGTGCGGCACGCACCGGGCCAGTGCTTCGTCGATGTCGAAGTACGGATCCCGGAAGTCCGGATCTACCTCGAAGAACACCGCCTGGCCCTTGGACTTGTACTGGTGCCCGGTGGCGTAGTACTGACCGAACTCCTCCGGCTCCAGGCCGGAGACGACGAGTGCCTCGGGGATCAAGGAGAAATACACGTGGGACATCTGTCGCACCTTTCGTCGTGGCTGAGCCGGTTGCCCTCGACCCAAGTCTGCCGTGCGGTGAGGCTGATCGCCCGTCTCACCCGTTACAGCCGTTCCACCTTGACCCGCACCTGGTGCCCGTCGGCGACGGTCGCCTCGGTGACACCGTCACCCACCTGCAGGTCCTCCAGCGTGCCGGAGCACCCGACGGACCTGGCCAACGTCTCGGTCACCAGGATTTCTTGGTTGTTCACCAGAGCCTGCCAGACCGGGCCCTCTCCGGTCACCGTGAGCCGTATCTCATCGCTGACGTGCAGCCCGGCGTCCCGGCGGGCCTGCTGCACCACCCGAACGACGTCGTTGACCAGGCCGACAGCACGCAGCTCGTCGGTCAGCCGGGTGTCCAGCACGACGAAACCACCGCCGGGCACGACGGCCACCGCCGCACCGGCGGCGGCCTGGTCGGTCTTGACGACGGTGTGTACCTCGTACTCGCCCTGGTGCAGGGCCACGCCGCCTGCACTGACCGTCCCGTCCTCAGCCACCGACCAGTCACCCGCCTTGGCCGCCTTGATGACCGCCTGCACGTGCTTGCCCAGCCGCGGGCCGGCGGCCCTGGCGTTGACGGCGAGCCGCTGTTCGATGCCGAAGTCCTCGTCGCAGACCTCGGCCAGGTCGGCCAGGGCCACCTCGGTCACGTTGACCTCGTCGGCGATCAACTGCGACAGGTCCTGCAGTTGGCTGGCGTCCGCGACAACCACGGTCAGCCGCGACAGCGGCTGGCGTACCCGCAGCTGCTCGGCTTTGCGCACCCCGAGGGCGGCCGAGCACACCGCCCGCACGGTGCCCATCCGCGCCAGCAGGGCACTCGCCGCGTCATCGCTGGGCAGATCATCGGCCACCGGCCAGTCGGCCAGGTGCACGCTGCGGGCACCGGTCAAGCCCCGCCAGACTTCTTCGGTGACCATCGGCGCCAGCGGTGCCGCCACCCGGCACAGCACCTCGAGCGCGGTGTGGAGGGTGTCGAACGCGCCGGTGTCTTCGTCCCAGAACCGCTGCCGGGACCGGCGGATGTACCAGTTGGTCAACCCGTCCAGGTACTCCTGCACCAGGTCGCACGCGCCGGCGATGTCGAACGCGTCCATCGCCTCCTGGGTGCGCTGCACCAGCTGCCCGGTCAACGCCAACAGGTAGCGGTCCAGCTGGTTGTCCGACGAGGTGCTCCACTTGGCGGTGTACCCGGCACCGTTGTGGCACGCGTTGGCGTACAGGCTGAAGAAGTACCAGGCGTTCCACAACGGCAACAGCACCTGGCGTACCCCGTCACGGATGCCCTGTTCGGTGACGACGAGGTTGCCACCCCGCAGGATGGGCGAGGCCATCAGGAACCAGCGCATCGCATCGGCACCGTCGCGGTCGAACACCTCCCGCACGTCCGGGTAGTTCTGCAGCGACTTGGACATCTTCTGCCCGTCACTGCCCAGCACGATGCCGTGCGAGACGCAGGTGGAGAAGGCCGGCCGGTCGAACAGGGCGCTGGCCAGGATGTGCAAGGTGTAGAACCACCCGCGGGTCTGGCCGATGTACTCGACGATGAAGCCGGCCGGGAAATGGTGCTCGAACCAGTCGCCGTTCTCGAACGGGTAATGCACTTGGGCGAAACTCATCGAACCGGAGTCGAACCACACGTCCAGTACGTCCGGCACCCGGCGCATCGTGGAGTTGCCGGTGGGATCGTCCGGGTTGGGCCGGGTCAGCTCGTCCACGTAAGGACGGTGCAGGTCCGGCTCACCCGCCTTGTTGCGCGGCAACCTGCCGAAGTCCCGCTCCAGTTCCTCGAACGACCCGTACACGTCGATGCGCGGGTAGGCCGGGTCGTCGCTGCGCCACACCGGAACGGGACTGCCCCAGAACCGGTTGCGGGTGATGGACCAGTCCCGGGCGTTCTCCACCCACTTGCCGAACTGGCCGTCCTTGATGTGCCCGGGCACCCAGGTGATGTCCTGGTTCAGCTCACCCATCCTGGCCTTGAACTCGGTGACGGCCACGAACCAGCTGGACACGCCCTTGTAGATCAGCGGTTCCCGGCACCGCCAGCAATGCGGGTAGGCGTGGTCGTAGTTCTCCCGGCGCACCAGCACGGTGTCCTCGGTGACCGAACCGTGGTCGGGCAGGCCGCGGGTGGCGGCCTTGAGATGCTCGATGATCGGGGCGTTGGCATCGAATACCAGCATGTCGGCGTAATCGGCCACCGGCGCGGTGAACCGCCCGTCCGGGCCCACCGGCATGACCGCGACGATGTTCTCCCGGTCGGTGACCACCTTGTCGTCCTCACCGAACGCGCCCGCGGTGTGCACCAGGCCGGAACCGTCTGTGGTGGTGACGAACTCGGCGGCGACGACCCGGAACGCGTTCGGGTGGCCGAGGTAATAGCCGAACGGTGGGGTGTAGGTGCGCCCGACCAGGTCGGCGCCCTTGTACCGGGCGACGACAGCCGCGTCCAGGTCGGCCTTGGGGTCGCCCAGCAGGTCCCGGGCGTAGTGGGCCAGCCTGGCCTCGGCCAGCAGGTACTTCTCCGTGGTGCCGGTGGGCAGGTCGGATTCGACCACCACGTAGTCGATGTCCTCGCCCACCATGATGGCCAGGTTCGCCGGCAGCGTCCACGGGGTGGTGGTCCACACCATCGCCAGTTCACCGGTGTTCAGCCGCAGGCCGAGGGTGACCGCCGGGTCGCGGCGGGTCTGGTAGATCTCCTCGTCCATGCGCAGTTCATGGTTCGACAAGGGGGTCTGGTCGTTCCAGCAGTAGGGCAGCACCCGGAAGCCGTCGTAGATCAAGCCCTTGTCGTACAAAGACTTGAACGCCCACAACACCGACTCCATGAACTGTGGATTCATCGTGCGGTAGTCGTTGTCGAAGTCCACCCACCGGGCCTGCCGGGTCACGTAGTCGCGCCATTGGTCGGCGTACTTCATCACCGATTCCCGGCACTTCTCGTTGAATGCCTCGATGCCGAGTTCGAGGATCTCTTCCTTGGTCTTGATGCGCAGCTGGCTCATCGCCTCCAGCTCGGCGGGTAGTCCGTGGGTGTCCCAGCCGAAGCGGCGTTCCACCCGCTTGCCGCGCATCGTCTGATACCGCGGCACGACGTCCTTGACGTACCCGGTCAGCAAATGGCCGTAGTGCGGCAGACCGTTGGCGAACGGTGGGCCGTCGTAGAAGACGAACTCGTTGGCGCCGTCGCGGCCCGCGGGGCGGGCTTGCACACTGGCCTGGAACGTGCCGTCGGTTTCCCAGTAGTCCAGGACGCGTCGCTCCACCTCGGGAAACGACGGGGACGCGGGCACGGGTCGCGGGTCGGTCGTGCCGGTGGTCACTTTCGGGTACATTCGCCTCGCTCCGCTGCTGTCCTGCCCGTATGTTCGTGGGTGCAAGGACGGCGCCGGCCAGCTGCCGACCAGCTCCGCGGTACCACCTCGCTTGCCACGCCCACATCAGCGGGGGCCGCGGCCTCTCCAACGGCTATGACGGGCCTACCCGTCCGGTTCTACTAGGGCTCGGCGTCGAAGGCCAGGATGCCCGTTCTTCCGGAGGCTCACCGGTGATAGCCGGGTCTCTGCCTGTGCAGTCAGTGTACCCAGTGCCCGCCACGTCCCGCACACACGTTCTGGGCGGCGGCGTGACGGGCCGGACGGCCCGGCCGCTACGAAGCATCGAGGGGCCCACCACACCGGCCGGAAACGGTCCGCACCGCCGGCGACCGCTGACCCAGGAACGGATCATCTAGCCTGTGCGCATGCAGCTTCACGACACCCGCTACGGCCAGGACGGGCCTCCTGTCGCGTTCTGCCACGGGCTGTTCGGTCAGGGCAAGAACTGGACCATCATCGGCAAGAAGGTGGCCGAGCAGCACCGGGTGGTGCTGATCGACATGCCCAACCACGGCCGTTCGCCGTGGACACGGGACTTCGATTACGTCGAGCATGCCGACATCGTCGCCGACCACCTGCGCCGCATCGACCCGGGTCCGTGGCGGCTGGTCGGTCATTCGATGGGCGCGAAGATCTCGATGATGCTCGCGCTGCGTCATCCGGAACTGGTGCAGCGTCTGGTGGTGGTCGACATGTCGCCGGTCACCTACCCCAGTGGGTCACAACTGCAGGATTTCGCGAACGCGATGCTGCAGCTCGACCTGGGATCATTGCGCCGGCGCCACCACGTCGACAAGGCGTTGCAGCCGGTGGTGCCCAGCGAGACGGTGCGCAGCTTCCTGTTGCAGAACCTACACCGCAAGGATCACCAATGGAGCTGGCAGCTGAACCTGCGGATGCTGGCCGAACAGGTGGACCGAGTGCTCGGGTGGCCGCAGGTCGAGGCCACGTTCGGCAAACCGGTGCTCTGGATCGGCGGGGAGCACTCGGTCTACATCCGCGAGGAGTTCCATGACGACATGCGAGCCTTGTTCCCACAGACCTTGCGGGTGACGGTCAAGGGCGCCGGCCACTGGGTGCACTCCGAGAAGCCGAGTGCGTTCGAGCAAGTGCTGGTTCCGTTCCTGGACGGACCGCCGGCCGCATCCACCTGACCACCGGCTACCGGTGCCATACAGTGGCTCGGGTGACCATTGCGCAACCCGTGGACCTGACCACCATCGACGCTCACGTCGACCAGAATCTGGAGCGGGCGGCAGAGCTCGCCGATGCATTGCGGGCCGCTCCTCCCGCATCGGCCGAGGAAACGCTGCAGCAGTGGAACCGGATATCGATCGCACTGGGCAACGCGTCGGGTGCCTCAAGCCTGCTCAGCGAAGTGCACCCGGACGCCGAGGTCAGGGATGCGTTCGATCGCCGTCAACAGGAGGCCAGCGAGCTGGCCACCCATCTGGGGTTGGACCGGGAACTGTTCGCGGTGTTCAACGATCTGGATCCCACCGGCCTGGACGAGCAACAACGACGGCTCCTGGACAAGACTCTGATCGATTTCCGCCGCGCCGGCGTGGACAAGGACGAGCAGACCCGCGAGCGACTGCGGGAGATCGCCGCCCAACAGGTCCGGGTCGGTCAGGACTTCTCCCGCAACATCCGGGTGGGCGCCGGCTCGATCAAGGTCACCCCCGATCAGCTGGCCGGGATGCCGCAGGACTGGCTGGACGCGCACCCGCCCGGTGCAGACGGCATGGTCACCCTCACCACCGACTACCCGGACCTCGTCCCGGTGCGGATGTACTGCCGGGACGCCGCGGTGCGGCTGGATCTGGTCAAGGCCGCGGCCAACGTCGGCTGGCCGGCCAACGACCCGCTGCTGCGTGAGCTGTTCGACCTACGCGCCGAGCAAGCCCGGCTCCTGGGGTACGAGTCGTGGGCCGACTACGACGCCCGGGTCAAGATGATCGGGTCCGGTCATGCCATCATCGAGTTCATCGACCGGGTCAGTGGGCTGGCCCGGGAACAGGCGATGGCCGACAAGCACATGCTGTTGGACCGCAAACGCCAGGACGACCCGCAGGCGAGCGACGTCACCGCTGCCGATGTCGCCTACTACACCGAACTGGTTCGCCAAGAGCAGCATTCGGTGAGTTCGGCCGTCATTCGCCAGTACTTCGATTTCTCCGCTGTGCGGCAGGGACTCCTGGATGTGACGTCCCGATTGTTCGGGGTGACCTGGCAACAGGTCGACGACCCCGCCTGGCACGAGGACGTCACCGGGTACGACGTGCTGTTGGACGGGCAGCGTATCGGGCGGATCTATCTAGATCTGCATCCACGAGAGGGCAAGTACAAGCACGCCGCGCAGTTCGACCTGATGCCGGGGGTGACCGGTGAGCAGTTGCCGCAGGGGGCGCTGGTGTGCAACTTTCCGCGCGGGCTGATTCAGCACAGCGACGTGGAGACGCTGTTTCACGAGTTCGGGCACTTGGTGCATCACGTGCTGGGCGGGGATCAACGATGGGTGCGGTTCTCCGGGGTAGCGACGGAGTGGGATTTCGTGGAGGCCCCCAGCCAGTTGCTGGAGGAGTGGGCGTGGGACGCCGCCGTACTCGGCACGTTCGCGAAGAACGCTGCCGGAGAGTCGATTCCGCCTGAGCTGGTGCACCAAATGAAAGCTGCCAAGGACATCGGTAAGGGTGCGCACACCTGCACCCAGCTGTTCTATGCGGCACTGTCCTACACCACTCACGTCCGGGACTTCGCCGGTTCGGACGAGACGACCTTGACGCAGCTGGTGCGCCGGCTCCAGGAGCAGTACTCGGTGTTCCCGTTCCTGGACGGGACGCATTTCCATTGCGGTTTCGGGCATCTGGACAGCTACAGCAGCGGCTACTACACCTACATGTGGTCAAACGTGATCGCCAAGGATCTGTTCTCGGCCTTCGACGCCGACGACCTGCTCGCAGAGGCCGTCGCGCACCGATACCGGGACTGCATTCTGCGTCCCGGCGGCAGCAAGGACGCGGCGGACCTGGTCGAGGACTTCCTGGGCCGCGAGTACACCTTCGACGCGTTCGCAGCCTGGCTGGCCGGCTGACCCCGGTCGGTCGCGGAGTTGGCGCCCTCGAACCGTAGCGCCCAGGCAGACACCGGACCGGTCATCCTGGAACCTGTCGCGCCGTTGAGGTACGTCGGGTAGCGGCGCACTTAGTGCGCGTGCTCCCCCACGTAGTATTCGAAAATCCAGCCCACCAGGGACACCAAGCCGACGCCGACACCGATGAGCGCGACCCACCACCCGACGGCGAGTCCGTAGAACACGAGCCCCGACGCGGCGGCCAGCGGCAGCGGCCACCAGGACCAGGGACTGAAATGACCCTGCTCGCCCGCGAGCTCGGAGATCATCCCATCCGGGTTGTCCTCCGGGCGCGGATCGATGTTGCGCCGGATCAGCGTCAAGTAGGCGCCGATCATGAGCGACATCAGCGTGGTCAGCAGGAAGGCGTAGAAGCCCACTGGTTCCTGCAGGTCGGTCCAAAACCCGTAAACGATGGTGACCGGCAAGAAGAATACGGTCAGCCCGTTGAAGATCAGAGCTTCCGTGCGCATGGTCTGCTTCCTCTCCGGTTCAGTGGGTGCTCTTGTCCGCGACGACGACGTCGCCGAAGGCGACCTCAGGATGATGCAGGTCGAAGGCCGGGCGTTCGGACCGGATCCGGGGAATCCAGCTGAAGTTGTGCCGCGGCGGCGGGCAGGAGGTGGCCCACTCCAGCGATCCCCCGAAACCCCAAGGGTCATCCGCCTCGGCCCGGCGGCCGCGGACAGCGGTCACATACACGTTCCACAGGAACGGCAGGAAGCTGGCGGCCAGGATGAAGGACCCGATGGTGGAGACCTGGTTCATCGTCGTCCAGTTGTCGCTTGGCAACCAGTCGGGATACCGGCGCGGCATCTCCAGGCCCAGCCAGTGCTGGATCAGGAAGGTGGTGTGGAAGCCGAAGAACAGCAGCCAGAAGTGGATCTTGCCCAGCCGCTCGTCCAGCATCTTGCCGGTGAACTTGGGCCACCAGTAGTAGAAACCGGCGAACATCGCGAAGGTCACCGTGCCGAACAGGACGTAGTGGAAGTGGGCCACCACGAAGTAGGTGTCCGAGACCTGGAAGTCCAGGGCCGGCATCGCGAGAATGATCCCGGTGAGGCCGCCGAACAAGAACGTGGCAAGGAACCCGATCGCCCAGACCATCGGTGTCTCGAAGGTGATGGAACCGCGGAACATCGTGCCCAGCCAGTTGACGAACTTCACCCCGGTCGGAACCGCGATCAGCATGGTCATCAGGGCGAAGAACGGCAGCAGCACCGCTCCGGTGACGAACATGTGGTGAGCCCACACCGTCATCGACAGCGCGGCGATCGAGATCGTGGCGAACACCAGCGTCTTGTAGCCGAAAACCGGCTTACGGGAGAAGGTGGGCAGGATCTCGGTGATGATGCCGAAGAACGGCAGGGCGATGACGTACACCTCAGGATGCCCGAAGAACCAGAACAGGTGCTGCCAGAGAATGGCACCACCGTTCTCCGGCATGAACACCTGGGCACCGAAGCGACGGTCCGCGCCGAGTGCCAGCAGCGCCGCTGCCAGGGGCGGGAAGGCCATGAGAATCAGTACCGAGGTGATCAGGACGTTCCAGGTGAAGATCGGCATCCGGAACATCGTCATGCCCGGCGCGCGCATCGTCATGACGGTGGTGATGAAGTTCACCGCGCCCAGAATGGTGCCGAAACCGCCCAGGGCAAGGCCGAAGACCCACAGGTCGCCGCCCAACCCCGGGGAGTATTCCGGCCCGGCCAGCGGCGCGTACGCGGTCCACCCGAATGCAGCCGCTCCGCCCGGGGTCAGCATGCCGGAGGCGGCGATGAGGCCGCCGAAGATGAACAGCCAGAAGGCGAACATGTTCAGCCGCGGGAACGCCACGTCCGGCGCGCCGATCTGCAGTGGCGTGAGCACGTTGGCGAAACCAGCGAACAACGGCGTGGCGAACAGCAACAGCATGATCGTGCCATGCATGGTGAAGAACTGGTTGTACTGCTCCTTGCTCTGGAACACCTGCATGCCGGATTCCCACAGCTCGACCCGGATGACCAGAGCCAGCAGGCCACCGACCAGGAACCACACGAAGGAGGCAATGAGGTACATGTAGCCGATCGTCTTGTGGTCGGTGGAGGTCAACCACTTGACGACGATGTTGCCCTGCCGGGACGGCGCAGGCAGCTGGGGCGCCGGTTCGGCACCGAGTGGGCGATCAATGGTGGTGGCCATCAGTTCTTCCCTCCGGAGAGCTGCTTCGGCTGCTCCTTTGCGCGACCGAGATCGGCAGGCAGCGAGCCGGTGTTGCCGGCCTTCCGCAACTCCTGCATGTGTTCTTCGTATTCAGCTCTGGGAACGACCTTGACGTTGAGCACCATCTCCGAGTGGAACTCACCGCACAGTTCCGCACACTTGCCGGGGTAGATCCCCTCCCGCTCCGGGCGGACGTGCATGACGTTGGTGCGGCCGGGGATGAGGTCCTCCTTGTACAGGAAGGCGGGCACCCAGAACGAGTGGGCGACGTCCTGAGACTTCAGGATGATCTCGACGTTCTCGTTGACCGGTAGGTACAGGGTAGGGATGTCCTGGTCCTCGAGGTCGGGGGAAGCGCTCTCCAGGTCCACTTGCACGGTGGCGTCGTAAACGTTGCCCTCGAGGTAGTTGAAGTCCCAGGCCCATTGCTTACCGACGATCTCGACCTGGGTGTCCGGTTCACCGCTGACGTCGGTGATGATGGCCATGTCCCGGGCGGTGAAGAAGAACAGCGTCAGCACCATGAAGATGGGAGTGACGGTGAACAGCGTCTCGATCGGGACGTGGTAGCGCAGCTGCGGCGGTACGGGCTCGTCGACGTGGCGACGCCGGTACACGGCCAGGCACCAGAACATCACGCCCCATACCGCGGCACCGATGACCAGGGCGGCCGACCACGTACCGACCCACAGATTCATGATCCGGCCGGAGTGGTTGGTCACCTCTTGGTCGGTGTACCCGGGCAACAGTCCCCGCCGCACCTGCTCCGTCGAGCATCCGGCGAGCAGGAGCGAGGTCCCTCCCGCGATAAGGAACGCTTTCAACCTCTTAGTTGTCACGCTGTTCTTCCTGTCGTTTCAGCGCGGACCACGCTCACGCAGCCCACAGACACGACGCCAGCCTACACAGCCATCCCGGCTCCGCGCATCGCCACATGCCTCGTTCCGTGCGGCTAATATCACAATGCAGCATCAGGCCGCATGGGGTATCCCACCCGGTGCTGGGTTGCGATGCGTGGTAGGCCGCTGACCGAATCGACACACAGCCTGACACACCCCGTCAGTTCAGGTCGGCCGTAGCGCGGCAGCCCGCCATGAATGGTACCGGGGGCGCCGGCACGGCCTCGTCGAGCAGTCGCAGATACTCGGTGCGGGGTATTTCGATAACCCCCAGGCTGCTCAGATGCTCGGTGCGCCACTGGACGTCCAGCAGCCGACCGCCGCCGTCTGCCAGCAGGTTCACCAACGCCAGCAACGCCACCTTGGAGGCGTCGCGGACACGGTGAAACATCGACTCGCCCGCGAACAAGCCGCCCAGGCCAACCCCGTAAAGGCCACCAGCCAGGTACCCGTCCAGCCAACACTCCACCGAATGGGCATATCCGGCCCGCCATAGCCGGCTGTAGGCCCGGCGCACGCTCGGGGTGATCCAGCGGCCGTCGCGATCCGGCGCCGCGCAGGCGGCCACGACGTCATCGAACGCGGTGTCGACGCGGATCTCGAACCGCTTGGCGGACCGGCGCAGCGACCGGGTGACCCGCATTCCGTCGATGGGCAGAATGCCGCGTGGGTCGGGGCTCCACCACCCGATGGGCCGAGCGCCGTTGCGGCCCACGCCCATCGGGAACAGTCCAGCGCTGTAGGCCGGCAGCAGCGTGTGCGGTGCCAGGTCCAAGCCGATGCCGATGAGGTCCTCCCCCGGCGCGGCCTGCTCGATCGCGGCCCGCATCCGGGCGCGCCGCTCTTGCGGCACAGCGGACTGGGTGCGCGCGTTCACCGATGATCGGCGGTAGCGCACGATGCCCCTCCCTCGCGCCACCCGGCGACCGGGTCAGCTGAACGAGTCCCCGCATGCACAGGTGGAGCCTGCGTTCGGATTGTCGATGGTGAAGCCCTGCTTCTGGATCGTGTCGGCGAAGTCGATGGTGGCCCCGCTCAAATAGGGGTTGGACATCTTGTCGACGATGACCTCGACGCCGTCGAAGTCGACCACGGCGTCGCCGTCGAGCTTACGTTCGTCGAAGTACAGCTGGTAGATCAGGCCGGAACACCCGCCGGGCTGAACCGCAACCCGCAGCCGTAGGTCGTCCCGGCCTTCCTGATCCAGCAGGCTCTTGACCTTGGCGACGGCGACGTCGGTCAGTAGGACGCCGTGCTCCTTGGCGTCGGTGTGCGCGGTACCGGTGGGCTGGGTCTCGGTGGTCATCGTGCTCCCCTGCATTGGTGGGTGTCGCGGTGGTGGTGTGGTGCTGGTGATCGCGTCGGTGTCCGGGCCGGGCCCTTATCCAGGGTAATGCACCCCTCAGTGTTCCGGGTCTACGGTAACCCGCTGATGCTGGTGCGGGGAACAGCCGGCCGGCCTGGTTCATTCCCCTGCCGGCCCGCTGGGGGCTTTGGGGTGGCCAACGCGCTCAGCAACAGCACCTGGCCCAGCGCGGCGCGCTCGAATACCCCCAGGTGCTGGGACTCGTCGTATCCGTGCGCACGGGAGTCGTGGTCCTCCACTGCGGTGACCAGCACACTGGCCTGAGGGAAAGCGCTCACGAACTCGCTGATGAACGGGATCGATCCGCCGATGCCCTGCTCCACCACCTCCGCGCCGTCCCAGGCAGTGGACAGTGCCCACCGGGCCACGTCGTAGGCCGCGGATGCGGTGGGGGCCACGAACGGGCGGCCGGTCTCCCGGCAGGTCACCTCGACGCGCGCGCCGAACGGTGGGTCGGCCTGTAGGTGGTCGCGGATCGTGGCGAACACGGTATCGGGGTCCTGCCCGGGCGGTACCCGGACGGACAGTTTCGCGGTCATCACAGCTTGCAGCGTGTTGGAGGCGTGCTCGACCCGCGGGATGTCCATGCCGGTGACGGTGATGCTGGGCTGGGTCCAGATCCGGCTGAGGATCGGCTCGGTACCGAACAGTGCCACCTGATCCAGCACGCCGACCTCCGCACGCAGGGCCTGTTCGGTGTAGTCCAGCTCTTCCCATCGCGGGTCGGCCGGTGAACCGGACAGGCCGGGCACAGCGACTGTGCCGTCGGCGTCCCACAACCGGTTCAGCAACCGGATCATCACCGTGGTGGCATCCGGGGCGGCCACACCGGTGATGCCGGAGTGCACCGGATGGTCCAGGGTCCGCACGGTGACGTCGGCGTCGACCAGGCCCCGCAACGAGACCGTCAGGGAGGGGATGTCGGGGGCCCAGTTGTCCGAGTCGGCCACCACGATGATGTCACTGGCCAGCAGGTCGTGCTGCTCGGCCAGCAGCTGGGTCATCGACGGTGAGCCGATCTCCTCCTCCCCTTCGACGAACACGACCAGGCCGACCCCGTCGTCGGCGCCCCAGCGCGGCAGGAGCGTGCGCAGGGTAGCCACGTGCGCCAGTACGCCGGCCTTGTCGTCGCTGGTACCGCGCCCGTACAGCCGACCGTCCCGTTCGGTCGGTTCGAACGGCGGGGTGGTCCAGCCGGCGTCGTCGCCGGGCGGTTGCACGTCGTGATGGGCGTACAGCATCACGGTGGGCCGGCCGGCCGGAGCGGGGCGGGTGCCCAGAACTGCCGGGGCGCCTGGGCGGCCGTCCGGCCTGTCCGCGCTCACGATCCTTACGTCGGTGAGCCCGGCCGCGCGCAGCAGACCCGCCACCTGCGCCGCGCTGTCGGCGACCCTGGCTTGGTCGAATGCGGCGGCGGACACGCTGGGGATCCGGATCAGGTCCTTCAGATCAGCCACGGCATCGTCCAGGACGGCTCGCAGGCCGGCCCGCAGGGCCGCCACCTGGTCATGGGTGAGGTACTCGCTCATAAAGGCCAACCCTAGGCCGAACCCGCGGACCGCACAGCTGCCACCCGCCGGGATACGATCAAGACACGGCACGCGCAGGGAAAGGTTGAACAAGGGTGTTCGGACTCGGTAGGACGAAGTCGGCGCAGCCGCTTGCGGCGGAGCCGGTACGTAAGGAACACGGCAAGAACCGCCCGACTCCCAAGCGGCGCGAGGCCGAGGCCGCGAACCGGCGACCCATCGTCGTCAACGATCGCAAAGCAGCCCAGCGCACCCAGCGGGACAAGAACCGGCAGCTGCGGAACAAGCAACGACAAGCGGTGAACACCGGTGACGAAGCGCACCTGCCGCCGCAGCATGCCGGACCGGTGCGGCGGACGGTGCGCGACATCGTCGATTCGCGATTCAACATCGGTGAGTTGTATCTACCGGTGGTGCTCCTGCTGCTGGTGGGACTGATCTTGCCGGGGTTGTTGTCCGGCAACACAACCGACGTGGCACAGTGGCAGCAGGCGGTGTCGATGAGCCTGTACGCGTTCATCGCTGCGGTGGCGTTCGACACCTGGCTGAGCTGGCGGCGCACGAAGAGGCAACTACGTGAGCGGTTCGGCGACGACGTCAACCTGCGGGGCTTGCTGGGCTACCTGTTCACCCGCAGCATTTCGATCCGGTCGCTGCGCCGCCCACCGGTCAAGGTGAAGCGGGGTCAGCAACCCCGCTGAACGGTCAGTTCAGGTAGCCCACCCACAGGCTGGTGATGGCCCGGGACATCGCCGAGAAAATCTCCCGCCGTTCCCGGGTGGACCGCTCGTAGCCGATGTTGGCGTCCTCCTGGCCGGTGTCGTCCACGGTCAGGCAGGTGCCGGACGGGCCCAGTCTCAGCTGTGGAATGGCAACGTGGCTGAACTGCAGTCCCTTGGCGCGGCGCATCGTGCCGATCTTCACCGCATCGGTCGGGGAGCCGTCGTACCCGTCGAGGTCGACCACCTCGAAGCCCCGGCCGACCAACAGCTGCCGGTAGTGGCTGATCATCCCGTGCCGGGCCGCGAGCACGGCGACGTCGCAGGAGCCGTTGTTGTTCCCACCGGCGACCAATTGCAGCCAGCGCAGCAAGGCGTCGTCGTGTTCCTCCTGGGTTTTGGCCAGTACCCGCACCGGCTCCTGGCCGCCTTCCAGCGCCCATGCCAGCTCCCGGTCCGGGTGCCAGGCGAAACCGTCCAGGTCGTCGAAAACGTCACCGGCGATGACCTCGTGTGCACGAGCGCCGATCAGGCGTTCGGACCGCATGTTGGTGCGCAACACGGCGTCGCGGCCGGTCACGCTGACTCCCGCCTCCCCGACATGGAATCCGCCCGGTGTGACACCCTGCTGGCCGTCGGCGATCAGCAACAACCCGTTCGGCTTGTCCCCGACCAGCCGGTGCAGAAGCCGCAACGCCACCGGGGACAGATCCTGCGCTTCGTCGACGATGACCGCTGAGTAGTCCACATCCCACGGTTCACGGGCCAGTTCCGCGTCGGCACTGGACAGAATGTCGGCCAGGTCGTGCACACCACGGGTGGACAATTCGGCCTGGTAGGCGTTCAGCAGCGTCCACATCTGCCGGCGCATCTGCGCCTGCAGAGGATAGACACGTCCGACCCGCTCCAGCGCCAGATACTCCTCCAGGCTGCTGATGCCGCGCCCCTTGATGACGTGGTCGATCTCCTCCTGCCAGTACGTGGCCGGGACCGGCACCTGCGCCAGCGGGCTTCGGCTACCCACGTTGTCCCAGGCCCGGCGGAAAGCCAGGGCCGCGGCACCGAGGTCGACGCTGCTGCGCACCCGACGGCGGTTCAGCACGTCGAGAGCCAGCCGGTGCACCGAGGTGAAGTCCACCTTGTCGGCGGTGTCCGGAGACAGCGTCCGGAAGCGTCGCTCCAGCACCTTGGGCAGGGTCCGCACCAGGCTGACCACCAGCACCCGGCCGGGGTTGTGCCTGGCCACGTAGGCTGCCCGGTGCAGCCCCACAACGGTCTTTCCGGTGCCCGCCGCACCGCGCAACCTGGCCGGGCCGGACCAGTCACGACGCACCAGAAGAGACTGTTCGGGGGTGAGCCGGGTCATCCAGGGCAGCAGGTCGGTGGGAGTGGAATCGTGCTGTTCCGGATCAAGGCCGATCTGGTCGAGCTGATCGGGGAACAGCTCCGCCAAGGCATTGACGACGTCCACGACCAGCTGGGGGGACAGCCGAGACCCCAGCTGTTCGACGTGCGCGACGATCGCGTTGGCGGGCATAACGGTGACCTGCTCGTGCCGGACCCGCAGTTCCAGCGGGTCCGCGTCACGATGCGGTGCCAACGCGCCGATGGCATGGATCTCACCGGGCGCCAGGCCGATGCCACCGAGTACGTCCTCGAGCCGGCCCATCGTGTTGGCCGTGGTCCGCACAGCCCGGGTGAGCAGGTCGGGCGGACCTTCGACCTGACCGTCCCGGATCTTGATCGGGGTCCACGGCACGCTGGAGACCAGGAAGACACCACCCGGCCCGGCCAGCAGCATCTCGACCAAGGTGTTGCGGGTACCCGGCCACCGAGTGGCCAGGACGACCGAATAGCCCTGATCCTGCAACGTCTGGGATGCGTCGACCAACGCGTCGAGGGCAGCCCGGTCACCAGCCGCCGCAGCAGTTGCCTCCGCCTGCTCGGCGGCGGCGGCCGCCACCAGTTGCGGGTCGACCTGGGGAGGCGATGCCGGTTCCGGTTTCAGCTCGGCCTCGCCCGTCTCGGCTTTGCCCGTTTCGGCTTTGTTTGTTTCGGCTTTGCCCGTTTCAGGGTTTTCCGTTTCGGTTTCGCCTGTTTCCGCGCGGTCTGCTTCGTCTTCGTCCGCTCCGGACCCGGGCTGCGAGCCCGGCTCTGCGCCCTGGGTAGCACCGGTGTTACCGGGTGCGCGCCGCAGCGGAATCGCCGCCGGCACGGGAACGGCCCCCGGCCGTGCCGGCTCGGTGCCCGGATGGGCCGCCTCGGTGGGCTGGGCGCGTCCGGTGGCATCCGCGGATTCGGTGTTCGCGGCGCAGTCGCCCTGCTCCGCATCGGCGGCCAGGTCCGCCGCCACATCGCAAGCACGGTGTTCGTGACCGTGCTGTTCGGCGGGCGCTGCGGCGGCCCGCTGCCACGCGAACGGCCGTTGGTCCGGCCGGTGATCTGGCTGGCCGGTGGACTCCGGCTGGACTGGGTTCTGCCCGGCGGACCGCTCGTCCGGGCCGGGGGATTCGCTGACCTGCTCGTCAGCCATGTTGTGTTCGGTCATGTCACGTCGTTGCTTACCTCAGGCCGTGTCGCCGGCAGCTGTCCTTGGTCATGGTCATTCCCCCAAAGCGCCACTCTACCGGCGCGGCGAGGGCCACGTGTCGGGGCTGCATCCTCGCACAATTCAGTTCGGGGCAGCCGAAGCTCAGTCCGAGGCAGTCGAAACCTCCTGATCGGTCACGCTCGCCGGCGTGTCGGCGCTCGACCCAGCCGTATCGGACACCGAGTGCACCACAACCTGCCCGGTGCCCAGCGGGTCGCGGTCGGCCCCTGAAGCGACGTCGGCGAGCACGCCCCAGAACCACATCGCGACGAGCACGAGCACACACACCACGCCGGCCCGGATCACGTCGGCCATGGACACCTCCGCCTCGGTGGGCGGCGATGTCCGGCGCGCCGAGGGGTGTGCGAGCATGGCTTGCTTCCTGCGGCGACTGAGCGGCCGGGGGCGGCGCTTGGCAGCGGCCGGCGCCGGCCGGCCGGCGCCGCGCTGGCGCGGGATCTCCGCCTCCGGCCGCCCGTCCTGGACCGGTAGCAGGTCCCGTGTCGTCAGCAACGCCGGCACCGTCGCGTTCGGCATCGACCGAAGCTGCTCGGAGACCGACGCGGCAGCATCGGCGCTGAAGACGGTCGGCAGCTGCGCTATCCACTCGCCGACGCGGCCCAGCCCGACGACCGTCATCGCACGGTCCTGGTCCGGCTCGTCGGCCACAACGACGCATGAACGCACGGCCGCACGATAGTGGGCCGGCAACAGCGCCGCCAGCCAGCAAGCACCGGCCGCGGCGGTTTCGGTGGAGTGCGCGACGAGGCTGGATGCGGTTTCGATGACCAGGACGCCGCCCGGCCCGACGAGGACGACAGCCAGCGTGGTGCCTTTCGCCTGCAGGTCCTGCAGACACGTCCAGCCGGATTCCAGCGCTGTTTCGAGGGCGCCGAGCAGATCCCCGCGGGACGGTGTCGCCGCCGACTCGGCCAGGCTTCGGCGGGCCCGGTCGGCGTGGTCGTGGGCGTCCTCGGCGGACAGGTCCTGCTGCGATTGCTGGTCCATCGGCGTTTCCCCTCGGGTTTCCTTCCGGGTGGATCGGCTGGAACCGGTCAGGAGTTGAAGGGTGCGGGCCATTTTGTCCGCATTCGTCGTGGTGTGTGGGGTGCGGCCGCCCGGCGCCGTCTTGCTGGGATGCGACCAATTCACCCGGTCGAGGCACGCCAGGCATCGGCCGACAGCAGCCCGCTTGCCCGCGCGGCGGGGCTGCACACCGCCGCCAGCACGGCATGCCGGGTACCGATGAGCTCCACCCGCTGTTCGGCCCTGGTCACGGCGGTGTACAGCAGCTCCCGAGTCAGCAACGGGGACTCCTCGCCGGGCAGGACGATGCTCACGGCCTGGTACTGGCTACCTTGCGCACGATGGATGGTCATGGCGGCGAGGGGTAGCACCTCGGGCAGCTGGGCGGCCCGCAACAGGCGCAGTTCGCCGGCGACCTCGAACGCGACCACGGGGGCCTCGGAGCCGGCGACGACCACGCCGACGTCACCGTTGGACAGGCCGGTGTCCGGGTCGTTGCGAGTGACCAGGACGCTGGATCCCACCACATCGAGCCGGGCTTGCAGTGCGCCCGGTGCCGCGGGCTGACCGGACCATTGCCCGGCCAGGTGGGCCCATCGCTGGGCGCCGAACGGGCCCTGCCGGTGCGCGGTCAGGATCTGGTGGGACTGCAGAGCGCGCAACGCTTCCCGGGCGTCCCCACAGCTGGCCGCGGCCAGTACCCGCCGGTGCTGACCGCGCACGTCCCCGGCCAACACTGGAAGGTCGTCCTCAGTGAGCCGGCCCAGTTGGTCCGCCGCCAGCGGCCACCAGCGCACGGCGGAACCGGTACCCGGGCCGGACCCGGGCTCGCGGCCGGCCCGGTAGCGATCCAGAAACCGGCCGACCATGTCTTCATCCGCACCACGGATGGCCTCGGCGAGTTCGGCGATCGGCCGGGTGAACCGCCAACCGATCCGTAGCCGGGTGACGGCCCGGGCCACGTCCGCGGGATCGGGGAACTGACCGGTGACCGAGTCACCCGGCTCGGTGCCGTCGCCGCCGCCGGAGGCGAACACGGCGGGCAGCCGCGCGGCCGCCAGATGAGCCGGGTCGACGGGCCGGTTCACCAGGTCGGCCAGCACGGCGCCCACGTCGACGGACGCCAGCTGGTCGGGATCGCCGACGAGAATGAGCCGGGCATCCGGCCGGGTGGCGGCGAGCACGGCGGCCAGGTGGGTCAGTGACACCATCGAGGTCTCATCGACGATGACCACGTCGTGCGGCAGTGGGTTGGCCGCGTTGAAGCGTGGTGGCCGCCCGGGCCGCATGCCCAACAGCCCGTGCACGGTGCGGGCCCGCAGGCCGATCAGCATCGGAGACGACGTGGCGGGTGCGGTGACGGCCAGCCGGTCCGCCAGACTCGACTGCATCCGGGTGGCCGCCTTGCCGGTGGGCGCGGCCAGCCCGATGTGCGGCGGCTCGTCGCAGATGTCGTACAGGACCTGCACGATCTGGGCGATCGTGGTGGTCTTGCCGGTCCCGGGGCCACCCACGAGCAAGCAGATCGGCCGGGTAGCGGCCATGGCGGCGGCCACCCGCTGCCAATGCTGGTCGGGTCCGGGCAGGTGGGTGTGCACGCTTCGCCGCAGCGCGGCCGGGTCGACCGGAATCAGGGTGGTTGCCCGGGCCAGCACGGCGGCGGCCACAGCCCGTTCCAGCCGCCAGTACCGGTCCAGGTAGGCACGCTCGCCGACCAGCCGGATGGGGGCCGGACGGTCCGCGGTGCCGACCAGCGCGACGGTACCGGTGGCGGTGCCCGGTCCCGGCCCGTCCGGTTGCTGGTGGCTACGCAGCAGCCGGGCCTGCTCCGGGTTCAGGCGCAGACAGGAGGATCCGGCCCGCGCGGCGGCCACCACCCGGGCGATGACCGCGGCGAGGTCGGCGCCGGTGTGCCCGGTCAGCCGCAGCACGGTGGCCGCGACATGAAGGTCCGCGCTGGTCAGGAGGCCGGTTTCGTTGTCCTCGCGCACGGACCGGACCGCGTCGAGATGGTGGGCATCCACCTGGTCGAACAGGGGCAGGTGCAGCGCCAGCTGGGCGTCACCGGCCGGCAATCGCGGCAACGGGCAGCCGGGTGCGGCGGGGTCCGGCCCCGCCGGTGTGCTGCTCATGTGGGTGCCTCCTGGGCCAGCAGCCGGGACAGCGCCACGACGGCCTCGGCCGGTGGCCGCCAGGCGAAGACGCCGCTGCGCGCCGGCAGTGGCCACCCGGTCAGCGGCTGGGTGGGCGCCTGTGGGCCGACCATCCCGCGCACGTACAGGTAGGCCACCCCGCCCAGATGAACGTGCGGGTCGTAGCCGGGTTGACGCCAGCGCAGGAACCGGTGCAACGCAACGCTGTACAGCAGCGCCTGCAGCGGGTAGTGCGCGGCCTGCATGCTGGCCGCCATCGCCTCCTGCCGGTAGTGGGCGGCCACCAGCGGTTGGCCGGCCCATTGGCCCAGCCAGTTGGTCTTGTAGTCCACGACGATGTAGCGCGGCTGGCCGGGTGCGCCGGCCGGGTCCGGGCCGGCATCGGCCAGGGCCCTGGCCGGTAGCCGCAGCACGACGTCGATGCTGCCGGTGAGGTAGCCGCGCAACGGGTCCACGGGCAGCCGCGGATCTCGCAGGGCATCGGGGTAGCCCGCCAGCGGGTCTTCGGGCGGCAGGTGATCGGCCAGCAGGTCGGCGATCTGCGCCAGCGTCCGGCCGGCTGTGGCGGGGGCGGCATCGCCACCGGCCAACGGGTATTCGAAGGACAACTCCGACAGCCGGTGCGTGGGGGTGATGTCGGCCAGCCGCCACGTGGTGAGCGGGCCGAGGGGGGTGCGCAGCACCGGGCCGAGGGCCTGGGCCAGGTGGTGGGCGTCGATACCGCTGCCGGTGAACCGGCCGTCGATCACCCGGTCGCAGTGCGCGTGTAGTTCGGCGTCGAGGTCGGCTGCGGTGGTGTCGAGGGTCTCCAGCACGGTGTGCACCACGGTGCCGAACAACGGCCCCGCGGCCAGTTCCCCCATCGGGGAGGGGGTGGACCAGGCTTGCTGGTCCCCGGGCACGTCCCCGCCGGGCAGGTGCGCGGAGGGTGCCGCAGCGGCGGGCAATGATCCCGCGTCTCGCGGTTGACCGCCCTGAGCTGCTGCTGTGTCGATCTCATCGGCCGTGCCGAGTTCGTCCGGCTCATCGGTGCCCTGTGTTAGCGCGGCGTCGTGGGCATCGGCGGACCGGGTGCCTGCGGTGCCGTGATGCGCGGCGGCCGTGAGCGCGGTGTAGGAGGTTCGCCGCCAGGCCCGGTCGAGCGCGCGGGTGAAACGCGCGTGCTCGATCGCCGGTGCCGGCCGCCCGCCCGCGGCGGCTTGCTGCCCACCCGAACGCTGTCCACCGCTACTCGCGACACGCCTGCTCCCGCGGGAAGCCGAGACGGCCTGAATCTCCACGCAGGTGCGTTCCGGCGAGGCGAGTTCGGCGAACCTGGCCCTGATCTGTTGTGGTGCGGGGATCGTGACCCGGTCCGGCACCGTGTTGGCGAGGTCTCGGGTGCCGAACAGTGCCCGGTGCAGTGCGCTGGCGGTGGTGTTGGCCTTGGAGTTGGCCCACCACACGGCCATGCCGCCGCTGGATCTGGTCAGGGCGACGTACAGCAGCCGGAGGTCTTCGGCCCGTTCTTCCTCCAGGTGTGCGGTCAGCGCGGCGGCGAAGGTGGGGTCGGATCGACCGCCCACGTGCACGATCCGTTGCCCGTCCTGGCTGTGCGCCAGCGGGAACGACACGAACCGGCTGTCCTCGTAGCGGTCCCAGGCGCTGGGCAAGCACACGAACGGGAACTCCAGGCCTTTGCTGCGGTGCACGGTGAGCACCTGGACGGCGGCTGCGTCGGATTCCAGCCGCCGGCTGCGGCCGTCCTGCTGATCGGAGCCGTGTTGGTCGTCGATGTGTTCGGCGAGCCAGCCGGCGAGGGCGGAGATTCCGAGGTGCTCGCGTTGCCGGGTGGTGTGCAGCAGTTCCGCGATGTGGGTCAGGTCGGTCATGAGGCGTTCGCCGTGCGGGTGGCTGAGGACTCGCGGCATGACGTGGCCGCTGGCCATGACGTCTTCGGCGACAGCGGCCACGCCATGTGCCTGCAGCAACCGGGCCCATTCGCGGATCCGTTCCCGCAGTTCCTCGATCTGGTCCTCGGTGGCGCAGGCGAGGTCGTCGCCGGTCCATTCGCGGAAGACGCCGGCGGCGACGGCACGCACCCTGGTGGTGTCCGCTGGGCGTTCCAGGGCCCGAAGCAGGGTGAGCCAATGCGCCGCGCCATCGGTGGTGAACACTGAGCCGGTGCCCGAGAACACCGCCGGGATACCGGATTCCAGCAACGCGTCGCGGATGTCCTCGCCCTGCCGGTTGGTGCGTACCGCCCGCCGTCCAATCGGCCGCCGACGACCTCGACCAGGTCGTGGCGGATCGCCTTCCTGGCCTGCGCGGCGGTGGGCGGACCGGTTTCCGGGTCACCGATCAGGTACCGCAACTGGACCGGCGGCTCGGCCGCGGCCAGGCGGGGCCGGTCGTGATGGCAGTTGATCGGGCGGACCAGGATTCGGGGGTCGCCGAGCGCGATGTCGGCGAGGATCTCGTTGACCGCCTCGGTGATGGCCGGGTCGCTGCGATAGTTGGTGTCCAGTATCCAGCGGGTACCGGCGCTGTCCGCGGCTGCCAGGTAGGTGTGCACGTCGCCGCCGCGGAAGCGGTAGATGGACTGTTTGGGGTCGCCCACGAGGATGAGGGTGAGGCTGCCGTGGAAGGCGGCCTTGAGGATCCGCCATTGCATCGGGTCGGTGTCCTGGAACTCGTCCACCAGCACGAACTTCACGTGTTCGCGCATCCGCGTCCGCGCGACCCGGCCGGTCGCCGGGTCGGTCAAGGCCGCGGCCAGGTCGGTCAGCAGATCGTCGAAGCCGAAGGTGCCGGCCAGCCGCGCCCGGATCGAGCGCACCACGGCCGCCCGGCCGGCGAACCAAGCCCGCTCGATCTGAACGTCGCCGGTGGCGGGGCCGCGCGCGGGAACGGCCGGCAGGTACGGCGAACCGGTGAGTGCCGACGGGCCGGCGGCCGGTGCGGTGCCTGGGCTCCGGATGACCCGGGACACCAGGTCCTTCGCCTCCTGCAGGCTCAATGGTGGCTGAGTTGCGGCGTTGGCGTACCGGGCGAGGTAGAGGTCTGCGGTGATCTGGGCGATCATCGCGGAGTCGTCGTTGTCGGCGGTCAGCCCGGGGTCGCGGCCCGCGGCCCAGCCCAGCGTGCTCAGCATCCGGGAGACCATGCCGTGGGTGGTGTCGATCGTGGCCGTGTCGAACGCGGACAGTGCTCCCCGCAGCCGCCGCCTGGCTTGGCCGGCGATCCCCTGCCGATGCAGATGGGACACCAGTTCGGCGTGCTCGGTAGCCGGCTGGCTACCGGCCAAGGCGTCGTGCACATTGCGCAGGCTGGCCCTGACCCGGTCGCGGAGCTCGCTGGTGGCGGCGCGTCCGAAGGTGATGAGCATAAGTTGGTCGAGCCTGGCCTCTCCGGTGGCGACCAGCCGGACCGCCAGCGCCGCGATGGCGTAGGTCTTGCCGGTGCCGGCGCTGGCTTCGAGGATGACGGTGCCGCCGGGGATGGGCGCGGTCACGTCGAACGGGACAGGGTCACCGGCCGGGACGAGGTTCGTGGTCATGGCCCCGGGTCACCGGCCCGTTCAGGTTTCGTGGCCAGAACGGCTGCTGGCGGGGTCCCGCGCAGGCCGGCCGGCGACGGATGCCCGTCCTGCCAGGCGGCCAGCAGCGGGTCGAAAACGGACCTGGCCAGCGCGGCGAAGGCGTTGGGTTCGGTGTCGTCGTACGGGGTCCGTAGCGTCAGCGGCTCACCCAGCAGCTGCGGCCACGGGAGGGTGCCGGTCCCCCACACGTGCCGATAGGCGGCCCGTTGCCGGTCGTAGCGGTCATCGAAGTGGCCGGCCACGACTCGTTTGAGCAGGATTTCCGGGTCGGCATCCCGGCGGCGCCCGGCCGCGTAGGCGTGCGCGGCCGCCAGGCCCAACGGCAGTGGCGCGCGCAGGCCGGCGTCCCGGATCGACAGCAGCCCGCGAAGCAGGTCGACTGCCCGGGCAGGGTCGGGCGCCTGCAGATGACAGACCGTGGGTTTGCGGCCGATGAGCACGCAGGCCTGCACCGCAGGTAAGCCGGGGTCGGCGGTAGCCACCACGGCCAGTAACTGGATCCACGCTTGTAGCAAGCGTTCCGGAGTACTGCGGGAGACGCTGGTGTGCACCAGCAGATCTGTCCGCTGGCCCGCCACGATGCCGTGCACGAGGGTCTCGCCCACCTGGGCCCGGACCGGAACGGAGACCGCAGGCGTGCCCAGGTACGCGGCCGTGGCGTCCATCGCAGCCTTGACATCGGACTTGGCGGCCTGCAGGGGATGACGGGCCAAGCCGAGCGGGGGCAGTGACCCACGGCGACGCTCCAGCGCGGCGGCGTGCTCCCAGTCCAGCCCGGCCAGCGCCGAACCCAGGATGCGGTCCTTGACCTGCCAGGACTGCAACGGGTCCAGCGCCAGCGGTATGCGGTCCCCGTCCGTCGCCTCCTCGTCGGCCCGGACATTCAGCCCAATCCGCTCGAACAAGAACCGCTGGACCGGTGCGGCGAAGAACTGCACCAGTGAGCGCAACTCCAATGTGGGTTGCGGCGGCACCGGTGCCAGCACTCCGGACAGGAAGGGTCGCGCGTCCGCGCGGGCGGCGCCGGCGGACCGACACGCGGCGGCGGCCGCCGGGTCGTGGCTGAACGGACCAGCCACCCCGAGCCGTCCTGGTTCGAAATTGCGAGTGCTGAAGTCCTGCAACGGGTGCCGGCGGGTCAACCGTTCCCATGCGCAGGCGTAGCCGGCAGCGTTCGAGGTGGTGTTGAGCACGTCCCGCAGTTCGGTGACCGGCACCGCGGGAGGCCGCGGGGCGCCGGTGACCTCGTTCGTGCCGGAGTACAGCACCACGAGGGTGTCGGTGGCGGCCATGACCGCGTCCAGCAGCAGCTGGCGTTCTTCGCTGGGGCGGTCTCGCTCCCCCACCCTGGGATCCCGGGCCAAGGCGTTCTCCCCATGGTCCCGGCTGCGGCGCGGGAAAGCGTCCTCGTCCATGCCCAGCAGCACGACGACGCGGTGCGGGACCGCCCGCATCGGCGTCAAGGAACACACGGTGAGGTCGCCGGTGCGGAAGCCGGACCGGGTGGGGCGGCCGGCGAACCGGTCGGCGACCATGGCCAGCACGCTGGCCACGTCCAGCACCGGCTCGTCCCCGCGGGCGGGTGAGCCTGGCTGCGCGGCAACCGCGGCCTCCTGCTCGCCGGTGAGCTCGGCGATGACTCTGGCGGCGTGCACGTGCTGCCAGAGCGCTTGTGGGGCCGGTAGCGTCAGTTCATGCATAGCCGTGTGCAGCCAGTCGCCCCATTCAGCGATGCTCAGCGCGCGGGTCGTCCGGTGCAGCAGGTAGCGCACGCGAGCAACGAACTCGGCCAGTCGGCCGACCAGGTCGATGTCCGTCGACTCGATCTGGTCCATGCCCAGGCCCGGACCCAGCGGGCCGGCTTGTTCGGACTGGACGACGCCCAGCAGCAACCGGTCCAGCCCGGCCTGCCAGGTGTTGTGCGGCAGCCCGGCCAGGTTGAACAGGCCGCGGTGCCCGCTGTCCAGCCCCCACCTGACTCCAGCCTCCTGGGCCCATTCGTGGGCCCGGTCGAGGTCGTCATCGGTGAAGGCGAACCGGTTTCGCACCACCGGAGCGGCCGCCAGGTCCAGGAGCTCTTCGACGCTCACCCTGGCCTTGGCCAGTTCCAGCAGCTGGCCGAGGACGCTGAGTACGGGGTTGGTGTTGCGTACCGAGCGGTCGGCCACGGTGACCCGCAGCCGCTGGGCCGGGTGCAACTGCGGCGCGGACTGCGTGGCGGCAGTCCCCCCGTCCGGCTGCCCGCCGGGGGTTCGGGTGCCCGAGCCCACCTGGTCGATGGCGTGTTCGAGGTTGCAGGCGGCGGTCAGCAGCGGCGCGAACCGTTCCAGGTCCGGGCACATGACCAGGATGTCGCGCGGTTGCAGCTGCGGGTCGGCGGTGAGCAGGTGCAGAACGACGTCGCGGAGCACACCCACCTGGCGGGCTGGGCCGTGGCAGGAGTGGATCTGGATGCTGTGATCGCCCGGGTCGATCTCGAACCGGCCCGCGCCCAGCGGGCCCGGCTGCCCGGCAGCGAGGATGTCGCGGTCGGTGGCGATGTCGCGTTGCACGGTGGACAACAGCGTTTCCCGGTGTCCGGGGTCGTTCACCGGGTGGTGACGGTCCTCGTCGACCGTGGCCGACCTGAGAACGGTGACCTGCATCTCCCGGGCGTCCCGCGCCCAGGAGGCCGCCAGCGGGTGCCGGGCCAGCTGCGCGGTCGGGTCGGCGCGGCGTGGCCAGCCGGTGGCCGGTGGCGGATGCTCGCGCAGGTACCCCGCGACCTCCTCCCACAACGCGGGTGAGGGGTGCGGCAACCACAGGTGCACGTCACGATGCGCGGCCAGTGCGGACAGCACGAGCACCTGGTCCTCGGTGATACGGGTGGGTCCGAACACGCTCAGCCTGGCCGGCAGGTCGACCACGGCGGGGTCGGCGCGCAACGCGGCGCAGACCGTCTCGATCCGGGCAGCGGGGGGTGGCACCCCGGTGAGTTCGGTCAGTTCGGTGAGAACCGTCCGCTGCCAGGCCAGATCTTCCGGGATTCCCGTGCCGGCGGCGTTGTCCATGCTGCCGGCCAGCCACGACCGCACCATGTGCGGGCGCTGGGCGCCGTAGTCGGTCAGCGTGCGGGCCAGCAGCTCGGCGGCCGCCCAGCGCCGCCCGTGCCCACCGCTGAGCTCACCCACACGTCCGCCGCCGCGTAGATACGCGGTCAGCAGCTCGAACCCGTCGCGCCCTTCCCAGGACGGCAACAGCCCCAGGATGGTACGGGCCAGCAGCGGGGGATGCCAGGGATCGGGCGGCTCGGGCCGGGCCGGCGTGCCCGGCGCTGCCGGGGCACCGGACGTACCCGCCAGGAGGCACCGCTCGATCAGCGCGTGCGGCTGGGGGAAGCTCAGAGCCGCGCAGACTCCGTCTCTACCACCGGGGCCGGCGCCGAGATGGTGGGCCAGACCCTGGGCGATCCACCGCTCCACCCCACGGGTAGGTACCGCAACCACGTCGGGGGTGAACGGATCGACCTGGCCGTCCAGCCCCGCCGGCGGACTGGCCAACACCTGCGCGAGCCCGACCAGCAACGCATCCGATCGCTCGGCTCGGTGGACGGTCAACGGCATGCACCGGACGATACCGGTGGACCCCGACGGTTCGCGGTTCGGCCAGGTCACCCCCGCGTGGCCGGATCAGCGCGACTGTCCGGCCTGCTGACACCCCCGACCCCAACTACTCATCGTCACTGGTAAGGCAACGCCGCGTAGCGCGAACAAGCCGGGCGGAAACCGGCCGGCAGCACAACAGCATGCCGTCCAGTTCCCACCCGGGAAATCCACGCGGATACCGATGTGATAGACCGACGCCGTGGGTCGGATCAGCATCGGCGTGCTCGCACGATCAGCTCCAGCAACCGGAGGGTGCCGTACTACCGGAGGCCTCGCCCAGTTTCGGCATCGCGTAGCACTTGTACTCGAACGTTCCGGCGCTGGCGTTGGCTCCGGTCACCTCCCAGCCGGCGACGCTCACGTACCAGTTGCTCAGCCCGTTGAACGCTGAGTCTTTCGAGTCGATCGAGCTGACCAGGTTCTTGATATCTACGGTGGCCAAGCGGTAACCGTCCTGGTATTCCTGGTTATACTTCCGCAGGATGAAGTACGACGCCTTCTCACCCATATCACCAGGCGTGCGACGGAAGACCATATACGTCATTCCGCTATTTTGAATTTCCCCCAGTGCCTCCGTCTTGTTGCTCAGTGAAAGGTTCTCCACCGGCTCGCCACCAGTGCCAAAGGTGTGACGGTGTAGCGACTCGTACTCGCTACGGACCGATCGTGAAGCCCACTCGGCAACCGTGATGTCGATCGCGTTCGAGCTGCGGTCTCCCGCTGGGTTCGTGCGCGGCACCTCGCTGATGTACACGAGTGCCTGCGCGTGCGCTTTGCCGCCAGGGGTTGCGCCGACCCACCTTCCCACAGAGCGCATCTGGCCTGCTTCGTTCACTCGCTTCGTCCCGTAGCCGTTGTCACCGCTGAAGTAGAAGGACTTGTTCATGGAGACATCGAACTCACGGTAGCCCACGCCGTTGTTGCTGTAGCCCCGCCCTGGCACGGCATCTGGCAAGGCTCTATTCGTGTTGTTCCAGGTGACCCGGAACTGTCCTCCGTCCTCACCGAGTCGCACCGATCCGCTGCCGTTCCATTCCTTTGCTTTCCAACCGGAAATGCCCACATCTCTCGGCCTGCCGGCCGCGGTGTTGCCCGGTGGGCAACTGCCCCAGTTGCCCATTTCGCTGAAGGATGCGACCGAGTTCGGACGCGCCGGCGAACATGCGGCATCGGCGTGCGTGGATGCCAAGAGTGTTGCCGGAACGGCCATAACTGCAGCGGCTGCGATCGATCCTGTCAGCTGCTTCTTGCGCATACGTATTTCCTCTCGATGTGATCGGCTTTGATGGACGACAGGCACATACTCATCGACCCCTGTCGATTTGGATCTCGACGGCACCGGCCTGTCGGCATAAGACCCTAGAACTTACGCAACCGATTTGTCCACGCAGACGCACCATTCTTCGCGCACCTTGGCACCACAACGAGATACGCAACGACAGGCAATCGATGCGATCACTACTCATCGTTACCTGATCCGGAGTTCACACACTTTCCTGGCGGTACCGACCGGCCGGCACCTGCGATGGGATGCGCGCGACCCCGCCATCTCCAGCTACACAGCGTTTCGAGGCAGTCCTATACGCGGATGCTTCTCCACTCGGGTCACCGACCGTGATTCGCCTCACGTCCACAAGCGAGCACCGCACCCGCTACCCGGTCAAGTACTTCACATACCGGTCCCCTACTTCCTGGAAGCCGATCCGGGAGTAGTAGGGATTGACCATGTCCGGTGGGGTGAGAATCCGGGTGTAGCCGCGGTCGCGGAAGACTCGGCTGTGGTTGAACACGAACTTACCTGGGGAGAAATCGCGGAATTTGGGAGCGACGTAGTCGACGTCGATCTGCGCGACGCCCTCTCCCGCATCGCTGATCAGCATCAGTCCGGCGGTCTCGTCGCCGCTTTGCACGATAAAGGCCAGTTGCTCAGCACGCACCGTTCCGTCGAAGCTGGGATGGAACCGGGCGAGGTCGTCCCGGTACCGGGTGATCACGTGATCCAGGAACTTGTCATCCGGGTCGACTTGGACCACGCGGTAGGTCGCGTCGTCCTCGGAACTACGCGTCAGGCGGATCAGATAGAAGACGTTGATCAGGCCCAGGGCCACGTTCAGCCCAACCATCGGCCAGACCGCGAGCGCCGCGTTGTAGATCATGAGGATGATGCACCCGACCAGGTTGATCAACCGCAGCCGCAGGATTCGCGTCTGCAGCAGCGACACGACCAGAATCAGTGAACCGATCCAACCGAAGACCTCGAGCGCAACACCCACCCCAGCAGTCTAGGAGCCACCACGCGGGATCTGGGCTGGTCGGCGGTGGACGGCTGGCCCCGGTGACCAGCTGGCTCGTCGCGGATCACGGTGCGTCCGCCGCCCGTCGGCCGACGTGACAACCCTCGCCAGATGCGACATAGTTGCATG